>Ga0105240_10002032_pt1 | contig 33348 bp, 29 predicted proteins | sample KBSC54metaG_FD_80426 | JGI IMG/M metagenome (GOLD analysis project Ga0105240, IMG submission 80426) | Corn rhizosphere microbial communities from Kellogg Biological Station, Michigan, USA - KBS C5-4 metaG | ecosystem: Host-associated > Plants > Roots > Rhizosphere > Soil | place: Michigan, USA... | reverse complement strand
CTGAAACCCTTCACGCCGGAAGCGTATGCGCAATACCTGCGTTGTCTGAGCGACCCGGCGACCATCCACGGCATCTGCGAAGACTACCGCGCCAGCGCCGGCATCGATCTGGAGCATGAGCGTCATGACCTTGCCGTCGGTAACAAGATCCGTTGCGAGATGCTGGCCTTGTGGGGCAAGCAGGGCGTGATTGAAAAATGTTTCGAGCCGCTCAAGGAATGGGCGCGATTCTCCGACAAGCTCGACGGCGGGGCGCTCGATTGCGGCCACTATATTCCCGAGGAAGCACCGGAGGCGTTGCTGGAGAAGGTACTGCCTTTCTTCGACAGGTAGAAACATCACGCCGCCGCGATATCAATTCAGCAACATCCGCTGATGATATTGAAATCCCCGGTTTTTATCCTTCATTTCCTCTATATGGCTCCCCTTGCCGGAGTGATATAACTATCCCTGTCGCGCACCTATAACTGAGCCATAACGCAGCTATAACTTCGGTTACAGCGCAGCCATAAATAAACCGGCGCGATGCAGACAAGAACAGGGACAGGGATATATGGAGAAGACAGGCAAGTGCAGCGCCGTGCTGCTGGCCGTGGCAGCGCTGCTGGTATCGCCGGCGGCAATGGCCGAGAAGATAGTCTCCATCGGATTTGCCGGGCCGCTCAGCGGTCTGAGCAGCGCCAGCGGGACCAGCATGCTCAATGCCGCCAAGATGGCGGTCGACGACGTCAACAGCGCGGATCTGCGTCTCAACGGAGAAAAGCTCACTTTCAAGTTGGTGGCGCAGGATGACAAATCCAATCCGCGCATCGCCGAAATCGCCGCCAAGTATTTCGTCAAGAGCGGTGTGGTTGGTGTGGTGGGAATCTTCAACAGTGCGGTAGCGGTCAGCTCATCGGAGATTTATCAAAAAGCCGGTATTCCGCATTTTGCCGTGTCCGGCACGCGGCGTTTTACCCAGCAGGGTCATGACACGGCATTTCGCTTCGCTGCCTATGACGAGCAGCGCGCCCACGTGCTTGCCGCCTATGCAGCGCAAGAGTTGCACAAGACCCGCATCGCCATCGTCCATGACGACAGCGTCTTCGGTCGCGACTACAAGGAAAAATTCGAAAGCGCCTTCACCAAGATGGGCGGCAAGATTGTCAGCGTCAATGCCGTCAGCGCGACCACCTATGACTTCAACGACATCCTCAAGTCGATACGCACCGGCAAGGCCGACGCCATTTTCTTTGGCGGCCTCGGATCGCAAAGCGCCATGTTCGCGCAAAACATGTATCGCCTCGGCAGCGATCTCACGCTGATCACCGCCGCGTCGGTGGTCGGACCGATGTTCCTGCAGACAGCCGGACCCGGTGCGGAAGGAACGGTCTCCATCATGCCTGGCTCTCATCAGCGCAAGAGCAAGCAGATGGAGAGTTTCGAGAAGAATTATCAGCAGCGCTACAACACCTCCATCGGCCCTTATTCCACGGTTGCCTACGATCAGGTGCAAGTGCTGGCCGCAGCCGTTGTACGCGCTGGTACAGCCAACCCGCGCAAGGTCGCCGGCGCATTGCACGCGATCAGATACAGCGGCCTGAGCGGCAACATCTCCTTCGACGCCAATGGCGATTTGCGTGAATTGACCTTCTCCACTTTTCAGGTAAAGAGTTCTGCCTGGACCATGTTCAAGCAGTATCACGTCGGAGTGGGTAACTGATTTACAGGAAGTCCGGCATAGCTGCAATACGGAATTGGCGATATGTAAATAATTTGCAAGCCTTGTCTTGCTACCCGGAAAGCCACGCCAGATCAGGGATACACAGTAGCCGACGGGAATCAAAGAAGGCTTGGCGAAAAAACGTTTTCGCGTTAAAGTCGGCAGCAGTCGGCATGGAAGGGCTTCATCACATGAATTGATGAGTCAATACATCATCCGGCCTGCCATCGCAGAAATGTCGCCTTGTTCCACAGGCGAAGCAGAGATTGCTGCTCGGTGAAGGCCGCCAATCCACGGAGCACTCAATGGATGTATTGAGCGAAATTCTTGATGGCATGCGATCCGATGGGATCGTGACAGGCCGCTTCACTCTTAGCGCGCCATGGGGTTTTGTCAAAGATCCCGTCAACGGCGCCAACTTTCGTATCGCCACCGATAACCCGTTCTGGATCTCCGTCAGGGATGCGCCGCCGGTGCTGATCCAGCCGGGCGATCTGATTCTGCTGCCGCATGGCGATGAACACAAAATGATGTCCAGTGTCGACGTGCGCCTGCATCACTTCGACCGTATGGTAATGGAGCTTGGCATCATTCCCGACATCACGCGGCCGCTGGCTTTCTGCGCGGGTGGCGGTGGTGCGGTCACCGACATGTATACCGGCATTCTGCTGTTTCGCGAAGCACGGCGCAACGCCGTCTTGTCGGCCTTGCCTGATCTGATCCATATCCGTGCGGAAGAAATTAACGTCTCGTCCTGGTTTACCTCGACGCTGAAATGCTTCGTCGAAGAGTCGATGAGCTGCCAGATCGGCTGGAACTTCGCCGCCGCGCGCCTGGCCGATTTGCTATTACTGCACGTATTGCGCATCTATCTGCAGCGCAGTGAGGATAACGATCTCGGCTGGCTGCGCGGTCTGCGTGATCCCAAGATCGGCGATTCGCTCATGCTCATGCATCGCCAGCCGCAGCGCGACTGGACCGTGTCGACACTGGCCTCGGAAGTCGCCATGTCGCGCTCACGCTTCGATGCGCGCTTTCGCGAGCTGGTCGGTGAATCGCCGATCTCTTTCCTCACCACGCATCGCATGCATCTGGCCAGTGAATATCTCGCCGCCGGCAATTGCCGTATCGGCGAGGTGGCCGACAAGGTCGGGTATGCATCCGAGAAAAGTTTTACACGCGCCTTCCGCCGCTGGGCCGGTGTGCCGCCGCGGACCTATCTGCGCCAGCAGGACAAGATGCGGCAAGTGACTGCACCACATTGATTCACCGGCCGGCGCGTTCGCGCCGGCTTTTCTGTTTTTTATTCCCTCTATCTTTTCGCCATTTCTCTGCATCGCCGTTGCATCGCGGCCTCGCGATGCACGAGCCAATTCAGTGCGCGCACAGGCACGCAGTTCACCGTTTTATGGCGCTTTGCTGAGTGTTTTCAGCTTGGGTTAAATGGTTCCCTTTTTGGGTTGCAGCGTGGTTGTTACGGGTGTTGGCCTTTGCAAGAATGGGGCCTCGATATGTGACGGCTACGTGACACCAACACGGCGCCGTCTCTTATGGAGAGCGGCACGCACGCTGTCGGAGGGGGGAAAGCTTCGTCAGTCAGGCAACAGGATGGGTGTGCATTTCACGATCCGTATTCACGATACACGGTAGTGGAATGTATCACCCGAGACGTCATGATCCAGATACCCAGATGAGGCAAAACAAGATGAAACCAATCAATGCATGGATGACGGCGACCGCACTCGCGGCCGGCGCATTCGCCAGTACCTTCTCCACTGGCGCCATGGCGCAAGTCACAATTTATGGAATTGTCGACACCGGTGTTGAGTATGTCAGCAACACCAATGCCGCCGGCGCCGGCGTCGTGAAAATGCCGTCGCTGACCGGCACCGTACCTTCACGCATCGGTTTCAAAGGTGCGGAAGATCTGGGCGGCGGTTTGCAGGCGCTGTTCGTATTGGAAGCGGGGCTGAGTCCCGATACAGGCGGCATGGGGCAAGGAAATCGTCTGTTCGGCCGCCAATCCTATGTCGGTCTGAAGAATGAATACGGCACCGTGATGCTGGGTCGCCAGGTCAACATGACGTACGTCGCCGGACTCAAGGCCGATATTCTCGGCCCCAACATTTACGGCACCGGCAGCATCGACTCTTATCTGCCGAATGCACGCAGCGACAACGCTATCGGCTATCTCGGCACCTTCTCCGGCGTGACGGTCGGCGGCACCTACAGCTTTGGCCGCGACACGTCCAGCGCAGGCGGCCCAGCCGCCACCAACTGCGCCGGCGAAGTGGCCGGTAATCCGTCCGCCTGTCGTCAGATCACCGGCTTGCTGGCGTATGACAGCAATAGCAAGACTTTCGGCGTTGCAGCCGCCTACGACAAGATGAACGGCGGCACCGGCGCGACCGCACCGCTGACCAGCGCTGATTATTCAGACCGTCGATTGACGCTCAACGGCTACGCCTTGTTCGGCGACCTCAAGATCGGCGTCGGTCTGGAAAATCGCAAGATCACTGCCGCGGCGAATCAGACTTCCAATATGTTTTTTGTCGGCGCCAGCTATCCGTTCGCCACGCAATGGATCGTAGACGGCCAGGTCATCCGCTACAAGGTCAAGGATACCGACAAGGTGTCCACGCTGTCGGTGGTGCGGCTGGGCTACAACCTGTCCAAGCGCACCATGATTTACACCACTCTCGGCTATATGACCAACTCAAGCACGGCGGCTGTTTCGCTTGATCCGGGCGGCACCGTCGGCACCGGCATGAACCAGCTCGGTGTCATGACCGGCATTCGTCACGCGTTCTGATGTTCCTATTTCAACAAGGCAGGAGACCACCATGGAATTCATACTGAACCGGCGGCCGACCACCTTCAACGGCGACGAGCAGACGCCGCTGTTGTGGGTGATCCGCGAATCGGCCGGATTGACCGGCACCAAATACGGCTGCGGCATCGGCATGTGCGGCGCGTGCACCGTGCATGTCGACGGCGAACAGATGCGCTCGTGCAGCGTGCCGGTCTCCAGTGTGGAAGGGCGCAGTGTGACCACCATTGAAGGTTTGTCGAGCGACACCAGCCATCCGGTACAACTGGCGTGGATCAAACTCGACGTTCCGCAATGCGGCTACTGCCAGTCCGGCATGATCATGGCGGCCACTGCCTTGTTGAAAAAATATCCCAAACCAAGCGACGCCCAGATCGATGAGCAAATGAGCAATCTGTGCCGCTGCGCTACCTATCACCGTATCCGTGAGGCCATCCATGCAGCAGCCAATTCCTGAGGCAAAGATGACACAGTCGTTGTCGCTATCGCGCCGGGGCTTCCTCAAGGTGGCCGGTGCCGTCACGGCCGGACTGATCGTGCCGCTGGCCTATGCCGTGGAGGCAACCACACCGGCAGGCCTGGTAGAAATCACCGACTGGGTGCGTATCGACGCCAGCGGCAAGACAGTCATCGGCCTGTCGCAATGCGAAGTCGGGCAGGGCGTCTACACTGGCCTGCCCCAAGTATTGGCCGATGAACTGGACGCAGAGTGGAGCGACGTCAGCGTGGAATTCGTCACCGGCCGTGATGCCTACCGCATGTCGGCCGCCTACGAACCGCCCCAGCAGTTTGTTGGCGCGTCAATGTCCATGACCATGCTGTTCCAGCGCTTGCGCACAGCCGGGGCGCAGGCACGCGATGCGCTCACGCAGGCCGGTGCAGCGCGTCTGGGCGTGCGCGCCACGCAATGCCACACCAGCGAAGGTCGCGTGATCCATTCCGCCACCGGGCGATCCGTTTCCTATGGCGAAGTCGCCGCTGATGCCGCACATTTGCGTCTGGATCCGAACCCGCATCTCAAGAGCAACAACCAGCGTACCTTCATCGGCCAGAACATGAAGCGCCTCGACACGCCGATGAAAGTCAACGGCAGCGCCGTCTTCGGTATCGACGTCCAGGTGCCGGGCATGCTGGTTGGCGCTGCGCGCATGGCACCTGCTTACACCGGCAAGATTCTCAGCGTGCGCAACCAAGCGCAGATCCTTGCGCGTCCCGGTGTGCACGCGGTGGTCATCGGCACCACCTGGCCCAAGCCGGTGCCCAATACGGTCATCGTCGTCGCCGACAGCTACTGGATCGCGAAGCAGGCCGTTGATGCTCTCGAGTTGGAAATCGATCCGGGGCCGGGCATCCATGTCGACAGCAAAAAGATTCACGAACAACGCATGGCTGCCATGGATGACGACAAGGCTATCGTTGCCTCGCGCATCGGCAACACCAGGGCCATCTTCGACGCCAATCCCGGCAAGATGATCGAGGCGCGCTACCACACGCCTTACATCGTGCATGCCTCGATGGAGCCGGTGGTAGCAACCGTGCATGTGCGCGACAACGACATCGAAGTCTGGGGCCCGATCCAGGGGCAGGACATGGTGCGTGAAACACTGAGCCGTGCCTACAAGATGGCGCCGGAAAAAGTCACTGTGCACACCAATTTTCTCGGCGGGAGTTTCGGTCGAAAGTATGTTCCGGACTTCGTACTGCATGCCGCGCAGGCATCCAAGGCCGTGGGACGTCCGGTCAAGGTGATCCGCTCACGCGAGGGGGACATTCAGCATGGCTTCTATCGTCCAGGCGTGTCCGCGCGCATGCGTGCGGTATTGGGCAAGGACGGCTACCCGACGGCTCTGCACGCGCGCGTGGTCGGACAGTCGCTGTACGGCATGATCAAGCAGGACAAGATGGCGGCTGCAGGCGGCTGGGATGAAACCATGGTCGAAGCCATCTACGATCTTGCTTACAGCGTGCCGAATCTGACCGTCGACGCCATCGATATCAAGCAGCCGATTCCGGTGAGCTTCATGCGCAGTGTTGGTAGTACGTCGAGCGTGTTCTTTCTGGAGAGCTTCATCAATGAGCTGGCCGACCAGGCCGGCATCGACGCCTATCGCTATCGCCGCAAACTGCTGGCACACGACAAGCTGGCGCTGGCGGTGCTGGACAAAACGGCAGTCGCTGCGGGCTGGGACAAGCCGCTGCCGAAGAATCGTCATCGCGGGTTCGCCTTTAACCTCTACACCGGACGCGGCGGCGCGTTCGAGACCTATGTCGCCATGGCGGTCGAGATCGAGTCCGGCAAAAATGGCATCAGGGTCAAGCGCGTGGTGTGCGGTGTCGATGCCGGCACTGCCATCAATCCGGGGCTGATCAAGGCCAACATCGAAGGCGGTATCGGCTTCGCGCTGACCAACACGTTCAAGAGCGAGATCACGTTCGCCGAAGGCGCCGCAGTGCAGAGCAACTTCCACGATTACCCGTTGCTGACGCTGGCGGAGATGCCGCATATCGACGTCGTCATCGTCAACAGCGACCGTCCTCCGCAAGGTTGTGGCGAAGTCGCACTGGCCCCTGTCGCCCCCGCAGTGGCCAGTGCGATCTTCAAGGCAAGCAAGCGTCGTCTGCGTTCCATGCCTTTGAAGTTGGATCAGGCATAGATCCGGCGCGCTTTTTGTTGCAGGCCGGCCGGGCCGCCGGATTTCCCGACGGCGGCCCGGTTTTTTTGAATCAAGGTAGAAGAGCGGCATCCCATGGACAGCATGGATCTGGAAGTATTGAAAGCAGCGCGCGGCTGGCTGGAGCATGGCCTGCGCTGCGAGCTGGTCACCGTGGCGAAGACCTGGGGTTCCAGCCCGCGTCCGCCGGGATCGATGCTGGCGCTGTGTGAAGACGGCCGCGTGGTCGGCTCGGTGTCGGGCGGCTGCATCGAAGACGACCTGATCGCCTGTATCCGCCGGGAAGGCATGCAGCGCCGCGTGCCGGATATCCTGCGTTATGGAATCAGCGCGGACGAGGCACATCGTTTCGGATTGCCTTGCGGCGGCACCATCGAACTGGTGCGCGAGCCTTTGTCTTCGCGCAGCCGCATCGCCGAGTTGTTGCAAGCACTGGAATCCCAACAACTGACCGAACGCCGACTGCGCATCGACAGCGGTGAGGTAACGCTGACACTTCAATCCGGCAAGCAGGATTTGCCGGCGGAACTGGTCAGCATCCGCGGCAACAATGTCGTCACGCATCATGGTCCACGCTGGCGTCTGCTGTTGATCGGCGCCGGGCAGTTGTCGGCTTTCCTGGCGCAGATTGCTGTTGGCATGGACTATCAGGTGAGCGTGTGCGATCCGCGCGAAGAGTTTCGCAGCGTGTGGCAGGTGCCGGGTGTGCCGGTGGTGCACGCGATGCCGGATGACCTGGTCATCGAAATGCGTCCCGACGCCTGTACCGCAGTGGTGGCGCTCACGCACGATCCCAAGCTGGACGATCTCGCGCTGATGGAGGCGTTGCGCTCGCCGGCCTTCTACGTCGGCGCCATCGGCTCACGCAACAACACCGCACGGCGCCGCGAACGATTGGCCCTGTTCGATCTCAGCGCAGCACAAATCGATCGTTTGCATGGGCCTGTGGGTTTGCCCATCGGCAGCAAGACTCCGGCAGAAATTGCCGTTTCCGTGATTGCCGAAATGACTGCAGTTCGTCACGGAATTGTTGTGCCATCTACAATGAACCTAGCTTTGTGAACCACATTCTTTGTTTTTCTGAATCTGCTGCCTGACGGCAACAATGACGTCGTCCTCGTTCCTCTATCACGCTATAACCCTTATTTTATAAGGCTTTCAGGGCTATATGATTGCCTTGTTTGACAGGTTGCACGATGTCTCTTTGCGCGTATTATTTCGCGAATCGAAATAGAGCATTGCTCCCATCCCCGTTTTTCTTTGCTGTTGCAACAAATAAGATGCTCTCCATGGTGAACGCAGTTATGAAACAGGACATTCGTGTGAATGTCCGGCTGGTGCAACACCCGTTGGAGTCAATCATGAACATCAAGAAAATTTCCGCTGCCGTCCTTATGTTGAGCCTTGCAGGTGCTGCGCTGGCAGAAGCACCTTATCCCGAAGATACCAAATTCGTTTCCACCAAGACACGCGCTGAAGTGATTGCCGAGTTGGCACAAGCCCGCGCCAATGGCGAATTGCCGATCAACGACGTGTCGTATCCGGATAAAGCCATGGCATCGGCTGTATCGACCAAGACACGCGCCGAAGTCATCGACGAGTTGAAGCAAGCCCGCGCCAACGGCGAACTGCCGATCAACGACGCCACTTATCCTGACAAGGCAATCGCGTCCGCACCGGTGTCGACCAAGACACGCGCACAAGTGGTTGAAGAACTGAAGCAGTATCAACAGGCGCACGCCAATCCAAGCTACGCTGAACTGATCTTCCTGCGTTAATCCTTCGATGCAGATTCTGTCGGCAAGTTGTTGTCGATAGTGAGCAAGCAAAGCAAAAAGAGCCGGCAATGATGCCGGCTCTTTGTCTTTCTGCAGTCGTGTTCAGAGGCGGGAGATGAAAATCTTTTGCAGCAGTGTGATCAGTTGCGCACGCTCGGCATCATTGAGCGCCTCGGTTGCTTTTTCTTCCAGCTCGGCAGCGGTCTTTTCCGCCTTGACGCACATGCGCATGCCGGCGGCGGTCAGCACCAGCGTCTGCGAGCGGCGATCCTGAGGATTGCGCTGGCGCATCACGAGGTCGCGTTGTTCAAGCCGATCGAGCAAGGTCGCCAGATTCGGCGGCGATACGTTGATGGCTTTCGACAGGCGTTTCTGGTTGATGTTGGGATTGGCCTTGAGCAGACTCAGCACCGTGAAATCAACTGGACGCAGCTCGAACTTCGCCATGCGCTTTTCAAACAGCGGCATGATGGTGATATAGGCGCGCCGGCAGTTGTAGCCGACCAGGCTCAGCAGGACGCTTTGGTCAAGCGGTGGCGCAGCGTCTGCCGTGTCGGCATCTTCTAGCTCAAATTCGGCCGGCTTTTTAGGCAGCATCGTGGTAGGTCAGATCGGATGGTATCGCCGGTGCGCCTGCAGCCAGACAAGCGTCGATGACGCCGCACAGCTGATGGGTTTCCGGAAACAGGAAGGCGAAATAATAGCACGCGCTGTCGCGCTTGCTGCCGTAGAACAAGGGATCCGCAGCGTGTCTCTGCGCCGCAGTGCGCGCCGCTTTCAGCCATAGCCACGCCATCGCTGCATGCCCTGTCAGGCGCAGCATTTCTTCTGCAACAAAATAAGGAAGCTGCGAGGGGAGCTTTGGTGCGGCGGCATTTGCTGCGGTAAGGGCGTGAATGGTCTTCGCCAGATAGCGGGTCAGTTGCAGAAGCTGTTGGGTTTGGCGCGCAAACTCGTCGTCGGCAATCTGCCCGACATCCTGCTCCACCATCGCAAGGAAATCCGTCATGCGGCGGCCACCGTCGGCCAGTGCTTTTCGTAACAGAAAATCGATGGCCTGAATCTCGTTGCTGCCTTCATAAATCATGGTGATGCGCGCGTCGCGCAGATACTGCTCAATGCCGGTCTCTGTCACATAGCCGTGCCCGCCAAATACCTGCAAGGCCTGACTGGCGCTTTGAAAGCCGTTGTCCGTCAGCATCGCCTTGATGACCGGCGTGATGAATTCCAGTCTGTCGTGATGCCGGTGCCGTTGATCAGCGTCACCATCGTGTTCCGCCAGATCCAGCAGCAGGGCGCTCCAGTAGGCCAGCATGCGGCCACCTTCGATGCGGCAACGCTGCGCCATCAGCAACTTTTGCACCGCCGGATGCATGACAATGGGATCTGCGGCAGTTGTTGTGGAGGTGCGAACCGGCGCGCGCGATTGCGTGCGCTCGTGTGCATAAGTCAGCGCGCGCTGATACGCTGCTTCGGCAATGCCCAATCCTTGCGCCCCCACGTGTAGACGCGCCGAATTCATCATCACGAACATCGCTGCCAGTCCGCGTCCTTCGACACCGACCAGCCAGCCGGTGGCGTTCTCAAAATGCATGCTGCAAGTGGCGCTGCCGCGGATGCCCATCTTGTGTTCGATACCGGTGCAGTGCACTTGATTGCGCGTGTCGTCCGGCAAGAACTTGGGAACCAGAAACAGCGACAGTCCCTTGCTGCCGACCGGCGCGTTGGGCAGGCGTGCCAGCACGAGATGGACGATGTTGTCCGTCATGTCCTGTTCGCCGCCTGAGATGAAGATCTTGTCGCCACTAAGCCTGTAGCTATCGTCGCCTTGCTTGACTGCCCGCGTACGCAGCAGGCCGAGATCGCTGCCTGCGTGCGCTTCGGTCAGACACATCGTCGCCAGCCATTCGCCGCTGACGATTTTTTTCAGATAGCGTGCCTTGAGCGCGTCGCTTGCATGCGCGCTGAGACAGGCATAGGCGCCATGCAGCAAGCCGGGATACATGGTCCAGCCATGATTGGCGGCACTCAGCATTTCGAACAGTGCACAGTTGAGCAAATGCGGCAGACCTTGTCCGCCGTATTCGCTTGCACAGGCCAGCGCCGGCCAGCCGGCTTCGCAGAATTGGCGATAAGCGCTGGCGAAGCCGGTCGGCGTTTTCACTTCACCGTCTGTCAAGCGGCAACCTTCCTGGTCACCACCGGCGTTGATCGGCGCGACCACTTCAGCGGCGAAACGTCCGGCTTCTTCCAGCACCTGCTTCATCAGATCGAGGTCGACATCGGCATGCGCCTGAAGCGCGGACAGTTGCGCCGGCGCATCCAGCAAATCGTTGAGCACGAACTCCATGTCGCGCAAAGGCGGGTGATAGCTCATCGGGGCAGCAGAATCAGTTCAGCAGATAGGCGTCGTACACCACCGCATTGCCCAGACGCATCGCATAGCCGACACCCATGGCGCGATTGAGCCAGTCGTACTTCTTGGAGGCAGTTTCAAAGTTCATGTACAGGCGGAAGGTATATTTGCTGGGGTCGACCGGCTTGCCCTTGGCGACTTCGGCCATGACTTCCGGCGGGCCGTAGCGTACGCCACGGGTTTGCAGGTAGACCAGTTCGCCGTCATCCATTTTCAGCAGATAGCGGGTGTCGATGATCGCCAGGCCATCGGCGGTAACCGTCTGCCAGTCAGCACCGTTGTTAAGGATTTCGCCATTGATCAGCGGGCCTTTAAAGTTGCCGCCTGTGATCGGAATGATGCGGCGTTTGCCGAGGTCGGAAGTCTTGCCCAGTTCCCAGATCGGCGCGACCAGATCGACCGAGAAGCGCGCCATGAAAGTCAGGTTGGGTTTGGGCGGATTCATGGTGTTGCTGTCGGCGTCGCTGGCGGCGACCGCCTGATTTGCCAGCGATGCCGTCAGGCCGGCGGCCAGCAGCAGGGATTGCAGCAGCAGAATGATTTTTTTCATTTTTGTCTCCTCGTGGATGGATGAATGGAAGCGTTCTAGTGTTTTCCAAAACCCAGATACGCCTGAATCACCTGGCTGTCATTCGCCAGTTTTTCTGATTCGCCCTGCATGGAAATCTGCCCTAGTTCCAGCACGTAGCCATAGTCGGCCACCTGCAGGGCGGCACGTGCATTCTGTTCGATCAGCAGCACGGCAAGGCCGGTCTGGCGTAGTTCAGAGACGATCTGCAGGATTTCTTTAACGATACGCGGCGCCAGTCCCAGGCTTGGTTCGTCGAGCATCAGCAGATCCGGCTTGGCCATCATGGCGCGGCCGATAGCAAGCATCTGGCGCTCACCGCCTGACAGCGTGCCAGACAACTGCGTGCGCCTCTCCTTCAGGCGCGGAAAGAGTTCGAACACCGTCGCCAGTTGATCCATCGGTTGTGCATGCCCTAGCCGCACACGGCGAAATCCGCCCAGCAGCAGGTTGTCTTCCACCGTCATGGTGGAAAACAGTTCGCGTCGTTCCGGCACCAGCGCGATGCCTGCCATCACACGTTGCTCCAGGCTTGTGCGGTCGACCGCCTGGCCGCGATAGTGGATGCCGCCCTGCGACGGCAGCACGCCCATGATGGCGTTGAGTAGCGTCGATTTGCCGGCGCCGTTGGGGCCGATCACCGTGGCGATGCTGCCGCGCTCCAGCTTGAGGTCGATGTCGTACAGCGCCTGCACCTTGCCGTAGCTGGCGCATAGTTGTTTTACTTCAAGCAAGGGCTTGTTTGAAGTGTCGTTTACTTGATCGTTCATTCGATTCCACCCAAATACGCTTCGATCACAGCGGGATGCTGCTGGATTTGTTCCGGCGTGCCCTCCGCAATCTTGGCGCCGAATTCCATCACCACGATATGATCGGTCAGCTGCATGACGAACTCCATGTCGTGTTCCACCAGCAGGATGCTCATGCCGCTTTCGCGCAGTTCTTGCAAGACTTTGCTGAGTGCCTGCTTCTCCAGATGGCGCAGGCCGGCGGCTGGTTCGTCGAGCAACAGCAGCAACGGATCGCAGCACAGCGCACGGGCAATTTCCAGGATGCGTTGCTGGCCGAGCGCCAGATTGCCGGCTTGTTCATGCATCAGATGCTGCAGGCCGACACGGGTGAGGGCGCGTGCCGCTTCGTTGAGCAGCTCCTGCTCTTCCTTGCGCTCCAGATGCAGCATGGCATTGACAGTATTGCGTACGAAACCTTGCTCGCAGCGCAGATGTGCGCCGAGTGCGACGTTCTCCAGCACCGACATGCTCGGCAGCAATTTGACGTGCTGGAAGGTGCGTGCAATGCCGCGTGTGGCGATGGCGCGTGAATGCAAGCCGGTGATGTTCTCCGCATTGAAGGTCACGCTGCCGCCGGAAGCATGCAGCAAGCCGGTCACCAGGTTAAAGGTGGTCGACTTGCCGGCGCCGTTGGGGCCGATCAGGCCGACGATCTCTCCGGCCTTGACGCCGAAGGAGACATCGTTGACGGCCACCAGTCCGCCGAAACGCTTGGAGATCTGTTCGACCTGTAAGAGCGGACTTCCCTTGGCCGGCACATCGCGTCGAGCGATGGTCGATGCGGCCGGTTGCAGCACGGCTTTCTTCACCGGCGGCACGAGGCGTGCGGCGAGGGTGCAGATCCATGGCCACAAGCCGCCACGAGCATATTTCAGCAGCAGGATAAGGATCACGCCGAACACGATGCTCTCGTAGTTGCCGCCACTGCCCAGCAGCGCCGGCAACAACACCTGCAATTGATCGGCCAGCAGTTTCAACACACCTGCGCCGAGCAGCGCACCCCACACGTGAGCGATGCCGCCGACCACCACGATGAACAGATATTCAATCCCCATCGCGAGACTGAACGGCGACGGATTGACCGTGCGCTGCATGTGGGCGAACAACCATCCAGAGACGGATGCCAGCAAGGCCGCCAGCACGAAGATCAGGATCTTGTAGCGGCCGGTGTCGACGCCCATTGCTTCGGCCATGGTGCGGCCGCCCTTGAGTGCGCGGATGGCACGGCCTGCACGCGAATCGAGCAGATTCAGCGCCAGCCAGGTCGAACCTAGCACGATGGCCCAGATCAGGAAATACAGATGACGTTCCTGCGCGAGATCGAAGCCGAACAATTGCAGGGCCGGGATGCCGGCGATGCCGTCGTATTTACCCAGCCATTCCACCTTGCCGAACAGGAAGTACAGGCTGATGCCCCAGGCAATGGTCGCCAGCGGCAAGTAGTGGCCCGACATGCGCAGTGTGATGCGACCCAGCACGTAGGCAGATACGCCGGTGATCAGCAAGCCGATCGGCAGCGTCAGCCAGGGCGACACGGCGCAAGCGGTCGTCAGGTAAGACGTGGTGTAAGCGCCGATGCCGACGAAAGCCGCCTGGCCGAACGAGGTCATGCCGCCGATGCCGGTCAGCAGCACCAAACCGATGGCGACCAGCGCATACAGACCGATATAGTTCGCCTGGATGATCCAGAACTGCGGAGTCGGCAGCAAAGGAAACACCACTACTGCCAGCAGCAGGATGAGAGAGAGGATTTTTTTCTGTGAGTGCATGATGTTCATCGCTGGCTTATACCTCATCTTCGTCATGCGCCGGCGCGACGAACGAACGCCACAACAATACCGGCAGCAGAGACATGAAGACGATCACTTCCTTGTAGTCGCTGGCCCAGAAGGAGCTGAAGGATTCCAGCAGACCGACGAACACCGCGCCGCACGCCGCCAGTGGAAAACTCGCCAATCCGCCGATGGTGGCGGCGACAAAACCTTTCAGGCCGATCAGAAACCCGGAGTCGTAAAAGATGGTGCTCATCGGCCCGATCAGCACGCCCGACAATGCGCCGATGAAGGCCGCAACGGCAAAGCTGATCTTGCCCGCCAGCGTGGTCGAGATACCCATGAGACGCGCACCGAGGCGATTGACAGCCGTTGCGCGCAAGGCCTTGCCATACAGCGTGCGGTCGGAGAACAACCACAAGGCCACCAGCAGCGCCAGCGCCGCGAGGATCACGACCACCGTTTGTGCACTTAAGGTCACTGCGCCGAACGACCAGCGGCTATCCCAGAACGCCGGTGTGCGGAAACCTTCTGCGCCGAAGAACACCAGGCCAAGTCCCGTCATCGCCAGATGGATGCCGACCGAGACGATCAGCAGCACCAGCACGCTGGCATCGGCCAGCGATTCATACACCACCTGATACATCAGCGGGCCGAGTGCAGTGATCAGCAGCAGCGTCAATGCCACTTGCACCGGCAGTGCAAATTGCTGTGGTGCTGCCCACGCCACCAACGCGGAGATCAGGACGGGGGCGAGTAGATTTTTGGCGATACAGCGGGCAATACCGGAGCGTTGTCCACTGCGTAATAACGCCGTTATCTGCATGCCGGTGGCGCAAACGGCCAGCAACAACAGCAGCCACACCGGCCCCGGCACCACGCCCTGTTGCAGCATCGCCAATGTGAGTGCACCGAAGGCGACAAATTCGCCCTGTGGAATGAACAGGATGCGCGTCACCGCAAACACCAGCACCAGGGCAATCGCAATGAGCCCGTAGACGATGCCGTTGGTCAGGCCATCGAGCAACAGGATGGCGGCAATAGAAGAATCCATGAAAGAAACGGTTCCGGTTATCTGTTAGATCAGGCGTAAATCACACGCGGTGAAACAAGAGAGAGCAAGCAAAATGAAGAGAACGCCGGAAGACGTCGGCACCGAGTCCGTCTGTCTTCCGGCATTGCCTCGTTTAAGGCGCAGCCGCTTTCCAGTTGCCGTTCTGAATCGTCAGCATGATGCGCGCATCGTCGCCCAGGCCGAAGTGATCCTTGGCGGTATAGTGCATCGTGCCTTGCGAGATCTGGATGTTGCCGGAATTTTCCAGCGCTTCCTTCAGTGCAGCACGGAATGCGGGTGTGCCCGGCTTGGCCTTCTTCAGCGCTTCCGGCACCACGCGTTGCAACACCAGTTGGGCATCGTAGATATGCGCAGCGAACAGGTTGCGCGTGCCGGCGCCATATTGTTTTTCATAGCGCGTCACGAAGTCGGTTGCCAGCTTCTTCGACGGGTTGCTGTCGGGCAGCGCCTCCGGCACCACGGCCGGGCCGGACACCACGAACGAACCTTCGACATCCTTGCCGCCGAGACGGATCAGATCGCGCGAGGCGGCGCTGTGAGTCTGGTAAATCTTGCCCTTGTAGCCGCGCTCGATCAGCGCCTTGTGCGGCATTGCCGCGCCACTGCCGGACGCCACCACCAGCACGGCGTCAGGATTGGAGCTGACCACGCGCAATGCCTGCGCGGTGACACTGGTGTCGGCACGGCCGAAGCGTTCGGCGACGGTCATGTTGATACCGGCTTGCTTGGTCAGGCGCGCGGTTTCCTTGAGCCAGTTTTCACCGTAAGAATCCGAGTAGCCGAGGAAAGCGAAAGTCTTCACGCCATGCTTCTTCATGTGATCGACCACGCCGCCGGCCATGACGGCGGTCGACTGCGGCAGGCGGAAAGTCCAGGCGTCCTTGCCTTCGGGTGTTTCGATCGGCGAGATCGCCAGTTGCACAGTCTGTGTCTCCATGGCGACATCGGCGATCGCCAGCGTCGGCGGTACGGCGGCCGAGCCGATGATCATGTCCACCTTGTCTTCAGCGATCAGGCGGCGCGCGTTCTTGCTGGCCTGGGTCGGATCGGTGGCATCGTCGAGGATGATCAGTTTGACCTTTTCGCCGCCGATGGTGTCAGGCCACAAGGCGAAACCGTTCTTGGCGGGAATGCCGAGGCCGGAACCCGGCCCCGTCAGCGACATGATCACGCCGATGGTCAGTTCCGCATGCGCCTGTTGTGCGATCAGGCCCGAGAATGCCATCGCCGAGGCGAGCACCGTTGCTTTCAATATCTTCTTCATCTCCGTCTCCTTTTTTATAGTTGCCTGGATTGATTTTGAGCTGCTTGTTGCGTGTGCTTATTACATATGCTTATTGCACGTACTTAACTGCAAAGTTGCTTGATGTCTTCCGGTATGGGTATTGCCTTGATGCGCGCCGGATCTTCAGGATGACGGATGGCGAACACGCGGGTGTCACGGCCTTCCGATAGCAGCACGCCGTCGCGCTTCAACTGATGCAACATGACGAAAGTCTTGGCGTTCCACTCGACCACCGAGGTATGTACTTCTACCTTGTCGCCATAGGTCGCCGGCTGGATAAAGCGCGAGCCGATGTCGACCACCGGCGTGCCGATGATGCCGTGGCTCTTCTCCGTATCGCGCCAGGCCGGTACGCCGCAGGTGCGGAAGAAATTGCGTGATGAGGCGTCATACCAGCGGAAAAAATTGGGGAAGAAAACAATGCCCGCCGGATCGCAATCGCCGAACTCGACATTGACGGGATACACCACAACTTTTGACATACTGACTCCTGAATGGGTTGGACGAACTAGCGAGGCGGCAGGCGCAATGCGCCGTCGAGGCGAATCACTTCACCGTTGAGCGAAAGATTGCCGACGATGTGCACCGCCAGTTGTGCGAATTCCTCGGCCTTGCCGAGACGTTTGGGGAAGGGGATCGACGCCGCCAGCGATTGCTGGACTTCTTCCGGCAGCTTGTACAGCAACGGTGTCAGGAACAGGCCGGGTGCAATCGTCATTACGCGCACGCCGAATTGTGCAAGGTCGCGCGCCAGCGGCAAGGTCAGCGACGTGATGCCGCCTTTCGACGCTGCATAGGCGGCTTGACCGACCTGACCATCGTAGGCGGCAACCGAAGCGGTGGCGACGATCACGCCGCGCTCGCCGTCTTCCAGCGGTTCCTGCGAGATCATTTCTGCGGCGGCGAGACGGATCATGTTGAAGGTGCCGATCAGATTGACGTTGATGATGCGGCTGAAATCTTCCAGCGGCATGGCGACACCGTCTTTGCCGACCAGGCGTTTGGCGCCGCCGATGCCGGCGCAGTTGATCAGGATGCGTGCCGGGCCGTGCGCGGCACGTGCAGAAGCGAGCGCGGCTTCGACGCTGGCGGTGTCGGTGATGTCGCAGGCTGCAGCGTGGCCGCCGACTTCTTTTGCCAACGCCTGCGCGCCTTCAATGTTCACATCGAGGATGGTCACGCGCGCACCGCCCTGCACCAATTGACGCACCACTTCGGCGCCGAGTCCGGAAGCGCCGCCGGTGACCAGTGCTGCTTGCCCTTGTAATTTCATGTCGCGTTCTTTCGCAGATTATTGGTTGGAAGCGGCTGGATTTTCCAGCAGCAGCGCGATGCCTTGTCCGCCGCCGATGCAGGCCGATGCGATGCTGTAGCGCGCGCCACGTTTGTGCATTTCGCGCGCGGCGGTAATCGACAGACGAACACCCGTGGCGGCCAGCGGATGGCCGAGTGCAATCGCGCCGCCGTTGACATTGAGCTTGTTGCGGTCGAGGCCGAGTTCGCGTTCGACAGCGATGACTTGGGCACCTTGCGCTTCGTTGATTTCGAAACAGGCGATGTCATCCAGCGTCAGGCCGTTGCGTTCCAGCAGCAGGCGGATTGCCGGCGCCGGGCCGATGCCCATGATTTCCGGCGGCACGCCGACCACGGCGGCGGCGACTACGCGCGCCAGCGGTGTGCAGTTGTGATCGCGCATGTAGCTGCCGGAAGCGATGATGGTTGCCGCCGCAGCGTCGACCAGCGCCGAGCTGTTGCCACCGGTCTGCACGCCGTCGGGATACAGCGTGCGCAACTTGCCCAGCACTTCCACCGGCGACGGGCGCGGATGGGTGTCGGTTGCAGCTTCGGTGACTTTGCCCTGCAGCTTCAGATGGCGATCGTTATAGCCGTCGAGCTTGAAGGTCTCGTTGACCACCGGTACGATCTCATCAACGTGGAAGCCTTCTTGCTGCGCACGCACGGCACGGTCAAACGAGAGCGCCGCGTATTCGTCCACTTCGCGGCGTGTGATGCCGTATTTCTTCGCAAGATTTTCTGCGGTCTGCGGCATGGTGATGCCGGGTGCCGGATCGATCAGCGCCTCCCACATATAATCCTGGAATTCCACCGGTGCGCCAAGGCGAAAGCCGCCGCGATGCGAAAAGGCGGCAATCGGATTGCGTGTCATCGATTCCGATCCGACCACCAGCGCGGTATCGGTATAGCCGCGCTCGATCTGGTCGCCGGCCTGACGGATCAGTTCGAAGCCGGTGCCGCAGATACGTTGGACCATGATGGCTGGCACGTCGATCGGCACGCCCGCATACAGGCCGATGTGACGCGGCAGCATGTATTGGAAGCAATCGCCGGGCGCCATGTTGCCGGCGATGACGGAACCGATGTCGGCTGCCGGCACGCCGGTGCGTTTGAGGATTTCGCGCGCGACCTTGATACCCATGTCGGTCGGCGACAGCTGCGAGAAGGTGCTGCAATAGTCGACCATCGGCGTGCGTACGCCGCCCAGCATCCAGACGTCGTCGAAGTTGGAATAGAAGGCTTTCTTTGCCATGATGCTTATGCTCCCTTGGTTCCCTGATGGCCGGATGCGGCGGGTTTATTGCCGCCAGCCGGCGGACGCGGTTTGAGGATGGCCGGATTGATGTCGGCGTACAGCGCCTCCACCAGATCGGCACGATGCGTCAGCACCGCGCGTTGATTGATGGAACCCTTGTCGGTGACTTCGCCCTTGTCGAAGGACGGCGGGTCGATCAGCACCAGCGCACGGGCGACGCGGGAGGCACTGCCGGTAGCGTGCTGTTGCAAGCGCTGCAGAACGTTGCTGAAGAAATCGCGCACCGGTTGCGCGGCGACGATGTCTTCACGCGAGACGCCCGCAGGCAGTCCCGCCAGCTGACGGCAGCGTTCGAGGTTGGGCACGATCAGCATGCCGACTTCGTTGCGGTCGTGGCCGGTGATGACGGCATCCTGCAAATAGGGAGCGCCTTCATGGGCGATGACGGCGCGCAACGGGCCGACGCTGACCCAGGTGCCGGTGTAGAGCTTGAAGTCTTCGGCAACGCGGCCGTCGAACATGAAGCCGAGATCATGGTTGGACGGATCGAGCCACTTGACCGCATCGCCCGAGCAGAAGAAACCTTCTTCATCGAAGGCCTCGTTGGTTTGCTCCGGTGCGCGCCAGTAACCAGGCGTGACGTTGGGGCCGCGATAGCGGATTTCCATCTTGTCGCCGTTGGGCACCAGCTTGATTTCCATGCCGGGCGTGGGGATGCCGATCTGGCCGGAGCGCACCTGTTCTTCCACCACAAACAGTGCCGACGGTGCGGTCTCGGTCATGCCCAGGCCGCAGGACATCACGATGCGTTCGCCGCAGGCGGCTTCGGCGGTGGCGTGCAGCTTGTCCCATACCGGTTGCGCCAGCGCAGCGCCGGCGTAGAACTGCATCTTCAGACGGCTGTAAAACTTCTCGCGCAGGACGGGATCTTTTTCCAGCGCATGGGCGATACCCTCCCAGCCGATCGGGACGTTGAAGTAAATCGTCGGCGCGATTTCGCGCAGGTTTTGCAGCGTGATGGCGAGACCTTGCGGCGTCGGCTTGCCGTCGTCGATATACATGGTGCCGCCGTTGTAGAGCACGATGCCGACATTGTGGTTGCTGCCGAAGGTATGGTTCCACGGCAGCCAGTCAATCAGTACCGGCGGCTCTTCGCCGAGGAAAGGAAAAGTCTGCACGATCATCTGCAGATTGCTGCAGATCATGCGCTGGGTATTGATCACCGCCTTCGGCAACTTGGTCGAGCCGGACGTGAACAGGAACTTGGCGATGGTGTCCGGTGTGGTGGCGTCATGCGCGCGTTCGACCGCGTCGGTAATCGGCGTGGCTGCCAACTCGCTGTAGAGCGTGGTGCTGCGCGCGGATGACGGCGCTTCGGTGGCGACGAACTCGATATCGCTGGTGGCGACCGCATTGACGGCGGCGGCGAACTTCTCGCCATGCGCAGCGAAGATCATTCCGGGCGTCAGCAAGTTGACTGCGTGGCGCAGCTTGGCGTAATCCTTGGACAGCAGCGAATAAGCCGACGACACCGGCGCATACGGCACGCCGACATAGTGGCAGGCCAACGCAAGCAAGGCGTGTTCGAGATCGTTTTCCGACAGGATCAGCAAGGGACGCTCTGCCGACAGGCCGCGATTGATCAGGCCCTGGCCGATGTGGCGCGCGGTCTGCAATGCCTGCGCATACGTGATGTGCTGCCAGACGCCATTGGCGTCGCGTTTGGCCATGAAGCTGACGTCGGGCGTTTCCGCCGCCCAGTACTTCAGCTTGTCGCTCAGGCGCGCCGGATAGTCTTGCAATGCCTGCCGGGTCTTGACGATGCTTTGACCGTCAGCGGCATCGAAGACATCAACGCCGCTGATGCCGAATCGTACGCTGCGATAGCGTGGTGTTGTGCTCATACATGTCTCTTAATTTTTTATCGGAACTGCTTTGTATGGGGCCGCGAATTGTCGATGAAGCTTAGCTGTTGCGCTCCACTTTGTTCATCTTCAGATCAAGGAAAGCGGCAAGCCGGCCCTTGGTTTCCGGATCACTGCCGGCGACTGCGGCCATGAGCGACTCCGTCACCAGGCCATCCTGGATCGACTGATCGGCGATGCGCGGCAATACATGCGTCACGCCGTAATTGGTCATCGGCGCATTCTTGGCGATGCGCGCAGCCAGCTCCATCGCCTTCTCCATGCCTTGGCCTGCCGCGGTGAGATATTGCGAGATACCGGCCTGGTGGCCTTCCTGCGACGACAGCACGCGGCCGGTCAGCATCATGTCGCTCATGCAGGCGACGCCGACCAGACGCGAGATGCGCACCGATCCGCCACCGCCGACGAACAAGCCGCGTTGTCCTTCCGGCAGACCGTAGAAGGCGCTGTCTTCGGCTACACGGATATGCGCTGCGGAGGCCAGCTCCAGTCCGCCACCAATGACCGCGCCGTGCAACACGGCGATCACCGGCACGCCGCCAAACTGCACGCGCTCGAAGGCGGCATGCCACATGCGCGAGTGGTACATGCTTTCACTAGTGTCGCGCTCGCGCAGTTCGGAGAGATCGAGACCGGCGCAGAAATGGTCGCCGTTGCCGCGTATGACCGCGACCTTGATGTCCGGTGGCAGGGATTCGAAGCAACGCTGGATGGCGCGCACCAGCGGATCGCTCAGCGCATTGCGCTTGGCGACGCGGTTGATGGCGACGACGGCAATCGCGCCGTCGTAGTGGATATCGAGAAGATCGTCAGAATGATTCGTCATGGCCAGCCTGTTGTTGGTGCTTGTGCGCTGAGGGTATCGCTTGCTTTTATTCAGCTTGCCTTCAGCTTGTTTGTCTCGAGATTGCTCAGTAGGGATACCGGCAATTACTTATAAGTTATAACTGTTATTTAGTATAAGTATGTAAACGGCAAATGCAAGTATTAACCGGTGCAAGCAGTGCATTGAAAACGTAAAACAGGGCGGCTACCGAACAACGCAATGCCGCTTGTGGCGCGGTTTGCAGCGATGCGTTCATGCTGCACTGCATCGAGGTTGCCATGCACAAGATCTGTTTGCCGGCAACACACAGGCTGCTGCGCAAGTTACCCAGACGAAAAAAACGCCGGTGTGCATTGCATCACCGGCGTTCTGGTTTTCTTCAATTGTCGCGGCTGACCAGTCTGACTATTTGCCGGTGTCTTTCACGTTGAGGAATTTATCGAACTCGATGTTGTAGACCTCGTTGCCGACTTTCTCCACCTTGCGTACATACACCGTTTGCACGATGTCGCGTGTCGCAGGATCAATCGAGATCGGACCGCGCGGGCTGTTGAGCTTGATGTTCTTCAGGATTGCCATGGCCTTGTCGCCATCGATGTTGCCGTTGAGCTTCTTCGACACTTCGTAGATGGCGGCCATGCCGTCATAGGCGGCCACTGCCATGAAGTTGGGGCGTCCGCCGTTAGGATTCGCTGCGGCATAGCTCTTCAGGAATGCCTTGTTCTCCGGCGAGTTGTGCGCCGCCGAATAGTGGAACGTCGTGATCACGCCCAGCGTTGCGTCGCCCATTGCCGGCAGCACGTGATCGTCGGTGAGGTCGCCGGTAGCGATGACCTTGATACCGGCTTCGGCCAGGCCGCGTTCACGGTAGCCCTTCATGAAGGCAATGCCTTGCTCGCCGGCTGGAACGAAGATGAAGACGGCTTCCGGCTTGGCATCCTTGATGCGCTGGATGTACGGTGCGAATTCAGGATTGCGCAGCGGTACGCGGATCGATTCGATCACCTGGCCGCCACCGCCCAGCAGGTTGGTCTTGAACGCGGTTTCGGCATCGATGCCCGGACCGTAGTCGGCAACCAGCGTCACGACTTTCTTGATGTTGTTCTTCAGCGCCCAGGTCGCCATCGGACCCGACACCTGCGGCAGCGTCATGGAAAAGCGCGCGATGTAGTTCGACTTGGTAGTGATGATGGATGTTGCCGCATTCATGATGATCATCGGCTTCTTGGCTTGCTCGGCGATTGGCGCCACGGCCAGCGCTTCCGGCGTCAGCCCGAAGCCGGCGAGGAAATCGACCTTGTCGCGCACCACCAGCTCTTGTGCCAGGCGCTTGGCGATTTCAGGCGACGGCCCGGTGGTGTCCTTGACGATGATCTGAATTTTCTTGCCGGCGACGGTATCGCCGTTCTGCGCCATATAGGCCTTGATGCCGCCTTCCATCTGTTTGCCATAGTCGGCAAAGGGGCCGGAAAAAGCTGCGATCAGACCGATCTTGATGGTATCTGCCGCCTGCACCTGCACGGCAGCAAGAAAGTTGACCCCCGCGAACATTGCCAGCAATGCCGATTTTTTAAACTTCATGTTTGTCTCCTTCGATACGTTGTCGTTGCGTGGCGCATCTGGTGTATCTGGTGCATGTAGTACATGTGATGCCTGATACGGACTGCGCACGCGATTTTTCAACCTTGAGCTTTGATTTTTTCATCTTCTGCAGCGCTGAATGCCTTGTCGGGAGACCGTTACAGACGTGTTCTACAAAGTCTGTCGCTTCGCGCTGCCCGACAGGAAATTTTTCTTGTCGCTGGATTTTAGCTGTTGCTTGTAGACGACGCTGTCGAAAATTTTCTGCTTTGCGCATTCTTGACAAGCTTCAGCGAGAACAATAGTATCGCAACAAGCGTTCGGTAACCAACATCTTGTTCGGTGATCGAACATTAAATAAAAATGAAATAACAGAGACGAAACGTTCAATGCCTCTTCAGGCAAGGAACCGATCAAGTAGACATTTGCGGCATTGCAGGATTTCGCCGGCGGTTGTCGGCAACGCTGAGGTCGAAACTCAGGCAGCAACTCAGGTTCACCTTAAGCAGCAACACAGTACGAACAGCAACATCTCAACGTCTTCCGCTCATCAATCGGAAGGCGGACTGAACGCAACCCTGCGAAACCCGCGGAAGCCCGTGTTCGGCCACACTGAATCCACGTATCGACACCGGGGAGGGGGACGACGCACGTCTGCAGTCTGCGGACATGCCAAGTCTTCCAGCAGCATCAAGAAGTCGGAAACAAAGTCAAGAAATCGCAAGATTGGCAATACCAACAAGACGAACTTAAAAATTTCACGTTTCAGGAGGAGGCACAATGAAGAAGACAATTTGCAGCGCAATCGCGCTGATGGGCGCAATGGGTGCAGTGTGTACAGGCAATGCCATGGCGCAGAGTTCGGTCACCATCTACGGTATCGTCGATACCGGCGTGGTCTACACCACCAACGCCAACGCTGCCGGCAATTCGGTATTCAAGATGCCGTCGCTGACCGGTTCGTTCCCGTCGCGTCTCGGTTTCAAAGGTTCGGAAGATCTCGGCGGCGGGCTTGAAGCCATGTTTGTTCTGGAGGCCGGCTTTGCACCGGACACTGGTTCAATGGGACAAGGTAATCGCCTGTTCGGCCGTCAATCGCTGGTCGGTTTGAAGAGCAATACCTGGGGGCAGATCATGCTGGGCCGCCAGGTCAACATGACTTACATCTCGATGTTGAAAACTGACGTGATGGGTCCGAACATTTTTGCGATCGGCAGCATCGACGGCTATCTGCCAAATGCACGCAGCGACAATTCTATCGGCTACCTGGGCAACTTCTCCAACTTCACCGTCGGCGCGACATACAGCTTCGGCCGTGATACCTCGGCAACCGGCGGCCCTGCTGCAACAGGCTGTGCGGGCGAAGTGGCCGGCAACTCCAAGGCCTGCCGCCAGGTCACGGCGCTGCTCGGCTATGACAACAAATCGTTCGGCGTGACTTCGTCCTACGACATTCTGTACGGCAATACCGGCGCAGCCGGCGGCCTGACCAGCAGCGACAACACTGACCAGCGCGTGACCCTGAACGGCTTCGTCATGATCGGCGACACCAAGATCGGCGCCGGCGTGGTTGATCGCCGCACGCGTGCTGCGGGCGCGGTCAATACCAATTCCGACCTGTATTACCTGGGTGCGAGCGTACCGCTGTCGACAGCGCTGGTACTGGACGCACAGGTCGCGAAGCTGAACGTCAAGAGCAGCCCCAACGACGTGACCCTGATGGTTGGCCGCCTGACCTATAACCTGTCCAAGCGCACTGCGCTGTACACATCGCTGGGTTATCAGAAAAACGGCGGCACTTCCGCTGTCGCGATCGATGCAGGCGGCACAGTCGGTGCAGGCAAGAATCAGCTGGGCGTGATGTCGGGTATCCGTCACACTTTCTGATGCTTATTTGAAAACGTCCAAAGGAAATCTTGAGGAGGATGGCGCGCCACTGAGCAGGGCGCGCCGTAGCATCGACAGCGGCTCACGCCACTGTCTTCAATCCGGCGCACTGCAAGGTCCGCCGGATTTTTTGTGTCTGCTTATGGCAGCAACACGGACAACTCTTGCGAGCCGCGCAGCAGCACAGGAAGAAACTCTTCTTCCATCTGGCGGCGGCTGACGCGGGCCGCTTGCGCACCGACGTTCAATGCGGCCAGCACAGAGCCGGACGCGCCACGTACCGGTACGGCGATAGAGCGCAAGCCGACTTCCAGTTCTTCATCGATCACGGCATAGCCGGATTCGCGCACCTCGGCGAGGATCTCGCGCAGACGTTTTTGCGACACCACGGTCTTGTCGGTGAAGGCGCGCAACTTCACTTTGTCGAAGTAAGCCTTCAATGCATCTTCAGACATGTGCGCCAGCATCACGCGGCCGAGCGAGGTGCAATAGGCGGGCAGGCGGCTGCCGGTATTGAGCGCGACCGACATCACGCGCGCGGTAGCCGAGCGGGAGACATACAGCACTTCATTGTCATCCAGTACCGCCAGCGAGCAGGACTCGTTGAGCGTGCGTGTGATGTTGTTCAGGCAAGGCTGGGCCGACACGGTCAGCGGCGTTGACGACAGGTAGGAATAACCCAGCGTCAGAATTTTCGGACGCAGCGAAAAATTGTTCACCTCGGAATCGGCATAACCCAGTTGTTTCAGCGTATGCAGACAACGGCGCACCGCTGCACGCGGGATACCGGTTTTCTGGCTGATCTGTGCAATCGTCAGCGTACGCCGCGTATCGCTGAAAGCACGCACCACCGCCAGGCCACGCGCCAGCGAAGTCATGAAGCTGGGATCGGTGAGGGCATCGATTTCTTCAGCGATGGTGAGCTCCTTTTCTTCGGCCTGTTCTGCGGCGCCGGCGTCCATCTTGCCGGATTTTGCCGCAGGCTTGCGGGTCTTTGCTGGAGCAGGTGTCTTGGTCATAGGCATTCAAAAAATGACGAAAAGTAACGATGGCAACGATCGCAACGATGAGCAGCAGCGCGGACAAAGCGACGGCGTCCGGTTGTCCGCGATTCTAATATGTTGTGCGGACATCGCACAGACCTGCCTGTTAGTTCTTGACGCAGGAAGGCGGGTATCGCTACACTAATGTGTGCGAAAAACAAACATTAGTTCGTTTATCGCACAACTAGATTGTACCGAAAAGAATTCAGGCGCGCACGCATTTTGACTCTCCCGCAGAGCGAAAACAGCGGTTGGAAAAGCGCAGGAGCATAGAAAAATAAAGGCGGAGACAAGCCATTCCGGGAAGTACGGCAGTAGCGAAATACAGTCGCCACCTATGCCGGATTATCGCGGAACCATTTTCATGCATTTGCTGTTCAACGAACGGATTCACGAAAGAGACGCAACGTGATCGACAAAATTACTGAGTCACTGGAACAAGCTGTGGCTGACATCCATGACGGTGCAACCGTCATGATCGGCGGCTTCGGCAATGCCGGCATGCCGGCGGCGCTGATTGACGCGCTGATTGCACAAGGCGCGCGCGACCTTACTATCGTCAACAACAATGCCGGCAACGGCGACACCGGACTGGCCGCATTGCTCAAGGCCAAGCGCGTGAAGAAGATCATTTGTTCCTTCCCACGCCAGACCGATTCCTACGTGTTCGACGCGCTTTATCGCGCCGGCGAAATCGAGCTGGAACTGACGCCGCAAGGCAACCTGGCCGAGCGTATCCGCGCCGCCGGCGCCGGCATCGGCGGCTTCTTCTCGCCGACCGGCTACGGCACCATGCTGTCCGACGGCAAGGAAACCCGTCTCATCGATGGCCGCCACTATGTGCTGGAGTCGCCAATCCACGCCGACTTCGCGCTGATCAAGGCGCTGCGCGGTGACCGCTGGGGCAACCTGGTGTATCGCAAGACCGCGCGCAACTTCGGCCCCATCATGGCCATGGCCGCCAAGTGCGCCATCGCCCAGGTGAGCGAAGTGGTCGAACTGGGCCAGCTCGATCCGGAAGCCATCGTGACGCCGGGCATCTTTGTGCAGCGCGTGGTGTTGCAGAACGCACAGGAGACCAAATAATGAGTTCCGCTAATCGTTTTTCCCGTGATCAGATCGCCGCACGCGTGGCGCAGGATATTCCCGAAGGTGCCTACGTCAACCTCGGCATCGGCCTGCCGACCAAGGTCGCCAACTATCTGCCGGCCGATAAAGAAGTCTTCTTGCACAGCGAAAATGGTTTGCTCGGCATGGGGCCGGCACCTGCGCCCGGCGAAGAAGACGAAGACCTCATCAACGCCGGCAAGCAGCCGGTGACTTTGCTGACCGGTGGCGCCTACTTCCACCACGGCGACTCGTTCGCGATGATGCGCGGCGGCCATCTCGATATCTGTGTGCTCGGCGCCTTCCAGGTCTCGGCCACCGGCGATCTGGCCAACTGGCACACGGGTGCACCGGATGCGATTCCGGCAGTCGGCGGCGCAATGGATCTGGCCATCGGCGCCAAGCAAGTGTTCGTGATGATGGAACATCAGACCAAGACCGGTGAAAGCAAAATCGTCTCGCACTGCGATTATCCGTTGACCGGCATCGGCTGCGTCAACCGCATCTATACGGATGTAGCCGTGCTGGATGTGACCGAACACGGCCTGCGCGTGCGCGAGATCGTCGACGGCATGTCCTTTGACGAACTGCAGAAAATCACCGGTGCGCCGCTGTTGCCACCGGTGTGACCCTGTAATCCAGTAACCAAAGAGAACATCATGACTGAAGCCTTTATCTGCGACGCCATCCGTACTCCCATCGGCCGTTACGGCGGCGCACTAAAAGATGTGCGCGCCGATGACCTCGGTGCCATTCCATTGCGCGCGCTGATCGAACGCAATCCGCAAGTCGACTGGAACGCCGTCGACGACGTCATCTTCGGCTGCGCCAATCAGGCCGGTGAAGACAATCGCAACGTCGCTCGCATGTCGGCGCTGCTGGCCGGTTTGCCGCAGTCGGTGCCGGGCACCACGATGAATCGCCTGTGCGGCTCCGGCATGGATGCCGTTGGTACGGCCGCGCGCGCGATCAAGTCGGGCGAAGCGCAGCTGATGCTGGCAGGCGGTGTCGAATCGATGACACGTGCGCCTTTCGTCATGGGCAAGGCCGACAGTGCTTTTTCACGCAACGCCCAGATCTACGACACGACTATCGGCTGGCGTTTTCCGAACGCACAGATGAAGGCACTTTACGGTACCGACTCCATGCCGGAAACCGGTGAAAACGTCGCAGATGATTTCAAGATCAGCCGCCTTGATCAGGACAAATTCGCCGTCGCCAGCCAGGCCAAGGCCGCTGCCGCACAAGCCAACGGTACGCTCGCGCAAGAAATTACGCCCGTCGTGATTCCGCAAAAAAAGGGCGAGGCCATCACCGTCAGTAATGATGAACATCCGCGTGCCACCAGCATGGAAGCGCTGGCAAAGCTCAAAGGCGTGGTACGCGCCGATGGCACCGTTACCGCAGGCAATGCCTCCGGTGTCAACGACGGTGCTTGCGCTTTGCTGCTGGCGAGCGCAGAAGCAGTCAAGCAATACGGACTGACGCCGCGTGCGCGTATTGTCGGCATGGCGACTGCAGGTGTTGCGCCGCGCGTCATGGGCATCGGTCCGGCGCCGGCAACCAAGAAACTGCTGCAGCAAGTCGGCCTGACCATCGAACAAATGGACGTGATCGAACTGAACGAAGCATTTGCCTCGCAAGGTCTGGCGGTGCTGCGTGAACTGGGTGTCGCCGATGACGACCCACGCGTCAATCCTAACGGTGGCGCGATTGCACTCGGCCATCCGCTTGGCATGAGCGGCGCGCGCCTGATTACCACCGCGATGTATCAGCTGCAACGTACCGGCGGGCGCTACGCACTGTGCACCATGTGCATCGGTGTTGGGCAGGGCATTGCAACTATCATTGAGCGTATCTGAAGCAGAGGATACCGTAAGAAAAAGAAGTAAAGACAAAGCTGCCGGCCATCAAGAGCCATGACAATACAGAGCAGCGCTTGCACAAGAGATTGAAGAGGAGACACCCCATGCATCACCCCACCTTTGTTCACATTCAACGCGGGAGCGTCGTGCGCTGCCGCCATGGAGACTGCTCATGATCGGCAACTTCATCGGTGTGATGTTCGACGGCATTGCGTACGGCGCGCTGCTGTTCCTGATCAGCGTCGGCCTGTCGGTCACGATGGGCATGATGAATTTCATCAACCTCGCCCACGGCGCGTTTGCGATGCTGGGCGGCTATGTCTGCGTTACCATTCTCAATCAGCTCGGCCTGCCTTTTCTGGCGTCCTTGCCCGTGGCCTTCCTGGCGTCGGCGGTGGTCGGCCTGGTGCTGGAGCGTACGCTCTATCGCCGTCTGTATAAAGCCAGTCATCTGGATCAGGTGTTGTTCTCTATCGGCCTGACCTTCATGGCCGTGGCCGGTGCGACGTACGTCTGGGGGCCGACGCAACAACCGGTGCATTTGCCGGACTGGCTGCGCGGACAGATTTCTCTGCTTGGTCTGGATGTCGGTGCGTACCGTGTGTTCCTGATCGGCGTCGTGGTATTGGTGACTGCTGCATTGGGATTGCTGATTGAACGCACACGCTTCGGCGCGCAGATTCGTGCGTCGGTCGACAATCAGGTCGCTGCGGCAGGTCTGGGCATCAATGTCAGCCGCGTATTCAGCCTGACCTTTGCGCTCGGCTCCGGTCTGGCTGGTCTGGGTGGTGGTCTCGGTATTGATGTGCTGGGTCTGGATCCGACTTTCCCGATCAAGTACATGGTGTACTTCCTGCTGGTGGTTGCCGTCGGCGGCGCGGGCACGATCAAGGGGCCGTTGCTGGCTGCCGTGATCCTCGGAATTTTCGACGTGGCCGGCAAATACTATGTGCCTGAAATCGGCGCCTTCGTGATCTACGGCCTGATGGTGCTGCTGCTGATTCTGTTCCCTGCCGGTCTGATGCGGAGGCGTGGATGAGCACAGTTACACCAGGCGCGCCAACTTCTACGCCCGCCACGGCTGCACCAACCTCTAGCGCAAAGACCACTACCATGTCTCCCTTGCTTCGCCTGCCCAATGACCGCTGGAAGCCGCTGGAAATCATTTTCTGGCTGCTACCGGTGGCAGCGTATTTTGTCTTCCCCGAGTACCTGATCCTGATCAGCCAGATCATGATCGTCGGCTTGTTCGCCATCTCGCTCGACCTGATTCTCGGCTATGGCGGCATTGTGTCGCTCGGCCATGCAGCCTTCTTCGGCCTTGGCGCATATACCGCCGGCTTGCTGTCGGCGCATGGCTGGGGTGAGCCGATTAGCGGCATGCTGCTGGCGGCGGTGGTCGCCGCACTGTTCGGCTACATCATCAGTTTTCTGGTGGTGCGCGGTAACGATCTGGCGCGTCTGATGGTGACACTGGGCATCGGCCTCATGCTGTTCGAAGCGGCCAACAAGGCTGCCTTCATCACCGGCGGTGTCGATGGTTTGTCGGGGATGATGGTGGACAAGATCTTCGGCGTGTTCGAGTTCGATCTCAACGGCAAGGTTGCCTATATCTATAGCTTCGTTGTCCTGTTCATCCTGTTCGCAGTGTTGCGCCGTCTCGTTAATTCACCGTTCGGCCTGAGCCTGGTCGGCATCCGCGAAGGCGGTCGCCGCATGCCGGCCATCGGTGTCAACGTCAATCAGCGCCTGACGGTGATCTTCACCATCAGCGCCGCGATTGCCGGTGTGGCAGGTGCCTTGCTGGCCCAGACCACGCAGTTCGTCGGACTCGACGTACTGGGCTTTCCGCGTTCGGCTGAACTGCTGATCATCCTGGTGCTGGGCGGCACAGGTCGCCTGTATGGCGGGCTGGTCGGTGCAGCGATCTTCATGCTGGCGCAAGACTATCTCTCCGGTTTGAATCCGGCCTATTGGCAATTCTGGATCGGCCTGTTGCTGATCGTCATCGTGCTGTTCGCACGCGGCGGTATCCTCGGTGGCCTGACACTGATCTGGAACAACCTGCGCAAGACTTCGGGCACAAAAGGAGAGCGCTCGTGAGCATGACACCAAACACGGCTAAAAACACGACCCTGCGCACCGAAGGCCTGTCCAAACAATGGGGCGCCTTCAAGGCCAACAGCGACATCTCGCTGACCTTTGTTCCCGGTGCGCGCCATGCGCTGATCGGGCCGAACGGCGCAGGTAAAACCACGTTCATCAATTTGCTGACCGGCGGCTTTGCGCCATCGAGCGGCAAGGTCTTCTTTGGTGACGACGACATCACTTCGCTGCCGCAGCATGAGCGCGTCAAGCGCGGCATGACACGCACCTTTCAGATCAATACGTTGTTCGCGGGTCTGACGGTATTGGAATCCGTTGTACTGGCGATTTCCGAACGGCGCGGCATGCAGTACGTCTGGCACAAAACCGTGGCGCAACAGACTGATGTCATCGACGAAGCCATGGCCTTGCTGGCATCGCTCAAGCTCGATGGCGAAGCCAACAGCATCACGCGCAGCCTCGCCTACGGCAAGCAACGCCTGGTTGAAATTGCATTGGCGCTGGCGACCAAACCAAAGGTGTTGTTGCTGGATGAACCGGCTGCCGGCATTCCTTCTGCGGAAAGCAAGGAGCTGTTCGAAGTCATCGCCGGACTGCCGCGCGACGTCACCATTGTTTTCATCGAACATGATATGGGTCTGGTGTTCCGCTTTGCCGAACGCATCACGGTGCTGGTCGGTGGAAAAGTGCTGACCGAAGGCACGCCGGCAGAAATCGCTGCCGACAAACGCGTCAAGGAAGTTTATCTGGGGGAGTCGGAACATGAGTGAGCTGCTTGCACTCGACAAGGTCACCGCCGGTTACGGCGATTCGATCGTATTGGAAGATGTCTCGTTTTCCATGAAAGAAGGCGATAGCCTGGCGCTGCTGGGACGTAACGGCGTGGGTAAAACCAGCCTGCTGGTCACGCTGATGGGATTGACTCGTCTGCACAGCGGCAGTATCCGCTGGTGCGGCGGCGATATCGTGCGCGTGCCGACATACAGACGCGCACACGCCGGTTTGGGCTGGGTACCGCAAGAACGTTACATGTTCCCGTCATTGACGGTGGAAGAGCATCTGACGGTCGTTGCGCGTGGTGGCGAATGGGATTTGCCGAAGATCTACAAAATCTTCCCGCGTCTGGAAGAGCGACGCAACAACATGGGCAATCAGTTGTCGGGCGGCGAACAACAAATGCTGGCGATTGCGCGCGCACTGATGGTGAGTCCGCGCATCCTGTTGCTCGATGAGCCGATGGAAGGGCTGGCGCCGATTATCGTGCAGGAGTTGCTGCGCGTGATCCGCGGGCTGGTCAAGGATATGGGGATGTCAGTGATTGTGGTGGAGCAGCATGCACGGATGGCGTTGTCGTTGACGCAGCGGGCGATTGTGCTGGATCGCGGGCGGATTGTGCATGACTCGGATAGTGGGAGTTTGCTGGCGGATGGGGAGAAGTTGGATCGGTTGGTGGCGGTGGCGTGATGGGGTTTTGTCCTTGCGGTGGTCAGGATGACGGCGATCTTTGTTCCGACTTTGCTTATGTTGGTAGCTTTTTCTGTTCTTTCTTCGATCAACCTTGCCGGGGG
>Ga0105240_10002029_pt1 | contig 33399 bp, 35 predicted proteins | sample KBSC54metaG_FD_80426 | JGI IMG/M metagenome (GOLD analysis project Ga0105240, IMG submission 80426) | Corn rhizosphere microbial communities from Kellogg Biological Station, Michigan, USA - KBS C5-4 metaG | ecosystem: Host-associated > Plants > Roots > Rhizosphere > Soil | place: Michigan, USA... | reverse complement strand
GACTGTTACTGGTCTTTGTACGCGTTGCATACACATTACCATCAAGGGTAAATTCGATCAAATCGGGGGTCTTGATGATGCCATACGTATGGTATTCATCATACGGATTGGCTGTAAACGCTGGAGTATATTGAGCTGGCTGTCCAAGCGAATTGTAGCTGTGGGCGGCAGGAATGTTTAGCCCCTGAATATAGCCTACTGACTCCAGGAAATCCAACTCGCCGTTAAGTGTGTAGAGGCGATTCTGATCGGTTGCGGACGGAAAATCGATGGCCTTATAGCGTGGATCCGATGGCATGAGCCACGCGGCTGGCCACGTACCAGCACCCCTCGGAAGCCTTGCACTAACTTCGAGCGTGCCATAAAGAAAATCGAATGAGCCACTTGTATCAATGCGTCCAGACGTATAGTTTTTGCCATCTTTACTTTGTGGTTTTGCTTCAAGAACGAGCGCATCATCTTGGACGCGAACATTCTCGGTATTTGTCGTATATGTCTCCAGCTCATTGTTATAATTTGCCGTCCTAGGACCGTTTTCGATATTGAAAATCCTTGTATCAATTGTGCCACTTGGCACCTTAGAAAAGTCATATGTCCAGGGATGAGAGGTATCAATTATCGTTCTAGCTGACGATTGATGAGTAGGCTGTGTCGTTGCAACCGTCCGAACCGTCTTAACTACTTCCGAGTGAGAATAAGTTCCTCCAGATAGAAGTATAAAAGCAACCGGTATGACAACTGCAAAAATGACTCCGACAGAGAATTGCCAGCTTTTATATACAACGTTACCTAAGGTTAGGAAAAAGTTTCTGATGCCTTTAAGGACGCTAACAAGGTGTTTTTGATATTGAAAGTTCCGGTATCTCAAAGAGACGGTCACTATAAATAGAGCGCCGATTACAAAGGCAACCCATGGCTGCACCTCCGATTTTGACACAAGATCAAACATAAGCTATATTTTAACATAAATACATTATTTTGTAAATGTTTTAAGTAGCCTCACTGAGGATAGATTAGCACTCTAGACAGGCAAGTGCTAATTCGTTACAATTAGTATAGATGAATAAGCGCGATTATTACGAGGTCCTGGGCATCAAAAAAGATGCCTCGGCTGACGAAATTAAAAAGGCCTATCGTAAGGCTGCTGTTAAGTTTCACCCCGATAAAGAGGGTGGTGATGAGACGAAGTTCAAGGAAGCCTCTGAAGCATACGAGGTCTTAAAGGATAGCCAAAAGCGTCAGCGATATGATCAGTTCGGTCATGCCGGCGTTGGCGGTTCAGGTTCTGGTGGCGGTGCGGCTGGTGGTAATCCATTCGGTGGTTTCAATGGTCAGAATGTTAACTTTGACTTCGGCGGCGGCTTTGGTGATATTTTCAGTCAGTTCTTTGGTGGTGGCGCAGGCGGTAGCCAAGCGCCTCAACGAGGACGAGACGTCGAGGTCAGTCTGCAACTGACTTTTGAAGAAGCAATCTTTGGTGTTGAGGAAAAAATCGCACTTGATATGGACGACGAATGTTCCCACTGTCATGGAACGACTGTCGAGCCAGGCTACGAGATGAAAACGTGCCCTACCTGTAAGGGTGCTGGACAAGTAGGTCGTGTCATGAATACGATCTTTGGTCAGATCCAACAGAATGTGACCTGTGAAACCTGTGGCGGACGTGGCAAAGTTCCAGAAAAAGTCTGCACCGTTTGTCACGGTAAGGGTACCGAGCGACGCAAGCGCACAATTACTCTTAAGGTACCTGCAGGCATCGATGACGGTGCGACAATTCGTTTGACGGGTAGTGGCGAAGCGATTGGTAACGGTCAAAAAGGTGACTTGTATGTCCACATCCGTGTCAAAGCGCACAAACACTTTACCCGTGAGGGCGACATCATATTATCTGAAACACATGTCGGTATGGTCGAAGCAGCACTTGGTACTGAAATCGACGTTGATACAGTTGACGGCAAGGTTCGTATGAAAGTGCCTGCGGGCACGCAGTCTGGAACCGACTTTAAACTCTCAAATCACGGGGTACCTCATCTTAATAGAAATACTCGCGGCTCACATATTGTGAGTGTGATTGTTGATACTCCTACCAAGCTTTCAAAAAAGCAAAAGCAATTGCTCGAAGACTTTTAGTTCCCAAGACCATAAGCACCATAACACCTTTAAACTATTGACTTTTTGCACATTTTGATCTATAATATAGTTTATGACGTACGAACGAGAAGGTCTCCTTCTCCCAGTCCCAGCTGAGCCAGCAGTAGACCGCGAATTATTCGGTTCTTTTGAGGCTGCTCATTCCTCGTTTCAAGAGGTGTACAAACAGCTAGAACTGACTCCAGTAAAGAAAGCTGCAGCTCACGAAGCCTGGGCAAATGGACAGGACGCTGACTTAACAGCCGGTACCGTTGACGAGCAGGAACTACTCGATCGCCAAGCCAAACTAAAAGCCTGGAAACAAGAACTTATTGTTGACGAATCTGTTGATCCAGACGTAAAACAACTCTATAGATGGAGAGTTAACGAGGACATTGCAAATGTTAATATGCTCATTGCTTCGTCACGTGGTGATATGCGCAGCTTTCATCGTTGGAATGAATTTATTTACGGTAAGCCAGACGAAGATATTTATAGAGGAGCTCTAGATTGGGTTGCGCACGACGCAGACCAGCTGCTTATATCTCCCAATCAGCACCCAGCTATTATTGAAGCTGCTTCGAAAGTATTATCACTCATCGGAGACAAAAGAGGTTACCGTGAATTACTGGCTCCTGAACCGGAAACATTCGAGCGTGTTCGTGAAGATCATCTGCGAGTAAACGGCTACTACGGGTTGTTACTGGCTGGCGTTGAAATTCCTGAGGGTAAAATCAAAAAAGAAGTTGGTGATCCGATACTAAAGCATATTATTAAATACAACCTGCAATCGGATTACGGACTTGCCGATGCTCCTGGCGCATCTTGGGGCGTGTCTCACAGCAAGGGTGTTGTTGAGCGACCAGTTACGTATGACATGCCAGCTAAGCGTTTTGTTGGTCTTGCTATCGGTCACGAGATAGGTAGTCACGAACTAGAACGTGTTAATGGATTACGGGGTCCTATGGAATTGGCTTCAGTGGGCTTTGATAGGTATGAAATTACTAATGAAGGACGTGCTGTTATACGTGAGGCGGTACAATATGAAACTTTCGATGAGTTTGGCAAATTGGTACGCTTTAGGGATATTCTTCGCCGTCACATAGCAATCTCGTATGCGTCTGGTGTTGGTGAAGACGCGCCAAAAGCTTCAAGTGAAGTCTATGCTCTGATGCAGGCCATCGATATCATGTATCAAACCAAACTTACCCCAGATGATAACGAAGCTACAGCCGAAAAAGCTCGTCAAAAGACTACTGATCTACTCGATCGAGTACTCAAGGGTACGGATGGAAAGGGCGGAGCATACTTAAAAGACGAGGTATATTTAGAGGGCTTCGTTGCCGACTGGCTCGTCGCTGCGCTCAAGGGTCCAGAAGCTATCTTCCAAGGTGATCTTGGTAAATATGGTCTTAATAACCTACGTCATATTATTCCCTTGCAGAAGTTCGGACTACTACCAGATAATGAGGCATAATGATGAAATTTACATATACTTTTCCTGTCGCCACTCATAGTTACTTTCGCGCACTCAATCGCGATGCGGAGCGCGCTCGTTTTGTTAGTTCAGCTGATAAGAGTTCACCGACATTTGCGTATCCCAAGTACTTTAATCCGGAGACGGTTGCCGCTAGACAGATGCAGGTGCATACTGACTCGGATGCGTATAAAGCACTTGAGATCGTTCTTTCTGGTGTACGTTTACAAAAAGACGTCAATGAACTGGCTCATTTTCGTGAGCTCAACACCGCAGCTTTTGGTACGCCAGATTCCAGCTATGCGAAAATGATTTTGACGAGAATTCTGAGCCATACGTCCTCAAAAACAGACGTATATGCCAAGGAGGTGCTTGAGTTACTCGGTAATCTACGGCTGAGCAATGAACGTATTGGTCCTAGTCATGCAACTTTTCAACTTTATAAAGATTATTTCTCAAAATACCGTGTTGCAAAGTCTGGAACTAAACTGAACACCGAAGATGCAATCAAAGCAGAACTTGTACACTCAGGCCTTGATCAAAAGGGTTGGGAACTCCAAATGCTAGTAGGCAACTCACATGCACGCGTCAATCATAATGCGAAGAAAGTGAGAATTGGCGAGCATTACGTTCCGCGTTCACCCCGTGCTGCTGAAAGAATTGCAGTCCATGAAGTATATGGACATGCGCTCCGTGGTTGCCAAGTATCTACTGGAGAGAGCGAAGGCTTTGCGATCTTACTGGAGCAACTTCTTGATGATGTATTTAAACCTCGTCGTTCATATCGTTATCTAGCTGCTTGCATTGGTTGGGGTATCTTCGGCACGCCTAAGTCATTCGCTGAAACCTTTGAAGTTATGTGGAGACTGATGGTGATCGGGAGTGGGTATAGTAAGAGAGGTGCGCGAATGCATGCATTCGACGAGTGCTACAGAGTCTACAGAGGTGGTCGTCCTGATCTAGCTGGCGCTGTATATCTCAAGGATACTGTTTATTTCGCGTCCAATATTGCAATGTGGAAGTTACTCAGTAATCAGAAACTTAGCTATAATGAGTTTGTAGACATTATTGAAGGGAGGAGGGCACTCTTGATATGAAAAAGATCCTAATTATCGGTTCAAGCCAAAGCAGCCAGAAGAATAACCCTTCTATACTTGCAGATGCAATACGTAGCGAAGAGCTTGAAGCTCAGGTTGTGTACTGGGAGGAAATGGTTTTTAGTATTGCCAAGGATAACGTGTCTATTACCTTTCGTGGTGAAAACTTAAATACTAACAAGCCAGATCTTGTAATTGCTTTGGGATGGTATAAAAATGGCAAAAACAGCATCTACCGCGACGTCGCGTTCAGTCTTGCCTTGTTTTTGAAACATCACGAAATTCGTTTTTGGAATAGCGAGATGGGCGCACAGCGTTCTGTCACGAAGCTGTCTGCCATGATGCAACTGGCGCTTGAGGGTATTTCAGTACCTGCAACTCACTTTAGTCTGACTGAAGAAAAAGTTGTTCATAGTATCGATATGCCTTACGTTGCAAAAGCTGCAGCTGCAAGTAGGGGAGTATCTAATTTTCTTATCCGAAGCGATGATGATTTGAAGCAAGTATATGAATCGGATGCGAAATTTATTATCCAGCCATACTTAGAAAATGACCACGACTTAAGAATCATTTGCTTTGGCGGGAAACCAGCGCTCGTGCTGAAGCGTTCACGCCAGACAGATGCGGCAACACATTTAAATAACACTTCTCAAGGGGCAACTGCAGTGTGGCTAGAACTCTCTGAAATTGACCCACGTCTATTGACATTATCAGAGAAAATATGTAAAATAACTAATAGAGAAATGGCGGGCATCGACTTTATTCCTGATGTGTCATCCGATCTCGGTTACAGCTGTCTTGAAGTTAACCCTGTCCCCCAGCTTACGTCTGGAACAGACTTTGATAAAAAACTAGAAACCTTTGCGCATATCGTGCGTGATATTTAAAGGAGAATGACTGTATGAAAATAGGAATTATTACCCGAGTACCCGGTTATACAGTTCGACGACTACGTGAAGAAGCCACTAAACGTGGTCACGAAGTTCAGACTATTCGATTTCCTGAATGTTATGTTGAGATTCAACAGGACAAGCCAAGTGTTCGTTACCGAGGCGAAGATCTTACAAGCTTTGATGCAATCATTCCTCGTATTCTTCCAGGTATGACGACCTATGGAGCGGCCATTGTACGACAGTTTGAGATGATGGGTACCTATACGCCCGCTAAATCAATTGCGATCAGCCGTTCACGCGACAAACTGCGATCAATTCAGCTTATGAGCAAGGCTGGAATTGGAATTCCTAAAACAGTTTTTTCTCGGGAGACGAGCGATGTCGATGACCTCTTGGATCATGTGGGCACACCCGTGATTATTAAGCTAGCTTCTGGAACACAAGGTAACGGAGTCGTACTAGCGGAAACTCGTAAAGTAGCCCGCTCGGTAATCCAAGCGTTTTACGTTAATGATACTGCCTTTTTAATCCAAGAGTTTATTGAAGAGTCTGCCGGTACCGATATTCGTGTATTTGTTGTTGGTAACCAGGTGGTTGCTAGCATGCAACGAAAGAGCCTTGATGATGATTTTCGTTCGAATATTCACCAAGGTGGAAGTGGCACTGTCATCAAGCTTACCGATGAAGAAAAGAAAGTAGCTCTAAAAGCTGCTAAAGCGATGGGACTCGCCATCTGTGGTGTTGATCTTATGCGCTCCAGTCGCGGGCCACTTGTTCTTGAGGTAAATTCAGCACCAGGGCTTGAAGGAATTGAGGCTGTTACCGGCCGTAACATTGCTGGCAAGATTATCGAATATATAGAAAATAACGCAAAGCGTAACAACAAAAAAGACAAAGTTGGTGCCTAGTCACTAGTGGTATAATGGGCTTATGGTTAAACCACAAGCTCCTGCCGGTAAGCGTACCCATAAAAGCAACCTCATAATAATTGCTGCTATCGTGATACTTGTGGCGCTTGCAGGCGTACTTGTCATAGCTCCGTTCACACAATCTCAGACCACGCTTCAGGTAGGTCGCGGCGTTTTTAGTGCACAACTTGCTTTGAATGATGCGGACCGCGAAAAGGGCCTGGCGGGTGTGACGGCTCTACCTGCTAACAAGGCACTACTGCTCGCTTTCACGTCCGATAGCAAATGGCAGATTTGGATGAAGGATATGAAAATTCCGATCGATATTGTCTGGCTCAATAGTAATAAGCAAGTTGTTTATATTGTTAAAGATGCGCCTGTTTCAGGCGGGACAAATGTGATTTATACACCGCAAGCAGACGCTCGATACGTTGCTGAGTTTGCCACAGGAACTGTTGATAATGACGCGATTAAACTAGGCCAAACTGCCACATTCGATCTAAATGCACAGGAGATTCGGTAGTGAATGTTGTTATAGTATTTGCCGCGTTAGCCATTGTATTCTTTGTTTCGGCCTACCTTACGAAACGTCGCTTCGGACTACTCGGTTTAGCGCTCGCCGCTGGTTCAATCCTAAGCAGCCTATGGAGTTACGAAGCAGGACTGCTGGTTGGTGCGATTGGCGTATTTCCCTCAGGGCCAGTAACGACTGCGGCGACCTTATCGGCGGTCGTGATTTTGCCTGCCGTGGTGCTACTGTTTCATGGCTATACCTACAAGCATATGTTGGGGCGGATTGTCGGGGCGGCGATGTTTACGCTACTTGCTCTGGCGTTTTTGGTTGATCCACTGGGCCATGCCTTTGTGCTTGAGGGGACGGGTGCCAATGTCTATTCTTGGCTGACACATAACAAGGATACGATTATTAGTCTGGGTATGATTGCGGCGGTTGTTGACCTCTTCTTTACGCGCCCTGCACACCTCGCCGAGAAACGCTCCAAACATTGACAAACCACCTCTATAAGTGGTACATTTTTTAGAGTTGTTTTGACAATTTATTGAAATTGCTAAGCTGCCCAGACAGCTTGTCTGTCTGAAAGAAATATTAAGCACCAGGTGCTCTAACCGTTTCTACAATCAGTCACGAAGTAATAAGCAATATAGTCGCTTTACAACCAAAACATGGGACCATAGCTCAGCTGGTTAGAGCACCTGCCTTTTAAGCAGGGTGTCGTGGGTTCAAGCCCCACTGGTCCCTCCAAGAAAATACACTCATCATTTGATGAGTGTATTTTCGTAGAATATAAGTACTATTAGGCGACTGCTTCTTCGGCTGCTTCAATAAATGGGCTGTTAGTTAGTTGATTAAGATATTTTGGAAAGAGAGCCAGTACTGGTACCTGAGCAGCTCCCAACTTCTGTACTCTGCCAGTACCTAGCGACATGGTAGAAGGCCATGACGTTGTGATATCTGGCGAATGATAGGCAATTGCTAAAGCTCCCATAATTCCGTCTGTATACACTAGACTACCATTTAGGGGTTCAACATTGCGTGTGAAATCTATCTTACGTTGTCCACTCCGATCCTTCGACCAAGTGATGATTGGACGGACAGTACTACCAGCTACTTGGTGGACACTACCGGGTGTCACTAAGGTAAACTTTTCAACTTCATTTTGCCATGGTGAGATGCGCTGGAACGCTGTGACCTCCGCTTCAAAGTTACCTTGCCGAACGACTTGCTTATCGTTCATTACATCTTCAAACTCCTCGTTGCTATAAGTGTACTGACTATGTGGGAAACTATAAGCAGTACCATCTGGAGCGACATATGTACCATACATCTCGGTCAGTTTTTCATTGATTAGTGCTTCAAGCTTTTCGGGTGGTAAGAGGAGGCTTAATTGGTAAATGACGTTTTTTCTTTTAGATCCTTCTGCAATTTCTTGAGGGTCATTAGTGGTGCGTGCTCGGTTCCTTCTGCGTTGTCGATTTACAATAACACGTAGGGTTGTGTGGAACTTTTTTGCCGCATCTTCAACGCCTGCTTCTTCAAGTACTTGAATAGCTTCATCAAAGGCGATTTTTGTTCCAGCCTCTCCCAGCAGTTGACCTTGAGCAATGCGGCGCAGTTTTGAGGAATTAAAAACCTCTACACCATCAGGAACAACGCCTACGCGTCCAAATATTGGTATGCGGGCATCATCTAGTACCTGCAGGAAGGCGCCACGACTTTTCATGAATTCTGTCCATGGAGTACCCATTTTCTCATGAATGCCTACTAATCTTTTTGATTCACTCTTTCCATTGAAGGTATCTTTACCAACCATATCGACGACATTCCAGTCTCCTATAACACCATATAAATCAGCATCACCTTTATAAGGAGCAACGCGGTCTAAGAATGTAAGAAACTGCTGAGCATCTAGTGGGTCATGTTCAAAGCTGAGACTATAATGTGTTGTATCACCCTGACGCGCAGATTTGATGATTGCTTCCGATGAGGAGTAGGCAAGTCCAGCTGGCTCGTGTAACGCCAAGTCGAGGGCTTGGCTAGGTATGAATGTAGCTTCTTTTTCAGTGCTCATAGTACACCAATTCTATAAGTGGATCTTTACGATTGCAACCTTAAGTTGTTTGGGTATTTTTTCTTAGAGATGTCTATGCTTAAATACAGGCACGCATGAAAAATAAAAATTACTTTTCTGGTAAATCGCTGTGGCTGTATATTCCTCTCTGGCTTGTTTTTGTATATCTCTTTTTTCAGATTTTGGATTTTAGAGCTGACGATTCGCACAATATTATTTTGAGTGGTCTGTACTTTGTAGAATTTGGCGTCCATGAAGTATCGCATGTTATTACAAGTTTCTTACCACCGATTATGACGGCTGCGGCGGGGTCGATTGGTGAAATAACGTTCACGGTCCTAATTGTGGTAGCAGCTCTTAAGGCCAAGTCGTACTTCGCAGCAATTTTTGGAAGTCTCTGGGTGATGCTCGCGATGAATAGTGTCGGTATTTATATGGCTGATGCGCGCGCTATGCAATTGCCACTCGTAAGCTTCGGAGAAAATACCAAGCACGACTGGCATTTTGTATTTGGACAACTCGGGTGGCTGAACAGCGATACGGTGATTGGTGGAACGGTCCGAGTACTTGGTGATGTGATTGGAGCTGCAGCGGTTTTGGCTGGTCTATATATACTTACGCGAATCGTGATGGAAAAACTGATAAAAACCTGAGAAATATTGCTATACTCGGCATATGAGTTGGTGGGTGTTTCGACGAGTCGTTCATTCGTCGTATTTGATTGCAATTCTATCAGTGGCGTTGGTTATAGGAGTTGTGGTTTCGCAGTATTTACCACTAGGAACTATGTCATCAATTACTTGGCTAGTGACTGGCCTGGTTCTTTGTGGTATTTCGTTTTGGCGCAGAAAGCTTTACATTATTCCTCTCATCGTCGTTGGTGGATGCTTGGTGGGCGCATGGCGCGGGTCAGTTCACGTGGAAGAATTACGGGTACTACAGTCTAAGATTGGTCATGCCGTTACAGTAACAGGCGTTGTGAGCGACGACATCGATACTGATACGAGCGGACAGTCAATCATACGACTCAACCAGCTAGCTATACAGGGTCGTAGTATCGCTGGCACGCTTTGGGTCAGTGCGGCGACGGACGCAGACATAAAACGTAGCGACCATATAACAGTGATTGGGAAATTGGGTTCAGGCTTTGGAAGTTTTGGGGCCACTATCTACCGGGCGCAGGTCAAAAACGTCGTGCGGCCAGAGCCGGGTGATCAGGCGCGGGTGTTTCGTGATTGGTTTGCGGGTGCGATTCGTACGAGTATGCCTGATCCCGAGGCGAGTCTTGGCATAGGGTATTTGGTTGGACAGAAGCGAGCGCTACCGGCGGATTTGGTGGAAGCGCTGAAAATTGTGGGACTCACGCATGTTGTGGTTGCGAGTGGCTATAATCTGACTATTTTAGTGCGGCTTGCGAGACGTCTTTTTATGAAGATATCTAAATATACCGCGGCTCTCGCGGCAAGCCTCATGATCGCAAGCTTCGTTGCGATTACCGGACTCAGCCCCAGCATGTCGCGGGCAGGTCTCGTCGCGGGATTAAGTCTTGCTGCGTGGTATTATGGACGAAAATTTCATCCGGTTGTGCTACTGACGTTTGCGGCAGCAGTTACCGTAATGATTAATCCAGCTTATATGTCAGGAGACCTGGGTTGGCAATTGTCGTTTGCGGCCTTTGGCGGCGTGATGATTTTGGCGCCTCTGCTGCAGCGATTCTTTTTTGGCGAGAAAAAACCGGGACTGGTCAGGCAGATATTAGGTGAGACAACATCGGCACTCATCGTCACAGCACCAATTCTCATCGGTGCATTCGGACAGTTTTCGAATGTAGCAATTATCGCAAACCTTCTTGTGCTACCATTTGTGCCGTTCGCCATGCTATTTACTTTTATTGCCGGAATCGGTGCACTTGTCGTTCCTGCGTGGGCCACAATTATCGGTTTGCCTGCGCAGTGGCTGCTTGGGTATATGGTGCAGGTCGCCGAAAATTTATCACATGTGTCGTGGGCGGTGACGAGTGTACAACTACCGCCAATCACTATAGTAGCGTGTTACGTCATATTAGTTGGCGTATGTTTGTTGCTGTGGCGCATAACGAAATATGACCTACGAAACGCAAACGTGATCGAATAGCCTATGCTTTTTTAATGAGTTCTGGGTGCTCAAGCAAAAGCGCGTTTAGTTGATTATAGTAATGTAGGAGTTCTGGTGACAGGCTGATTTTGGGAGTTTTGTAATCCTGTGTCATTTTAAGTGTAACATTATGTTTTTTCCAACTATAGCCGTCATTGATATAGATTTGCATCATAGGCATAATTTTATCGAGCGCGTAAACAAACTTTGCCTCAGGACTTGCCTTAGCCTCGTAGGCTTCGATTGCATTGAGCATATCTCCAAAATCCGACCATTCTTTTTTGAGCTTTACTAGTGCATCTGCTTCACGCTGTTTTTTTGAATTTAGCTCCTCCGAGCTTCCATATATATAGGTGTCACCTGCGTGTATTTCAACCAAATCATGTGCGAGGCTGTATTGAATCAATTTATTTTTATCGAGCTCTGGGAACCACGACGATAGATACCAGGCAGTCATAGCAAGGTTGTAGCTGTGCTCGGTATCGTTTTCGGCGACGTATGTGCCATGATGTTCACGATGGACAACGCGCTCGATAGTATTGAAGACGGCAAGCACTTTTTGGAGTTCGAGCAGGCGATGAATGTCAGGTTGCATAGACAAAGTATACCATGGCAAAGTAACCCGTATCTGTTATAATGAAGTAAATACGATAACCCAGGCGGAGAATCTGATATGTCAGGACACAGTAAGTGGTCAACAATTAAGCGTGAAAAAGGTGCCAAGGATGCCAAACGTGGTGCTGTCTTTACGCAAATTGGCAACCTCATCGCAATCGCTGCGCGTAGTGGAACTGATCCGACGATGAACTCGAGTCTGGCGATGGCAATCGAAAAAGCTAAGCAGGCCAATATGCCGGCAGCCAATATTCAGCGTGCGATTGACCGCGTAGCCGATAAAAATGCAGCAACGCTCGAAGAAATTACCTACGAAGGCATGGGGCCTGGCGGCGTGGCGATTATTATTGAGACCGCAACCGATAACAAGAATCGTACCTTTCCTGAAGTCCGTTCAAGTCTAACAAAGAATGGTGGGCGAGTGGCGGATGCCGGCAGTGTCATGTTTCAGTTTAGTCGAAAAGGTGTCATACGTGTGGCAGCAACTGGCGAAGATGCACTGCTTGCGGTGCTCGATGCGGGAGCAGAAGATGCAGTCGAAGAAGACGGTGAGCTGATCGTATATACAGAGCTCAAAGATCTTGCTAAAGTTCGTCAGGCACTCATTGATGGTGGTATGAAAGTGATCGAAGCAGATCTTCAATACATACCAAACAACCTCGTTGTTGTCGATAATCCCGAAACGGCGACAAAGGTACTGAGAATTCTTGATGTACTTGATGATCTCGATGATGTCGTCGGTGTTCACACTAATGCCGACATTACCGTTGATCCTGTTTAAAATAAAAACTTGATATTAGCTGAGAATTTACTTATGATGTTGATATGCATAAGCGGTTTGTTGTTGGTCTGCTTATCTCCACTATTGTTGTGGCGGCGCTCGCGAGCGTCGACATATGCAGTCGGAAGTTCGTCACTCGTTATATCTCAGGTGCAACTAGGCACGACGACTTCAGCCAACAATGAATTTATTGAACTATATAACAATTCCGGCGATGATGTAGAGATCACAAATTGGTGTTTGTACTACGCGAGTGCCAGCTCAATGAGCAATGGCAGCAAGCTCGGCTGTTTTGATACTGATAGTGGCCTGATTCACCTTAACCTACCAACCCATAGCTACGCCTTTGCAATTTCGAATCAGCTCGCTGCTACATCGCCAATACTCGGGAGCGATCTAAAGTTTTCGGCTACACTCTCGGGAACCGCTGGACATATTAGGCTGCTTGATGAGGCTGGTACTGTAGTTGATAAAGTAGGGTGGGGAGCAACAGCGTTAAGTAGCGAGGGGCTTAGTCCAGCACTCGTGCCACCAAACGGCAAAGTCCTGCAGCGAAAAAGTACGACGAATATCTACCAGGACACGAATGTAAATAGTGCCGATTTTGAATTAGTCGTTCCGAGGACTTCGTATTCATATGGTTCGGTCTACGAAGTCCAAGATCTTTGCGGTAATATCTCGGGCATTCAAACGACGGTACCTGCGGACTATAGTGTCGATAGTGCGGCCGTTTGTTTGCCACCACCAGTCGATGTGTGTACAAATATTGATGGCCTGCAAATTTCTATGCCACCAGGATATCTCCTTGATAGTGATGGAAATTGTCAGCCAGATGTTTGCCCGAATATTTTGGGGCTTCAGATGGGTCTACCTGATAATAAGGAATTCGATCCAATGGGTAATTGTGTGGATCATGATATGTGTAGCAATATCGATGCTATTCAAGCAGTGGTACCGAGTGGTTATCGGCTTGATGGCATCAACTGCTGGCTGGACGTAGCCCATATAGCGCTGAACGAACTTTTACCAAATGCCGCCGGAAGTGATACAGGCAACGAATTTATCGAGCTATATAATCCAGGAAGCGTCGGTGTTGATTTGTCGCTCTACCGGTTGCAAGTCGGGATTGATACGTTAAAAACATATAGTTTTCCTGCTGGCTCATCGCTCGCTGCGAACGGGTATGTGAGTTTTAGTAATGACGATATTCCTTTTACGCTCGTTAATACCTCGAGTCATGTCCAAATTGTTACGGTCGATAATCAGTCTGTTGATAGCGCACCTACATACGACCAACCATTTGATGGTATGAGTTGGGCACTGATTGATGGCGTGTGGCAATATACTGATCAGCCAACTCCGGGAGCACAAAATCTTGCATCACTTCCAAGCGAAATTGTCGAAGACAGCGTAACTGGACTTAAGCCATGCCCTGATGGTCAATATAGAAATCCCGACACGAATAGGTGTCGACTCATTGTGACAATTAGTTCGAATCTTGCCCCTTGTAAGGACGGCCAGTATCGAAGTGAAGAAACGAATCGATGTCGAAGTATTGCGAGCGATGTTGCCTCACTGGTTCCCTGTAGCGAAGGCCAAGAACGCAACCCGCTCACTAATCGCTGTCGAACGATCGCTACGACGTTGTCGGCGCCTCTATCACCGTGCAAGGCTGGGGAGGAGCGTAATCCCGATACGAATCGATGCCGTACTATTGTAAAGCCCGTGGCCGCGGGATACGCCGTGCAACCAGTTGCAAAAAGTAGTGATAATTTTTCGGGATTGATTGCGCTAGGTGCAGTTATTGCAGCGGCACTTGGATATGCTGTGTGGGAGTGGCGTGTAGAACTGACGCGACTGTTTTTTAAACTTCGAGTACTCCTACACTTGGCAAAATAGCCTATACTGGAACAATGAGAATTATTGGTATCGATCCTGGTACGGGCATTATGGGCTTTGGCGTGATTGACGTAGTGAAAGACAAAATGAAGCTCGTTGATGCGGGTGTGATTACGACGCCAGCGCATACCGATCATAGTGAACGGCTTGAAGATATCTTTGATAGTTTGACGAGTATTATCGCCGAAACAAAACCAGATCACATGTCGATTGAGAAACTTTTCTTTTCGCAGAATATTACGACGGCTATGACTGTTGCCGAGGCACGTGGCGTGGCGCTCCTGGTTGGTCGAAAAGCAAAACTATCAGTCAGCGAATACACGCCACAGCAGATAAAACAGAGCTTGACGGGGTACGGCAAAGCGGATAAAAAACAAGTTCAAGAAATGGTACGCCTGCAGCTTGGCCTTAGTGAAGTACCAAAGCCTGATGATTGCGCCGATGCATTAGCTGCTGCGATTACGCATTCGCTCATGTCCAGGGTATAATAAGAACATGATTGCGCATGTAATGGGAGTAGTGGCTGAAAAGTTTGGTAGTGCTGTGATTGTTGATGTCGCTGGCGTGGGCTACGAAGTCCAAGTAGCTGCAGGTGACTTTGATAACGCTGTCTTAGGCGAGCAGGTAAAGTTCCATACCTACCACCATATTCGCGAACAATCTCAGGAACTGTTTGGTTTTTCGAGCCTTGCTGCCAAGAAACTATTTGAAATGCTGATTACGGTGCAGGGTGTCGGGCCAAAAGCCGCACTTTCCATTCTTTCGGTAGGTGACAGTGAACAAGTTCGCAATGCGATCGCCAATAGCGACAGCGCATACATTACGCAGGCAGCAGGCGTGGGTAAACGCATTGCCGAACGAGTCGTCGTTGATCTGTCTGATAAAGTCGGGCTGGCCGTCCAAATTACTCGTTCATCTGGATCTAATACGCATGTTAATGATGAAGCCCTCGAAGCACTTATGGCGCTTGGTTACACTCTGGCTGACGGCGTGAAAGCCCTAGAAAATATACCCACAGACCTACCGACAGCCGCTCGAGTTACTCAAGCACTAAGGGCGAGTTCATAATGGCAATCCAGCGGATTATTGACACGAGTGCGCATGATGATCCTGATGAGGAAATTATTGAAATTACACTTCGTCCAAAAGATTTTGCAGAATATGTAGGTCAAGACCGACTCAAAAAGAATTTGAAACTCGCGATTGATGCAGCTAAAAAACGTGGTGATCCAATTGATCACGTACTCCTCTATGGCCCTCCGGGACTAGGTAAGACGACGATGGCAAGCGTCATTGCGCACGAGATGGGCAAAAATATTCGCGTGACTGCTGGGCCAGCTATTGAAAAGGCTGGAGACCTGGCAAGTATCCTGACGAACTTATCAGACGGCGATATTTTATTCATCGATGAGATTCACCGTCTAGGGCGCACGGTTGAAGAAGTGCTTTATAGCGCCATGGAAGATTTCAAACTTGATATTATGATCGGCAAAGGCCCCGCAGCGCGCAGTGTCCGTTTAGATCTGCCGAAGTTTACCGTCATTGGCGCGACGACTCGAACAGGCGCACTCTCGGCTCCGCTTCGTGATCGATTCGGGCATATTCATCGCCTCGAATTTTATACGCCGGATGAGATTTCTAAGATTATCACCCGGGCAGCCCGAATCTTAGACAGTAAAATCAACGATGAAGCAGCTAACATGCTTTCGACACGTGCTCGTTTGACACCACGAATTGCTAATCGCTTACTAAAACGCGTGCGCGACTACGCTGACGTAAATGGGGACGGTATTATCGATGGTCCAACCACGAATGCTGCCCTCGCTTTAATGGAAGTAGACGAACTAGGACTTGATCCAGGCGATCGAAACCTCCTCATTAGTATTATTGATAACTACGGTGATAGTCCGGTGGGGCTTAATACCATCGCGGCTCTTACGGGTGACGAAGCAACCACGATCGAAGATTTTTACGAACCATATCTACTCCAGATTGGATTTATTGAACGCACTCCTCGGGGGCGCCGTGTGACAGCTAAGGGCTACAAACACGTCGGTAAATCACTCGATGAAAAGCAACAAAAGTTGATATAATGACCATATGAATCCCGAACAAACACCCGAGCAAGACTACAACCGTCCTGTGGCGTATGATGCCAACGGCCAGCCGCTTTATGCGCATCCGCCAACACCTGCACCAGAACAAGTAGTAGCACCCACACCGATGCCGATGCAAGCAGTGCACATGGTTCGACCTGTTGAGCTTGATGAGTCAGTCATCAGCCCCGAAATGCAAGCGAAGCACGATGAAGCGCATCGACGATATCCCGGTCTTAATCTAGGCAGTGGCGAGTATGTTATTACGGAGGTAAAGCGCCATCCAATCGGACTATTTCTGCCTGCTGCTCTCAGCATTATTCTTATTGGGCTCGCTATAGCCGCCCTGTTTAATTACGATGTTATTGTAAGTATCTTCGGCCTTACAGGAACTGCGACGAATGTATCAAACGTTATTCTGCCGATTCTGTTGTTCGTACTGCTTGTTTGTATGGGCATGTATATCGCCTATACGGTGTATGCAAATAACCGACTTTACCTTACTAATGAGAGTATCATTCAGGATATCCAGTCAAGTATCTTCAATCACCGTCAGCAAACAATTAGCCTGGGAAGCGTCGAAGATGCTAGCTATACGCAGGATGGCCTTGTCCAGGAAATGATGGGCTATGGATCAATTTGCCTGACGACTATTGGCAACGAAGATACTTACACGTTTCCGTTTGTGGCTAATCCAAAGGATAATATCGGTTTGTTCAACAACGCAGTTGAATCATTCAAAAATGGCCGCCGAGTTGACGGTAAATAATAGTTAGCTATTGATTGTTGCTTTGCTTGACGAAGTCAGCCTCGTTTTCGAGGGTGGTTCGCAGTGTGTATGAGGCGCAACCACTATCTGTACAGTTAGTCGGTAAATACCTATAATCGCTTGAAGAATCACCAATTGCGGCACCTTCTGGGTCAATAAAGAGTGCTGGATCGACGGATGGCAAGATAGACTGCGTGACAGTCTTTGGGTATGAATGGTTCTGTTTGTAATAGACCTGCTCGAGACTGTAGTAGATAGCATTGATAGCCGTTTTACGCTGGCTGTCGCGCGCACTGACTTCGAGATTATTCTTTTGCACAAAGAACACGACACTCGCGACGGCAAGTACGAGTACAATGAAAATAATTTCAATAACAGTGAATCCAGAATCGCGTTTTATCATTAGCTATATTATAGCAAATTGCGTGCGAACATCGTATAATAATAGGTAGATTAAAGAGAGGGAACAATATGGCAGCCAAAAAGACCGCAAAAGATCCACTTCAAGAGAAGCCAACCGCAACTGAGGGTAAGCTTAAAGCATTAGGCCTTGCGCAGGAGCAAATCAACAAGCAATTCGGAGATGGCGCGATTCGTCGTCTGGGTGATACAAAGACAGTTGATGTTGAGCTTGTTAGTAGTGGTTCGCTTTCGCTTGACCTCGCACTTGGCGGCGGTTATCCAAAAGGCCGTATCCTCGAGATTTATGGCCCAGAAAGCTCGGGCAAGACAACTCTCACACTTCACGCCATCGCAGAAGTCCAGAAACAGGGTGGCACAGCAGCCTTTATCGATGCTGAGCACGCACTTGACCCTGCCTATGCCCGGCGCCTTGGTGTTGATACCGATAACCTGTTGGTATCGCAGCCTGATAACGGCGAGCAGGCACTGGAAATCGCTGAAACGTTAGTACGCTCAAACGCGGTTGACCTCGTCGTCGTTGACTCGGTGGCAGCCCTTGTTCCCCAGGCTGAAATTGACGGCGACATGGGCGATAGCCACATGGGACTTCAAGCACGACTGATGAGCCAAGCACTTCGAAAGCTCACTGGTATTATTAGCAAGAGTAAAACGACCGTTATTTTCATCAACCAGATCCGCATGAAAATTGGTGTTATGTTCGGTAACCCTGAAACGACAACTGGTGGAAACGCATTGAAATTCTACGCCTCAGTTCGTCTTGATATTCGCCGCACCGGTCAGATCAAAAACGGTGAGGATATCATCGGTAGTCGCACCAAGGTGAAGGTTGTTAAGAATAAAATTGCGCCGCCTTTTAGAATCGCAGAATTTGACATCATGTACAACGAAGGAATCTCTAAAACGGGTGATGTACTTGACCTGGCGGTGCTTCACAACATTGTAGAAAAATCTGGTGCATGGTTCGCGTATAATGACGCCAAAATCGGCCAAGGTCGCGAAGCGAGTAAAGATTACCTTAAAGAAAATCCAAAAGTCCTCGATGAAATCGAAAAGAAAGTTCGCGCTAAGGTAGCTGAAGAAGCAGCGTAGAGTCCATGAAGATCACTTCGATTTCTATCCAAACTCGGGATAAGAATCGCGTCAATGTGTCGGTCGATGGCAAATATCGTTTTAGCCTGGATGTATTTCAGTTGGTTGATCTGGGGATTAAAGTCGGTGCAGAATATACGGATGAAGAGCTAACTAATCTCGAGCAGGAGAGTACGTTTGGTAAGGTCTACGCGAGAGCTTTAGAGTATAGTTTGATGCGGCCACATAGTGCCCGTGAGGTGCGTGACTACTTGTATCGCAAGACTCGCGACAGTAGAACAAAAGAAGGAAAAATAAAAAAAGGTATTGCACCCGAGATTACCTCACGCGTTTTTGATCAACTAGTTGAAAAGGGCTATATCGACGACGAAAAGTTCGCGGCGTACTGGGTTGAGAATCGGTCGCTACGTAAAGGTGCAAGTAAACGAAAGCTCGCAAGCGAACTTGCTGCAAAAGGAGTTGACCGATCGATTGTCGATAGGTTACTCAGCGAAACGGAGCGTACGGATGAAAATGAACTTCAAAAAATAATTGAGAAAAAGCGGAATAAATACCCGGACGATCAAAAATTTATGATGTACCTCGCGCGCCAAGGTTTTTCGTACGATGATATAAAATCCGCTCTAGGTATATAGCACGGGTGACGGGAGGCGGGGCAGCGCCCAAATTGTTTTTATAGTACTCTATAAAAAAATTTAGGGGCGGACCGACCGGCAGGACCCGAAGCGCAGGAAGGAATTATTGGGTTTTGGTCTGTTCTACTTGAGGTGCACTGCGGAAAGGATTGATGTAGGACCGATGTTCTGGTTTGATAACGACTTCAGGTCGCTGGGCAGTTGATTTTACGATAATTTGCTTGTTGTTAATTTCAACGATTTGCGAGCGGTGAATGAGTAGCCCGGTATCGGTCAGACTTCTGAGGACTCCCCGACGAACGTTAAACTGTTCGATAATAAAACTACTTGAATCAAGGCTATAATCTTCGACTTTACCTAGTTTGTGTCTACGTTCATCAATAACATTCATACCGATAAGATTGAAATTGAGGTCGTAAAGCTCGTGGATTTTCACGACGTCCTCTAGGCCAATAAATTCGTCGCTACTATCAATAATCATACCGATATCACTCAGTTCACGTACGTCAGCGATTCGAATAAGGCTAGGGTGTTCCGAAAGTAGCGGGCCTTCGACAATATAGGCCATGACTTTGAGATTCGAGGGATCAATAAGGGGCGAAGCAGTTTCAGCTAGCTTTGTACCAGTCTGGAGGCCCATAACAGGCGTGCCGATGAGTCGTGATCCAAGAAGTAGCATGTACTTAGTATAAGCGTTTTCGCGTCTTGATGCCACTTATTCGCTAAAGGGGCTAATGCGCCCAGACGGTAGCGAGGTATTAACGCTACTCGTGTCGCTACTATTATGAAGCTCGGCCAGACGATTAATCGTTGTCTCGTCAAATGATGTTACTCCAACGGTAGGTGTCAAGCCAGTGATATTAGTTGATGACTGCAAGATACCATCAAGAAGAATGACGGCTGTCGCAAGTCCACTTACAACAACAACAATAAAAATCGTGACGTGATATCGCCTGAACATATCGGCGATTGGAGTAATTATTGCGCTGAGGTTGATATCCTTTTTCATACGTTATTACTTAGTATACACGTCTACGGTTATGAGATCTGACTGCACGGAAGTACTATTAGAATCAACCCGGGTGAGGTTAAGGCTGGCGACCTGCATTTTAGGTAAGTTTGTTTCAACGAGTTTCAAAAAGGTAAGAAGACTGGTATATGCAAGCGGGCTCTTCAGGGTCAAAGTAACGGCCATTGATGCGGGCGTACCTGCAGTTGCCGCAACCGCCGTCGGGCTGAAGCTATAGTTTGAGATGGTGATGCCAGCTGCAGCTGCGTAGGCGTTAATGTCCGTGATAGACTGTGTCTGGTAGGTAGTAACAGATGCGACCAGGCTACTCGCCTTGACGATCGCGTCCTGGCGGGAGGAAAGTTCAGACTGAAGTTTCTTGAGGGATTGGACATCGCTACCTGTGCTGGTTGAATTGGCGACTGCCTGTGACACGACCTTAGCGTAATCAACCAGTGCCCCTTGGGCAAAGTAAAATCCAACCGTCGACAGGCCAATCAAGAACACGATAATAACAATCAGTAGGCTTCGAAATCCGACAGCTGTCATACTAGATTTTTTCATTTTGCGGCACTCTTGTTAATAGTGACATTAAGCGAAACGCTAATCGGGTAGCCGCTGGCTGAACTTGCGACGTTGTCAGTTAAAGATTGAAAACTAACACCCGAAAACAACGGAGATTGTTGGAAATTTGTTTTAAGCTGTAGGGCAGCATCGGTACTTTTTGCAAATGCCTGGAGTGTTGTCGGTGTACCGAGCGAACTTGGTGAGAGGGATAGGCTGCCAAGGACAACGCCAGCCGGCATGGCGGCAGCAATTCCTGTAAGGATTTTGCTGTAAACGACTTCATTATCTAGAATCACTTTGGCACCAGCTAAACTCTGCGTTAGATTACTCGCTTGTTGTTCGACGTTTGAGTAGCTTGTGGTGCGAGAACTGTTGTCCTTGACGATGGCCTCGGCGTTGGATTTGGTATTGCCAAGGATGAAATATACGGCGATGAAAACGACGCAAAGAAACACTACGCCAAAGAAGATGATAATAATGTAGTTCAGCAGTGTGACGTTGGTCCTTGCCGCACGAATTTCTTTCTTAAAATCATCAGGCAAAAGATTTATCATTTCCAGATGCTCCCTGGTGGAACGCTCGCAAGTCCGGCTACCGTAATATAACGGGCACGAAACTGTTTGGCAGGTTCAGGAAGCTTCCCGAAGTCGAGTTTTTGCCACGGGCTGGCAACACGGGCTGGCATGATAAGGGCATTAGTAAAGTACTCGCCAATCCCTGGCATATTACTTCCGCTCCCTACAACGAGTAGTTGTTCCAGTTTATGTTCTTCGCTCATTCGCTCATTGTAGTAGCGAATCACTTTGCGGGTTTCGACGACGATGCGCTCTAGGCTGGGTGTGAGGGCTGCATTCATTTTCTCTTGACGCGGGCCAGCATTAAGGCCGCTTAAAACCTTTAGCTGGTGCGCGTTCTCTAGGGTCACGCCGAGCTTTTTAGCGATATCGAGCGTAAATGTGTTACCGCCAATAGCAAGTCCGCCCGTGACACGAATTGATCCGCCTTCGAGCACGGCAATGTCGGTACTGGCTGGTCCAATATCGACGATGATAGTAGGTAATTGACCATCCTCGGTTGCGGTCAAGAGTCGACCCACGGCATTCATACCGGGTTCGAGGAGGGCTGGCTGCAGCCCAGCGCTCGTGACGGCAGCGACGCAGTTATCAATAATAACGCGTGACATCGCGCTCATAAGAACCGTTAACTCATCTTTTTTTCGTTCAATAATTTCATGGTCGATATAGAGTGTTGCGACCGGAATAGGGATGTATTGGTCAGCCTCGATCTCGACCGCATCTTGAAGTGTCTTTTCGGCACTACTTGGCAGGGTAAATGTACGGGAAAAGGTACGGGCGGTCGGTACACCGATAACGACGTGATTGCTTGGTAAAACTCCCACTACTTTGTCTTGAAGCAACGATTTTATATTGTCGACTAGATACGTACTGGTGCCTTCAAGCGCCTCTTTGACCTTGACTGGCTCGAGATCAATCGATCCGTACCCAAGAACAAGCCATCTTTTGGCGTCAATGGCCATCACTTTAATACCAGTACTGCTGATATCAAGTCCGATAATCGGTTTGTCTCTATAGAATAATTTTGCCATGATGCCCACTAGTAAATACTGAGGCTATTATAGCATGAGCGCTAAGCCCTAGCCACCGTTATTTTACGTTTTGGGCAAGACTTGCGATAGGCGTCATAACACTGGCGGCGATAAGTCCAACCATACCACCCATCAGCACGATCATGACGGGCTCGATGATTGAACTAAGACCCTCGATAGCAACATCAACTTCTTCTTCGTAAAATTCAGCCACTTTCACGAGCACTGTATCTGTCTGGCCAGTTTCTTCACCGACAGAAAGCATCTGCGACACGATTGAAGGGAAGAGCGGATCTTCACTAATTGCAATCGAGAGTGATTTACCGTTTTTTACCTTAACGGCGGCTTCATTCAGGGCTTTTTCATAGACGACGTTACCGATTGAGCGCGAGGTCACACTGAGACATTCAAGGACGGCAACGCCTGCGCCCATCAGCGCTGAGAAAGTTCGGGCAAACCGAGCAATAGCGACTTTCATAACAATTGTGCGAAGGCCCGGAACTTTCAAAATAAAGGTATGGAACACCTCTCTTCCCTTGGGTGTTCTGATGTACCGGAGAAGCACGTAAATACCACCGCCAAGTGCGGGGAAAATGATAAACCAGTAACCGGTGAAAATGTGGCTTATGGCTAACATGAAAAGCGTAATGCCCGGTAATTTGGCGTCAGGCCCGCCGATACTTGTAAGAATTGTGCCGATTTGTGGGATAACGAAAAGCATCAGGCCGAAAAAGGCCAGGACGGTAATACCGAGTAGTACGCTTGGGTATGCCATGGCGCTTTTTACTTTTTTACGAATGGTGGCGTTTTTTTCTTGCTGCAATGCTAAGCGTTTTAGGATTTCATCAAGGATGCCGGCGGTTTCACCAGCTCGTACCATGTTGACGTAGACATCTGAAAATGTCTCGGGGTGTTTAGCTAGGGCATCACCGAGCGACATACCACCTTCGACGTTCTTGATGACCCCCGACAGGACCTTTTTGAGCGGAATGCTCTCGGCATGCGACGAAAGAGAAGTAAGGGCCCGTACAAGAGGCACGCCAGCACCAACCATGGCGCTGAGCTGCCGTGTTGCCATAACGAGTTGATCGTTCTTGACCTTTTTGGCCTGAAAAAGTTTGGTAATGTCACTAAAGCTTCCTAAATTGCTTCGACTTCCTGCTTCTTTGATGCTAATCGGCCGCAATCCTTGTTTAGTGAGGGCGTTAATGACGCTTGCTCGATCGGCCTGCTCGGTGTTGCCATTAACCACATGGCGGGCGCTATCGGTTGCAATATAGGTAAATTGCGTCATGTTATTCCTTGCTGACTCTCAAGACTTCTTCGATAGTTGTTTCACCGCGAAGTGCCTTAATCAGACCGTCGGTTTGCATGGTTGTCATGCCCTCGCCAATAGCCTGGGCTTGAATCTGGTCACTTGTTGCATTGATCATAATAAGTTTCTGGATTCCGGCAGTCATAGACAGTACCTCGTAAATACCGACTCGACCTTTGTAGCCATTATGAGCATCATCATCATTGTCTTCTACATTTGCCCGCCACAAAGTATTGATACCGTGCTCGTCGGTGCTAAGTGGCGTATCGCCACCAACGCCTTCAAGCGCCGCCCTTTTTTCAAGCTCGTGAATGTATTTGAAATCTTGGCCTGGCAAGAGGTTAAAGAGTCGTATAACGACCTGCTTTTCTTCCTCGGTCGGCACGTAGCTTACGCGGCTTGTTTTATGCAGTCGACGCACCAGGCGTTGTCCGACGACTGCCTTTACTGTACTTGCGATCAGGAACGGCTCGATATCCATGTCTAGAAGTCGCGGCAAGGTCGTCGAGGCATTGTTGGTGTGAAGCGTGCTAAACACCAAGTGGCCAGTAAGGGCTGCCTGGACACCCAGGTTAGCCGTCTCGCCGTCACGAATCTCACCGATCATGATGATGTTTGGGTCTTGACGAAGCAGAGCCCGCAGGCCATTTGCAAAGGTCATACCAGCTTTGACGTTAGTCTGTGTTTGGTTAACGCCAGGGATTTTGTATTCGACTGGGTCTTCAATCGTCGAGATGTTAACGTCCGGAGTATTTAAGATCGACAGAATGCTAAAGAGGCTGGTTGACTTACCACTACCAGTTGGACCGGTCACAAGCACCATGCCGTTTGGTTCCGTCAGCGCTACCTTCATGACCTCAAGTGACTTACCCCAGTATCCAAGGGATTCTAGGGTCACCGCCTGGTCTGACTCGTCGAGAATACGCATCGCGATCTTTTCGCCGTCAGAAACCGGCAGGGAGCTGACACGAAGGGCATATTGCTTGCCGGCGACTTTAATTTTAAATCGTCCATCTTGCGGGACACGCCGTTCGTCAATTTTGAGGTTAGAGAGAATCTTGATACGACTAATCAGAGCGTTAAGAACGTTTCGTGGCAGACGGTTAACCTCTTTTAAGACACCGTCGATTCGGTAGCGAATTTGGACGTATTCTTCGCGGGGTTCGATGTGGATATCGCTGGCGTGCGACCTGATGGCATATTCTAGGAGCAGATTAACAGTTTGTGCAATAGGTGAATCTTCAGCGACGTCTTCTTCGGTGATCGTCTGAGTTGAAGTGTCATCTTCGCGTTGGACATCGATAACCTCGTTAAGTTCCTGGTTGACGTCTCCACGATAATTTTCGAGGGACGACAGGATATTATCATGAGTAGCAATATAGATGCGGGTATTTTCACCGATTTCTTTTTGAATAAAGTTAACCGCCTGGACATCGTCTGGGTCCTCCATGGCAAGGTGCTGCACGCCGTCAGCATCGACTTTAAAGAGTACGGCGTTGTATTGGCGAGCAATACGCTCCGGGATGCGCTCGAGGACGTCGCTCGGAATATCACGAGGATCAACCTCTATAAATGGAATTTGGGCATAATCAGCAAAGGCTTTCGTGAGCGTTTTGTCGTCAGTAATTTGCTTCTCGATAATGAGGTCTTGGAGGGGGCGTCTTGAACGGAGACCCTCCTCTTTGAGGGCAGCAATTTGCTCTGCAGTAGCCACACCACTGCGCGCGAGCAATTTTTCGATGATTGCATCAGAAATACGCATACTGCTTACGCTCCATTGTAATTGACTGAGCAAAAATGCGCCAGATGCTATAATAATTGATAATGATTATAGAGGTCACGAACGAACAAGAAATGAAGTCATTTGGTGAGCGTGTTGCTGCCCAGCTTCGAGGTGGGGAAGTGATCGAACTGGTGGGTGATGTCGGGGCAGGCAAGACGACCTTTACGAAGGGCCTCGCCACTGGTTTGGGCGTCAGTGAGGATGTACAGAGTCCAACCTTTACGATTAGTCGTTTGTATCCTGCTCGTGATGGGCTGACTCTAGCGCATTATGATTTTTACCGCTTACAGACGGCTGGGATTATGGGCGATGAGTTAAAAGAAACCATACTTAACCCCCAGACAATCACGGTGATCGAATGGGGTGAGATTGTCGAAGGTGCTCTGCCAGACGATAGACTGACGCTTACGATGGTCACGCCAAGTGAGACGGTTCGTCGGATTATCGTAGAGGCGCATGGCCCACGCAGCAAAATTATTGAGCGAGCTCTATGATTCTTCTTCTAGATACCTCAACGCCGATCTGCAAGCTTACGTTTATTGACGGAGACTACAGGTATGACGACGACTGGCAGGCTGAGCGTGAACTTGCTAAAGGATTACTAGCATACCTCGCTAAGAGTCTCGAACATGAAGGTAAATCATGGACAGACATTACGGCCATTGGGGTCTTTAAAGGCCCCGGCAGTTTTACGGGACTTCGCATCGGCCTAACCGTGCTTAATACCGTTGCCGATAGCCAACATATTCCAATTGTCGGCGGCGTAGGCGAATCGTGGCAACAGGACGTCCTTGCGAAACTTCGGTCTCACGAAAATGAGCATATAGTACTACCGTTTTATGGTAGTGAACCGCATATTACGGCTCCGCGAAAATAACTACAGCTCGCTCAAATAACCATGTGCTTGTCAGTACGTATAATAAAGCGCTACAATAAAGACAGTCCATTCCGAGACTTTTGACTAACTTTTTGAAAATATTCAGTGCAGTCCGTGATAGAACTTATGCCAAGATGAATACTTGGCCGAATTGCCTGAGGAAGGAACAACTATGATAGAGGGAATTATTGCCGCAATACTTGGGGCTGTTTTGGGCGTGGGCGGAACAACTGCCTATGTTCGTAACAAGAGCGCTGGAAGTAAGAACAAATTAGAAAAAGAAATAGCGTCAGCTAAAACCAAGGCGAGTGAGATTGTACTCAAGGCAAAAGTCGAAGCAGTGCAGCTTGTAAATGACGCCAAAAAGGATGAGGCAGATCGCCGCAAAGAGTGGCAAAAAACAGAAAGCCGCTTAGCTGATCGTGAAGCTAACTTGGACCGCAAGTTAGACGAACTAGACAAGCGGGCCGAGAGTTTACGAACGCAAGAGGATGAAGTTGAGAGTCTGAAGAACGAAATCCGCGACATTCGTGTTCGCCAGCAGGAGAAGCTTGAGAAAATCGCAGGACTCAAGAAAGCTGATGCGGCTGATAAGTTAATGCAAATGACCGAGAAAGACATCAAGCAGGATATGCTGGGTCTGGTCAACAAACTCCAGGAAGATGCCAAAGAAACGGCTGAGGATAACGCTCAAATGATTCTTGTTACCGCAATGGAGCGTATGTCGTCAGAAGTCACAGCGGAACGAACCGTCACCGCGATTAAACTTCAGGACGAAGAAATGAAAGGTCGCATTATTGGTAAAGAAGGCCGAAATATTCAGGCGCTTCAACGTGCGACCGGTGTAGATATTTTGGTTGATGATACTCCTGGCATGATTATCCTGAGTTCATTTGATCCGATTCGTCGCCAGGTAGCGCGGATTACGCTCGAGCAACTTATGAAAGATGGACGTATTCACCCAGGCCGTATTGAAGAAGTGGTTGCCAAAGCTGAGAAGGAACTCGATAAAGAAATCACCCGTGCTGGTGAAGACGCAGCTCGCGAAGTAGGCGTCGTTGGTATTCCAAAAGAAATGATTCGCCTGCTTGGCGAGCTGAAATACCGAACGAGTTACGGTCAAAACGTGCTGCTTCATAGCACCGAAATGGCACATCTCGCGGGACTTATTGCCGAAGAAATAGGAGCTGATGTTCGCGTCACAAAGACAGCGACCCTCCTTCACGATGTGGGAAAAGCAGTGACGCACAAAATCGAAGGCAAACATCACCATATTGGTGCAGAGCTCGCCCGTAAATACGGCATGAGCGAGGATATTGCACACGCCATCGAAGCGCATCACGATGATATTGAAGCGACCACGCCGGAAGCATTAGTCGTCCGAATTTGTGATGCCCTGTCCGCCGCTCGTCCAGGTGCACGCAACATTAGTGCCGAGAACTTTGTCGAACGTATGCGTGATCTTGAAAACATCGCCCTCAGCTTTAAGGGTATAGACAAGGCCTATGCAATTAGTGCAGGACGAGAAGTACGGATTATTGTCAGTCCGCAGGCAGTTGACGATTTGAGCGCAATTAAATTAGCGCGCGACATCGCGATTAAAATTGAAAGCACTATGCAGTATCCAGGTACGATCAAGGTTAACGTTATTCGCGAAACCCGTGCAATTGAATTTGCTAAATAAAACTATTCGTTATTGTCGTCTAAGTTGACTTTGATTGTGATGTTTGATGGACCGGCGTTAGAATCCATATCAACTACATTTGCAAGTGACGTATTCATTAGTGCACTGTCACGTAGCGCGTCGTCACGAGGCTTACTAGACACATTCAGGCGGATGTATTCATTCTTGGCTGATTTAAAATGAAGTTCGGTAAAGGATGAACCTGGGTATGGTTCCTCAAAAAAAGTGAAACCAGCGGCTTCAATTGAGGTCCGGAGGGCGGCAACCGTTGTCTTTACATCTGCACCGCGGACATACGTTTGACTTGATGAAAATGTGCGGCTTGCATCGTAGCTGTATGGTCGTTTGTCGCCAAAAATATCTGAAGTCTGTAGCTGATATTCTGGTCCAAGCTTCAAGCTGTCATAGATTGCAACGATTCTGGCTTTACGGGTAGCTACGGGGGCATTCACAATATCCGCTTGCCAGGTATGCAGTTCATAACCAAAACCCCCGCTTAAAACTGATAGTAGAATAACGCCTACTGTAATAAATAAGTATCCGCGTTTTGATGTAACGAGTATTTTTTGTTTTTTCTTAACCATGCCGCTTATTATGCGTGACGAAAAGCATTAACGCAATAAAAGAGACAGCAATATTTCAGGATAATAAAAGCGACGTGACCTTTTCTAAAAGAGTATACTTAAGGGTATGGATAAGGCGATAAAACTTCACAAACAGTATGTCTTAGATAAAATTGAACAATTCGAAGATTCTAAGAACACTGATAGTAACAAACATGCTATCGGTGAACTATACCGCTATCACCTCACAAAAATGCGTGACTTTCAGCATGAACGTCTGGTACATTTGCTGGTGATGCTGTTTTTTGGCGGACTCATGCTGCTACTTTTTGTAGCTGTCGTGGTGCTATCTTCGGTGGTTGTACTGTCACTGAGTGCAATTGATCCGAGCCGCATACTTCTTGTACTGTCGACGACCTTGGCTGGACTGCTACTTGTCACAGAACTTTTTTATGTCGCACACTATTACAAGCTAGAGAATGGCGTTCAAGGGCTTTATGCGGTGACTGAAAAACTGCACCAGATGGTTATCGAAAGCAAATAATCTACCTATTGAAATAATGATGCTTTGGCGGCGTATTAACCGTATTTGCAGTTGAACTAGTTGTCGAAAGATCTGTTGTTGAAGAGGCGATATCTGGCGTTGTCACATCGGGAACCTCTACATTTGTTGTTGGCGCTGGCGACGTCGTAGCTGTTGGGGCTGTGGCTATTCCAGTTGTAACCCTACTTGCGGGTGGCTGGAAAAGGGCTAATAGTTGGTAGACAAAGAATGCTAAAGCCACCGTACTCACGCCAAACCATGACCAAAAATACTTGTTGGTCTTTAGCTTTTTCTTTGGACGGGGGGCGTCTTGCCACATGCTTTCACCGCGTTCGGTTTTTGCCTCTGTTCTATTAGTTGAGCGGGATGCATGTGTTGGCTTACGTACGAACACAAAATCATTCGTCGTTGTTGAAGTATAGGTATCAGGACGTGGTGCTTTAAGCGGATGCTTTTCGTCGTACTCACGCCTACGGAGCGGGTTTGATAACACATCGTAGGCCTGGTTAAGAAGGATCATTTGTTCCGTTGTTCCACCAGAATCAGGATGGTACTGTAAAGAAAGCTTTCGATAGCTTGCTTTTATACTTGTTCCCGATGCACTTCGACTCACAGCAAGCAAGCTGTAATAGTTAATCTCACGCATACTCTTATATTATACAGTTTAGGTTCGAGAATTGCGTATTAAGTATAAACATTTTGAAATGAAAGGACATCGGCTTAAGCCTCCTTCGTTCGTTTGTAAAAATATGTAAACACATTTTTACGTCACTCACTGCGCCAAACCTTCGACTATTTTTGCTTGCGCAAAAGTCGAAGATTCGAATCTCACGCACCATTCAATTAAAATAACCACCCAAGAGGATGGTAATTTTAATTGGTCGGGGTGAAAGGACTCAAACCTTCGACCTCTCGGTCCCAAACCGAGCGCGCTATCAACTGCGCCACACCCCGATGCGTGTGCTCAGCCGATTATAGCCTAAAAGTCACAGGATTTCCAGTGGTAGATGTAAGTTTGGCGAAGCCACCCATGGTTGCCTGCATACCCATAACACGGTATGATTATAGTAATCACATGAAAAAAACTTCCTCGAGACTTTTAGAGAGAATCAGCCATGTTCGTGGTGTTGATTATATTTTTCTTGCCGCCGGCCTTATTACGTATGCACTAGTCACCCTTCGAACTATCACAGCATCATCCATTTGGTTTGACGAAGCTTTTAGCGCGTACTTAACTCGCTTTAACTATACAGAGATTGCTCTCTATACTGCGACTGATGTGCATCCGCCCCTTTATTACTGGATTCTTAAGGCCTGGACAAGTCTATTCGGTACGACCGAGCTGGGGTTTCGCTCGCTAAGCCTGGTATTTGCACTTGTTGCCATTGTCTTCGGATTCCTACTTGTGAGGCGCCTATTTGGCCGCAAGGCAGCATGGATTGCCGTACTGCTACTTGCATTTTCTCCGATGTTAGTGCGCTACGGCCAAGAAGCGCGCATGTATACCATGGCAGCGGCGATTGGCATAGCTGCTACGTATGTACTATCGATTGCCGTCGAGTCGAAAAAACGCCGCCCGTGGGTGATATACGGCATTCTAGTGGGGCTTGGTATGCTAACGCATTACTTCATGGCGCTCGTGTGGCTTGCGCACTGGGTGTGGCGATTTATTGTGACTCGCCAGCAAGGACTGCGTGGCAAAGACCTACGAAAAGCGTTCTTTACAAAGAACTGGATAATTGCACATAGTATTGCCATCGGGCTTTTCATTTGGTGGTTGCCATTTATGGCAATTCAACTTACGACTATTCAAGCGAGTGGCTTTTGGATTGGGTCGGTGAGCGTCGATACATTGCCTGGCTATGTCACGAACGTTTTGTTTTACCTCGAGCACGGTAAAGCGACTGGTTGGTACGGCGCAGCGGCTGTCGTCGTCGTTTTGCTACTGGTCGTATTCGGTATTAAACTCTACCGAAACCTTAATAAAAAGCAACAAAAGTATTATCTACTTCTTTTGACTCTGGCGGTGGTGCCAGTACTCATTTTATTCATTGCTTCGCTGCCTCCGCTTAAGTCTTCGTTCGTCGAACGGTATGTTATGTCAGCAATCATTGGGTTTTCGCTTGTCGCAGGCGTTATTATCGCACTAGGCATGGCCCATCTACGTAAAATATGGCAAGTGCTTGCAGTTGTTCTCGTTGTTAGTTGTATGATCGTTGGCGTTTCCAACGTCTACTATTACGGCAACTATAACAAAAATAGCAATACGCTTGTAGGTACGCGAGAACTTGTCGAAGGCGCTATAGCGAGGTCAAAACCTGGAGAGCCTATTATTGCTGCTGATCCGTGGATATTTTATGAAGCCGTGTTTTACGATTCGACGTCTCATCCAATTTATTTCATTGACGCGGATACGCATTATATCTATGGCTCACTCGACATGCTGAAGTACAGTAATGCGCATAAAATTAACGACCTAGCTGCCTTTGCAAAAGCAAATCCTATCGTGTGGTATATTGGCGGCGTACAGGACCAAACGATTAGGACGATTCCGCCAGCTCGCTCCAGTTGGACTCTTCTACAATCTTTCTCGGTCCATAATCCAATCGACAATAATGATATTTATAAAGCAGGTGAATTCAAGATCAATTAACGCGGAACAATCTTTTGCACGATTGGTATTTGAATCAGACTCCAGACAATGCCGATAGCGATCAGACCGAGTAATGTGTTAATGAAAATATCACTTCCAGAAACGGTCACAAGACTAATGATTAAAAGAGCGACACCATGCAAAATGTAGGCGGTTAGGGACCGAGTACCAAACGGCAGCAGAAGGCGCCCTAGGTATTTTGAGATAAACCTGTCAAAGCGCGTGAATACCAGCAGGTAGCCCGTGAACCATAGAAAGGCCATTAGCATGCGCCAGATACTAATCGTATCTTTGTCGAAAAATGAATTACCTATGCTATCACCAATTTCTTCGAGACCAGGAATAAAGGTGAGGAGGGCTGAGGTTGTAATGGTCGCGAAGGTGAGGATCCAGATTGTCCACGTAATGATTTGTCGACGGTTTTTCTTCAACGCTTTCCAACCGTGCTGAATGCTTTCGAGATGATATCCAGCGATACTTGGTATAAAGAACAAGACTTGCCACTGCAATGCTTCGATATGGGTTTGCCAGCCGACTACAAGTAAGCTGAGGCTAATAAGCGCAACCAGCCACGACCAGCCATGACGAAAGAGCAGGACGGCAATAGGCGCGGCGGCGAGAAAGATCGCATAGAGTGTCAAGAAATGTAACCAGACCCAGGTGTACTGCAAACTAACAGTCTCTGTCACTAGGCGATACCAATCGCCGGCATCAACACCAGGCGTCGGTGCACCACCTGGGAAATGGATGTACCAAATAATTGCGACGTAAAAAACGGTTCCGATGACCGACCAAATATAGAGAAGTAGGGAACGCTTAATAAGGTGTGATGTCACGGTGCGCATCGGTAAAGCTTTGTTTTTGAAGCCGCGCACGTAGCCAACAAGAAGCCCCGATATAATAACAAAACCTTCGGCGGCTGTTACCCACAGCCAGGCTTGACCGGTAAAAACACTGAGTACACTTGGCCAACGACTAAGATGATCAACAATAATAATGATGATAAAAAAGCCGCGCAGGTAATCGAGCGTCAGAAGTCGATTTGGTTTTGTAACGGTAGACACTTAGAACCATTATACAGATTTTGCTGAGAGTCGGCTGGTCATTTTAACGCGGACGTCGAGCGGCTGCTCTGCGGGCAAGATCAGCGAAATGATCATCAATGATATCGTCGCTGAACTGTCCATATTTTTTGACGACTGCTTTTTCAATTAAGAAATCGGCAAGCCGTGGATTTTTGGGAAGAACCGAACCGTGAAGATACG
>Ga0105240_10002028_pt1 | contig 33400 bp, 23 predicted proteins | sample KBSC54metaG_FD_80426 | JGI IMG/M metagenome (GOLD analysis project Ga0105240, IMG submission 80426) | Corn rhizosphere microbial communities from Kellogg Biological Station, Michigan, USA - KBS C5-4 metaG | ecosystem: Host-associated > Plants > Roots > Rhizosphere > Soil | place: Michigan, USA... | reverse complement strand
TAGAACAGGCACTTCGCGCGGTTGTTCACCGCTCCATATTCCCCTCCACGGACGAAAGCCGCCGCTTCGGAGCCGAGAGTCAGGAGCAGTCTCGCGGCAGACCGAGCCAAGATGTTCTCGAGGCGTGCGACGTTCCCGGGCATGGACCGCGCAAGTCGAACCAGTTCCGTTTCGGGAGGCCTGGGCTCGATGCCGAGCAGTCTTCTGGTCTGCTCCTCATACGCGCGCACGTTGCCGGCCATCGAGCGTCCGCCAGTGGATCTCGTATTGGCCAGGAAGAACGGCATGAGGTCGAACAGTAGGACCTGTTTTCGAGAGAGCCCCAAAGGATCGAGGTACACCCGATCGAGATGGTTCGATGACGCAGAGATGCCGGGCTCGAACGACACCCGCTCCACGCGATCGGGCAAGTTCATTCGCCGACTACCCACCGCAATCGATCGTACTCGCGCGGCCGGATACACCCCCATGATCGAGATCCTGGAATCAAAATCGCCCGCCGGATCCGTTCGCTGGACCGGCTCGCCAGAGGGAAGGCATCCACGTGTGGCGGGAATGAGCGTCTCCCACGAGGCCGACGCTCCCGTCATGACCGTCTCCTCGCTGTTGCCTTCGGGGCCAACAGGGCGTGGGTCCTTATCAGTTCTACGCCCGCCTCAACGGGTGCCGACCGGCCAATAACCTCGGCGTCGAGGACGGCCTTGACCATCTTACCCAGTCGTCGGTGGACGGCATCACGTGACAACTCGGAGACCTTGCCATCTGGTCCCAAGATTGCTGCGTCGTAGATGGCACGCAGCCGGCCGTTCAATCGAATGCTGCGGAACATCTTCAAGGTTACATCCTGAGGAAATCTCTGACGCTTCGGGAACATGGACCGGAGCGAATCAGCGCAAGCTTCAAGGAGCTCTATGGTGGCATTCGCGGGCCAACCGACCTGTCGGCGAAGGCCTGCCTCGACGAGATCGCTGAACGCGAGCCCCAACTCGTCAGCCCGGCGCTCCGCCTCGGCGGCCAGATCGGCCGGAAGACGAACAGACTTTGATGTGCCCCGACTCTGAGTAGTCCGCTTCGCCTTCACGCTGACGTAATACACCGGGTGATGAGCATGACGCAAGATCGCTTGCCCCGTTACGGGGCGTCAGGGCGACGCGACTGTCGATTCCCCGGAATGGCCGCCGGTACCGGACCGGAGGACCACGCCCAACCGGTCGGGCCCCGTCATCGTCCTGCGGCCTCCTCGGCGCCGCCACGATACTCCCCCAGTCGTTCACGCTGGGCAGACTCGATGGCGGACGTGAGATCGGTGACAAGCCGCGGAAAGTCTGCGCCCTGAAAGACGACTTGTGGTTGAAGGCCGAGCAAACGACGCTGCTCTCCCAGCCATTTCGATGTGAGGACATCGCACGTGAAGACGTCGCAGTAGGCGGCCGCCTGGGCGTGAAAGCTGTCGGCGAACGATGACTCAAGCCTATTGAATCCCCTGCTGCCGGGAGTTCGAGCCACGGCCGCTTCGATGAACCCTCGGTTCATTGCGGCTTCTATCTGAGCAAGGGGGAAGGACGTTGGCGTCGAAAAGAACAGGTCTGAAAACGGAACCACGACGTCGTTCAATCTCGCTTTCAGCGGTTCGTACTCCGGATCCGCGCGGGCGATGAGTCGCTCGTGTGCCTGCAGAGCGCGTCGTCTGAGGTCCGCTCGATGGCGCTGGTGGGCGCTTTCTTGGTGGCGCAGTACGTCGGTATCGGGGGTTCCTGGCGGGACGAAGGCTGACCGGTTCGCATTGAAAGCAGCGGCCGTCCTGGAGGCCCGGTCGCTAATTCGAGTCGTGAGATTCGGCGCATGGCGGATTTCGTCGAACACGGCAGGCAAGGTCGCCGCGCGGAGAAACTGGTAAGACTCTGTTACCGAAATGCCGTCGAAGGCTGCGAGCATGCTCGGCGCGAAGGGCTCTACCGGCTTGGGATTCGGGCAGCCTGCGACGACCTTCAGCCAGTGCTCATCTTCGTCGTCGTGGATCCGTTCCAGCGGACGGACCCACACCAACGGAAGGCCATCCAGCCATGCGAGTGTCGCACGAACTGCGTCTTCGTCCCCGTCTGCGGAGAGCTCCAGAAGGTGGAAGATCGAAAAGGCCAGATTGTCGCGACGGGAAACCGATTCGACGAGAGAGAAGAGTTCCCGGGCACCCGCGCGTGATTCTGATGTGCCTAGCTGCGCGCCCTTGACCGCGTACACTAGGGTACTGGTGTCGAGGTAGATGCTCGGTCGAGAGGGGGTGTGGGGCCGCGACGGCACGCATTCGAGGGTACACCACGGGCAGCGCACTGGTCAGGCGTTCCTTGCGGATGTCGTGGCCCTCACTGGTCTATCCGCCGCCCGCGGCGGCGGGGTTTTGTCGCTCGCCAGGGAGATGGTCGAGGTGCCGACGTTTCCCCTGGGAAGATGAGGCGACGGTCATCGTTCGCTGGCGGTCCGGTGGTGATGCAAAAAAGGAGGTCGCGTGCGCTCCACCAGCTTTCTCTCGCGCATCAGCCTGGCCACGCGCTTGCGGCCCCTGCAGTTCGGCATACACCCGGACTTCCATATGCAGACCGAGGTTCAGAAACTGCGCGCAAGTAGCCTTGCTGGCGCGGCTCGCATGATCACGCTGACACGGTTTCGCGCGCTGCAACCCGCCGGAGCAAAGAGCTGCCAGTGCGCGATCAACTAGCCAGCGGCAGACTAACCACCGCGTGAGCACAGTCTTGGCAGGTGTCATTTGTCTCCGTGTATTCGAGTGGCAAGGCTACCGAGGCCAGGGTGTCGGTGTCGCGCGTGACCACAAGCATGACGGTCTTTGGAAACACGTTCGCGACGGATATTGAAATCGTGTTTGTCGTCGTGTCATAGAGGACGTAGGTGATCACCGCAGGCGGAGACGGATCCCAGGCACAATGCACGTGGCTCGACATGCCGTCGAAGTCACAGACAATGTCGTATGATACCTCCGGTGACCCTAAGATGATCTCATAGTGCCCTGGTTTGAGCACCTCGCTCGGAGGCGACATGAGTCTCACGAGGAAACCGTTGGAACACGACGCCTCGGACCCGCTTGTGCAGTGACACGCAGTGATTGTGGAGCTCAAAGCGAGGGCGATAATGCGAGCGGCCCGAAGACTCGATCGCCGCAAGCGGACGCAGATCAGCCTTTGCCCCCACTGAGCCACTTCCCCACATTACTCCAATCGCAAGCGTCGCTCTATTGGCCGACTTCGGCCAATGTTTGACGCCCACTTATGTCCTGGCGTTGACGCGAAGGCGGTAGCGCTATGCGGCAATCGAGGGCGAAGATTGGACGCTGGGGCTGCTGTCGGGCGAAGCGACTGCGACTAATCCATGAACACTGCTGCCCCCGTTTGAGGCGGCAGGCTATTAGCTCAGGCGAGCCGAGTCGTCGACACCGGACTGGCCAATGTTGGCGGCGGGAACGCCAAGCCGCTTCGATTGACCGTCGTGTGCTGTCGCCGACAGAAGACGAAAGTCGGCGGTTGTGGGGAGGGAAATCGATTCGTTTCAAATCCAAGTGGCCGAAACCGCGGACGTTTCGCTTCCCCTTGAAACATTTGTTTTCTGTAACCCATCGTAACTAATTCCGATTCGAAGAAATCGCACTCAGGAGGCCGACGGTTCGATCCCGTTCAGCTCCACGACTTTGTTCGTGGTTTTCGATGGAGAATTCGAAAACGAAGGACGCGGTCGGTGCGCGCAAGACCTGATCCTCGTTTGGCGGCGCCCACGGTACGGTCGTCGGCACGGTTCGCAGGCCACAACGACGGCGGCCTGTCGGGCACAGTTCGAACCGACCGCTCGATCGCCACGACGGCCGTAATCCTGAAGCGCCCTAGGGACCGTGTTCGGCCCCGCGGATCATCAACGTAACCGCAGGAGCCAGGTCGGTCCGTACATGGTGCCACCGGCGATCGTGGATCCGTCCGCCGACATCAGCTGGACGTCGGGGTACATGAGATCGACGTCGCCGGGCGTTCCTCGGAGGCGGGACAGCACCAGCGAGGGCGAGCTGGAGGAGCCGCTCCACGCCACGATCATCCGGGGGTGGTCCGCCCCATACCCGAGATAGTAAGCGCCGACCACCTGCGTTCCGTCCCCGCTGAGCCAGAAGAAGTAGTCCGACTGATCGCTCGCGCTGTAGCCGGCTGGCGGCGGCGGCAGCGACAACAGGCGCTGCTCGCCCGTGGCAGGCACGAGCAACGCATTCGCGGTCCCGCACCTGAGCAGGATCGTCCCGCTCGCCAGGATGGCGACAGGCTCGGAGATCGTCGAGCCGCAGCCGGTGATGGTCCGTGCCGGCGCGGATGGGGCCAGCACGACTGCATCGATCGGAGGCATGGGACCAGTCCAACTGACGCTGTCGTGCCAGACGTCGCCGCCCCTGTACCCGTAAGCCACGGCGGTGCCTGCGTCGTTGACCACCCACGGGACGGTGAGCGAGTTCGTCGCCAAGGCTGCCATCTCGGCCATGCCCTGGCTCATCGTCCAGCGGAAGGGGCGGGAGTTTTTCCCGGCGGCGTCGAACGAGACCCCGACGATCGTCCCGCCGTCGGGGCTCATGGCCTCGACCAGGCTGCCGGCATCCCCGGGCAGAAAGCCGAGGTTCGCCGAGCCTCCGTCGAGGGTCCAGCGAAAGGCCTCCTCGCCGTCAGCGCCGACCCCGATGTTGCCGGCGATGACCCTACCGTCGTCGGAGACCGCTACAACCGTGCTCCGCACGGCGCCGAGGTCAATCATCGTGACAGTGGTCCCCACGATCCTCGCGACCAGTGAGGTCCCTCCGACCGCTCCCACGATCGTCGTACCATCGGCGCTGATCAACGTGGGCGTGATGCCGGCGATACCAGGGATCACCTGCGCGCCGGTCGCCGCCGTCCACCGCACGACACCACTGCTGAAATCATTCGGCGTCCCGGCCACGACGGTCCCGTCCCCCGAAATGGCCAGGGGAGCAAAGTCCAGCACCGTCGCCACGGGCACAGCCGACGCGCCGCCGGCAGCTGCCGGACCCGGGCCTCCAGCTGCACCACCGACGCCCCCGGCATTCCCGCCGCCCGCGCCGCCCGTCGCCACCGGCCCCAGGCCCCCCGAACCCGTGGACCCTGCGGACGCCCCCGCCCGGCCGCCTTCAGCCGCGCGGCCGCCAGCGCCCGCTGCGCGGCCGCCTGCACCCGGGGATGCCCCGCCCGACCCGTGCGTAGAGGCGGGCGAGCTGCTGGAGCAACTCATCCCCGTGACGACCCACAGGGCCAGGATCGCGGGACAGATCGACCGGGTCCGAATCATGGCCAGCGAGCTTACAGCGTCCTTCATGGGCCCGTGTAGCTGGCGTGGAGCCGCATCCGAAGGTCACAATCGTACGGGACGTCGGCCACCGTCGCGACGATGGTGCTCTCGAGGACTGCGTCGAGGGACGCCTGAGCGTGGATCGTTCCCTCCATCAGCGAGATGTCGTGCCCGATATCGACATACGCGCTGGCGCCGGCCGAGAAGCGTCCATCCGGGTCGATTCCGCCGGTCAACAGCGGTGGATTCACGGGCTCTATGCTCACCGCGCCCCCGTTCTGGGTGACCGTGGTCGTCCCCGTGTTAACGCTGAACGTCGCGCACAGCCCCAGGCGGCAATGGCAGCCATCGAGGTTCACGTGGTCGGCGAAGTAGGTCCCTGAAAACGACGTTCCCGTCGCGGTGCCAGGAGGGATGGCGACGTCGGCGTCGGTCAGGTGCCGGGGCTCGTCGCCCCCGCATCCAGCCAGGCCCGCGATCACCGCGGCGATTGCCAATGACCTCAGCACAAGCCAGCCGGGAGTTGGGCCGTACGCGACCCTGCGCGCGGCACTCGCTCGCCCGGGCCTGGCTCGCCTTGGCGCCGCTCGCTCTTCCAGCATCGGCTCATCCGTGACCGCCGTCTCCATGTCCCAACGTTAGTACTACGTTGCGAAATTCATAGTCCGCGCAAGTCACGTTTGGCGGCGCAGGCATGGAGACGAGACGGCCGGCCTGAGTGAACGGCATTGCGCCTAGAACCCCGTGCCAATCCCGGCCAACGTCGCCACGCCGACCCGGGTGGGCATGCCCGGAAGCCTCAACGCGCTTGGACCGCACTCGGCAAACGCGGCGAATGATCCGATGGCCACCGTCGCCACGGGGCCGCCCGCGACATCGAAGCTTGGTTCGGAGACGGCGGCGTGTCCGTGCTGGGCGCCGATCGCGAATCGCGTGCGCGCGTCGACGCCGATGGTCATTCGCCGCCTCAGCGCATAGAAGGCCGCCCCACGCACCTCGCCGTCTCGTTCATTGCCATCGAAGTCCTGTCCGTAGACCAAGTTGCCAAGGAGATACCACTTGTCGACCCGGCGGCCGATCGAGACGATGGTCTCCACCTCGCCCTCGGATTCGGTGAACCCCTCGGCCTTGTAGAACACGGTCAGTGCTCCGTCGAGCCCGTGCGCTTCTTGCCGCAGCAGCTGTGCGCGCGCACCGACGTTCGGACGCATTCGCTCGCTCTCGTTGCTATAGGTCGCGCCCGCGCGCAAGGCCAGCGCTCCCCAGAGCCTGACCTCGACCGCCGAGTCCACCAGCGGTCCACGCCTGGACGAGTCGTATCCGCCCGAGCCCAGCGCCAGAGCCTGAAGATGGCCGACGCGGGCCGTGAGCGCCTGCGGCAGAAGATCCCCGTCTGCCGCCAGCGACCATCCCGGAGACTCCCCGGCCGTCGCCGGCGCCTCGGTGTCGATGTCCGCTCCCAGGGAAGGAGCGGCACGCGCCGCGAGGGCGGCGATCAGGACGTACTGAAAGCGCCGCATCGACCTGCGCGATGGCCGGCCGACCGCACCGCCGCATGAACGGGGTCTCAAGGGGACGCTCCCATCAAGGTGATCTGACCATCGCGCTCGCAGTACTCCGCGGAGCCGTCGGGCTGAACGATTCTGGCGGCGGTGAGCTGGATCGTCGCGTGGTCCGCCAGCGTGGTGCCGTCGGGCGCGTTGAGCGTGAGGGTCACGGCGCTGACATGTGACACATCGACCCCCTGGCCAGAAATGTCGATCCGAGGCGTCACGGGATCCCCGTTGCAAGAGCCGATGACGCTGCTCCCGTCTCCCACCGCCGGGCAAGCAATCGGGACGGCGCGACCGGCGAGACTCAACTCGCCTGTCGCCCCCACGCCGATATCTGACCGCGAGGCGCCCTGCAGGCTGATGGAGATGGCGCCCCACTTACCCGCGCAGTCGTCGCTCGTACATCCCTGCATCGCCAGCGCCGCGGCGACCACCATGCCAAGCACGGCTGGCGCGGCAGACGGACGCGTGGTCAGAAGCTCGTGTTGTGAGGCGGGTTCGTCCACCACAACTCCCAGTTGTCCAAGAAGTACGGCGTGTTTCCATCCGGATAGTGCCACTGGCCACCATCGTCACTGGCGTTGATGGGCGTGAAGTCGGACGACCCCGTCGAAAACGTGATGGCGCGGCCTCGACGACCGATGGGTCGGAGACGTAGATGTTGTTGGCGTGGAAGTACCCGAATTCCTGGTCGTACACAATCAGGCGAGACGTCACCGTCGGACAGTGGGGGCAGTCGATGGTCGTGCGACCGGTGGTGCCGACAATCGCCGCGCTTCAGGTCCGGACTGATCGGGGCCTGAAGGCCGCCGGTCACCACGTTCGACGATGGGTCAGCCACAGGTGGTCGGGTCGGGGAACTTGCAGACGCCGCCGACGCATTGGGAGGGAGGCGCGCACACGGCCTTTGTGGCCGGGTCGCAGGGCGCGCCGTCACTGATGGGGGCCTGGCAAGTCCCCGTCGATTGCGTTGGATCGGCGTAGGTGCACACCCTCACCTGAACGCAGTCGATCCCCGATGTATTGCACGGTTGACCGGGGCCGGACAGTTCCGCCTGGATGCACATCCCCGAGGAGGGAGAACAGAAGCGGCCGCGACCACGACCGGCCAAGATGTCGCACTCCCAGTCGTAGGAATCCCGGTTCTGAAAGTTGCACGGGACGCCGACGTCCAAGGGTGTCGCGCACTGCCCGCCGAGGCAGGTCAGCGTTCCGAGGCAAGGGTGAGTGCTGTCGCACGTGGCACCAGCCGAGGCGGGGGCGACGCAAGTCCAGGTGCCGGTGGCGCCCGCGGGATTCCCGCACCGCAACCCAGGCTGACAGTCGAGGTCCTGGACACACGATCCGCCGGCAGCGGACTGCACCGCGCAAGTGCCACAGAGGGGGGAGTCCAAATGACAGTAGCCATGCGGTCCCGCACACTGCCAGTCGCTGCCGCACGATGAACCAGCCGGCAGGGAACCGGGAACCAGGCAGTCCGGGGGAGGATGGTTCGACAGCAGATCTTCGCAAGTGATGGCATCGCGCGCGGCGGCGCAGGCCCGCAGCTTGGCCGGTGTCGCGCCGGAGCCGTTGGCGCTGGAGGCCGCCAGGCAGAGGGCCTTCTGCTTGGCTGAACATCCTTGAACATCGACGTAGGTCGACGCGACGTAATACGGGGCGCACTTCTGGTAGGCGTTGCAAAAGCTGCTGGCGTAGGTCGCGCAGGCGTCGTCCGGGCCTGCCGCGTCCCCATCCCCGGCGTTCGCGTCGGCAACAGGTGCTCCGCCGCCGCCGTCCACACTGACGCCCCCTGTCCCCTCGATACCACCACCGCCGACGGCGCCTCCGCTGCCCGGCTGGCCCGCTTGCCCGCCATCGAAGATTCCAGTGCCACCAACTCCTCCGCTCGACGAACCGTGACTTCCGCCGGAGGAACACGCGGACAGGAACGCCCCAACGACGACCGCACCCATCCTCGCGATATGAAGTCGACCGGTCATTGGTGAATGGCCCGGGCGCTCAAGCCGGCGACCAGGGCATCCAGGGTGCCGTCGGGAAGGTCCATCCGGGCCACCACATCCCCGCCGCTGTTCTCCGCGACCACCTTTCGTTCGGGATCGCCGGGCCTCGAGAGCTTCTTCGAGATGGCGGACAGGACCGGCCCGATCGCCTGACTCAATGGCTCGGCCGCCTCACGGTTGGCGACGATCACTCGAACGCCGAGCGACCGGCCATCCGGCGGCACTGACAAACGAAGCTCCTGCACGGCGTCCAGCACCGAGAGCTGCCCTGCGGCCGTCTGGCGTTTGACGCGACTGAACGCGCGTCCGGAGATCACAGCCGAGAAGGGCATCGACACCTCCAGCGGATAGCTCCCCGGTGAATTCGTGAGTGCGCGCTGCACGAGATCATGGTCGTTTGCCAGCAGGAGCTCTCCCCCCTGACCGGCCGCCCCCCGGTACGCCGCCCAGAAAGCACCGTGACTCACCACGGGACTGTCGCCGATCTGTTCGCGGTCCCACTTCTCGTTAGGCCTGGCAGCCACGGCCTCGAGGACGGTCGGGGAGATGTCGCCGGCGAGCAGCAACAGGAAACGCGGGGTGGGCGTGTCCGCGTCGACCTGGCAGTACCTGACGTGGTGTATGTCCCGTCGGAAGTCCACCCCGCCGACGGTCGACACGTTCGCGATATGCTTGGCCAGGGCCGCATCCAGCACCCCACCCACACGAGTCGACACCGAGGGGGCCAGCATCGCCACGACGGAACAGCCCGCGGGCAGAGCGCCGATCCCAGGGGTCGTGACGACTACTGGCGCGCCGGCACCTTTCGAGTGACAGGCGGCGAGCCCAACCCACAGCAGGGACAGCGCAATCCGCACTCCCTGCAAACGCCGACAGGGGAGCGGACGCCACGTTTTAGAAGGCATTCACCTTTTCCACACTGCATCCGAGATCACGGGGGCAGCTGTCGTTCGAATAGTCCGAGCAGAAGGGCCGGACAGGTTTGCCGTGGCAATGTACCCAGTTGCACTGCCATACGTAGTCCACCGGCGGATCCGTTCGCTCGACCGAGTGGGTGCTGTAGCAGGTTGGCATGTCAGTAATGGTGCCGCATATGTCCACGCAGGCGCTGCCGCTCCACGAGCAGCGCGGCGCTAGACACGTCGCGGCCGTGGTCTTCGCTGCACAGGCCTGCGCCGGCCCATCGGAGGCGTACAGGCCGCAGACATCTCCGGCCACACAGCCAGGCACGTCCTCACAGGACGTGGGGGTGAACGATTCACACTGAATGGCTGGACCGGTGCAGCGATAGCTGCTGCCGCACCCGGACCACCCGGCCCAGGCAGCGGCGAGAGCGAGCAACCACGCAGTGTTTCCAGGCATCGTTTCGCCGGAGCATACACGCCGATCAATCCACCAGCCAGGGCCGCTCATGCCCCGCCGCGCGGCGTTCGCGAACGGGGTTCACAGATTCGCGAAGCAGAACCCATCACCGCACGAGTAGCCTGTGCAGCAGTCCGAATCGGACGTACACCCGGCGTTGGGAACTCCACAACAGGTATTTCCGATCTGACAGATGAACCTGCACTCGTTGTCGCCCTGGCAGGTATCTCCGGTATTTCCCGTACAGACGTTGTTCTTGCACCCCTGCGAGACGCAGTCATTGTCCACCACACAGGGGTCGCCTTTTACACCTCGACAGATGCCGTCGTCGCGACAGTCCTTCGAGCAGCAGTCCGTGCCGGTGGTACAGACCCCCGCGCGCGGCACACAGCACAGCTTGTCGCCGTCCTGAGCTGTCCCGGAACATTGCTGGTTCGGCGTGATGGGGGGGGTGCTGCAAAAGCCCGCTGCGTTCGGCGACTGACCAGCGGGACAGCTGGTAGCACAGACACGCTCGTCGACGACGAAGCGAGACGCGCATTGGGCGAGCGCTACACAGGAGCCATTCTGTCGGATGGGTGTCGTCGATGGACAGGTCGAATCGAAGTTGCAGCACGAGGCAACGCAGGTTCCATTCAGCCTGAAAGGCGTCGCGGGGGGACAAGCTTGCGCCGAGGTGCACACCCCGCCTACCGCCGTGGGCTTGTCGGGAGGGCACGCGGCGACACAGCGCCCGTCCGCCAGGTTGGGTTCGTCCACGAAGACTCCCATGCCACACTTCACGCATCCGCCAGCAGGCGCGAGTATCTCCGTCCCATTTCTGTCCTCACCGGAGCGTGCGAAGCCCGTCCCGGTACAGGCGCAGGGCGATGCGGTGCTGGTAGGTGCGGACAGGGACGCTTTCGCTAGAAAGGCGATCGATGCCCCCACCGAGCGCATCATCAAATCCTTCAGCGCAGGGCGTTCGCTGTCATAGGCGTCCGTCGCGTCGCTGTCCGAGTCGGCCAGTCCGGCGCCCCACTCCACGGATATCGTCCCCTTGAAGGCGCGGTCCTGGACGGCGAAGGGAGATGCCGCCGTTTCTATGGCCAGCTGTTCCACCATCCGTCCCACCCAATCCGCCTGCGACCCTTGATTGGAGGCGTTCCAGTACCCGAACGCGTACGTCAACTCAGACACCATGTTGGGATAGTGCTGGACGACGTCGTCCTCGAGGAACACCTGCTGGTCGACCCACCGGACATTGGCGAACCGCTCCCACGGCTGATGGCCCCACCCGAGAGTGCCGATGGTGTGCTGCGGACAGAACGTGTCTCCGATGGCATGCAACACCCAACCCAGGCCACGGGCGCCGCCGTTTTGCACGAACTGCTGCCAGCCGTATCGCGCCAGGTTGTCGACGGGATCGAATTCGACGTGAGCGATGGAGAAGCTGGCCCAGTCCGAGTCGTGTCGGTTCAGAGGACCGTCGGCGAACTGCCCGTAGCGGGAGGGGCCGGTAGAGTTCGACGGATTCATGGTGATACCCAACAGGTCGAAGTAGGCGGTTATCGCTTGATCGACGGAATCGGTGGAGTTGCCGAGCCGCGACTCGGCGAGGTCGATGCCAGGGATGATGTTGAACATTCCGGACGCCGAGGGCACGGCGAAGTGCCACATGCTCGCCGGATTCGACTTGCCGGCAAGCAACCACTCGCCAACTGGTCCCGTCGCCGCCGCCGTCCACTCCTCGATCGGCAGCAGAATGGAATCATCGATACGCGCCACGGGGTCGATGTCGTGAGACGCGCTGACGGCATCATCGAAGCAGGCGCCCGGATCGCCCGTGAAGAAGAAGTCTGCGAAGCAGAAGACGGGCGCCAGCACCGCCGTCAGCCCGATCTCCACCGCTTCCTCACCCAGGTTCTTCAGCTCTCCGATGAACGCCAAGTTGCTGGGCCGCACGAAGACACTCGTGTCACCGGTCTCGTCATCGGGCTTGGTGGCCCACATGCCCAGAAGGGCGCCGGTATAGTTGGTTTGCAATCCCTGATAGAACGGCGTCACCTTGAATGCGTCATTTCCGGCGGCCCCAAACTTGTAACCCTGGCGCAGATAACACTCGTTGTTGTTTGAGGCCCAGTCTCGGCGTGGCGCGAACGCGAGGTCCGAGGCACGACAATTCTGAAGGGCGGTTCCGGCCGGCAAAGAGGCAAAGACACCGCCGCAGTCCGCGCTGCTGCGGGTGGGATTCGCCAATCCGACGAGAACGTTGTCTAGTTTGGCCGGCGCGGCCATGACCTGCGAGATGAACGTCTGCCAGGCGGCGTCCTGACTGGCCGGAATCGAGGGCGGCCGCACGCTCAAAGGGGCGTAAGCTCCGGCTGGATTCAGTCGCCTGGCCTCGTCGGCATAGAAGCCTCCCCGGCGAACGATGTTCATCACCTGGTAAGCCTGATCGGGAAACCGAATGTGTTCGGAGCCGCTGTAGGCACCAACCGGGGCAGCGTGCGTGAGCAGCAGGCCGCCGCCGCAAACCGCCGCGAGCGTGGCCAGGCAACGTGTGGTCCTGTGTGTCCTCAGTCTCATCTTGACCTCCCCCGCCTGCGCCTCTCCGTTCGCCATCACTGATTCACGCATGGTTGGCCGACCACGCAGTCTTCGTTACCGGCGGAAAAGTACTCGGACCAATCCGACCGCTTCCCCGCGCTGTTGATCGCCCGCGCCCGATAGGAACGGGTGTGGACCGCGTACGATGCCCAGGCGCCCTTGTTGCCTGCGTCGGTGGTGTGGATGTTGAATTGCACCGCGCCCGCGGGCCGGGTGATCCACGGCAGGACCACGTCGTCCGTGTCCCGGAAGGCGACGGCACGAACGCCCATGCCATCCGTCAACACCACCTCGACCTGATAGAACAAGGGACACGTCGATTGCGTCGTATCGCGCGAGATCCAGACGGCCTTGCCGACAGAAGGGTCAGAGGGAAACCGCCAGGCCCCGATAGGGGCGGGAATGGAGGGTATCGGCGCGCCTGCACAGCGCGGGTCGACGGTGACACCAATCTGCTTGAGGATCGACTGGACCTCCGTGATGGGGGGCCCCGTCGGAATGGCCGTGTTGGTGCAGCCGTTCGCGAGCACGGGCGTCAGCGGGGGCGTCGTTGGACAGCTGTCGCTGCCGTTCGGCACGTAGTCGCCGTCGCCATCGCCAGCTACGACCTGGCAGGCCAGGGTTCCGTTGGTATGGAACGTCCTGATGAGCTTGTCCCTGTCCTGGACCAGCTGGGCGTAGGTCCCGCTGGACATTCGGTTGCTAAACAGGGCCGCTGCCGCTGCGAAGAAGTCCACGTTCAGACGGGCCCGCAGCGTCAGTTCACAGGACGGCAGATCCGTCCCCGTGCAGAAGCGGAGCAAATCCCGCTGATATTGCACGTCTCGCGCTGCGCCGGAGAGTGTGTCGTTGGGAAGGACCTCGGAAACACAGACGTTTCGCGAAGGCTGCTGCGCCGTTATGATGACGTTCGGCGGGCGAAAAGTTACCGTCGCGCCGGCGTCGACGGCGACGTCCTTGCCGAAAAAGGCGCCGGACTGCCCGCCGGTGACGGACCGCAGGACCACCTTCGCCGAGGGGGCGACGATCGCGCCACTGAAGGCGGCCTCGACGAAAAGGTCGGCCGTCCCGAGCCATCCCAGCAGCAGATCGGGGGGTGAGTTCGTCGTCGTCGACACGACCCCGCGGAGAATCGTCGACAGCCGCACGTAAATCAGAACGGGCCCTGCATCCTGATTCAGGATCACCTTGGACGTCGACTCCAGGTCCAGGTTGTCCACGAAGTAGGTCCCCGTGCTCAGCGACAGTTTTCCACCGCCGAATACACGCAGCGTACCGTAGCGCCCAGGTGCCGCCGATCCGGTCGAATTGACGTTTACGATCACGTCGGGCGCTGTGGCAGCGGGGTAAGTGACGGACCACGTCGTCACGACCTTCGGCGTGAGGACGGCGGCCGTGTCGATTCCTCCATCTATGAGGTCGTTGCTCCCGGGGATGACCGCGGGTGCCCGAATACGCCCCAGGACGTGAACCCGATCGCGGAGCGTGACGGTCGAGGTGCTCCACACGTCTCCCAGGCGTGCCGTCGGCTCGGCATCGATTCCGCCGGACCCTGTATTTGTCACCACGCTGAGAGCCGAGCCCGGGCGGGTGATGATCGCTCCAGCGCCGATCACCATTGAGCCGGTGGCGCCTAGAGTTACCGAAGTCGGAAGGACGGACTTGGGCGTCTGGATCGACACCGAGAAGGTCACGGCGGGCTGCACCGTGAGAGGGGAGATCGAGGCCTCTAGCTCGCCGCTCCCGTTCGAGGAAGTTCTCCCGCTACATCCGGCCCCCACGACAAAGAGGCACATCACCGCGCCGACCAATTTCAGCATGCCCACTCCCCCTGTTTTGCCAGCGCGCCCGAACGACGCGATCGAGAGGTATCAGTCTGCGGCGGAACAATCAATCAAATTAGTAGTCGCTCGCACGGCGGACGATTACGGCCACGCTGTCGTTTACGCTACCGACAATTCGTCTGACCGGCCTGGCAGCAAGTTCGATGATCGCACCGCGACGTATTTGTCATTCCGTTCCGAGCAGGGGCGCTCGGCGAGCGTACGCGCTCCGCTCCGGCAAAGTTTGCGCTGGTCGCCGGGGATTTCCCACCAACTGCCGCGGGGCTGCGGTCCGGTTTGACCGAAGATTGATGCACCGCCGGTGGCACGCGCGGACTCAGATGGAGGTAGGCACGGCGACGGTAGGCAGTCGAACGTACCGGATTCGCGTCCCCGAGGCCCCGGCCGTCTGGAAGCCGGGACCGCGGGACGAACCCGACGTCCAGTCCAGGTCGCGAGCGCGGCGTCTCGGCGTCGAAGCCCGCGATTGGTAGCGGAATTGTGTGGCGATCGTTCGTCAATAACTGCGTGATGAAAGGAGGACAGCATGAACAGATTCGTTGGTGACAGAAAGATGGGTGGAGTCGCGATGGCTTTTCTGGCTGCGACGGTGGGCGGAGGCTGCGGCGAGGCGCCCGGCGCCGAGAGCGATCATGCGCAGCAGAGCTCGGTGGTGGCGGTCGACCAGGTGACGGGGGGAACGCCGGCCAGCGCGACGGTGAATGCGCGGCGCGGGCTGGGGAAGTTCTCGCCCCTGGCCGTGGGTCTGAACAGCGCGGCCTGGGACGTCGATCTGCCGGATCACGACGTCAGCCGATTGATCGGCGACGCGGCCGTGCAGACGCTTCGCTATCCGGGAGGGTCGACGTCCGACAATTACCACTGGCTGTCCAACACGCCCGACGATCCCACGGTGGGCGGCACCGTCGAGGACGCGAACTTCGACGCGTACATGTCGGTCGTCCAGGCCACGGGAGCGCAGGCCATGATCACCGTCAACTACGGTTCGGGCACGGAGCAGGAAGCGGCCGACTGGGTCCGCTACGCCAACCGAGGCGGCGCTCGCTACAAGGGCCCCGTTCCGACCTACCCGGGTGCCTGCCGAAATGGCCACAATTACGGCATCCGCTACTGGGAGATCGGCAACGAGCTGTACGGCGACGGCACCTACGGGGCGACCTGGGAGGTCAATCACAAGTCCCACGATCCGACCACCTATGCCCAGGGCGTAGTTCGCTACAGCGCCGCGATGAAGGCCGTCGATCCGTCGGTCCGGATCGGCGCGGTGCTGACCGCCCCCGGCAACTGGCCCGACGGTCAGCTCAGCGACGCCTCGCCGCAGCCCTGGAACGACACCGTCCTGTCGCTCGCCTGTGGCGCCATCGACTTCGTGGTCATCCACTGGTATCCGCAGGGCCCCACCGGCGAGTCCGATGCCGGTCTGCTGTCGTCTCCCCTGAATGTGGCGAGAGCACCCCCGTCAGCTTCACGCCATCCATTCCTGCCATGGTCGCGACGCTGAAGTCATCGCTGGCGCAGTACTGCGGCCGCCGCGCGGCGAACCTGCCCATCATGGTCACCGAGACGAACTCGGTCTCGTACAACCCCGGCAAGCAGACCACCAGCCTGGTGAACGCGCTGTTCCTCGCCGATCAGCTGTCCACCTGGTTCGAGAGCGGCGTCGCCAACGTCGATTGGTGGGCCCTGCACAACGGTCCGTTCGACGGCAACGCGGATCCCGCGCTGTACGGCGACTACGCCTTCGGTGACTACGGGATCCTGTCGGCGGGGCAGACCACGCCGGCGGGCGCCGTCGAGCCGCCGACCAACACGCCCCTGCCTGCCTACTTCGGGTTCCGCATGCTGTCGTATCTGGGTCACGGCGCCCAGGACACGATGCTGGAGGCGACGACGTCGAACCCGCTGGTCACCGTGCACGCCGTCCGACAAGGCGGCGGCAACGTCAACCTGCTGGTGATCAACAAGGACCCCAGCGTTCGCTACAACGTCACGGTCTCGCTGGCAGGCGCCGCGCCCCGCGGCTGGGCCAACGTGTATCGCTACGGCAAGACCAGCACGACAATCGCGACGACGCGGACCCCGGTGAACGGCAGCACGTTCAGCGTCGCGGTCGAGCCCTACTCGCTGACGGCGGTCCAGCTGCCTTAGGCGGCGGCCGGTCGGGAGATCGTAGGATCGCCCGGCCGGCGCATCACCGTTCTAATACGCGGAGAAGATCGCCCAGACGAACTTGGGCGCGAAGGTGGGCCAGCCGTGGTTCGTGTTGCTGTAGTTCGGATCGGTGTGGTTGCACCAGTACACGGGATAGTTCGCGTCGCAGCCCTGGTACTGGACGCAGTTCGACAGCGTGTCCGTGTAGCCCTGAACGGGGGTGGTGGTTGTCCCGCAGTGATTCACGGCGGCGTAGAAGTCGCGCGTCTTGGGACCGTTCGCCGGCCCGACGACGTTGTCGTTCTTGCCTTGCATCACCAGCGGGGTCACCTCGCCGGTGCACTTCCGCTTGGACGCGTCCAGCGGGTAGGCGCTGACGTCCTTGGTCGAGCAGGGCACCACACCGCGCAGCACGTCGGCGTGCTCGCAACCCAGGATGCTGGCGAAGTCACCGCCGGAGCTCTCGCCGGCCGCGAATACCCTGGCCTTGTCCACGCAGTAGGCTCCGGTGACCTGATCGTAGAGGGGCTGGAAGAAGGACACGTCGCTGGCCCCCCAGCCGTTCGCCTCGCTCGCCGGATCCGGATAGACGCGAATCCAGGCGTCCTTCGCCGGGGCGGTCTCGAAGCCGGCGTTCTGCTCGGCCCAGCTGATGGGGTTGTTGGTCGGATTGAACATGAACAGCAAGGGGTACGGCTTGCTGGCGTCATAGCCGGTGGGCAGCTTCGCGTAATACTTGTGGCCAGAGACGGTCAGGGGCGAGCTGGAGCTGCCGACCGCCGGGCTGGTCTTGCCGCAGCCGCTGCTCGGCTTCGCCGGGACCTTGTCGGTCGTCGACATGCCGCCCGCCCCACCGCTGCCCGTGGCGCTGGAGCCGCCGCGCCCGCCGCCGGCGATGGCGCCACCCGATCCGCCCAGGGTCGCCCCGCCCCTTCCGCCCGTCGGGGCGCTGCCGCCCGTGGCGGCGCCGCCCGCCGCGCTGCCGCCGCTGCCGGTCCCTGTCCCGCCGCTGCCGGTGGCCCCGCCCTGTCCGGTGGTGGTCATCCCGCCCGAACTGGCGACGGCGCCGCCGCTCCCCGGCTGGCCGCCGCTGGACGTCCGGCCGCCGCTGCCTGAATTGCCGCCCGTCGCCGTGCTGCCGCCCGACGAGCTGCCGCCCGACGCGCTACCGCCCGTCCCCCCCGCGGTCATCCCGCCGGAGCCGCCGCCGCTGTCGCCCGCCGACGAGCAGCCGAGAACGGCCCCCAGCGCGAGGAGTGCCCCCGCGAACACGGTGGAAGACGAACAAGAGATGAAGGACTGCCGCGCTTTTGAAATTCGCATGGGTAATCTCGGGGGGGCAGATTACCATGCGCAGAATGGACCGGACGTGGCTTGAGCGCGAAGCCTGCGGATCCTGCCGCCGTGCGCCGAGAGCGGGGCCGGAGGGTGAGTCGCGTCGGTTGAGATACCCCTAACACGGCAAGACGGACGCCGGCGCATCGTCAGCTCAGCCCGGAAGGATAGAGCGGGACATGGACGGAATCCGGCGGCGCGTTCGCGGACGGCAATGGTGGCTTAAACACGTGATGCACGCGTTCGCTGATCTGACGCGACCCTGGCTCTTTTGGCCCGCTCGCCAATCGGATACATTCGGGCGGCGCCGCGATTCACGGTGAATCGTAGCTGGGCAGTCGTGGAGGGAGCGATGTCGACGATATCGGTAGTACCCGAGTATCAATTCATCGAGCGATTGAAGGCGCAAGCGCAGCTGGGATACGGCCTGGTGCCGTTCATCGGCAGCGGCTGCTCTTATCAATCGGGCATCATGATGGGCGAGGGGTTCTCTGATTACCTCGCTTGGACGGTCTTCCGATGCGTGGCTGGTGAGGACGACCAGGGCGGGCAGTGCCGGTGGGACCTTCGCGAGATGGGGTGGCCGGCGCAGCCCTCCTTCGAGGAGGTCGAGCGGGCCCGCCGTTGGGCGTTCGGTCGTTACAAGGAAGTGGCGGGAAGTTGCGGACTGCGCATCGACGACACGGCGGAAGCTCGAATCCGTGGCGTCGCGCGTCTGAAGGGGGAGTTCGCCACACCCGACGCCATCGCCGAACTCCTCTATGCTCCGCTCGTTCCTCCATTTCTTCGTGCGCGGAACGCCATCAGTTCGGCCTTGACCGAAGGAAGCAATCTGCGCCGCCTGCACGCGCTGTTGCGCGGGCCCGGGGTCCTTCAAGGGGGGCTGGCGCGACCATCGTTCTCACCGACGTCCCTGGATGCCATCGAAGAGCGAGCGCTCCGCTCCCTTTACGACTGGCGCGCCACGCTGGCGTTCCTCTCGGAATTGAAGCTAGACAGCCGATCGCGGGGACGGCCCCTGTTGTTGCTGGATCCCGACCCAACTGTGATCGACCGATTCACCGTTCACATTACGCAGGGCCGGCGGCCCAACTTCACCCACGCCATGCTGTGCCACCTGCGCCTGCCGGCGCGCATAAGGCTCATGTTGACGACGAACTTCGACACCCTGATCGAGGACGCCTTTACCCAGCAGCATCGCCGGATCCACGTCATCTCGGTGAGCGCGAAGGGCGGGCTGCCAGACCCAGAGATCGTTCACGCGCGCGACTCGCTGGTCAAGCTTCATGGAGAGCTCAACGAGACGCGAGCCGACTTCTCGCTCGACGACGAACCGACTTTGGAAGACCGTGTCCGCTTTCTCGGCTACGTCCGGGGTGCGCGTCTGTCGGATGACCGGGCGGGGTTCGTTCCCGCCAACTTGCTGGTGGCCGGATATTCGGGCTCAGACCTGCGCTGCGTGCAAATGATGAAGTTCGTGCTGGACTGCGACCCTCAGGCGCAGATCTTCTGGGTATGTCATGACGTTCGAGGAAGAGAACGTCTCCAGCAGACCTTTCCCGAGCGCGCCTACCGCAACCGGATAGTGGCCACGGTCGCCGAGCGAACAGACCTGCTACTGTTCGAACTCTATCAGCGCATCACCCTGGGTTTTCCGTCGGGTAACCAGTCATTCCAGACCAACTACCTCCTGCCGCCCGAGCACAGCTTCCGGCCCAGCGTTGTCCTGACAGAGACGCCGCTCGATCCCGCTGCGCAGCGAATCTACGATGAGATGCAACCACACGTCGTCGGCGACGTCTCCGATTCATTGGCGTCGCCCGGAGAGGCCCCGCCCGGCTGCATTCTGTTCGTGGACGGCTCCTCGGGAGTGATGCGCGCGATCCAGGCAGCCGGAGAACGGCTGGTGCGAGAGAACGGTCTCTCCAAGGCTTGGTTCGAGCTAGAGGACTACGGTGATTCGGGGTCGCTGGCGCACACCCTCTTTCAGCTGATCGCCATCGAACGCGGCCTCCTCAACCTGAATCACGCCGAACTTTGCCCTCCTGATCTGCAGGGCGTCACGTCCTTCACGGACGAAGTGTCAGCGTGGGACGACTACATCGTGAGGACGTCGTCGCACCTGGGAATCGAGCCGCGAAACTGGATCATCACCTTGTACGGCCGTAACGGACCCGGCGGATGTTCCGGCTGGGAGGAGAACGACTTCTGGCACTCCGACGAATATGGTGACGACGGTAGGGGGTCCCCCTTCGTGAGCTTCCTCTATGCGCTGGCGATGTCGGGGATGCGCATTATCTATGCGCCTTACACGGAGATCCGGCGGCGTCACGATAAAGACTGTATTCAGAGGCTCGGCGAGATCGCCGCCGAGTACGAACATTCGCCCGAACTTGCGAAGAAGGTGTCGTCGGAAATCGACCAGGCAGCCACGATTCATTTTGGCAAGACTCCGACCACGCACGACTTCGGCAACGCTGCGAAGCTTATCGCCCGCTACGAGGCGTCTCGAGACGAGGAACGGCCGGTGAGTCTTCGTTCGATTGATCTATCTCGGTACCTACCTACCAAGAGCTTGGACAGCTACACGAAGAGCGTGGAGGCACTACTCAGGATCAAGCTCCACCTCGGCGAAGGGCCACGCAATCAGTCCGATCCGTACCAGATGGACACGCCCCGGGCCAGGTACAACGCCCTGTACGCCAGTTCCTTGTTCAGGCAGAGCCGCCACTACTCCGCGTTCTTCAATGAGGCGGTGTTTCGCTGTCCTGCCCGTTACAACCCCTGGGGAATCGACAACGACCTCCTGCGTGATCGTCGATCGCAAGACTGGCTCTTGGAGTTCAACCAGAGACCCGAGATATTTTTCCGTAAACCTGGCGGCTTTGCCTGGATGTACCGTGATGTGCGGCTCAGTATCCGATGTCTTGCCGAGGTGATGCCGAACCGCGCGATCTCCGATCATGCCGGCGACGGAGTGCCGGCGAGTGTCCTCCCTGGCGAAGCGGTGCGCTCGCGAACTCACATTCACATCGGGAACTGGTATTTCGCGGCGTTTCGTTCGTCGTCTCACGCCAACTCCCTGATGGAGGCTGCATATCACTTCTTCCAGGCAACGAAGTACGCGCATCGGGCACGTCGCGTCGATCTCTCCGATTCGCCACATGACCTGACGACCGCGCGTTATCGTATGCACATTTGGCAAACAGCGACGAAGGAACTGGTGCGCACGCTTAGGACCGGCGGCCGCTCGTTCCAGTTCTGGTTCAGCGCTGCCCAGGCGAATCGCTGGTTCTCGTTAGAACGGTGCCAGATGGTTTACGAGACAGTAGACCGCGCTTATCGGCACGATCTTGCCGAAGCGCGCGACACGGTTCGGGCCGGCCAGGAGAGGGCTGATGCCGCGGTTAAAACGGACCCTGTGGCTGTCGCGGCAGCCGAAGAGGACTTGCTGGCACTGCTGCAGGTTGAGCTGGAACAATGCCGCTTGAAATATCATCGTAGCGGCCAGGTCCGTTCGATGCACAGTCAGCGTGTGTTTCGCTATGCCAGCATCGTCGGAGTGGTGGCTCGCGTGGCGGCCCCCACGGCGCAAGGGACCGCCGAAAACCGCCGGTCGCCCCTGATTGACGAGATCATGCGACGAACGAGGGCCTTCGTGGAAGGCAATACGAGTGCCATCGACAAGATGCATATGGGGAACTTCGAACTCGAGTATCTGAGCGTCGACCCGTTGGTCTCGTCCCGGAACGTCGAGGATCTGGTCAACGCGGCGGAACGTTTTCTAGCGGAGACCAAGTGGACGGAGCACGCCCAACCCATAACGTACTCCAATGACCAAGGTGGGTCGGCAAAGATCCGGGCCCACCTTCGTTCGATCCTCTGTCCGATGGAGATTCGACGCAAGTGGGTTCGGGTATGCATCTTCGCGCGGCTGGCCATTGATGCGGCCCACCGTGTCTTTCCCGGTCCGGACGCGCTGCTGAGCCGGCGACTCCACAAGGCCTACTGCCTCTATGGCCTCGCCCTGGCGCGTCTCCACCGTTTTCGCGAGGCCCACCGGCGCTTCAACGACGCGCAGGTTCTGGCGATCGAGCATCGGGAACCAGAGCGGTTGCTCCTGGATGGTCGCGTCGACGTGCGGCGCGCCGAAGCGTTGTTGATCGAAGCGGGCGTCGCGCGTGAAGTGAGCAAGATCTTCGAGAACTACTGCGCGGCTCAGCGCGCAGTGGGGTGGAAGTCGCGCCAGTTCGACATGGATCTGAGAGATCTGAACGTCCAGCGCATCGGTGAATGGTTGGTCGCGGAGAAGGGATTCGGAACAGACGAATATGCGGGCATCCAGGACCTCGAGAGCATTCAGGTTCTGGCGGACTTGAAGGACGTAGAACGCCGCCGAGCTCTATGGCTGTGGCTGGAACCGCACGTCCAGGCCGCGCGCGACACGCGGCCAACGCTCGTGGAGCCGCTGTTCACGACCTTGTCGCGGTACTCCGTCGCCCAGTGTGACAGTGCCTGGCGCTGCCTCGAGCGCGCGGAGTTCCTGTTCGGTGGTCGCTCCAGCTCACCGCGATGGTGGGGCCGCCTTCGCTCACTCCAACTGCGCGCCCACGCCACGACGGGCTCCTCCGGGAAGGATGATCAGCGAGGTTCAGGCTACCGGCCGCTGGCCCGACGAATCCAGAGCGATCTGGGCCGACACCTACACCAACTGTGGGACGATGGGACGAACGCGGCACCGGACAACACCTACAATCGCCTGCGCGTCCTGGACTATTACGTTCGGAGCCTGTTGGACCACGATCGGTCAGCTACCGAACTCGGCCCCGTATTCGATCGAGTCGTCGACATCGAAGAGAGAATCAACGCCGAGTGCGAGAAGTTTCGAGAAGAGGGGAACATCGTCGATCTGTCACCCGACCGGCTGTGGTGTTACCTGGCGAACGTCTGCGAACGAATCGACGAATTGGGGCGCAGAGGTCGCGGAGGGGCCATCATGATGGGCCGGGACGGTGCGGCTGGTCACCCCGAGTACCAAAGGGCGAGGGCCAACGTGGCGCAGAAGTGCGTGGGCTTGCGCGAGAGCGCGAAGCAGTCTGGCCCCGCCCAGAGCAATTAGCCCGTCCTGCACGCGCGCGGCGGTCCGGCACCGAGCATAGTCTCCGGCGACCCACTGGTCACGCTCGGCTCTTAGCGGCGTCGCCCGATACAGGCGTCCATCATCGGGTCTTCGCCGGTTATAGTGTCGTCGTGAGACGACGGAGAGGCGCCGCGGTCGTGCGGGTGGCGGCGCTGATGCTCTTCGGCTTGATCCTCGGTCCGGTGTTCGCGGACGGGCGGGCGGCGGCCGCGGTGCCGGCGACCCGGCTGGTCTACGAACGCGACACCGCGGTTTCCGAGTGCCCGGACCGCGGGGTCTTCGAGGACGCGGTGCGGGCGCGGCTGGGGCGTGAGCCTTTCCGCCAGGACGGAGAACGACAGCTGCTGGTGCGACTCCAGCGCGATGCGGACGGCGGGTTCGCTGGTGTCTTGACCGTGACGGACCGGGCGGAAGGCGCGCCCGCGACCCGGCGTCTCACGGTTCCCGGTGACTGCGACGAGCTGCTGGAACAGATCGCCTTCACCACCGCGGTGGTCCTGGATCCGCTGGCCGCGTTCTCAGCACCGGTCGAACCCGCGGCGCCACCGCCCGCAGCGCCGTCGCTCGCCCTGCCGGCTGTGTCGCGCGCGGCGCCGCCCGTGACGGTACCGTCAGCCTCGGCGTCGTGGCGCCTGGGCGGCGGCCTCGGGATGCTCGCCGGCCCGGGCGCCATCCATACTCTCTGGCCCCAGGCAAGGCTGGTCCTCGAACGCGCCGCTCGCTCTTCCTTCCTGTCCGCCAGCGTGTCGGCTTCGTCGATCACTGACACTGGCTCGCCGGCGTCACGCACCACCCCGGTGATCACGACGCTGGCCCTCTGCTGGCTGGTGTGGGCGCAGCGGTTCGCCGTCTGTCCCGAGGTGCTGGGAGGCGTCGTGCGGGGCACCGATCCCGGATACGTCTCCTACGTTCCCGTCGGCGGGGGCGGCCTGCGCGTCGTCAGCACCGTGTCCTCACGCGACCCGTCGAGCCGCCTGCGGTTGTTCGCCGCGGTCGACGGCGCCTTCGCCGGGGCGCAGTTCAACGTCCACCAGGCCTGGGACACGCCCGGCTGGTTCGGAGTCCTGGGCATGGACGTTCTGGTCGACCTGCCGTGAGAATTTCGCTGGTCCCGATCCAACCAGCGGACGTGGCCAGTCTCGCGCCCACGATCGAACCGCCCATTCCACCCCCCAGCCTCGCCGACATCTATCGGGCCGAGGTGGACTACGTGTGGCATGGCCTGCGGCGGCTGGGCATCCCGCAGGCCGACTTGCCCGACGTGACCCACGACGTGTTCGTGGCGGTCAGCCGGGCCCTGCCACGCTTCGAGCCCGAGCGACCGCTGCGGCCCTGGCTGTTCGGCATCACCTACCGGGTCGCCTCGACGCACCGCCGGCTCTTCCGCAACGTGCGCGAGGTCCCGCACGCCGCCGTCGAGTGTGCCGACGGAGCGCCCGATCCCGAGCAGTCCTTGCTGCAGGCGGAGCGCCGCGACCGGGCGGTCGAGTGCCTGGGCCACCTGGACCTGAAACACCGCGCGGTGCTGATCATGCATGACTTTCACGGCCACGAGGTGGGGGCGATCGCCGAGGCGCTGGCCATCCCGATCAAGACCGTCTACTCGCGCCTGAGCACGGCGCGGCGCCGCTTCTCCGAGGCGGCCGAGAAGCTGGCGCGCGCCGGCCGCGCGGAGGGCCAGCCATGAACCGCCAGCCCGAGCACGGCCCGCTGTCGCCGGCGGCGCTGGCGCTGATCGAGGGCGATCGCCGGACCGCCGGTCCGTCGGCGGACGAGCGCGCGCGCATCTGGCAGCAGACCGAGCGCACGCTGGCAGCCGCGGCCGCGGTGGCGTCCGTCGCGACGATCGGCAAGGGCGTGTCGGCCACCGCATCGACCAGCGCGACGGCGACCGCAGGCCAGGCGGTGCTGGCGAAGCTCGCCACCAGCCTGACCGCCGCGAAGCTGGTGCTGGCGCTGGCTGCCACGACCGCCGTGACCGGTGCGACCGTCGCCGTCGTCCGCCGCCTTGGCCAACAGGCCCCGGTCGCCGCGCCGGTCGCGCCGTCACGGGCTCATTCACGCGCCTCTGTTTCGCGCCCACCCGCGCCGTCCACCGTCGCGCCGACGCTCGCCGGGCCAACGGCCATCACGCCACCGGTTGCCGCGCCAGCTGCTGTCTCGCCACTGGCCGTCGCCCCACCGCCCGCCGCACGTCCGATCGTCGCGGCCCCGGCCGGCGCGCACCCGGCGCGGGCGGTGGTCGCGCCCGCCAATCATCGAACGGTCGCGGACCAGCCGCTCTTCGCCGCGCGCCGTGGGCGCACGACCGGCGGCGAGGGCGGACCTCATCTCGAACGCTTGCTGCTCGACGAGGCGCTGGCCGCGGTCAAGGCGCGCGACCTGGCCACCGCAGCGGCGCTGCTCGACCACCACGCAGCAGAGTATCCCGAGGGCCGCCTGACCGAAGAGCGCGAGGCGCTGCGCGTATCCGTGCGCGAGGCGCGCGGCGATCACGCGGGTGCGGTCGAGGCCGCCCGCCGCTTCCGTATGCGCTTCCCCGGCAGCGTGTTCCGACCGACCGTCGACGCAGTGGCCCCCTGACCGCGCGCCGCGCGCTGGCAGGAAGTGTCGACGCCGCCGCTTCCTGGCAGCGTTCGTGAGACGTTCGACGCCGCGGCCCCTGCCGCCGTTCGCGCATTCGTACGAAAGTCTGGGAAAGCGAGGGCGGGCGCTCCAAACCCCGGGCATGACGCTCCTCGCGCGCGTGCGCGCCCTCGGGCCCTGGCTGCTCCCCGGCGCGCTGGCGAGCGCGTTGCTGGTCCTGTTGCTGGATCAAGCGTTCCGTCACGGCCCCGCCATGGACGAGCCGGTGCACCTGGTGTCGGGCCTGCGCATGTGGCGCACCGGCGTGCTGATCGACAGCCAGCACCCGCCGCTTCCTTTCTACGCCAGCGCGCTGCCGGTCTCGCCGCTGGTCCATGACCTCCGCACCGCTGACCGCTCGTGGGCGACCGGCGCGTCCGAGTATGTGCCCCGCGTGCTCCTCGACGCGGGCACGCCGCTTCCCGCTTTGCTGGCGCGCGCCCGGCTGTCCGCCGTCGCCGTGGCGCTGGCGCTGGGCCTGGTGGTGTTCGTCTGGTCGCGGCGGCTGTGGGGCCACGCGGGCGCGACGCTGTCGCTGGCGCTTTATGTGTTCTGTCCGGTGGTGCTGGGCGACGGGGCGCTGGTGGGCGACGATCTGGCCGCCGCGCTGGCGTTGCTGGTGGCGCTGGCCGCGTTCCGGCGCTACCTGGTCTCGCCATCGCCGGGACGGCTGGCGGCGCTGGCGGTGGCGTTCGCCGTGGCGGCGCTGGTGAAGTTCGTCGCCTGCCTGCTGATGCCCATGCTGGTGCTGCTGTACGCCGCGCGCCGGGCGCTGGAACGCGCGGGCGATGGCGCGCGCAATTCACCGCCACCGCCGCGGGCCGCCCGCGATGCGCTGCTGGTCGGCGCGGTCTGCTTCGCCGCCGTGTGGGCTTGTTACGGGTTCTCGTCGTCCAGCCTGCGGCAGGATCCCGAGCTGTGGGCGCGTCCCAGCGTTGCCTTCCTGCGCGCGTCGCTGGCGCGGTGGCCGTCATGGCTGCTGGACGCCCCGATCCCCGCCTACGACTACTGGAAGGGCCTGGCCGTGCAGATCCATCACAGCGGTCATCAAGCGTCGTACAGCGAGGGGCCGCACCTGTTCCTGCTCGGTCAGCATCGCGCCGACGGGTGGTGGTACTACTTCCCGGTGGCGTTCGCGCTGAAGACACCGCTGCCGGTGTTCGTGCTGGGGCTCCTCGCCCTGCTGGCCGCGCGCCGCCGGGGGTTTGCGGGCGCGCCGGGCTCCGCCGACTGGCCTGCCGCGCGCACCGGTGGGCTGTTCGACATCCTGCTGCTGGCGATTCCGGCCGCGGTGTGGCTATCGGCGTGCATGCTCAGCACGGCCGATCTGGGCGTGCGCTACCTGATGCCGCTTTATCCGCTGGCGTTCGTTTCCTTGGGTGCGTTGGGGACGCTGGGGGGAGCACGGCCCGCCGTCACCGCGCGATCCTGGGGAGGGCTGACCTGGGTTCGCGTGGCGATCGCCCTGTGCCTGGTCTGGTACCTGACCGGCACGCTGCGGGTGTATCCGCACTTCCACGCCTACTTCAACGAGCTGGCGGGCGGGCCGGACGGCGGATGGCGGGCCCTCAACAACTCGTCGATCGACTGGGGTCAGGACGTGCCCGAGCTGGGGCGGTACCTGCAGGCCACCGGCGCGACGGCCTACGGCGATCTGTTCTCGGCTCTCGAGCCGGCGGCCCTGGGGACGCGCGTGCGTCCGCTGCCGCGCACGCCAGAGGCGCTGGCCCGTCTGGAAGGGCTGGTCGCCGTCAGCGTGACCCGCCTGACCACCGCGGGCCGAAACGAGCCGCTGTACGCGCGGCTGCGCGACCTGCAGCCCCGGGCGCGGATCGGACATTCCATCTTCGTATACGACCTCCCCGCGCGCCCTGGCTCGGAGGCAGACGACCCCGAGCACGCACCGGCGCCGGCCCCCTGACGGCGGCGTGCGACGCCCAAAGGAAGAAGATCGTCCGCGTTCCTCGGCACGTGTCGGTCGAGACCTTCGCCGAACCGTGCGCGTCCCCGAAGGCCACACGGTTCTCCAGATCGACTCCGACCCAGGGGTCTGCGGCCGCACCCCTTACTGGCAGCCGATGCGGGCCGTGCCGATGGCGATGTCGTCGTACCAGATGTCGATGCCCGGGCCGGCGTACTTCTCGAAGCCGAAGCGGATGGTGTCGTAGCTGTCCAGCGCCCAGTCGGTGTGGTGCAGGTCGGGCGCCTCCACTCCGTCGAGCCAGAAGTCGATCTCGGGGCGGCCAGCGTCGATGAGCAGCTCCAGGCAGACCCACGTCGTGGGCGCGAAGACGACACCGGGTTTGTGATCGGTGTAGTAGTTGGCGTTCGACAGCGCGCCGTGACCGTCGCCCATGATGGTGTACACCAACATGGCGTCGTCCTCGCCGACACGCAGGTTGTTGCCGCTGCCGGGCGTGGCGAAGGAATCGGCGATGATGTAGCTGTTGTGGCCCGCGGCCATGGCGCGGCCCAGACGAACGAAGGCGCGCGCGTAGAAGCGGCCGCTCGGCGCGGGCAGCACGGTCGCGTCGTGAAAGGCCAGCAGGGTGTCGTAGTCGTCGTCGCCCGCGTGCGCGTGCAGCGACTTCCTGCCGCTGTGCGCGGTCGTGTCGTCGACGGTCAGCGTCCCGTTGCCGATGATCTGGGGAACCCAGGGCGCGGTGCTGCCGATTGGTCCGGCCGCCCTGCTCTCGAAGTCGTCGCAGAACAGCAGACCGCTGCGCGCCGCGCACGGATTGCCGCTGGCGCCACCCGGACCGCCCGCCGCGCCGCCGGAGCCCACTCGGTTCGACCCGCCGGCCCCGCCCCCGCTCACGCCCCCTGCCCCGCCCGTCGCGGCGCCGGCGCTGCCACCAGAGCCGGCCGCCCGCCCCCCGCTGCCCGGCGCGCCACCGCTGCTGGACGCGTCCCCCGAGCCGCCGGTCGCGCCGGGGGCGCCACCGCTGCTGGATGATGCGCCGCCACTGCCGGCGACGGCGCCACCGGAGCCGCTCGCCACCCCGCCGCTGCCGCCGGAGGGGCGACCACCCGAACCGCTGGCGGTGCCGCCCGACCCGCTGCTCGGCGCACCACCCGAGCCGTTCATCGGCGCACCGCCGCTGCCCGGTGCGCGCGTCGAACCACCACCCGAGCAGGCGGCCAGCGCGACCCCGGCCGTCATCGCAACCAACCAGCGGCGCATGTGACCGATCATGATAGCTGCCCCGAGGAGTAGCTCAGAACGCGAAGTAGGGACCGCTGGGCGTCCCGCGCGCCTCGATGGCGGTGTAGATCGACCGCCCGAAGAAGAACGGCATTCCCCAGTCGAACCCGGGCGACGTGGGATCCATCGCAAACCCCGGCATGTCCCCGGCCAGATCGTCGAAGGCGCTGTTCGCGGCGCTGAGCACGCCGGCGTTGGCGACGCTGAACGACACCATCGCGTGGGCGCCGTTGCCCGCCGACAGGACGGCGCCCAGACCGACCGCCGCCGGCGGACAATAGAAGCCATCGAGGGAGGCGCCGCAGGCCGGCAGGCCCGAGATGGCGCTGTCCAGGAAGTAGAGACCGTTGGAACCGCTGTCGATGTAGCTGGAGTAAGCCTTGCCGTTCACCGGGAACGTCGTGGTGGCAAGGCCCGCCCTGTCCAGCGACAGGACGGTGGCGCTTCCCAGGCCGTTGTTGGGGCGCGTGCCGATGCCGAACGTCATCGTGCCCTGGACCGTCGCCGAACCAGCGGCGCCGATGGCGGGCAGCGTGATGATCGTGCCGTTGTTGTCCGTCGCGAACGCCGCCACGGGATGCGTGACCTGGCTGGCGATCGGCGCTGCGACCGCCGCACACGACGACGGCGCGGAAACACAACCATAGTAAAGGCCGGGGTTCACGGACGAGGTCACAGGCTGCGCGCACGCGCCGCCGCAATCCTGCGCGGTCACCCCCACGCCCAGGATGCCCCGTGCCAGCAACGTCTGCAGATCGGTGACGGGACTGCCGGTGCAGGCCGCAGGTACGGGGAAGGAGGGATCGCCGACCACCTGGACGGGCAGATTCATGGCGGCCTCGCCGCCCACCTTCACGTCCGCGCTGGCGACGGGGCCCCAGGCGGTTCCCAGCACGAAGGGCAAGCACTCGACCAGTCGCTGGCCGTCGCCCGTCTTGACCGCGGGCAACGGCAGCGTCAACTCGGACGCGAGCACGCGGACACCGACGGAGCCCGTGTCGACCAGGAAGTGGTCGAACGTCTGGCATTGCGTGGTCCCCGGAACACACAAGGTGACCGTGGTGAACAGTCCGTTCACGTTCTGCGTCCCGGGCGGGCCCGGATCCACCGTCACCGCGACGGTGTTCTCGGCCGGTGGGCTCCCGGCGTCGGTCCCCGCGTTTCCTCCGCCGTCGACGGCGCCGGCGCCGCCGCCGGTCCCCGACGAACCGGCGCCACCCCCGCACCCCGCGATCACGAGGATCACCGCTGCGGCCTGCCAGGCCGCGGACCTGGTCAGGGCGAACCGCCCTGAAGATCGTTGCCGGTGGAGAAGAAGTCCTGCGGGACCAGGTCGGTCAGGTAGACGTGCCCGAAGGACGCCCGCTGTGGTCCGCCCATGACGACCACCATGCCGCGCGTCTCGATCCGCGCCACCCCGCGCTTCATCGGCTTGCCCCGGGTGGCGGCGATGAAGTCGTCGTAGTGGGCGCCCATGACGTCGCGCAGGTTCGGCCGCCAGCCTCCCGACCAGGACACCGCGAACACCTTGCCGCTGCCGCCGACGAAGTGGCGCAGCCTGACCCCGCTGGGCATCGCCAGCTCGTGAATGGCGTAGCTGCCCCGGTGGGACACCGTCAGGTCGGCGTGCAGGCGCGCCTGAGCGGCGGCGACGGTCGACACGTCGTCGCCCAGCGCCGCCCGGGCTGGCGCGGACAGCAGCAACGCCAGCGACAGCGCGGCAGAAGCAAGCGCCCCCTGGACCGGGCGCCGTCGGTTGCGCGGGACACGTCTCATCGCGACAGTATATCCGCCGCAAGGACCGTTGATGATGATGGCATTTGCCGGGAAGAGAAGTCGGACCTGGGGGGTTCAGACGCGGACGACGACCCCGGCGCCGCGCGCGTCGATCACGAACTGGAGGAGATCCCGATGACCACGATGCAGAAGGCAATCCCGATGGCGCTGTTCCTGACGATGGGAGCCGGCGCTGCCGTCGCCGCCCCCGCCGCGACCACGCCGGCAGCGGCCGCAGCACCGTCGGAGAAGACGGGCGCCCTGCAGGCCGACGTGCTGGGTGTCCTCGCCGACGTCGAGAAGAAGATCCTCTCGCTGGAAGAGGCGGTCCCGCAGAGCAAGTTCGACTGGCGGCCGGCGCCGGGCGTGCGATCGATCGCGGAGGCTTATCTGCACGTCGCGTTCGCGAACTACAACCTGATCCGCATGGCCACCGGCAAGACGCCCCCCGCCGAGGCGGGGATCACGCAGGACCGGGGCAAGTGGGACACCCAGACGACCGACAAGGCCAAGATCAAGGCCATCCTCGAGAAGTCGTTCGCGTTCGCGCACGACGGGGTTCGCGGCCTGTCCGACGCCGACCTGGACCGCAAGGTCGACTTCTTCGGTCACCAGATGACGGCGCGCGCGGTCCTGCTGGTGCTGGTCGGTCACGACAACGAGCACCTGGGCCAGTCGGTCGCCTACGCCCGGGCGAACAAGGTCGTCCCGCCCTGGAGCGAAGGAAAGAAGTAGGTCCGCGCCGGCGCCCGCTCGACGCGCGGGCGGCCGCCGCATGACCGGTCGTGCGTCCGAGCCGCGGAGATACCGCGACCGCGGCCATCCGTGGTGAGGTCGGCCGCCGGTGAAGGGCGCGGCGCGGGCACAAAAAAAACCGCCCAGCCTGGTCGGGCTGGGCGGTCTCTTCTAGCCGAGTGGTACGGGGCGCCTACTGCGGCGCGTACTTCACCGTCGCCCAGCCCTGCGCCGGCATCGCGAACTGCGCCTTCTTGCCGCCGATCGAGACGATGAAGTTGCTGACGGCCGAGCCGCTGTTGTACATCGCGACCACCAGGCTGCCGTCCGGGTTCTTGAACGCGATGGCGTCGCCACCGGTGGTGCCCACCACCTTGGCGCCCGGGACCACGTACTGCGCCACGTGGCGGAACGCGTAGTAGGCGGGCGTCGCGGTGACCTTGCCCGAGTCCGCCACCAGCAGCGCGTCCTGCTTCCAGTCACGCGAGGTGTCGTTGCCCAGGCCGCCCTTGTCGAGGACCATGTTCCAGGCGCTGTACGACGTCACGTGACCCTTGGTGATGGCGTCGCGGATGTAGCCCCAGCTCTCCACGCCGTAGGCCTGGTCGTTGGGGGCCTGCGAGCTGTTGTACTTCGGGTATCCGCTGGGGTTCCACGGATAGTTGCCGCACTTGTGCTCGGTGGCCCAGATGGGAAGGCTGCCGAACTTCGTGCCGCCGTTGACCTTGTCGAGGACGCCCCACTGGACGCCCACGACGGAGACGAAGCCGCTGGCGGTCGAGTCGCCCATCACCGCGGACGCGATGTCCAGATCGGTGCGGCTGTTGTCACCCGCGTTCGACAGCGTGCCCAGCATGACCTTGACGCCGATCTTCTGCATGGCCGGTCCCAGGTACTTGCCGACCCAGGAGGTGTACGTGGTCTTGTCCCACAGGCACGACGGGTAGTTCTGGTCGTAGCCGGGCTCGTTCTGCGGCGACACGATCTCGATCTTGATGTTCTTGTCCATATAGCCCTGGACGAACTTCGTGTAGTACGTGGCGTACGCGGTCAGGGCGTCGGTGTTGTTCGTGACGAAGCTGCCGCCGTCGAAGTAGGACGGCTTCTTGGCCGTTCCGCCGCTGCCGTCGTCGGTCTTGTAGCCGGTCTTCATCCACACCGGGGGCGTCCACGGGCTGGCCCAGAAGCGCAGGTTCGGGTTGACCTTCTGCGCGGCCTGGATGTACGGGATCAGGTACTTGTTGTCCTGATCCAGCGTGAAGTTCGCCATCGAGTTGTCCGCCGCGGGCCGGTTGGAGCCGCTGCTCGACGCCGCGGGATCCTCGCCCTTGTCGTCGCAGGTGTAGCGATTGATGGCGTAGTCGCTGGCGCCCATGGGGATGCGGCCCCACGTGAAGCCCGCGCCGTCCGTGCTGTCGAACAGCAGCTTCAGGGCCTGGCTCTTCATGTCGTCGGTGGTCAGGTACATCCAGCCGCGCTCGTTGAAGGCGCCGCCGAAGCCCTCCCACGTCTGGGACGCGGAGCTGTCGTTCACGGTCACGTTCGCGTTGCCGCTCGAGGCCTCGGCCCAGGTGCCCATCTGCCAGTAGTTGCCGGACGCGGAGGTCACGATGACCATCGAGGGCCCCGACGCGCCGCCCGAGCCGGTCGCCATGCTGCCGCCGCTGCCCGTGCCGCCCTGCGTGCCACCGCTCGACGTTCCGCCCTGCGTGCCGCCGCTCGAGGTCCCGCCCTGCGTGCCGCCG
>Ga0105240_10002027_pt1 | contig 33415 bp, 30 predicted proteins | sample KBSC54metaG_FD_80426 | JGI IMG/M metagenome (GOLD analysis project Ga0105240, IMG submission 80426) | Corn rhizosphere microbial communities from Kellogg Biological Station, Michigan, USA - KBS C5-4 metaG | ecosystem: Host-associated > Plants > Roots > Rhizosphere > Soil | place: Michigan, USA... | reverse complement strand
TGGCGGGGCCAGGTACGCCGCCATCGCCCGGCTCAACGCTAGCTAAAGCAACGCCGAGATGTACTGCTGAAGCTTCGTGGCATCCGCGTTGAAGAGGCGGATCCCTTCGGAAAGTTTGTCCGTGGCCATGGCGTTTTCATTGAGCAGCCAGCGGAAGTTCGCCTCGTTCAGAGGGATTCGCTCGATCTTGACTCCCTGAGCCATCTCGGGGCTGAGCTTGCGGGTGACCTGGTCGGTCGACTCCTTCAACTCGTGGAGCAAGTTGGGGCTGATGGTCAGTGCATCGCAACCGACCAATTCGAGAACCTCTCCCTTGCTGCGGAAGCTGGCGCCCATCACCTCCGTCGCATACCCATACTTTTTAAAATAACCGTAAATCTCTTTGACTGAAACCACACCCGGATCCTCCAAGGGGGTGTAATCCCGGCCAGTCTTGGCCTTGAACCAATCGAGGATGCGGCCGACGAATGGAGAGATAAGCTTTGCCTTCGCCTCCGCACACGCCGCCGCCTGCACCAGCGAGAAGAGCAGGGTCAGATTGCAGTTAATGCCTTCCTTCTGGAGAACCTCCGCGGCGCGGATGCCCTCCCAGGTGGACGCGATTTTGATCAAAACTCGCTCGCGTGGAATGTTGTTCTGCTGATAGAGCGAGATGAAACGCCGGGCCTTGTTCACAAGGGCGGGCGTGTCGAAAGACAACGAGGCATCGGTTTCCGTGGAAACACGACCCGGCACGATCTTCAGGATCTCCACCCCGAAGAGAACCAGCAACTCGTCCATGATGTGGTCGAGCAGCGCTTGGCCGGCCAGGGTCGATTTGCGGCTGTCCGCAATGGCTCGCTCCAGCAGACCGCGGTAGGACGGCATCTGCGCCGCTTTCAAAATGAGAGACGGATTCGTCGTCGCATCCGCCGGTGTGTACTCCTTGAGCGTGGCAAAATCCCCCGTATCCGCCACGACTTTGGTGAATCGTTTCAACTGCTCGAGTTGGCTCAGGGCAGATTTGACCTCCGAACCGGATGCGGCGGCAACTTGGCTCATAATAAAAGTAATTAATCAGTTTAAGATTCCTACGTTGCTAATCATGGCTCAGATTGAGCCCCCTCGCAACTCCGGGATCAAGCCGCTTCGCGTCGTTCTTCCGGTGGCCTGGCCTTCTGGAAGGTTTGCTCAACCCCTTCGATAAAGTAATACGGAGCCAGGTGCGGCCGGTCGCGCCGCGGCCGCGTGCCCTGCCTTGGCCACGTGAAGTGGCAATGTTCACAGAAATAGTCTCGTTCGACGAGCCCGGTCTGGGCCGCGACTCCCAACGCCAAATTGGTCAGCAGGGAATGCTCAGCAAACTGGGGGTACTCCACTCGCAATGACTTGCATTCGGGACATCGGATAGCCTGCGCCAGGGCAGGGTGCGAAGGATCAAGGCTCCGCAGAAAGCTCTCCGCCCGTTCAAATTCATCGGCCGCTACTGCGAGCCAAACGCCCGCCTTTCGCCTGGGCACAAACCAAAGAAACTGGAGCCAGCTTTCCCCCTGGATTTTCGTTTTGAACCCTGCTTCGGCCAGCAACTTTTTGGCAGGTTCCGCCCCCACCCGTCCGCTAAATAAAGCCACCGCTAACCAACCCATAGAATAACTTCCGCCCTCTTTTCAGAAATGCAATTAGGTGCGGAACGATTTTGCTCCCTTGCTCGTATCTGTCTCAGCGCTCATCGGCCTGTGCGGTTCCCTCCCCGCACGACCCTGGGACTGCTTATCCCCCCGGGCCTCTCAGCGGGGCCGGTACTGGCGGCAGAGCGGCCCGAGGGAGGCTGATGGCATCGCCGGGCCGGAGATTATTGAAATTGAGATTGGGGTTGGCGGCGCGAATCGCTGCTTCGGGAATCCCATAGATGAGACCTATGGTGGCGGCGGTGTCGCCGGGCCGCAGGGTATACGTGCGTCGCGAGATGGTCGATTGAGCGGTTTGTGAATCCGGCAGCAGCGACTGCCCGGTGGCCAACGCCGCCGCCTTCAATTGATCAAGCTCCAGTTGCTTCTGCTCGATGGCCTTTTGGTCCGCCGTCAGGTCCCCGTTAGTCCGAAGCGCATTCTGTGTGGAGGCCGCGGCAAGATTGATCTGGTAAATGGTCCGGGCCGCCTCGGGTGTTCCGGCCTGGTCGGCGGTGGCGACCGCATCACGGTACAAAGGATCGTGCAGAAGTTGAAACTCGTCATAACGTTTCGCGCCCAAAGCGATCTTGAGGGCGCTGTCACGCTGGGCCTCCAGAGACTTGCGGGCCTGGATGGAGGCCGGGTCCGTGCTATCGGCCAATAATTGAATCTGCTGATCGATACTATCGGTAGCCCGAAACACGGCCCGGAACTCTTCGGGGCTGGCGTTGAAAAACTGGAGCTCGCCAAACCCCGTGCGCAGGTTATTGGCGTACTGAGAGTATCGCAGGAGGAAGTCCTCGAGCTGGCCCGGGGCGAGCACCCGGGCGAGATCGTCCCGGGTCTGCTGTCGGAGCCTCGCCAGTTCCACTGGGTCAGCGGCCTTTCCCTGCAGCCGTTGTGCTTCGAGATACGCTTGCATCCGGTCCTCCGACCGCGCGTTGATTTCCTGGAGCGCTTGTTTGGTCTCCGCCGGCAGGTTTCCCAGAACCGGGCCGTCCAGGACCAATCCCGGTCGCGAAGGCCGGGGCAGGCTGATCAGGTCGCCGGATTCCCAATTGGCTCCCAAAAGTTTGGTCAGCAGCCCCCGCCGTTCGTCCTCGAGGGCTTTGGTTTTTTCCAGCGCGATCTGCAGCACGTTGGTGTCCGGCTCGCTCCGCCACCATTGCTGCTCCGGGGTGACGAGCTCCGTTGCGCGTCGCCGCGCATACAACGCGTTCACGTCCGCGATGATGATGTCCCGAATCGTCTGGTCAGGGCACCCGATGTTTCTCAGGTTGGCGATGTAGGTGGGATAATCAGGGGATTCGACCTCTTGCCAGGTGAAAAACTGGCGGCGCAAAAGGACATTCGTCTGAGCGGTGGGGCCGTTCTGAGCGCTTTGTCCCAAAGCAGACATCGCGGGCTGGCCCGAGTGCGGGTGGGAAAAAGAAATCCAGGCGGCGGCCAACACCAAATTGACGCCGACCGAGACGAGAGCGAGAGGGCGCCAGCGCATACTCTTATGTATTTCAAAATGAGGCGGAGGGCAAATTCAAAAAGGCGCGCCTAAGGGGGCTTGTAAAGTTACAAGTCCCACACTAACTTGGGTCCATGATTCTCCTGACTGCTTGGCCGTGCGTTACGCCATTGGGAAAGCTTCGGAAAGTCTGCAAGGCCGGCTTTACCCTCATCGAGTTGCTGGTGGTTATCGCCATCATTGCCATCCTCGCCGCGATGCTGCTGCCCGCCCTCGCCCGGGCAAAAGCCAAGGGGCAACGCACCGTATGCTTGAATAACCTCCGACAGATAGGGCTCTTCATGCAGCTTTACACCGACGATAACAACGACACCTTCCCTGCGCATCGCAATCAGAACATGAGTACCGCCGACGCCGGTCCCTCCCTGACGAACTGGTGGGGCACTACCGTCGTCAACTACGGCGGCGGGCGAAGCAACCTTTTTCATGACCCAGCCGTGAACGGCAAGCGATTGGACAATGGGACGAGTTGGCAATGGAATTTTGACTGCCATTTGGTGGGCTACGGCTACAACGGCTATTTCTTGGGCCACCGCCCTTATGACGCTGACAGTTTGACGGTCGGGGGAATTGTTTTTAAAACGACGATCACTTTCAAGCGCACGAATGTTCTCCGCCCGTCCGATAACCTCGTTGTGGCCGATAAGGAACCGTATGGGAACCCACCCCAGTGGAGCAGCAGCCTTTGGTGGGAATCGGCCTGCATGGATCCCGCCGTGGTGAGCCACAGCTCATTTCCCACGTACGAAGGCGTCGAGCCCAAGCGCCACCTCGGTACGGCGGTCGTTTCTTTTAACGACGGACACTCGGAAGCGCGCAAAAGCGAAACGATTAATCCTCCCGCAAATCCCGCGGATGGAAATGCCAAGGCGCTCATCAATTCACGCTACTGGGACCCCCTCCAACGCGCCGGCCCCATGTGAGCGCCGTTCCTCTATGAGCCCAGGGCTCATCGTATTGCTGTAGGCGCAAGTCCGTCCGTACCGGAAAGATTTCCAACCACGGATCACCCTGATCACACGGATGGGGAGGATTCAATCCGCTAAATCCGGGAAATCCGCGGTTAATTCTCAAGGCTTGGCCGCTGCAGAGCACCCGCTTGGGAGCGGCGTGTATTAACTATGGGGCGCAAGTCCGACCGGCTCGAGAAGAGGTCCAATCGTGGATTACAGGCGGCTTTCATAGAATTGCTGCATTCATCATTGGTCCAATGCCACATGGTGCTGAGTCTCCGCGGTTTACTTTTGTTTCCCTGCTGCCCTAAGTCCCCACAAATTGGCTTCAAAACTGCTCTCCACCCGGGATTAACCGAGCTGCAAATTACTCATGAAATCAGCCTTTTGCCCCGAGAGCGACACCGTTCAGCGTAACCAGGCGCGCGGCTGGAGGACGTATGCCGTCTGGCTGGTCGGGGGGACGGGGCCGACGTCGTGGTGCAATGGACGACCTCAAGCGGGTTGAACTACACGTTGCAGGCTGCCCCGGACCTTGGGCCAAACGCGGTGTGGATCGATGTGCCTCCGACAAACCGGCCGGGACCTGCCGGGCCGCCCTGGGGGATGACCGAGACCAACCCGGCCGCCGCCGCGGCTCCCACACAATTCTATCGGGTCCGCGGGGGTCCATAGCCGGCGCTTGTCACTGCCAGAAAATCTCGCTCCTCAGTCTGCCGGGCGATTCTAAATTAATCGACATCCGACCGGCTCCCGGTAATCTCACCGCGCATGAAAAGAAAGGCGTACGCCCGCGCGGGCGTGGACATTGATTTAGGGAACAAGGTGAAATCCACCTTGCCGGCGTTGCTCGCCTCGACGCGCCGTCCCGGCGTGTTGGGGAAGGTGGGAGGTTTTGGAGGACTCTTCGCCCTGGATTTGCGACGGTACCAACGCCCGGTATTGGTTTCCAGCGTGGATGGTGTCGGCACGAAGTTGAAAATCGCCTTTGCCATGGACCGCCACGACACCATCGGGCAAGACCTGGTGAATCACTGCGTGAACGATATTGCGGTTCTCGGAGCGGAGCCCTTGTTCTTCCTGGATTACCTGGGGACCGGGAAGCTCGAACCGCGTGTATTCACGGAAATCATCCGCGGCTTCGCCAAGGCGTGCGCCGCGAACCGCTGCGCTTTGGTGGGTGGCGAGACGGCCCAGATGCCCGGTTTTTACCAACCCGGTGAATACGACGTCAGCGGCACGATCGTTGGCGCGGTAGAGCAAACGCGGATGCTGGATGGCAAAACGATCCGGCCGGGCGATGCGGTCATAGGCATCGCTTCCAGTGGGCTGCACACCAACGGCTATTCTCTCGCGCGCAAGATCTTCTTCGACCGCATGAAGCTCAAACCCAAGAGTTATGTGCCCGAGCTGCGTAACCGGATTGGGGACGAGTTGCTTAAAGTCCACGTGAGTTACGGTCCGCTCACTCAAACCTTACTCCAGCGTTTCAACGGCAGGGCCAAAGCCGGGCCGGGTCGAAAGAAATCCGCCCTCTCCATCAAAGGGCTGGCTCATATTACCGGCGGTGGGTTCGTGGACAATATCCCCCGGGTGCTGCCGCGAAACTGCGACGTGATCATCCACAAGGGGTCATGGAGCGTGCTGCCGATTTTCGAGATAATTCAAGAGCAGGGGGGAGTTCCGGAACCTGAGCTTTACCAGGTGTTCAACATGGGCATTGGAATGGTGATCATCTGTAGCGCTGAGAAAGCCGCGTCGATCCTTAAAGCCATCTCCGACCAAGGCCATAAGGCCTGGACCATCGGCGAGGTGGTAAAAGGCCGAGGCCAGGCCAGAGTCGTTTAACGGCCGCGCTCTATAAAAAAACCCCGAGCTTTTGGTGCTCGGGGTGTTGTTGCGGACTACGCCGCAGTAAAGACTTCGTTACTCCTTCGGTTTGGAGCTGCCCTGGCCGGCTTGCTTGGCCACATCTTCGGGCTTGATCACTTCGATTTTGGCGCCCTTCTTCAGTTCCTCAGCTGAAGGCACCTTAATGATGTCACTGGTGAGAGGCTGAGGGTGAGCCTGGGCGACAGCCGGAGGTTTCGGCGCTTCGACGCCTTGCAGTTCCATTTCGAAAATCAGGGTCGACCCTGGCTCAATGGCCGGGGTGCCGTTCTCGCCGTAGGCAAGGGCGGCGGGCAGGTAAAGCTCCCACTTGGAGCCGACCTTCATCATCTGCAACGCTTCCGTCCAACCCCGGACGAGTTGGTTGGCCGCGCGCTTCAAAGGCGCGCCACCGTGCTTGGCGGAGCTGTCAAATTCTTTGCCGTTGATCAGGGTCCCGCGGTAAACCACGGTCACGACATCGTTGCTCTTGGGCATTTCGCCGGTGCCGTCGGTGATCACCTTATATTGCATTTCGGCGGTCTTGCCTTCGGCCAGCTGCACCGTGACCGATTTGACGCCGTCCTTCTTCTTGTTTTCCTCGAGGAACTTTTCGCCCTCGGCTTTGTTCTTCTCGGCCAGCTTGCGCTTGCTTTCCGCCTGGTAACTTCGGATCACCTGCATCCCTTCTTGATCCGTGAGTTGGGCCTCTTTTCCGGCCAGAATATCCTTCATAGCGCTGGCCACCACATCGGCATCCAGGTCCATGTTGCCACGCTTGACCTGATTCCCGAAATAAACGCCAATCGCATAGCTGGCTTTTTCTCTTTCATCCTTAAAGGCCGGCTTGTCTTCCGCCTGGAGAGGACACTGCAACAAGGGCAACCCGATGCCCACCAACAACACCATTTTAGATCCAATGCTCATACTGTTTCTTCGAATAGACATTAATTTAGCGTAATGTCGTTTACACGAATGTGAGAAAATGTCCAGCACGAAACCTCAGAATCCTTTTGCCTGAAGGACCCAATTTACGATATGAGTCCTGCGGATGAAACTCCTGGTCATCGGTTCGGGCGGACGAGAGCATGCCCTGGTCTGGAAGCTGGCGCAGTCGCCGCACGTGCTACGCTTGTGGTGCGCGCCGGGCAATGCGGGCATCGCCCAGGAGCGGCTCGCCAAGGGCGGCGGGCTGGTGGAATGCGTGAACGTGGGCGCGGAGGATTTGCCCAAGTTGCTGGCCTTTGCCCTGGCCGAGAAGATCGATTTAACCGTGGTTGGCCCGGATAATCCGCTGGCGCTGGGAATCGTCGACTTGTTTCAAACCAACGGTCTGCGCATCTGGGGACCCAACCAGCGCGCGGCAAAATTTGAATCTTCCAAAGCGTTCACCCAGGAATTCCTCGAGCGCTACGGCATTCCAACCGCGCGGTCGGCCGTGTTCTCGGAGGCGTCAGCGGCCAAAGCTTTCGCTGCGTCCCTGGCCGGGCGGTGTGCAGTGAAAGCGGACGGCCTGGCGCTGGGCAAAGGTGTGTTGATCTGTTCCGGCCCGGCCGAGGCAGACCAGGCCATCGAAGATATCTTGGTCCGCAAATCCTTCGGTCCAGCCGGCACCCACATCGTCATCCAGGAGTTTCTCGAAGGCACCGAGATTTCGCTGCACGCCATCTGCGACGGCAAAACCGCGAAGCTCTTTCCCACGTCCCAGGATCATAAACGCGCGCTCGACGGTGACCAGGGCCCCAATACCGGCGGAATGGGCACGTACTCACCGGCCCCGTTTTTGACGGGCGCCGCACTGGCCGAGGCTGAGCGGATGATTCTGCGCCCCTGGCTCGAGGGTTGTGCGGCGGAAGGAATCGATTTTCATGGGATCATTTATCCGGGGCTCATGTTGACCCGCTCCGGTCCCAAGGTGCTCGAATTCAACGCGCGCTTTGGCGATCCGGAAACGCAGGTCTATCTACCCCGCCTCGAAAACGATCTGGTCGAACTGCTCGAGGCGAGCGTTGATGGCTCACTCGACCGGATCGAACTGAAATGGAATCCGATGAGCACCGTCTGTGTGGTCCTGGCCTCCGGCGGCTACCCGGGATCTTATGCCAAAGGCAAGAGCATTCAAGGGCTGGACGCGGCGGCTTCAATGCCCAACGTCAAGGTCTTCCATGCCGGCACGGCCAGGGCAGGGGGCCAGGTGGTTACTAACGGAGGCCGCGTCCTGGGTGTCACCGCGCTCGGCAAAGACCTGCGCGCCGCCCGCGACCTCGCCTATGCCGCCGCGGAACGGATTGCGTTTGAGGGCGGGTTCTTCCGTAGGGATATCGCAGGGAAGGCACTCATGGGTACTGAATAGACAAAAACCCTAGGCAGAAAGATTAGGGATAGAAAAATTTTACGCACCGGGCGGAACAATGCGGGGCTTAACCCCCCGGCCCGGTCTTTACTGGGAGATCTTCTTGGCCCAGGCGTCGAGGGACTGGTTTTCGCTGATGTTGGAAACCCCGGCTTTGCGGGCGACCTCAAGAAACCGGGTCAGCAGGTCTGCGCGACCTGATCCCGAGACGCGTCCAGTTGCCAACTGAACATACCAGACGGGCAATCGGGCAACCTGAACTCGAAAGCGTACGGCGTCGTCTTGCGAAGCGGTTTCGGCGCGGGTGAGGATCTCATCGGCTGAGTGCAGGAACCCATCGTTCAAGTAGGCCGCTTTGGAGGAGTCAAAGATATGGGCGTGCGCCTTGCCTTCCCGGACCTGGGCCTCCAAAAGATCCAGGTACTGCTGGATCTGAACGGAAGCATTGCCGTAGTACGCTTTGAGGAATTCCTCGGTGTGGTGCCGCAGGTCGGTGTCGGGATTCCACAGTAACTTGGCCAGGAGATAGGCACGCAGCGGCCCGAGTTCACCGTTGCCGCCGCCCGAATAGTTGCCTTGCTCAAAAAGGCCCTGCACACCGTGCTGCACGAAGAACTGCACGTTCGGCTGAATCGCGTCGAAATTTGGAAAAGGCTGTTGGTAATGGCCGAAGTTGGGGGTGTAATCCCAGATGTACAGCTTCGGAGCGACCGGCTGCCAGGCGATAATGTCCTCGCGGAAACGGCGGTTTTCCTCCGAACTACACGATGCCAGCGGGTGCGCAAAGCAGCACTCGATCGAGCAGAGGCGAATGATCACGTTGCGGTGGGGGCGGAGGCTTTTGGGCGGCTTGCGGGTGTACTGATAAGCGAGGGTATCAATCCGGATCTTCGGGTAATCCCGCTCGAGGTCGGCCGCAATCGCATTTACGAAACGAATCATCGAAGCCGCGGGGGTGCCCTCCTCGTCGTCGAAGGCTTTGCACTGCTCGCATTGACACCACTTCCCGGTGTCGTTTTGAGAAACGCTGATGATGTTGGCATCCGGATGCTCCTTGATCCATTGGCGCACCCGAGCGATGGACATCTTGAGCACGTCTGGATTCGACAGACAGCGTTGCACATAGCCATTCACTCGTTTGCCCTTGATGAGCGGAAAATACTCGGGATGCGTCTCGTATAGCTCAGGCGGGACGAGACTGTCCATGCTGTGCACGAAGGGGAAGTACACGACGGCGGCGCCGCCGTGCTTTGCGCTCAGGTGACAATTCGGACCGTTCAAGCGATGCCGCGCCGCGAAGTCCCCGTCGCGCATCATTTCAGTCCAGAACACCTCGCGGTATTCCAGCGCCGGAATGCGAACCTGGTTGATGACGGGCAATACCACTCGGTTGGTCGGGGGCACCATCTCCAACTCGGAGGTGAACCAGCGCACTCCCAGGTTCTCCTCCAGCAAGGTGTAAACGCCGTTCAGCGTGCCGCGGGGTCGGCCGCCCGCGATGACCAGGTGGTGGTGATCGGCCTTCAGCGCAAAGCCATCCGTCCCGAGCTTCGCAAAATCAGGCGCCAATTTGTGCAAATGGGTGTTGTTCCCAAGCAGGATCTCCTCCCGAACCGGTCGTTCAGAATCCGATACGATCAGCAGGTGCACACCCGAAATCTTTTCCAAATAGCGTTGCAACTCCTCTGCCGCGTAGCGCTCGGCGGGGATCGCGTCCGAGGGAATGACGATCCGAAAGGCGGTCTTGCCTTTCGCGGCGAGAGTGGTTGCGCCTGGCGCGGTGCTCGAGGTCGCCAGATAGAACAAGAGTAGAACGAGCAGGTTGAGGGCGTGGGGTCGGCGACGACAAAAGGCTAAAAGATGATTCACTTGGACGCGGCTCCTGGCAAAAGGGTTTACTGGCTATCGACACCGCGGACCTTCATTTTCAAGCCATACAAGCTCTTGGTGGCGGTGATGAAAAGCGTGCTGCGGTCCTGGCCGCCGAAACAGACGTTGGCGGTCCACGGTTCGGCCACCTCAATGTGTTCGATCTTCTTCCCGGAGGGATCAAAGGTCGTGACGCCTTTTCCGGTCAGGTAAACGTTGCCCTGGTTATCGATCGTCATGCCATCAGAGCCGAGCTCGCAGAACAGATGTTTCTGGGCGAGCGCTCCGTCGGGTTGGATGGTGTAACGATAGGTTTTACTGGCGCCGATATCCGCCACGTACAGGGTTTTGCCATCGGGCGTGCCGATGATCCCGTTCGGCTGCTTGAGGTCACTAATCACGCGAACCACTTTGCCCTGGTCCGGGTTAAGGTAGTACACACATTCATCCATTTCCTTGGGGCCACGTTTCCAGTAGGACCGTTTGTAGAAAGGGTCGGTGAAATAGACGCCACCCTGGTGTCGAACCCAAACGTCGTTGGGGCCGTTCAGGAGTTTCTTTTCGTAATCCTTTACCACCACGGTGGTCTTGCCGGCGGGATCGATGCGCCACAGCTCGTTCTTTTCGTCGGCGCAGGCCCATAAGTTACCCGCCGCATCGAAGCACAGCCCATTGGCCCGACCGCACGGTTGGCGGTAAATGGTCAGCTTCCCTTCCGTGCTCCACTTTAGAATGGAATCATTCGGTTGATCGGTAAAAAAGACGTTGCCCTGCGCGTCACACGCCGGCCCCTCGGTAAATGCGAAGCCGTCCGCTAACCTTTCGAGGCCCGCGCCGGGTGCGATAACCGGGCTGTCGGCGGCCCAGAGGGAAAGGGTGCAGGGGAAGATCAGTAAGAGGGTGTGAAGCGTTTTCATAGGTTCGCGTTCGGATTCCGCTGAAGGCGATAGAACGGGAAATTCCGACTTGAGTCAATAGACAATGGGGTGCCGAGCTTTCGCCTTATTGACAAGCAAGGGGCTTCAAAACAGGTTAGAGGGGTGACAGCACCTGAGACAGGCGGAAAGGCGGGCACGCTGGCGCGGCTCGCGACGCGTGCCCCGTCGTTGCTGTCGCGCCATTTCTGGCTCTGGCCGCTGCTCGGGTCGATCGCACTAGTCAGTGTGGGCGCCTGGGTGCGGAACCGGGTGGAGGGAGCTACTCGCGAAGAACTGGCGGCTCGGCTCACCACGGCACTCAATGCCGGCGTGGCCACGTTGCGGCTCTGGTGCTCCGAGCGCGAGTCGGATGTCAGATCCTATACCGCCGACGTCCGGATTCAGGGGGTGATCCTCGAACTGATCGAGCTGTCCCGCGCCTCGAATGCTATCTCCGCGTCCCTGGCCGAATCGGCCACCGCGCAAGCCATGCGTTCTTATCTGCGGCCGTTGCTGGAAACGGGCCACTACGAGGACTATTTCGTGCTGGACCCTCAAGGGCGCATCCTGGCGGCCCGCAATCCGAACCTGGTGATGCTCCCAATTCCCCGCGGCTATGAACCCTACGTCCGCCGGGCCTTGGCCGGGCACTCGACCCTCTCACGTCCTTTTCCGGACGATTTGGCCGTGGATGCGCCTGGTGAAAAGCCGGTCATGTTTGTCGCCGCGCCGCTAGTGACCAGCGAGGGAAAAGTCGCTGCCGTCCTGTTGTTGCGGATGCGGCCCGAGGGCGAGTTCAGCCGCATTTTCACCGTGGCGCGCCTGGGCGAAACCGGGGAGTCCTACGCTTTTGATCGGCGCGGCCTGGTCCTGACCGCTTCGCTTTCGGATGCCGAACTCCGAAAGCTGGGCTTGATCCCAAAATCCACCGAGGCGACTTCGATGTTGAACCTTCGGCTTACCGACCCGGGAGTGGATTTGGAACGTACCGACCATCGCGCGCAGCGCTCCGCCGAACCGCCGTTGACACGAATGGCAGCCCAGGCCACGAAGGGATGGGAAGGCGTGGATGTGCAGGGCTACCGCAACTATCGTGGGAGAAAAGTCGTGGGCGCCTGGGCCTGGGTTCCGGAATACGGGATGGGAGTGGCCACCGAAATCGGCGCGGAGGAATCATTCCAGACGCTGTATGTCCTGCGCCGGGCTTTTGTCGTGTTATTCCTGCTCTTGCTCTTGAGTGGAACTGCGCTGCTGGGTTTCACCTTTTTAATTGAGCGGTTGCAAGCCTCGATGCGCATGAGCGCGCTGGCCGCCCGGCAGCTGGGACCCTACGTGCTCATGCAGGAGATTGGGCGAGGAGCGAACGGCATGGTTTACCGGGCTCGGCATTCATTGCTCCGGCGCCCCGTCGCCATCAAGCTGCTCAGTCCCGAAATGACCAACCAGAATACCATCGCACGCTTTGAGCACGAAGTTCAGATGACCAGCCACTTAACCCATCCCAATACCGTGGCTATCTATGACTATGGCCGAACGCCGGAAGGATTGTTCTACTACGCCATGGAGTATCTGAGCGGCATCAATCTGGATCAACTCGTGCGCCGTTATGGTCCGCAACCGGAGGGCCGAATCATTCATGTGCTCCGCCAGGTCTGCGGATCGCTCGCGGAAGCCCACCAGAGCGGCCTCGTTCATCGCGATATCAAACCCGCCAACATCATCCTGACCCGCCGTGGAGGCGTTTACGATATGGTCAAGGTCCTCGATTTTGGGCTGGTTCGGACAGTGCACGCGCCTTCGGCGGATAAGGCCACGCTCAACGCCGTGGTCGGGACCCCCCATTTCATGTCTCCGGAGGCGATCACCGATCCGGCTAAAGTCGATTCGAGGACTGACCTCTACTCCCTGGGTGCAGTCGGCTATTGGCTCCTGACTGGTAAAACCTTGTTCGATTCCGATGCCATCGACGAACTCTTGAGCCTGCACGTCAAAATTTTACCCGCGGGCGCATCCGAACGCCTTGGATCAACCGTATCGCCGGATCTGGAACGAACCATCATGCAGTGTCTGGCTAAAATTCCGGAACGCCGCTACCCCAGTGCGTCTACCCTGGACAGCGCCCTGGCCGATTGTGCCGCTGCCGGGACGTGGTCTCCAGCGGATGCCGAGAAATGGTGGAACGCGAACCTGACCGGAATCGAGATCCTCCCCGCGGTTAAAATGGCCGAGAAGACGCTGGTGATTGCTGAGCGGGCCTGAGCAGCCGGCGGTCTAAATCGAAGCACAGTGGATTGGAGCGGGCGAAGGTAAATCAAAACGACTGATCCGCATTCGACCGCAGCGACGCCGGGCTGAAGCCAACATTTGTGCTTGCCTTGCAACAGCCGCGAACGCATAAGGGCACCATGAAGAATTTATTCCGCGGTCGGTGGCTTTGCACGGGGGTTTTCCTCGCCTCGGCGCTTTGCGCTTTTTCGGCAGCCAACCCTTACGTAGGCGAGTGGGCCCTGACGATTCCCGGCGGGGCCGCCGGTTGGCTGGGGATCAAAGAAGACCATGGCCAGCTTGAGGGCGGCATGATGTGGGGTTGGGGAAGCGTGGAACCAGTGGCCTCGGTCCGAGTCGAGGGAGACCAGTTGGTCGTGACCCGAAAACACTCGGTGGAACGTCAGGATGCCCAAGGAAAGAAGGTGAAGACCACCCTTGTGGAGACCATCACCGGAAAGCTGGACGGGGAAACCATCCATCTGACCAGCTCGAAACCGAAGGAAAACGGTCAGGGTGAGGAAACGGTCGAACTCAGCGGGCAACGGCAGCCTCCGGTGCCGCCGGCGCCCGATCTAAATGCGGTTCGATTTGGCGATCCCATTCCATTGTTCAACGGCAAGGATCTCACGGGCTGGCGCTTGACCGACCCGCACGCCATCAGCGGATGGGCCGTCGAAAACGGCGACCTCGTCAACCATCCGGTTCAGGAAAAGGGGCAACATAAGAATTACGGAAACCTGCGCACCGGCCGGGAGTTCGAGGATTTCAATTTGAAGGTAGAGGTGTTGGTGCGCAAGGGCGAGAACAGCGGCATCTATGTGCGGGGGATTTATGAGGTGCAGGTCGCCGATACTTATGGCAAGCCGCTCGATCCTCATAATATGGGGGCGGTGTACAGCCGCATCCGGCCCACGGAATCGGCGGAGAAAGCGCCTGGGCAATGGCAAACCATGGACATCACTTTTGTGCAGCGACACATGACCGTGGTGCTGAACGGCAAGCGGATCATCGACAACCAACCCGTGGTCGGCTGCACCGGCGGAGCGCTCTGGTCCGATGTCAACCGCCCTGGACCGATCTATATTCAAGGTGACCACACCGGCATTGAGTACCGAAGCCTGGTGCTCCGGCCGGTGATCAAGTAGACCCGCCGGCGGAACAAAGACCGGCCCGGCAGGCCAGCCGACCGGGTTGAAATTTTTTCTGAAAAACCTGTTGCACCAGGTGTTGGCTTTGCTATATTCCGCGTTCCGTTGCCCGAGGCGGGGCGGACTTAAGCTTTAACCATTAACAGACAATTGTTCTTTGTATGGCTGGACAACGCATTCGCATTCGACTCAAGGCCTATGACCACCGAGTCATAGACCAATCGGCGCGCGACATCGCCGATACCGTGAAACGTACCGGAGCCCGGGTCGCCGGTCCCATCCCCCTTCCTACTCGTATCGAGCGCTTCACGGTTCAACGCTCGCCGCACTCGGACAAAAAATCCCAGGAGACATTCGAGCAACGCACCCACAAGCGGTTATTGGACATTATCGAACCGACCGCCAAGACGGTGGACGAGTTGAAGAAGCTCAACTTACCCGCCGGCGTGGACATCACCATCAAGATTTAACTTTCAAGCTTATGCCAGTAGGAATTTTAGGAAAGAAACTGGGGCAAACCCGGGTGTACGACGCCAAAGGAGTGATTACTCCGGTGACCATTGTTCTGGCCGGCCCCAACCGGGTGATACAATGCAAAACCCAGCAAAGCGACGGCTACAACGCCGTCCAATTGGGTTTTGACGACCAGAAGGAGCAGCGCATCACCAAGCCGGTGCTCGGCCATCTCAAGAAATTCGGCTCCCAGCCGGTTAAACGCATCCAGGAGTTTCGCGATTTCTCCAAAGAAGTGAAATCTGGCGATGTCCTGGGCGCCACCGTGTTCGCCCCCGGCGACTACGTGGATGCCATTGGCTTTACGAAGGGCAGGGGATTCGAAGGCGTCGTGGGGCGACATGGGTTCGCCGGCGGCGACTCAACCCACGGAGCCAAAGGCTGGCACCGCCGGTCGGGAGCGATCGGGCAACGCTTGTTCCCGGGCACCGTCATGCGCGGGATGAAAATGCCTGGTCACATGGGTCAGGTTCGCCGGACCGTCCAGAACCTCGAAGTGGTCCAGGTCCGCGAAACCGAGAACGTCATTTTGATCCGGGGCGCGATTCCGGGGGCCAACGGTGATTACGTGGTGATTCGCGAATCCAAGAAACGCCCCAAGGGCTGGCTGCCTCATGCCCAACGACCCGAGAACGTGAAGAAGGCGGAAGCCAAGAAGAAGTAATCCATTTACCAATCCGCATCAACTGCGTTCGATTCTATGAAGCTTGCAATTAAAGATACCAAGGGTAACAGCCAGGGAGAGCTGGAAATTAAATTTCCGCTGGTTGAAAACGGCAAAGGAACCCAAGCCGTTCACGACGTTGTCGTGGCCTACCAGGCGGCCCAGCGTATGGGCACAGCCTGCACCAAAACGATGGGCGAAGTCGCCGGCAGTGGCAAAAAGCCATGGCGTCAGAAGGGCACGGGGCGCGCCCGCGCCGGTTCCTTCGCCTCGCCGTTGTGGCGCGGCGGTGGCGTGGTCTTTGGCCCCAAACCGCGAGATTTCGCCAAGAAAGCTTCCCGAAGCACCAAGCAATTGGCGTTGAGGAAGGCCCTTTCCGAACGGTTGCTCGCCGGCGATGTGGTGCTCGTGGACGACCTCAAACTGGCTTCGCCCAAAACCAAGGAAGTATTGGGAGTTCTTTCCGCGCTTGAACTGAAGGGGACGGCTCTGATCGTCGCGCAGACTTCAGACAAAAACCTGGTTTTGGCTTCCCGAAACCTCCCCCAGGTCGCCCTCACCACCAGTGACTCGCTCAACACCTACGATGTGTTGCGATCCGACAAACTCCTTTTTACCCGCAGTGCCTTCGAGCAGGTCGAAGCCCGGTTAGCGAAAGACTAACATGAACAGTTTCGAGATCATCAAAACCGTCCGTCTGACCGAGAAAGGCACTCGTCAAGCCGGGAGCTTTAATCAGTACACCGTGGTGGCTGACCGTCGCGCGAATAAGACCCAGATTCGCCAGGCCGTGCAGGAGCTATTCAAAGTCAAAGTCACCAAGGTTAACACGCTGAATGTGCACGGGAAGTTCCGGCGCCAGCGTACCAAACAAGCCGGCCAGGCCCCCGATTGGAAGAAGGCGATTGTCACCCTCAAAGAAGGTGACAAGATTGTGCTCACGTAGAGTAGCTTTGGAAGTTGTTGCGGTCTTGCTCGCAAGACCACTTCTTCTAACGGAGCGAGACCTTGATCGGCTCGCTCCTGTGCGTCCTTAGCGCCGGGGAATTGGTCAGGTCCAACCGGCTTGCCTTGCCGTTTCCCCCGGGGCCTCCCCTGGGGCCTCCCCCCCGGTTTACCAGCTACCTGGAGCTAGATAACCGCCAGAACTCCGCGCTGGTAACCGAAGGATTCCGTCATTCCCGGCAACGGCGCATCGCCTTTGGCTTCGTATTCCAAGGCGACCTGCCCCGAATACTTAATCTTCAACAGGTTCTGGAGCACCGCAACGATATCGATCACCCCACGTCCAACTTCGATCGCTTTTCCTTGAGGAGTGGGTTCGGTGACGTCTTTCATGTGAAAGTCGTAGAGCCGGGAGGCGCATTGCCGGATCACGGGAATGGGATCCTGGCCGATCCGCACGGTATGCCCTACGTCCATGCAGATGCCCATCCGTGAGTCACGCTGCTTAACGAGTTTCAAAACGTCCAGTGGCGAGGGATAGTTGTTTTTGTCGGGACCATGATTGTGGATGGCAATCCGAAGGTCGAACTCTTTGGCCATGGCTTCCACGAGGTCCAAGGCGTTCGGATCGGGCGCGCAGATAATGGTCGGCATCTCGGCGTCCTTTGCATATTCAAAGGCCGCGCGGATTTCAGCGCTATCGTTCTTCATGGAAATCACTCCACCCCCCATCAAGGTAAGACCGGCCGCGCTAACTTTGCGGGAGGCTTCCTGCCGCTCCGCCCGAGAGCTCTTCAAGGGCAGATGCATATCCTTAAGCGATATATATTTTACCCCAGCCTCTTTGGCCATCGCCAGCGCCTGGTCCAGGCTGAACTTGCGCAAGGTGTAGGAGGTCAGGCCGAGTTTCAGTCCGTGGCCCGGGTCACGCTCGGGCTTGGTCAGCGCGGCGTACGCGCTTCCCGGCAGGAGTGCCAGGCTGACCAAACCCGAGGCCAGGCAGCTGGTTTGAAGAAATCGGCGTCGATTCGGAGTGGATGAGTTTTGTTCGCTCGTCATAAGAATCCTGAACGGGCCTATTGCACACCTTTGGTTTGCGCCTGTCCAGCGAGTTCCCGCGATTAAACCCGCCCCCATTCGGCCCCGGCCCGTATCTCCTCCGTGGGCGCGCAAATCTTTCGGGAAATTCCCCAGCCGAAAAAAGTTCGACAGGGACGACCTTTGGGCGAGAATAGGTCTGGGTATGGAGAGCGCGAAGGATTCAACCCCCAACACTGGACCGTTGCTGGAGACGGAAATGGTCAGCTTCAGACCGTCTCCGATTCATGGCCTCGGAGGTTTTGCGCGCAAGGACATCGAGCGAGGCGCGCGCGTGATCGAGTACATCGGAGAGCGAATCGATAAGCAGGAATCGATTCGCCGGTGTGAGCAAAACAACGAATTTATTTTTGCCCTAAACGAGACCACTGACCTGGACGGCAATACACCCACCAATCCTGCGCGGCTGATCAACCATAGCTGCGAGCCCAACTGTGACGCGGAAGTCGAAGACGACCGGATCTGGATCGTGGCCAACCGTCCGATCAAGGCCGGGGAGGAACTTACCTTTAACTACGGCTTCGACCTCGATGACTATCTCGATTACCCCTGCTCCTGCGGATCAGCGGGTTGCGTGGGTTACATGGTGGCTGAGGAGTTTTTTGAACACGTGCGGGCGCGGCAGGAGTTTTCCATTCATTGACGAAGATCGCCCGAGATGCGGCCGGGCGGAGCCTCCCGGCTCACAGCTCAATCGAGCAATTCTCGTAATCGCCCGCCGGCAGCGGGCGGAGGGTGGGATGTCGATTGGTAATTTTGAGTTTCCCCCGGAACACCGTTCCGCTCTCAAAAAGAACGGACCCCTGGACGGCGAGCTCCTCGCAATTTCGTAAGGATGGCACGCCGCGCAATTTTTCATCGAGCTGATCCACCTGCTGATAGTGATTCGGATCCAAACGGATGGCCGGTGGGGTTCCGGTGGGGCCGCTCGCCAGAACCACCCTCCAGTCCGGGGTAACCGCGTAAGCATCCGAGCGCAACGCCAGCAAGTCGGATGTGGTTTTCACCGGCGCAAACCGCGTTCGCGGCACCACGATTGCCCCCGCTTTGGGGAAGCACTCGATGGCGGCACCCAGGGCGGTCTCGAGTTGAAAAACGGGGGGCGAATTTTTGTCCCGGGGATCCACAGTTTTGCGATTCTGAATGGTCGGCAACGGGATGAACCCGCCGCCGGCTGCGATCGCCGCTCGCATCGAATCGAGCCGGATCCACAGGTTGTTCGTATTGAAAAATCGGTGCCGATGAATGTCCTGAAAAGCGCCCAGATCCGACTCGGGGCACTGGGCGGATTCGCGTAGCATGAACCGGCCGTTGCGCCGCGCCAGGTGGCCTCCTTTGCGGTCGGACGGAGTGCGCTCCGCAACCTCCATGATGAAATCCTGACCGGATTGCGCAAAGAAGCTCAGGAGCGTGAGATCGAGGCTGGCGCCCAGGTTGTCAGAGTTCGACACAAACAAGTAACGGCGGCCTTCGGCGAGCAGTCGTTCGAGCAAACCCGAGCTGAGCAGCGATGGGTAAATATCTCCGTGTCCGGGTGGGCACCACTCGAGCGTTGGATTGGCGGGCCAGGAAACCGGGCCGAAACTCGTTGCATCCACCTTGGGGACCTGGCTCTGCATTAACTCCAAGGAGCGCGATTCTCCCAATTCCGGGTACTTTGCCAAAAACTCCAGCGTGTCCCGGCTCGTCGTGAAACTGTTCATCAACAAAAACCGCGGGGGCACCCCGACCGCGGATCGGAGGTGCTGGATCTGCTTGACGGCAAAATCCAGAAAAGTCAGCCCATCCCGGAGGAGGAGCAGCGACTTGGCGCGATCCAGGCCCATGCTGGTCCCAAGCCCCCCATTGAGCTTGAGAATGACGGTTTGTGAAACCAGTGAAAGGCTCGCCTGGTGGTCGGCGGGAATAGCTTCCAGATGCGGCAGGTCGAGGACCGGGTCGATGCTCGTTTCAGGAACGAAACCCGTTCCGCCGGCGACCAAATGGCGGTAGCTGTGTTGGAAGGCACGGATGGTGGCGTCGCCGACGTGGGCGCGACGCATCTTGTCCTCGAATGCCTCAAAGCCTGGAGGCTTCTGTTCGCTGGTAGCCATGGATGCGAGCATTTACTTAGCATAGAAGCCGGATGATGGAAATGGAGATTGTCCACCCAGGCACCGAACCCAAGTGAAGGGAACCTGGATTCCTGGCCCTCCGGATCGGAGCCGAGGCCACGCGGCGGCCCCCTACTGGCCAGGTGGTTTGATCCGCTTCAGATCGTCAGCCAGGAACTGAGCCACCTCTTTGAACTTCGAAATATTTTCCGGGTTGATCTCCATCAAGGTTCGATGGGCTTCGAGACAGGCGCGGGTGACCTGTTCGCGGGTGGCATCCACAGGTTCGTGCACATGCGGTTGCGTTTGGTCGGGCAAAGTGAATGGCCCCTGGGCGAGCCGGAAAAGATGAAGAACACCGAGGCTTTCCAGTAGGTCGGCCACACGCGGGTTGGGATTCAGCAGTTCAATGGCCGGACCACCCGGGTCTTTCTGCGCCGTGTTCATTTTCAAGCCGAATCCGGCGAGCACCCCCAGGAATGTGCTGTCCATCAGCATGCATTCGGAAAGGTCCAATACGAAATAGGTGTACCCCTTCTGAAGGAGCTCGTTGACCAGCGTTTTAAAATCGATGCTGGAGGAGAAATTTGCCCGCCCGATAATCCTGATGCAGGCGAACTTTTCGCCGACGAAGACCAGCATCTTGGCGGAAGGTGTGCTCATGATGGCAGGACCCGGGCTGAATGCCTGCCGGCAAGCGAAGGCGTTGCCTCAGGCTGTATAATCTGCACCAAAGTTTGCTGCAAGACCAGCGAGTTATCCAAGCTGCTCGACACCAGACGCCGGTTGCATTGCAAAAGTAACTCCATGGCTCGGACCAGTTCCGCCTCCGTATAACGCTTCACCTGGGGCAAGGCCCTAAACAGCACATACGGGTTCAAGGCGAGCGGATTGAATCGCCGGTCCTGGGGCAGACGCTCTGAGGGCACACGAGCTAATTGCGCTCGAAAGCGATCGAAATTGGGCTCGGGTTTAATCCACCCTTCTCGGACCATTTCCTTGAGCAGCAACAAAGCTCGCATCTTGCTGATCAGCCCGTAGAGGAGCCCGATTTCACTCTTGCGAGGGTCGAGCTTGGCTTCCCAGAGGTCCTCATCCAAACGCTGGAGGAGCTGCGGCAGATTGCGGTCGCCCAAGGCATCACCCAGGGCGAAGGCCCGCGCCGTCTTGTTCCGAACGCAGACAGCTTCCACATCGGGCAGTTCGATCGTCGCTCTTTCACCCACGTAGATCGCGACCTTCTCAATTTCACTGTTCAGCTGCCGCGCGTTCGGGCCGACCCGGCTAATCAACTCGGCCAGAGCCACCTCGGATATCTCTTTGTTCAGCTTCGCAATGGCTCCTCGAGCCCAGGCTTCCGCGCGGTCCGTCCAGTCCCTATCGTCGGCGGACCAACCCCCGAGGGCTTCCACCGTTCCGATCTTGTCCATCGCCTTGTAAAACACCTTGCGCTTATCGACCTTTCCGGCACTGATCAGGAGGCGCACGTTGTCCCAGGAAAACGCCTTTAATTCTTGAGCCAAAGCCGCGAGAGACTCCGTAACGGCCTCCGCCAGGGCGGCGCGTTCTTCGCCGAGGAAATTGCAGTTTTGGAGCCAAACGGCTTTGGCGGTACCGAAGAAGGGAAGGGTCTGCAGCGCTTCGCGCAACCGGCGCAGGGCCTTCAGCGCATCGCCGCTGTTCGACACCCGGCTGTCGATCACTTCATGGTCCGAGCCTCCAAGTGCCTCCACCCACTGCTGATAGATTTCCCGGGCGCGCTGGTTAACGGCGAATTCATCTTCGCCACAGACCAGCACCAAAGGAACACCCTGCTTAGCTGCAACTCGGGGCATTGAGGTTGCCCTATTCGGCCTCACTAGTACCGGTTTCGTTGATCCGGTCGAGCACCTCGGTCATGTCCTCCACTTGCTCGAACAGGGCGGTGGCCACGTAGATCGGACGCTTTTGGGCTGTGGCGAGAGCCAGGCAATCGCTGGGGCGGGCGTCGATTTCGACGATCTTGCGGGCCAGCTCATTCTGCTGTTGGAGAATCAGGCGCGCGAAATAGGTCGAGTTCTTCAGTTCGGTGATGATCACCCGCTCCACACTGATGCTGAAGCCTTTGAAAATGCTCTGGATTAGGTCGTGGGTGAGCGGCCTTTCCTTCGGAGTTTCACGCAGAAACATCCCGATGATAGCGCCCATGTTCGGCTCCACGTTAATGACGAAAACCTTTTCGTCATTGCCCACAAACAGTGCGCATCCACTGTTGGCGGGAAGAATACCGCGAATCTGAACCGGCACCACATCATTCTTCATACCCACAGTGTATTGCTCAAATACGAAAAAACAAGTCCCGTGGCCGGCGCCCGAAAGGGGCCGGAAAGAAGCGGATTTGCGGCTTTGCTACGCGTCACTGGCTCGGGGTGCTACGGCCGCGTCCACACGCCCTCCCGGATGCGCTCCTTCCACCTTTACACCTGCGCATCCAAACCCTAAATAGTCTATAGATGAAGCACGGTGAGTTGTTATTTTGGCTGGTTGGCCTGGTGGTTGTGGGTTCGTGGCTCGGGATCGGTCTCTTCTCTGCGAACGCAAGATTGCGGCGCCGCCGGCGCAAGAGTCACAGCCGAATCGTCTCAAAGACCAACCGTCGGAGCGTTCGATTCAGCGTCCGGCCGCCCAAGAAATGACCGGACACAACCGAACCGTCAGGTCGCCGCTTCCAGCCGATAACTCAGCGTGTTGTAGTACCGGCGCTTAAGGCCGCGTTTTCTACGCTGTCGTTCGCGGGCTTTGACCAGGTGCTTCAAGCACCGCGACCCTTGAATCGCGGCTTCTCCGCACTCCGTACAGCGCTTATCCCGCTGCATGCGCAATTGGTACTTCCGCTGCCGCGAAATCGGCAGTTCCGTAAACTCGTCTTGAATTCGCCTTCTCATGTGTAATTCTCCGTTCATGGCGGCTTTCGGTTCTTCAGGCTCCCTCGGACGAGACAATTGATAGCTTGACCAATGTCTATTCAGACCCTTCCTCGCGAATCCTCCTCTGTCAAGGTAGGCTTATGAACCCATGTTTGCGGCCGCTCAGGGGTCCGATGAACCCCCGATCTCCGCTTGCCGAGGTCGTTTGCCGTCGGTTTGGATCCCCGGCCTGGACCACGACGAGTTTCGACTTGCCCGGCAACGCGGTTCTGGGCATAACGAGACTGCATTTTCAGCAGCAATTTACAGCAAATTCGGGAAATCCTGCTCGTCCGGTTGGGCGGTCTAGGGGATGTAGTATTCACGTTGCCCTCGGTGAACGCTTTGAAGAGAGCTGTGCCGGAGGCGCGCCTGACCTTCTTGATCTACAAGGAATTTGCCCCACTCCTGGAGGGGTTCCCCCATATCGACTCAGTCATCGAGCTTGATCGATCTCACTTTCGCGGCCTGCGACCCCAGATTCTGCTGCCCGCCGCGGTCAGGCTGCTTCGGGCGTTGCGTCGGAAGCGGTTTGATTTGACCATCGATTTTCAGGGGTTCGGTGAGACTGGGCTGATCAGCTGGTGGACCGGGGCTGCGCACCGCTGGGGCGGGGTTTATCGGTCCGCGCGAGGTTGGCCTTATACTCGGGGAGTTCGCCGGGACACCAATCTGCATGCTATTGATTATCAACTGGAGATTTTGAACCGGGGGGGTGGAATCCCGGCGGCACCGCTGCTCAACCAGTTCACGGTGCCCCTTACCGCCAGGGAAGAGGCGCGCAGGATCCTGCAGGACTGGAACATGAAGTTGGATCGGCCGACGCTGTTCATTCAGCCCTTTTCTAACGGGCCTCACAAGAACTGGCCGCTGAAGGGCTATCTTGAGGTGGCCAAGCACTGGAAAGCGCGAGGTTCGCAGGTTATGTTCGGTGGTGGACCCGGAGACCGGCCCCAGTTGGAAATTGCGCGTGAGCAGGGGTTCTCCGTGGCGGCGGGCTCGCCTTTGCTTGTGAGCGCCGCCTTGGCGGACTTGGCTTCCGTCGTTCTAGGTGGGGACACGGGGTTGCTACATCTGGCTGTGGCCATGGGCAAACGCGTCGTTATGATCATCAACTCGACTAGCTCGGGAAGTTGCTTCCCTTACGCACACCCGGATTGGGCGGTGGCGCCCGGGCCAGGTGGCAACCTTTCCTCGGTGCAGCCTGGGAGTGTCATCGCAGCCTGCGCTCGCGCGCTCGCCGAAGTCCAAAAGGGTCGCGGCGAGAATGAGCCTGGCTCCCATCCAGCCGCGCTCAAGGCTTTGTAACATTTAACGAATCGTTCGGGATGAAGCTTGGTTTTGTCATAGGAGTGGTTTGCCTGGTCGCGGCCCAGCCGGGGGCCGCGCAAAGTGTTCCCCCAACTCCGGGTCGCCCTCCAGCCCAACTTCCCAAACCCTCTTTCTCGCTTTCCACATTTTGGGACCACATCGCTCAGGCCACCAATGGCTGGGCCAAACCGTTACGGGAAAGCCCGGATTGGCCAACCTTACCGGCTGCCCCGGTCGCGCGCGTGCGTGAGTTGGCGGAGCAGGGCCGCGCGATCGCCCAACTGAGACTCGGCTATTTATGCCTGGTGGGCAGTGGAGTCGAACATGATGACAAGGAAGCGGTTAAGTGGCTGACGCGAGCGGCGGAGCAGGGCGTGGCCCCCGGTCAATTCCTGCTGGGCGAAGCCTGTTTGCGAGGGTTGGGAACCGAGGAGAATTTTGCCCGCGGCGTCGAGTGGCTTGAAAAATCCGCCGAGCAAGGTTTCATGGATGCGGAGTTCCTGGTCGGTCTGTGCTTTCTCAATGGCGGCCCGGGGGTCAACCAGGCCCCCGCCCGCGGAGTGAAATGGCTGGTTCGGGCTGCGAATCAAGGCAACTCCCTGGCCCAACAATGCGCGGGCGAATGTTACGCGACCGGGAACGGAGTCAACTCTGACCCAGTGGAGGCCGCCCGGTGGTATCAGCGTGCTGCTGATCAAGGTTTGCCTACCGCGCAAAATCTCTTAGCCGGGTGCTATCTGTTGGGACAGGGCGTGGAGACCAATGCGGCTGAAGCTTTCCGCTGGTATAGCCAGGCAGCGCAAAAGGGCCTGGCCACGGCGCAAGCGGCGTTGGCTCGCAGTTTTTCCAAGGGACTCGGCGTGAGCCCAAGTGCCACCGAAAGCATGCGTTGGTGGAAACAGGCGGCCGAGAGCGGCTATCCCGGCGCTCAGTTTCACCAGGGGTTAGCCTATTATTCGGGAACGGGGGTCGGTCAGGATTTCGAACAAGCATTGGCCTGCTTCGCGCTGGATGCTCGTCGGCAACACGTCGGCGCCCAGCTTTACCTCGGGCTTTGCTACTGGAGAGGGAAGGGAACTGCTCGGGACGAAGCGCAGGCGCAAAAATGGTGGGGCGAAGCCTGTCTCCAGGGAATCGTCCCTTGGCGGTATGCGGCGATTGAGGAAGCGCTCAATGACAGTGGCGAGGTCGAAAAATGGTGGAACGCTGTCGCCCGGGAGGCCACTCCGAGCCTCCAATGCTGCCTCGCTGAATCCTATCAGTTCGGCCATGGAGTTGCGCCCGATGATTTCCAAGCCGCGGCGTGGTACCAGAAAGCCGCGGCAGGCGGTGACCTCGTGGCGCTCAAAAGGGCTGCCTGGCTGCTTGCGACTTCCCCGAATTCGAACGTGCGCGACGGGACCAACGCGGTGAAGTATGCAGAAAAAGCGGCCGCCGCCACTGGAAACAAGGATTCCGGCACGCTGGATACGCTCGCCGCCGCTCGAGCCGAGGCGGGTCAATTCGAGCAAGCCATCCGGGTCGAAAAGCGAGCGGTGGAACTCGCTGAACGCGAGCAGGAGAAACGGGACTATGAAGCGCGGCTGAAGATTTATGAAACGCGCCACCCGTACCGGTCCGAACAGTGACCTTAACTCAGCCGGTTCACACGGGGAGGGAACCGCGGAGAATTCTAACCCCGCTCAAGGGTCTTGACCTTTCCGCCAAAACGACAAAGCTTACAGGCATGAATAAGGTTATTGGCTTTGCCGCGCTCGTCATGATTGTGGTGCTCCCAGGAGTCACGCTCGCGGACACGCTGTTTACTACTCCGGTGATCGTTGTGTCGCCGAGCACGCTTAAGTTCGGCGGCGGTGGCTCTCGCCAGATGTTGACTAATACGTTCCTCGTGGAAAACGTGGGGCGTGGCAAGTTGATCGGCAAGGCGACGGTTAAAGCCCCGTTCAAGATCGTGGACGGCGGCTCCTATTTCCTGCATCCGAACGAGACGCAGGTCATCACGGTCACCTACTCACCGAACGGCACCCAGGGCGTCACTAACGTCGTGAAGTTCACCGGGGGCGGCGGCGCTCAAGCCACGGCGATCGGGCTTACCGGCAGAACAAACCGGCCTGCCGCCGAGGCCCACAAACCTTAAGGGACGAACACGCTCGTCGATCCCGGACGGAGTCTGTATGCGCACTTTAATCAAAAGGGCTTTAGCCTCGACCGAACCGCGAGATGAGGTCACGGTGAAGGGCTGGGTCCGGACCCGCCGTGACTCCAAAGGGTTTTCCTTCCTGGAACTCAACGATGGGTCCTGCCTGGCGAACCTACAAGTCGTGGTGGACGCCGGCACGCCCGGCTCCGAGCACCTGGCCGAATTCACCACCGGAGCGTCCGCCGTTATCGAAGGAAAATTGGTGCCGTCGCCGGCCCAAGGCCAAAGGTGGGAGTTGCGCGCGTCCCGAATTGAGCTCGTGGGGACAGCTGAGGCTTCATACCCGCTTCAGAAAAAGGGGCACACGGCGGAGTTCCTCAGGACCATTGCGCATCTGCGGCCTCGGTCGAATCTTTATGGAGCGGTCTTCCGCATGCGCAGCCGCCTGGCTTTTGCGGTGCATCAGTTCTTCCAGGAACGGGACTTCATCTATGTCCATACGCCGATCATCACCGCCAGCGATTGCGAAGGGGCAGGGGAGATGTTCCGGGTGACCTGCCTGAAAGGGAACATCGACGAAAAGCCGGGAACGGATTTTTTTGGCAAACCAGCCTACTTGACCGTCAGCGGCCAGTTGGAAGGCGAAACTTTTGCCTGCGCACTTTCGAACATCTACACCTTCGGCCCGACCTTCCGCGCGGAGAACTCGAACACGGCCCGGCACGCAGCCGAGTTTTGGATGATTGAACCGGAAATGGCCTTCTGCGAATTGCAAGGAGACATGGACCTGGGTGAAGAATTCATCAAGGCCATGGCACGCTATGCCATCGAGCACTGCGCCGAAGACCTGGCTTTGTTCGCGAAATTCGTCGATAAAGGACTCCCGGAACGCCTTCGCTTCGTCGTCGAACGCCCCTTCATTCGCGTCCCCTATGCCGAGGCAGTCGACATCCTCACGAACTCGGGCCGGAAGTTCGAATTCCCCGTGCAATATGGCCTCAACCTTCAGTCGGAGCACGAGCGATATCTCACGGAAGACCATTTCAAGTCACCAGTTACTGTTTTTAACTACCCCCGGGAGATCAAGCCGTTTTACATGCGGCTCAACGACGATCAAAAGACGGTCACGGCAATGGATGTGCTGGTGCCGGGCATCGGGGAGGTCATCGGCGGAGCCCAGCGTGAGGAGCGCCTGGAGCAACTCCTCGAGAATATGAAATTTCACAAACTTAAGCCGGAGGATTACTGGTGGTATGTTGACCTCCGCCGGTTCGGCACGGTGCCGCACGCGGGTTTTGGTCTCGGGTTTGAACGCTTGCTCATGTTCCTCACCGGCGTTCCTAACATCCGTGACGTCATCCCGTTTGCGAGGACTCCAGGGAACGCGGATTTTTGAGGAAGCTTCCGACCCCGAATTCCAAGCCGCCAGCTCGCGGGGGTCATGGGGATCCCTGGATAAGAATCGGCTTTTCAACGCTAGCGCCAGCCGCTATCAAGAAGCCATGCGTCACCTACATCGCTGTGTCCTTTCCCTAATCCCTTTGCTCTGCCTGGCCAGTATTCTGGCCGGTTGCGGAAACTCCGATTCCGGCAGCCCGACCGCCTCTGGTTCCGCGAAAAAAACCAAGTCCAGCTATGTCATCGGCATGAGCCAGTGCAACCTGGGCGAACCATGGCGCGTCGAAATGAACGCCCAGATTAAGGCGGCCGCCGATAAAAACCCCAATCTCAAGGTCATCTTCAAGGATGCTCAAAATGATACGCTCCAGCAGCGGGCTCACGTGGAAGAGTTTGTCAGCGCGGGCGTGGATCTGATCATTATTAGTCCGAAAGAAGCCCAACCGCTCACGGAACCTGTTGCTAAAGCGATGGGTGCCGGGATCCCGGTGATTGTCCTGGACCGTCGGTTGATCGGAGACAAATACACTTGCTTCATCGGCGCGGACAACAAAAAGATCGGGCGGGCGGCCGGCGAATGGATCAAGGAGAAACTCGGCGGCAAGGGTAAGTTGGTTGAGCTCAAAGGGCTCATGACCTCGACGCCCGGCCAGGATCGCGACAGTGGCTTCCGTGAGGCGATTGCCGGCAGCGGGGTGGAAATTGTATTTGAGGCGGACATGAAGTGGCTCGAGCCGGAAGCGCGCAAGGAAATGGAATCTGCACTTTCACGTTTCAGCAAGGTCGATTGCGTTTACGCCCACAACGATCCCGGGGCTCATGGCGCCTACCTGGCGGCCAAGGCGGCGGGCCGCGAGAAGGAAATGAAGTTCGTCGGGATAGACGCTCTCCCGCAAGAAGGGGTAGCCTACGTGCAGCAGGGTATTATCGATGCCACGTTCCAGTACCCGACCGGCGGTGCGGAAGCGATTGACGCCGCCCTCAAAATCCTCCAAGGCCAGCCAGTTCCCAAAGAGATCACGCTCGGCTCCCGTGTTTTTGACAAAGAAACCATCGGTGCGGGCGGGCGAGAGCTGAAATAGCCACTCGAGAAAGCCTCCCGAAAGGAACCATGAATCTGGCTACAAGCCCGCCGCGACAGCTTATCCGCTGGTGCTCGCTCCTAATCCTCCTGGTCTTGGCTCGCCCGCTTCAGGCTTCAGCTTCCGATCTTTCGTACCGCGACCTGGTTCATCGGCTCACGGATTTGGAGTACCTCGCCACGGTCCCCGAGCCCGGCGAACAATGCGCACAATGGTCCAGCTATGACCGGAAGAGTCGCTACGACGCCACCTCCGACAAATATGTAGATTGGGACGCCAATGGGGATGGCGGTGGTATCATCCGCAAAGAGGGTGACAAATCGGTTTTGGCGGAAATGGAAGGGCCTGGATGTATTTGGCGGATCTGGTCCGCTACTCCGGGCGACGGTCACGTTCGAATCTACCTGGACGGGGCGAGCGAACCCGCAGTGGACTTACCATTCAAAGGCTACTTCGATGGTAAAAGCGCTCCTTTCACCCGGCCCGCCTTGGTGCACACCGTCGCTCATGGCTGGAATAATTACACTCCCATTCCTTATCAGAAATCCTGCAAAATTGTCGCTGACCCTGGCTGGGGACTCTATTACCACTTTACCTATGGGACATTTCCCAAACACACGAAAGTGCCGACGTTCAAGCGTGAGCTGACGGCCGATGACCAAGCCGCGCTGGATGAGGCGAATCGTGTTTTGGACCGGTGCGATCCGGACTCGATGGCGCATACGCCGGGAGAAAAGCAACTCACGCGGTCCGTTAAGCTGCGGGGCGCTAAAGCCGTAACGGCTGCTGATTTCCGAGGCGCGGGAGCCATCACCCGCATCCGCGTGAAGGCCGAGTTGCCCCCGCCTCCAGCGGATCGTGATGTCTTGCGCGAAGTGACCCTCCAAATCAAGTGGGATGGAGAGCAGGAACCCAGCGTTTGGGCGCCGCTCGGCGATTTTTTCGGCACCGCTCCCGGAGCGAACAAGTATCATTCGCTGCCACTCGGCCTGGGAGAGGACGGTTGGTGGTACTGCAACTGGTACATGCCCTTTGAACGAGGCGCGCAGGTCCAATTCGTGAATGACGGGAAAGCCGAACGGCGGCTTCAGGTCGAAATCACCCGTGCTCCTCTGGCCCTGCCGCTTAAGCAACTCGGGCGCTTTCACGTCAAATGGCACCGGGACGCATTGCTGTCGACGCGGCCGGATCGCTCGATTGACTGGCCGATGGTGAAGACGGAGGGACTGGGCCGATTTGTGGGGGTGATGCTCCATATTTGGAACCCGCGCGGCGGTTGGTGGGGCGAAGGCGATGAGAAGTTTTTCGTGGATGGAGAAGCTTTTCCCTCGACCTTTGGAACTGGGTCTGAGGATTACCTTGGTTACGCTTGGTCGAGCCCCGACCTTTTCCAACATGCCTACCACAATCAGACCCATAACGACGGTAGCAGCCGGGGCCATATTTCCGTAAACCGCTGGCATGTGGCGGACCAGGTTCCCTTCCAGCGCTCCTTCGAAGGCTCCATCGAAAAATACTATCCCAACCAGCGGCCCACGCTTTATGCCGCCACGGCTTATTGGTATTTAGCTCCGGGAGGCAATGATCCCTATCGCCCGGTGCCCGTCGGCGAGCGCCTGGGCTATTGGACCCCGGTGGAGAACTACAAAGTGAAGGGCGCATTCGAGGGTGAAGGCCTGAAGATTCTGTCCAAGACCGGAGGCAACCCGCAGGAGCAGGATTTGACCGGGTTCGCAGGCCAATGGAGCAACGACGCGCACCTGTGGTGGATCGATGCCAAACCGGGAGATCGACTCGAACTCGGCTTGCCCGTCAAAACTGGAGGGAATTACAACCTGAGCATGCAGTTCACCAAAGCCCCTGACTATGGCATCGTGCAACTCTACCTGGACGGTCAAAAGCTCGGGGGCTCTCTCGATTTTTACCATCCGTCAGTGAGCCCGAGCGGCGCCGTCAGTTTCGGCAGTTTCCAGCTTACGGCGGGGCAGCATAAAATCTCAGTCGAAGTCATCGGGGCCAACGAGAAGGCCGTTAAGGCCTACATGTTCGGCTTGGATTACGTGAGGATCGATTCGGCTCGATAGCTGGCACTTCCACAACCAAGACGCGGCCAGGAAGTCCCGCGGACCCCAGCCGAGGACGGCTACGCCCGTTCCAGCGGTGTCTCGCCGCCCGTTCCAGCGCAGACTTTCAGCCTTTCGCGTCGGGCAGCCGTATCGGCATCTCGCGCACGCGCACGCCGGTAGCGTGGAAAACCGCATTGGCGATGGCCGGGGCTACCGCGATAATGGGTGTTTCACCCGCACCAACGGATTCTAAATCCGGCCGATTCACCAGTTGAATATCGATCTGCGGCACGTCGGCGAATCGCGGGACGCCGTATCCACGAAAATGAGCATTGAGCATCTCGCCGTTTTCAAACCGCATCTCTTCCCGCAGAGCGGGGCCGAGTCCCATGATGATCGCGCCTTGGATCTGGTTTTGTAGGTTTTGTGGATTGATGATGGCACCGCATTCAAACGCTTGGCACACGCGCCGGACCTGAATCCGGTGTTGTTCGCGATCAATTTCGATTTCCACGCAGACAGCGACGTAGGAGCCCTTCTCAGTGCCGCAGGCCAACCCCACGCCGCGATCGGGACTCTTGTTGCCGAAGCGCTGTTCCCAACCGAACTCCCCAGCGGCCTTTTCGAGCACGGCGCGCAGACGGGGATTCTCGAGGTGGGCCAGACGGAATTCAAGCGGGTTGACTTTAGCGGCCGCCGCCAGTTCATCCATCCCGCTCTCGCGGGCGAAAGTGTTGGCAGTGGCCGCCAGCGCCCGGTAGGAACCCTGGCGCAAAGGCGCTTCGGAATTAACGAAATGGCTGCGGCTCTTGCCCGCGCGATAAGGCGTATTGATCGCCGATTCGCCGGAGTTGATGTTGATGAAGTGCCAGGACGTGAGCTTGTTCTCTGCGTCCAGGCCGGCCTCAATTTCGATCACCGCGGCGGGACGAAAGTAAGCCCAGGTGAACTCCTCTTCCCGTGTCCAACAGAGAGCGACCGGGCGGCCTGCCTGCTGCGCCAATCGGGCGGCTTCAATCGCACACTCCGCTGTGTGTTTGCCACCGTAACCACTGCCAAAATCAGGAACGATCACTCGCACGTTTTCGGCCTGGAGATGGAAGGCTCGCGCCAGCTCGCCGCGGCATCCGAAGGGATTCTGTGTACCAGTCCAAACCGTCAGCTTTCCGTTCTCCCACTCAGCGACCGCGGCGCGCGGTTCGAGCGGAGCGTGCTGAGCGTAGGCGACATGGTAAGTTTGCCGCAGGACGGTCTTGGCCTCGGCCATTTCCGCTGCGAACGGATTGGCGGGAATAGCCTCGCGGGCGTGCTCCTTGAGGTAAGCAAAGAGCTCCTTGCTGGAAGGATGTGGCGCCCGCTCCCATTTCGCGGTCTTCGCAATGGAATCAAGAGCCGTGTCCGCACGAGAGCTATCGGGCGCAGCCACCCCCACAAATTGGTCGTCTTGTACGACGCGAATGTCCCGAAGCGCCTTGGCCGGACCCAGATCGATGCTTGCCAACCGGGCGCCGTACGCCGGAGCACGCAGCACTCTGCCGTAGAGCATCCCAGGGCGGGTAATGTCGGAAGGATAAACATGCCGGCCCGTGAGAATTTCGCGCGCATTGGGCCGCCCGGTGGCCACTCCCATGATTTTCCATCCAGCAACGGGGGTGACGTGGATGCCATGGGCGAAGGGCTGTTGCAACGTTTGCGACGCGGTTTCATCGGCCGCCAGTGCGGCATAGGTTGTCGAACGACCGGTCGCCGTGTGCACGGCATTGCCTTCCTTCACTTCGATGGAGGTCCGTTCGACGTTCCACTGCCGGGCCGCAAAATCAATTAACAATTCTCGCGCCGCCGCTGCTCCTTCCCGCACCGCCGGCACGGTTGAGGGCGTGCTGCGACTTCCAGCGGTGATGCCATCATCAGGCACCAGTTCCGTATCCGCCATGACGAGTTGAACCCGATCGAGCGGGACGTGCAGTTCCTCGGCCGCCGCCTGGCTTAATTCGGCGCGCGCACCCTGGCCGCCTTCCACCTTTCCGGTCATGACCGTGATAGTTCCATCTTTGGCGATGTGGACCCGCGCAGCCACTGTCCGGGCCCCGGAATTTCCTCCACGTCCGCGTCCTGGTTGGGCCAGGGCAGGGGCGGCGCTCACCGCCACGAGCAGTCCGGCGCTGAGAAATTGAACAAAGGACCGGCGATTCAGGCCAAAATCGTAAGCCACACGTTCCATCGGCTCATCGTAGGTCGCGCTTGTCTGTTCGCGTCCTGTGGAGGCCGGTGGCCGGGTCGGGGTTGGGTTCGAAACAAATTCGTCGCTCATGTATGCCTCCTAAGACGCGGCTCGCCGCACCGCTTTCACGATCCTGGGGTAGGTCCCGCACCGGCAAATGTGCTTCTGCAGCCCCTCGCGAATGTCCGCCTCGCTGGGGTGCGGGCTTTTCGACAGCAACGCCACGGTCCCCAGGATCATACCGGCCGTGCAGAAACCGCATTGAAAGGCATTTTCCGCCAGAAACGCTTCCTGGACCGGGTGGAGCGTTTCTCCCGTGGCCAACCCCTCAATGGTGATGATCTTTTGCTTATCAGCCTCGGCGACCGAGGTGACGCACGAGGCAACCGCCTCC
>Ga0105240_10002026_pt1 | contig 33418 bp, 24 predicted proteins | sample KBSC54metaG_FD_80426 | JGI IMG/M metagenome (GOLD analysis project Ga0105240, IMG submission 80426) | Corn rhizosphere microbial communities from Kellogg Biological Station, Michigan, USA - KBS C5-4 metaG | ecosystem: Host-associated > Plants > Roots > Rhizosphere > Soil | place: Michigan, USA... | reverse complement strand
CCGCTCTCGATGATCGCCCGATGAAACAGGCCTCTCGAGGGTGGACAGGCGAGCAGCATGGAAACTTTCTGGCCGCCGCCGGACTCTCCGAAGATCGTCACGCGTCGCGGGTCGCCGCCGAAGCGCTCGATGTTCTCCCGCACCCAGGTGAGCGCTGCGACGATGTCGAGCATGCCTGCGTTCCCCGAATGCGAGAAGCGCCGGTCGCCGAAATCTGCGAGGTTGCAGTACCCGAACACGTTGAGGCGGTGATTGATCCCCACGCAGACGAGGTTGCCCCGCCGGGCAAGGTTCGCCCCGTCGACGACAGGATCCGACGCCGAGCCGCTGATGAAGGCGCCGCCATGCAGCCAAACCATCACGGGACGTTTGCCGCCATCGTTCAAGCCCTGCGTCCAGACGTTCAGGAACAGGCAATCCTCGCTCTCGGGAAGCTTCGGCCGCGCCGGCCCCGGGGGAATATGCGCAGCCAGCGTGCGAGGCGCGGCGGGATGGGGATTGCTTTGAATACAGGAATTGCCGTAGCTCGAAGCCTCCTGTATTGCAGTCCAGGGCTGCGGCGCCTGCGGCGGCATGAAGCGGTTCGGACCACCGGTCGGGGCGCCGTAGCGGATCCCCTTGAAGACGAACACGCCCTGCTCGACTGCACCTCTTATCTTGCCGTACTGTGTCTGAACGATCGGCGCCTCGCTGCCGTACGCGCTCGCCGACCGCAGCGCCGGCACCACAGAGTCGACTACGGCACTGCTGACGAGCAGTCCGGTGCTGCGCAACAGACGCCGTCGGTCCGGATCACTGCAAGTGCGATCGATCATCGCGATCTCCTCACTGAGCTGCCGATCAGAAGTTGCGGCGCAACGTCGCCAGCCATTCGCGCGGCGGGCCCGGCTGGCCTTGATCGATGAACGTGGGCGCGGTCGAATTCAGGTTATTGATATAGTAGAAGCGATCGGTGAGGTTCGTCACCGCAACGGAGGCCTCCCAGCCGTCCTTCGGCGAGCGCCACGTCAAATGAGCGTTCGCCAGTGTTCGACCGCCCACCCGGCCGAGCGCGGTATTGCTGATGTCCGTGTAGAACCCCGCCTGGTATTGTGCGTCGAGGCGCGGGACCAGCGAGCCCTTCGACCCCAGCGGGATGTCGTACTGGATCGCGAGGCTCGCCATTCGGTCCGGTGCGTAGGGTTCCTGAGTAGCGAGCGACACCCCGGCGATGGTCGCGGCCGATTGGTTGATGGAGGTCAACTTGAAATCCAGGTAGCTCAGCGAGCCGTCGATCTCGAGCCCGCCGACCGGGTGCCATTCCCATTCCGCCTCCACCCCCTTGATGTCGGCGGATCCGACGTTGACGGGCGTCAGGTTGTAGATGCTCAGGACCGCTCCATTGACGATGGTCGGGCTCGAGTTGATGAACAAGATGTCGGTGTACTTGCTGTAGAAGGCGGAGACATCGAGCCGCAGGTGACGATCGAACAGGTCGCTCTTGAGGCCGATCTCCGCCGAGCGCAGCGTCTCGGGCTTGAACGGGACTTCCTGCTGCGGGATGAACGGACGCGGATTGACGCCGCCGCCCCTGAAGCCCGTGGAATACTGCGCATAGGTCATGATGGTGGGCGTCCACTGATACTGCACACCGGCCCGATAATCCGTGTGACTTCCGGAGTACGTGCCGGTCGTACCGTTCAAGGCCCCGACCGGGTTGTAACTGGGAAGAGCGGTGTCGTAGGGATTGAGGCGCTGGAATGTGTAGTCCTTGGATTCCGAGGTGTAACGCGCGCCGGCGAGAATACTGAAGGCGCTCGAGACATTGAGCACCCCGTGCAGGAAGCCCGAGCGGCTCTTCGAGGTGATCGGATCGACCCCGGTGAACAGCGTCTCGGAGATCAGCCCTGGGGAGAGAATCTTCACGCCTCCGAACAGCGCCTCTTCATCGTAGTAGTACCCACCAGCCGTCCAGTCAAGCATGCCGAACGAGGTTCCGTTGAAGCGGATCTCCTCCGTGAACTGATGCTCCGACCAGGTATCGCGAAGCATCTGCGTGGCGTACGGCGAGTCGCCCGTCTCACTCGAGAACGCCCCCTTGAACCGCAGATAGCCGGTGATGGCGGTCAGAGAGTACTGCTCAGCCAGCTTCCAGTTGAGTGAGTCGGTGATGCCGTAGTAATCCATTGGGTTGACCGTGGGGATCGTGAGGCCGGCATGAGTGCCGGCGCCCGGCTGGCCGTTGTAGATGGCCGGATCCGTGAAGCCGAGATTCCCGTAGGTCGCATAAGTGGTATATGACGTCGGTCCCGTAATGAATTGCGAGCCACCTCCCGGAACGAGGCGCTGCCCGTTCGGCAGCGTTTGCGTGTTCGCCGAATAGAGGAGCTTCAGGGGTGGCACCTCCGAGCGATCGGCCGTGACGCTGGCGATCAAATTGTTCTCGATCGCGTCGGTGGGCAGCCAGCGAAGCGCGACGCGCGCGGCATGCAGGTCCTGACCACCTTCCGTGCCGAGCTTGCAGCCCGGCAGCAGTCCGCCCTGATAGATGCCGGAGGAGCTCTGCGTCACACAGCCGTAGTCGAGCTGCGTCATGTATCCATCCGCGTGCTTCGACGTGCCCGACACACGGACGTAGAGCTTGTCCGCGATCAACGTGAAATTGGCGCCAGCGCGCAGGTTGATCCGGTTGAAGTCCCCGTAGCCCGCCTCGGCATAGCCATCGGTGTCGTCGCTCGGTTTCTTCGAGTAGAGCTTGATGGCGCCGCCGATGGAGTTCTTGCCGGCGAGGGTGCCCTGCGGACCTCGCAGGACCTCGACGCGGTCGAGATCCGTCAAGTCGAGATCCGAGCCGAGCATGAGCCCGTGATAGACGTCATCGATGTAGATGCCGACGCCCGGCTCCAGACCCGGGTGCCCGTCGCTTTGACCAATACCGCGGATGAACGTCTGGGCGACCGGTCCGAACGTGCCGGCTCCGAGGGTGATGTTGACATTCGGGGCAACACCGTTGAGGTCGGTGACGCTGGATACGGAACGCTCATCGAGCTGCTGCCCGGTCATGGCGGTGATCGCGATCGGGGTCGACTGCAAGCTCTGCTGGCGGAACTGCGCAGTCACGAGAACTTCCTCGAGCTGGGTATCGCCGGCGGCGGTCGCCTGGTCAGGAGGCGCCGCATGGGCCGCCAGCGCCCACGCGATCGTGGAAGCGGCCAAAGCCACCGGGAAGCCAGTGTGTGCGCTGATCGAGCGCAACCGCTCCACGCGGCTCGTGCGAGAACGACCGGCAGGTGCTTGCGAACAACGATCTATTCTCGTCATGCGACCCCCTGATAATTGTCGAGTGGATCAGTTGAGCAGCGGGATGTCTTTGGCCGGCTTCCCTCGTGGAATGGCACGCAGGTAGGCGGCGATCGCCGCGATCTGCGAGTCCGTGAGCACGGAGGGTGCATAGACCGGCATCCGTCCCGACGACGTGCGCACCTTCGCTTGGATCGCTGCTTGCGGCAGGGGGTTCGGCGCGAGCCGCGGCCCCGCGGCGCCGCCTCCTGCCCCGGTCGTCCCGTGACATTCATAGCAGCCATCGAGGTACAGCCGACCGCCTTCGACAGGGTTCCCGTCCGGCTCAGCGGCGGGCGCCGTCAGCGATGCGGCCAATGAAAACAGGAGGAAGCTGACTGCCCGCGCGCTCATCGCTCACCGTCCTTGGGAAATCACATCGACCAAGGCGGGCTCGCCGCGTTTGACAACGGCTACGGCGCGCTGCAGGGCTGGGCCGAGGTCGTGCGGATCGGTGATTGGGCCTTCGCCGACGGGCGCCCCGGGCAGGGATTCCAGATCGGACTCTGCCATGTACTTTATTGCATGACCGTGGGTTGCAGCGCCGCCAGTGGTTGGAAATGCGATGGTTGCCAAAGCAACCATGGTGGCCCTCGTGAGGGCCGGCAGGAATGGGCGCCCGTGGAACGGGTCGTTCCACTCTCGACAACCTAAACGACAGAGCGATGTTGCACTACAGTCCACCTGCCGGTGGACCTGCGATGCCCATGCGAGTCTGCCTCGCCCCTCGGAGGGTCCGGGTGGGGTCGCGTCCACTGATGACTGGGACGAACGACATACATGCGGCAGCGCCGCAAGACGCTCCTTTGACGGACATCCCGTTCGACAGATATCCACCCCGCCGCAGCCAACACCTGGCCCAGCGTGCCAAACCCTAATCCCCGCTCAACACCGCCGCCAGATATCAATTTTGGAAGGCGGTGTTCCAGCAGTGAGACCGCTAACACGCCTCTGAACCGCTACTCTCCAACATCCGAGCAGGCCTCGGATTTGCCATCGAACAACAATGAGGGGGGAGCTCATGTCTGCGAATCGTCCCATGGCGTCCTGGGCGGGCGCCCTGTTGTCCGCAGGTGTGCTGCTCGTAAGCGGGTACGCACAGGCTCAAACTGAGCAGGACACTCTGCAGGAAGTCGTGGTTACCGCCACGCGACGCGCGGAAGTAGCGAGCCGGGTGCCCATGACGATTTCCGCCGTGACGCAGGAAACTCTTGATCAGCAGGGCATCAAGACGGCGGCGGATCTCACGCGTATCGTTCCGTCGCTCAACACAGTTGCGAATCCGGGTGGCGGGCAGCAGACCCTGTCTATCCGCGGTATCGTCGGGGCGACCGGCGCGGCGACGACGAGCGTCTACCTCGATGATGTGAATCTGACGAAGCGCGCCAATGGTGGCGTTGCGCAGAACAACGGCGTCGTCACCCCCATCCTCTACGATCTCGCGCGAGTGGAGGTGCTGAAGGGACCGCAGGGCACGCTGTACGGCGGGTCCTCCGAAGGCGGCACGGTGCGCTTCATTACGCCGACACCGAGCCTCAGCGAGTTCTCAGGCACGGGTCGGGCCGAGTATTCGACCATCGGCAGCCGGGGTACTCCCAGCTACGAGGCGGGCGGCGCCGTCGGCGGACCGATCCTCCAGGACCATCTCGGCTTTCGACTAAGCGCGATCAAGCAGGAGTCCGGCGGCTGGATTGACGACTACAGTGCCTACACAGGCAAGCTGATCCGCCCCGATGCCAATACGAGCACCGACTGGGCCGCGCGAGCGGCCCTGCTGTGGCAGATCAACGAGCATGCCAGCGCGCAGTTGTCCGGGTACCACGTCGAGAACAAATATGAAGGCGGCCCGACCACCACCACCGCGATCTACGTGAATGGTCAACCCACTCCCGGCGCGACCTTCACGACAACCCCACGTTGCATCACGAACAATACCCGCACGGCCCCGCTTGCTCAGCCCGGTGGTGCCCCTGCGGCGGCCTTCATTCCACCGAACATAGCCTGTAACGCCCCCACCCCGGCGACGGTCTTCTTCCGCCCCTCCTACAGCTATGGCCCCTTTCCCACCGGGCAGGACATTGCCCTCGCTACTGGAATCCAGCAGATCTTCCCAGCGACTTCCGCGGCCAATATCGCGAGCCTCACGCTCAACTACGATCTGGACGTGATGAACGTGAAGCTCATCAGCTCCTACCTCAACGATACCGGACACAGCGACACCACCGGCGGTGAGGAGTGGAACTCCACGACCAACGGGGCAGGACAATTCACGACCGTCGACCCGACGCATCGGGGCTTTCCGCTGTTCCAGCCTTTCATCGACGCCACCGGAGCGGGTAACAGCGGCTTGTTCGATGCCCTCAACCAGCGCCACGGGCTGGAGGAAGAGATCCGTTTCACCTCGCGCGGCGAGGGGCCCCTGAGCTGGGTCGCGGGAGCCTATTTCTCCAACACCACCACCCACATCAATTACCTGTATCTGAGCAATGTCGCCACGGACGATCTGGTCATGCGGCAGTTGTATGGCCCCGCCATGGCCGGGCCGGCCGGCAATACCAGCGCCAGCGCGGCACGCTATGGATTGGTGAACAACCTGGGCTTTCAAGCCAGCCTGGGTGCGGTCATCAACGATCGCGAGACGGCCGCCTTCACCGAGTGGAATCTGTGGCTGATCCCGGATCGGCTCAAGGCCATCGCCGGCGTGCGCTTCTCAGGAGTGGAGCTCGCCTACAACCAGCTCAACTACGGACAGTTCAGTGGTCGTCTGTCCTCCTCCCTGGGGGCGGTGACCCAGGGACAGAGCACCGACTCGCCCATCACGCCCAAGTACGGCCTGCAGTACCAGATCACCGACCGGAACATGGTCTATGCGACGGCCGCGAAGGGATTCCGGGCGGGGGGCGTCAACGCGCAGATCTCCCAGACCATCTGCGAGACTTTCCTCGAGCAGATCGGCATCACCGCTGCGGATGTACCCGCAGCCTATCGCCCCGACACGGTGTGGAGCTACGAGCTCGGGGGCAAGTTTCGGCCTTTCGACCCGTTGCAGGTGAACCTCGCACTGTATGAGATCGACTGGAGTGGCATCCAGGCGACCACGACCCTCGGTTGCGGTCAGAGCTTCACCTCCAACGGCAAGCGGGCTCGCAGCAAAGGAGCCGAGCTGCAGGCCCTCTATCAGCCGCTGACCGCACTGAGCTTCTATCTGAATGCGGGCTACACGGATGCGTACTACGTCGATCCGGTCAGCGGTCCGGTGCCGACGCTGCCGAACGTCACGCCGACACCCAGCTTCAACGCCGGCGACAAGTTCGATATACCCCCGCTGCAGGCCAGCACCGGAGCTCAGTTCGAGCAGCACCTGGCCAGCCGACTGAACGGCTACCTGCGATTGGACTACAGCTATCAGAACGCCTACCGGGCCGGCCCCACTTTCGGCGCTTCCGGGTACGGATCGAATTACTTCACACAGAATCACCCCTCGATCGATCAATTGAACCTGCGCATCGGAGTGCGTTTCGCCAACGGCCTGGATGTGAATGCCTTCGTGTTCAACCTGCTGGATCGCGAAAAGCAGATCGTGCAGGGAATTCTGGGCATCAGCGATGGCCGCAGCGCCTGCAGTCCCGCCAGCACCAACTGCAGCACCTATTCCGGTTATAACCCCTTTGTCGGGCAGTTGTTTCAGACGCCGCGGCGTTACGGAATCCAGGCGAACTACCGGTTCTGACCCGGTATACTTTGGGGCATGACACCCGGTGAACGATGACCGCCGCGGATGTGAGGGGAGCCGCAGTGCGTACGCTGCGGCTGCTCCAATGTCTGGCCGAGGGGGAGCGTGAATTCTCCCTCAAGGAGCTCGCCGAGCGTGCTGGATTCGCTCCGAGCACGGCGCACCGGCTCCTGAGCGTCTGGGTTCGCAACGGTCTGGTGGAGCGGGCGGGCTCCAAAGCCTACCGATTGGGACCGGAGATCTTCCGCCTCGCTTCCCGGGTCTTGCAGAAGTTTGACATCCAGCGGCTCGCGCGCCCTTGCCTCGAGGAGCTATGGGTCGAGTGGCAGGAGACCGCCTCGTTGTGCCTCTATCGGCCTGTGACACTGCGCGCTCACATCGCAGACTCCATTCGCACGCCGCATCCGTTGCAGATGGTGTTCGAGCCGCAGGCGGAGATCTCCCTCGCCTGGGGTTCAATGGGGCGCGTGATCCTCGCCCACCTTTCACGCGAGGACGCGGATACCGTGCTGTCGCAGAGTCGCACCGGCCCGCTGAGTGGCAAACCCTTGCCCTCCCGTCGCCGACTTAGCGAGGAGTTACGGCAGATCCAGCAGCGGGGCTTCGCAGTGTATGAGGACAAGTCCCTCAACGTGGCGGGGGTCAGCGCGCCGGTGTTCGGGCAGAACGGAGCGGTGTTGGGCTGCCTCGCCGTGACTTTGCCCGCCACGCGCTTCCGGCTTCCTCTTCGCCAAGGCCTCCCGGGTGCAGTGACAAAGCGAGCGCGCCGCCTGAGCGAAGCTGTCGGCTTCAAAGCCTGACCCTCAGGGCCGCGCCACCTTCTGAAGCTCCGCGGCTCATAGGTAGCGGTAGTGTGCTGAGCGAATGTGCGTGAAGTGGCCGTCGGCAACCGCATACCAGATGAAATTCTGCGAGCGCACCGTCTGACCCTTGCGCAACGGGCCGGCGGCAAAGTCCCCGCGCCCCTCGAAGATGACATCCTCGGCGTAGTAACGGCCGAACCCTTCAAAGTCATGGCGGTTGAACGCGGCCAGATAGGCGCGGTAGTCGCGGGCCGTCAGGCCTCCAGCCGACGGCGAGCACTCTGGCGCCGCCGCGCAGACCTGAGGCACCGTCAACACGGCTCCGATCGTCGAGACAAAATCCCTACGGCGCATGAGGTCCCCCAACGACCGGGATCAGGAGGTGCGAGTCGTACGGGCCGCCCGCGTGAATGACGTGCATTCCCGAGTTACGCGTGTCCTCGTGACGCGCAAAGGGTGCATTCGGCAAAGCACCCTCTGGGATATCCCTCCCTTGCACGAGGACGCGCAGCTTTTCGCCGGCATGAAACAGTGTCGAGGAAGCCCAGATCTCGATTTCCAACGGGACGCGCTCACCGGCGCTCAGCCGCTGCTCGCGGGTATGCGAGTGGAACGGCTGCTCGGGTCGTGATCGGGCAGGGTCGAGCTCTCGATGACTCGCCCTCAGCCATCCCAGCGCGACCGGGCCGTCCTCGTACATCGCGTAGAAGATGAAGGGGACGAGCCCGCCGTCGTGATCGAGCTTCTGGATGGCGACGAACAGGTCCATATCGTCCGCACCGATGCACTCCACCCACAGACGCAACTTCATGTGACCGGTCAGCTCCGTGTCGCGGTCAAACTCATGGTCGAAGATCGCTCGACCCTCAGGAGCCCGCGGGTCGTAGCTCATCTCGGCAGCCACAGCCAGCGGCTCAGCACGCAACTCCGCACCGGAGGCATCCAGATAGAGCTTCCTGAACTCGGTCTGGGGCAAGGGCCATGCAGTCTCGGCACGGAACTGCCCCTGGTGAGCCCGTTCGCGAACCTCGATGAGAACCCTGGGCCACTGCGGAACGGCGGTTCCAGGAGCTTTCAGGAAGTGATCGAAGAACAGCAGCTGCTTCTCGCGGCGCGAAGGCTCGTAGTAGTAATGCCACTTCTTGCGCCCATGGACCTCGAGCCATTTTTCACGCGAGGCGATGCGTCTGTGGGCCTCGAGCGTACCGCGGGTGTGCAGGCCCTGATCCGACCAGCTGGCCACGACGTAGGCGGGAACCTCGATCGACTCCAGCGCGCTCTCCTTGCTGGCCCAGTAGGCGTCGTACAGGGGATGAGCGCGCACATTCGCGGCCGTGTCCTCGGTGCGCGTCGTCGAATACTGCAGGTTGGCACTGCCGCGAACGACGAAGGAGGTCTCCGGTATGCCGCCGTGGTATGCGAATTCCCGGTACCAGTCCGTGAACCCCTCCCAAGGGTTGATCGCCGCCAGATGGGGCGGCCGCAACGGCGCCACCTGCCATTGGATGGCCGCAAGATAAGAGACCCCCGTCATCCCGATCTTGCCGTTGCTCCAGGGACGTCGTCCCAGCCACTCGATCAGGTCATAGCAGTCCTCGGCCTCTCCGATCCCTCCGTGCCGCAGCTCACCTTCCGAGTACCAGCTTCCGCGCGGGTCCGGATACACCACCGCATAGCCGTTGCGACACCAATACAGAGGATCGGGAGCCTCGAACGCCGTATGGCGGGAAATCCACCCGGTGGCGACGTCCGCGGCAGGCCAGGGGAATCGGTCTGACACATTGTGCTTACCGTAAGGGCTCCAGCCCAGCAGGATCGGAAGGGGCCGCGAGGCGAGCTCGGGCGTGTAGATATCGATGAGGATCCGAACGCCGTCGCGGAGCGTCACCGCCACGTTGCGCTCGATGCGCAGGCCGTCCTCGCGGCGATCGCTGAATTCCGGGGGTGGCGGAATCTTCTTGCCGACAACCTGCCTCGGGTGCACTCCCGGACGCATGATGAGCAAGCCTGAATTGGAATCCGCCGACATCCACACCTCCCCGCGCATGGTAGCGAGTGCCGGCACCGATCAGCAGGTGCGGGGAGCGGAACGGGGACTTGTCGAAAGTGGAACGCCTGAGGGATTCAGGCTTCGGCGCGGTGGATCTGCTGCACGATGAGATCGAGAAAGGCGCGGATGCGCTGCGGCAGATGCCGTCTCTCCAGAAAGGTCGCGGACATGAGCACGGGAGGGATCTGCCACTCCGGCAGCACGCGCACCAGTCGTTTCGCCCTGACCTCCGCTTCGGACATCACGTGCGTGAGGATTGCGCAGCCCAGACCGGCCAGCACCATCTCGCGTGCCACGACAACATCCGTCGCCGTCATGCGCGGTGTCACCGTCGTTGGCCCCTCATCCGTGGTCTCGATCGTCCACACTCCGTCGCTCAGCTGGGACTCGAGGGCGATGCAGTGATGCTTCAGCAGATCCTCGGGGACGCCGGGCACACCCTGGCGCTCCAGATAGTCCGGACTCGCATAGACACCCCGCCCCAGCTCCGCCAGGCGTCTGACCGGCAGGTGCTCGTTGCGGATGCGGCCGATGTAGATCGCGACGTCGAAGGGCTCTTCGCTCACATCCACCCACCGATTGGTCACGTGAAGGCTGAGCTTCACATCCGGATAAGCCAGCGCGAAACGGGCCAGCGCCTGGCTGATCCAGGTGTTACCGAGCCCAAACGGCATGCTGATGCGCATCGCTCCCCGGAGTTGCGACTGCATCTCCGAAGCGATGGTGCTCGCCTCGTCGGCCTCCGCTGCGATGCGCTCGCAATGCCGGAACAGCTCCTGCCCGATCTCCGTCATCTCCAGCCGGTGCGGCCCGCGCTTCAGGAGGACAGCCCCGACCTGCTGCTCCAGCAGGCGCAGCTTGCGGCTCAAGGTCGCCTTGGGGACATGGGAGCGCATGGCGCTCTGACTGATGCTCCCGCAATTCACGATATCCAGAAACATCATGAGCAGGTTCAGATCGACCCGGGGGGCCGCCGACGTCAAGAGTGGAACGCTGCTTCCCAACTGCCGCACCTACCGGGTCCGCTGTGGCCGCTCTAATCTTTTACAAGATAACACGCATCAGAAATCAAAGGGGAGCGGCCGTGTTCCGATCGAAGCTGCGCGGGGGACTGTTTTCCCGATTGATTGGGATCGAGATTCCGCACAATGGAATCCTTCCGGCACTGACCCTCTTGGCAGCCGCCGGAGTATGGGTCACCGATGTAGCTCGGGCGCAACAGACCGACGCGCCGCCGGCGTTGGAAGAGGTCACAGTGACCGGATCGCGCATCCTGCGGGACGGAATGACAGCTCCGACCCCGGTGACCGTCGTCAGCGCGGCACGGTTGCAGGACCTGGCGACCCCCAATATCGGTGACGTGCTGAACACCTTGCCCTCCTTTCGGGCCTCCACCAATCCCTCCACCAACAACATCCAGCCGCGCGAAGCCGGGAGCATTCAGGCAGACCTGCGCGGGCTGGGACCGAACCGAACCCTCGTCCTGGTCGACGGGCATCGCTTTGTGCCCTCGACCATCGAGCAGACCGTGGATCTGAACCAGATCCCCTCGATCCTGGTTCAGCGCGCCGAGATCGTCACCGGCGGCGCCTCCGCTCAGTATGGTTCCGATGCCGTCGCTGGCGTGGTGAACATCCTGCTCGACCGGAAGTTGCAGGGCGTGCAGACCCAACTGCAGTACGGCCGGGCAGAAGCTGGGGATGGCAAGGACACCGTCGCCGATCTGGCGGCCGGAACGGATTTCGCCGGCCGGCGGGGGCATGTCGTGGCCGCAGTCGAGTACGAAGACAATAAGGGCGAAGGCAACTGCTACACCCGTTACTGGTGTGCTCGCGAATACCAAGACGTGACGAACCCCGCGACGCCTGCTGTACCGAAGCTCGCCGGCTACCCGGCGAACAACATCCTGCCCTACACGCATACGGTCACGGCTGTGGATGGCGGCCTCATTGTGAGTGGCCCGCTCAAAGGGACCGCGTTCAAGCCAGACGGCACGCCTTACCAGTTTCAGTACGGTCAGGTCTTTCCAAACAACTCGACCTTCATGGTCGGCGGCCAGGGATACAACGGCTTCATCGGGCCGCCCCTGCTGATCGTCCCCGTCAAGCGGGCCGTCAGCTTCCTCGAAGCGGACTACGACTTCACCGATCGGGTGCAAGGGGAGCTGGAGTTCTCCTACGGACGCGTGGAAGCGGACGGGGTCGGCGCTCAGACCCGGGACACCAACGCCGGCAGCGTGATCACCATTCACGGTGATAATCCCTACCTGCCCGCGGGGTTGCAGACCGCAATGACGGCGGCCGGTCTTCCCCTGACTGCCGCGACAAGCTTCACCCTCGGGCGTCTGGGAGACGACTTCGGCAATACACAGAACACGACCACGACCAATCTGTTCCGAGCCCTCGCGGGCCTGAAGGGTCCGCTGGCCGGTACTTGGACGTGGGACGCCTATTACCAATACGGCCGGACGCGTTCGGATCAGACCGTCGCCGACGATCGAATCCAGGAGCAAATCGCCGGTGTGCCCCTCGGTCGCGGGCTGCCCTCCAGAATCCAACTTGCCGCGGATGCAGTGACCAACCCGGCGACGGGCCAGGTCGTGTGCCGCTCCACCCTGACCAGTCCGGGCAATGGCTGCGTGCCCGTCGACCTGTTCGGGCTCAACCAATACTCGAGCGCCGCGCAGGCATATCTCTACGGCACCGCGTTCCAGCATCAGATCTACGGGCAGCACGTCCTCGCCGCGAACCTGCAAGGGGATCTGTTTCACACGTGGGCCGGCGCCGTGCCGCTGGCGATGGGCGTCGAGTATCGCCAGAACGATGTCGAGACGACCGCCGACCCGATCTCCGCGACCAGCGGCTTCTATGTATTCAACAGCTCGGCAGTCGCGGGCAGCATCCACCTCAGGGAGGGCTATCTGGAGACCTCGGTCCCTCTCGCCTCTCGCCAGAGCTGGGCACGCACCCTGCAGCTCGACGGTGCCGCGCGGGTCACCGACTACAACACCAGCGGGACCGTCACCACCTCCAAATACGGGCTTGTCTACGAACCCACGCAGTGGCTGCGGTTGCGTGCCTCACGGTCTCGCGACATTCGGGCTCCGAATACAGATGAGCTCTACCGCCCGCTGACCACCGCCTTCCAGACCGTAGACGGCGCGCTCACGCCAACGGTCAGCGGTGGCAGCGCCAACCTGGTACCCGAGGTTGCAAAGACCACAACCTACGGATTCGCCATCGTGGGCACCGGGCCCCTCGAGGGCGTGCGTCTGTCGATCGACTACTACAAGATCGACATCGACGACGCCATCGCCACCCTCACTCCCCAGGTGCTCGTCAATCGATGCCGCCAGGTCGGGGCGTACTGCGATCTGGTCACGTTCGCGCCGAACGGCACCGTACTGCAGGTCAACACGTTGTTTCAGAACCTCAATCGCGTGTTCACCAGCGGATTCGACATCGAGCTGAACTATCACCGGCCGCTGGCCGTGCTGCCGAAGGGAGCCGTTGATTTCAATTTCCTCGCCACACGCCTGGAGCACCTGACGACCACCGATGTGACCGGACTGTCGATCGACCGCGCCGGTGTAGACGGAAATAACGTATCCGGCGGCGGCGCCGGACTGCCGAAGTGGCAGATGAACGGCCTGATAACGCTCTCCGCCGGCCCTGCACACTTCAGTATCGAGACGCGCTACATCCAAGCGGGCCTGTTCGACGCAACGCTGGTGGGCCCGGAGCAGTCCGGATATAACATCAATCTCCCCAACAGCATCAACACTAATCACGTCGCAGGCGCCGTGTACGTAAACCTCGGCGCGCGCTATAGCCTGGCGGTCCCCAAGGTCGACTCGTTCGAGATCTACGCGGGCGTGCAGAACCTCATGAACCGTGATCCGCCGGTTGCCCCCAGCAACCAGGGGTCGACGAACAATATCCTGTTCGACACTCTCGGAAGAACCTATCGGATTGGCGTGCGAGCGAGCCTATGATTGCGCACCGCCATATGACTGATTCTCACTCACTGCTCCATCAGGGACGCGCAGCGCCCTTGTGGCTATTGGACCGACACCGCCGCCGGTTCGGCCACTTTCCGCTCAGGCGGCGCCGCCACCAGGAACGCCTCGATTGCCAGGAATGCGACCGGTAGGCCAACGACAAACCACAATCCGCGCCAGCGAAAAGTGAACAGGCACTGCAGGAGGATCGCGCACCACGCGATCGCCGGAACGTATCTGAAGACCCCCCAGTGCGCGGCCACCGGCACGAGGAGGGCGAGGGCAGCTACGAATGGCGAGAGCGCCATCTCCGCGAAAAACAGCGCCCGGATCTTGGGTGTTTTCCGCGGAGCAGAGACGGGGACGGATGACATGCGGGTCGACCTCCCATTGCGCGGCTGCGGCCTGGTAGGGAAGCGGCTTGGATACTACCGGCGACTAGCTCGTCTTCCACACGAGGGTGCTGGCCATCAGATCGTGCACGCCCTGCTTCTTCTTCGTGAACAGGATGGCGAGAAATGTCAGCCAGCCCAGCACGGAAATGCTGAAGAACTCCTTCAGGAACCAGCGACCCAAGGCCTGCCCGAAGGAGATCCGGTTGCCCTCGAGATCGGTGACCTTCAAGCCCATGGCACGTTTGCCCAGGCTCGCCTGATGCTCGGAGCTCTCCGTCAGCGCCCCGTACAGGCACATGACGGCGAAAGAGATGGCGATGTTGGCGATCGGTAGCCACACGAACAACAGGAAAATGACTCCGCCGATGACGCCATCGATCAAGTCCGCAACCAGGCGCACTCCGAACCCGGCATAGGCGTTGGAATCGATGGCGGCCGTGGCCCCGGTCGTACTGCTGTTGCCGCATCGTGGACAGAAGTTCGTCCCCGCAGTTATCTGCGTGCCGCAGCGAGCACACAGGAAGGGCCCCGCGCTCCGTTGCGGAGCCGGGCCGGCGGCGGCGTAGGAAGCACCTCCGGCTACGGTCCTGCCCGAGGAAGGTGTCGTCGTGGCGGGCGTCCCGCAGTGCGGGCAGAACCGGGCACTGGTGCCGAATTCGGTTCCGCACTGCCCACACAAGCGAGTCGCACTGAACGGCGGCGGAACACCGCCCGCATTCGCCGGGGCAGCTGCTGCCTGCGGCTGTGGAGCGGGCCGGGCCATTGCCGTACCGCAGCTCGGACAGAACCTCGCGTCGGCGCTCGCCTGTTGGCCGCACTGGCCGCAGGGGAAGAATGTCGTTGCCATCGGTTCGCTCCTCATCGTTGTTTCAGTTCGGATCTCGCCGAACCTTCAGGCCACCCGTGTGCCGCACTCGCGGCAGAATTTCGCGCCATCCTGGAATGCGGCTCCGCATTGCGGGCAAGCCGTTTTTCGCTGCAGCTCGCGCCCGCACTCCTGACAAAACTTTCCACCTTGCGAGGCGGCGCCACATGCCGCGCAGAACACCGTGCCCCTGTCATCGGGCACGCGGCTGACCATGGGGGCTTCGACTCTCGCGGCCACGGGCTCGGATGTCGCCGCTTGCGCTGCCGTGCGGGGGGCCGGGGGAGTGGTCGGAGCCGCAGTGTTGTCCAGGGGCTTGGTCTTCTTTTTCGACTCTTCGGTCGCCTCGGTCTTCATCAACCAGACGCCCACGGCAACGGCCGCTACGGCAGTGATCACGAGCAGCGCCAGATCCACCGCCGGGTTCTGGACCCCGGGGCTGCCAAACCACCGGGTCATCAGCTTGAGTGCCAGCCACAAGACCGCGAGCAGGCCAATGAGTACCGTTTTTTTCATCGTTGTACTCCCGAAGCTTCAGACAATCTGCACGCCGCACTCTGCGCAAAAGCGGGCTCCGGAGTGCAGTTTCGCTCCGCAACCGGTGCACTCATCCTTAGGGCGCTGCCGCTGGCCGCAGCCCGGGCAGAACTTCGCCTGGTCCACTCGCGTACCACATTCGCTGCAGAACCTGCGAGCCGCAGCCGCTGCCGATGCGACGAGGGGCCCTGTCAGATGACTGGGTGATACGCCCGCAGGCGTTGCGCCTTGCGCGCGTAGCTTTGCGTTCATGCTCTGGGCCATGGCCATCGCGAGCGAGCCCGAAGCCGCACACAGCCCGATCCCGGCCGGCTGCAGGTACTCGCTCGGCAAGAGCGCCGCGAGCGCGATCCCCAGCAACACGACTGCGAAGAAGTTGAGGATTGCCCAGCCAAGCCTTCCCAGATACAGCAGGCCGGCACCGGCACAGAGCATGCTCAGCAGGAATGCCAACCAGGGCTTTTTCATTGGCTCATTGTCCCGGCAAGGATGTGCCGCACTCGCGGCAGAATTTCTTGCCGGGCTGCGATTCCGCGCCGCAGCTCGGGCACAGCAGCTTCCTCGGCAGCGGTGCTCCACAGGCTATGCAGAACTTGCCTCCCTGAGAACGCTCGCCGCAGGCTTCGCAGAACGCCGTGTGCTCGGCGACGGCAGGACGCGGTGCCGCACCTGCGTGCGCAACCCCGGCGGGAGCGGTTACCGGCGCTGTGCCGATTGTATGAGACGGCGCCCACGTCGCAGTGGTGGCTGAGGCGACGCCGGTTGGGGGTTGAGAAGCAATCATGCCAGGCGATTCGACGGGCGGCGGCGGCACGACAGGCGATGCCCCGATAGCCGCTGGTGTGCCTGGGGCCGCATCGAAGAGGGCGCGCAGCGGCGAGTAGTAGGCCAGCCCGAGAAGCGCGCCGTTCACTATCGAGATGGCGGTCGTGAAGATCTCAGTGCCGGCGGCGCTGACGGAGGGGCTCAAATAGAGCGCCTCGAGGATCGCTGCAACAGTCACGATCAAATACGCACCGCGGGCCCCTTTCCAGAACTTGTAGAGACAGATATTCACGATGACATAAGCCAGCAGCGATATTCCTGCCAGCACGCCGCGGCCTGGATGACTGGAATCCATATAGTCGCTGATTGCCGCGATATCAGTGCCGCGGCTGGAGAGGAATCCGACGCCGATGCTGATCAACAGCAGTGGAATCTGCGCGAGGATCAAGTATCGAAACAGGCGTTGCGTGCTCTGCAGGTCGCCGGGCGGCCGGGGCTTGTAAAGATCACTGAGCGGGGAGAAGTAGATCAGCGCGATGATCGCCCCGCGCAGCACGGCATCGGTCTCGTGCAGAAGGTCCATCGAGCCGCTGCTGAACGATGGACGCAGCGAATGCAACAGCAGCGCGGCGACCGTCAGCGCCACGTACAGCGTGCGGAAGATATCCGCGAAGTAGCATAAGCCGATCGCGACGACCAGCAACGCGATCGACACTATGTTGGCAAGCCAGAATATCTCGGGGGAGACCCCGAAGAGCTCGGTGGGCAGTCGGTAGTCCCGCACCATCGATTGGATCGATACGGACGCGGCGACACTGGCGCCCAGCAGAGCCGCGATCTGTAGAGAGACCAGAATGCGAAGCGTGTTCTTCGTGGGCATGTTCGACCTGCTCTTCTTTGGCCCCGCCGGGCCTGATTGTCGCGCTCGCGCGGGTAATATACTGCTCCCCGCGAGCTCCCGCTGCTGAACTCCAAAACTATCGTTACTGACCCTCGAGACCCTCCCAACGCGCATCCATTACAAGGGAGGCTGCGCCGGTACGATCTGCCATCCGCCGGTATCCAGCCACATCCGGCCGGTGCGGGCGGCATCGACGAACACGGACTTGTCGGGCGCTGTCGGGTCGCGCACCAGGAACCCACAGATCTCCTGGGATTGCGCATCCCGCGCCACTCCCTCGATCACCACGGCGCAGTTGGCATCGCTCAGGCTCGGGCCATCGGGCTGATCCCACAGTTCTCCGGCATTCACGAACGCGATGACCCTGGAGCCCGACTCGACGCTCTGGGCGAGATCCTCCAGCGAGTAGCCGCGCTCTGCCCGGGCCGGCGCGCGGCAGTCGGACAGCAGATGCAGCAGACCTTCCTGCGAGACTCCACCGGACAGCGCGCCGGCGTCCGCGCGGCTGCACAGCCCTCGGCTCAGGCCGAGCGAGACCAGCTCGTTCTCGGAGACGTTCCCTCCGAGATACAGCGCGACGGTTGCCAGACCGGTCGTGCCCGCAAAGCCGAAAGCATTGGCACCCGCAGGGCGCACCTCGCGAGCCGCCGTATCGGGCACGCAGGCGACCGTCACTTCGCGCCCCTGCAACCGCTCGCGGCGCACCGGAAGGTCGATTTGCAGAAGTCTCTCTCGATCCTCAAACATATCGGGCACCTCTACAATGTCGACGGCGAGGCGGCAGTGCACGGCAGATAGCGGATGACCTTCGCACACGCCGCGCGCAGAGCGCTCAGATTGCGCCGTTGCGCAGGCCGCTCATTGCGTTCCAGCACGATTGTGCGGAAGGTGGCCTCCTCCGTGGCCGTCAGGGGTTGCCTGGAATCGCGCGCCGCCAGACGCACAGCTTCCTCGATCAGCGCTCCGGGCGCTATCTGGTCGCGATGATGCATCAGCAGGTAGGCGCGCAATTTCGGAATCGCACGGCAATGCAACACCGCGCAGTGCGCGCCGCTGATTCCGAAAAGCGTGCCGATCTCATCCCACGACGCCTGGGGACGCTCGAGCTTCTCGAGGACGCAGCGCGCTTCCGCGGCAGTCAGCTCGCCGCTCGCCCCCGCGCTCGCCACGAGGCGAGGGAGTGATGCCGCGGCCAACTCAGGCTCCGGCACGGCATCGGGGGCTGCCAGCTGCGGGCTCGCTTCGGGCAGGCGGTCCAGCGGGGTTTCGCGGACTCGCTGGCGGGTCAGGCGACGGATCGCCCGATTGATTTCGTTGCGGGTAATCTTCAGCACCCACAGGTTGAACGGGCAGTCGCCTCGGAAGCTCTGCGCGCCGCGCCAGGCGCGAACGGCGACCTGCTGCGCGACGTCGGCAGACAGGGCGGGATCGGAAAACGCATAGCGGCAAGCGCGCGTCACCTGCGGGACGACGGCTCGCCATTGTTCTGCGAATTCCTGATCCGTCATGCGCTTCCAAACACTTCGAGCTCTTTGTCCGCGCCGTGAGTGCACAGACCGGATAGTTTGCCGAGGAGCTTGTCACGGGCGGCCGCGGTATCGGGAGCCGGCATCTTTGCGTTGGTCAGCAAACAATACAGCCACGCGTAGCGCAGCGGATGGCCTGCCGCCCTGTCTGCAATCACGCTCGCGGAGCGCATCGAAGCCGCAGCGATGCGCTCGATTGCCAGCAGCGCCTTCTCGGGTGAATCCTGCAGCACCAGCGGAGGCAGCTGCCGCGCCAGAGCGGCGACGTGCGGTGCCACGAACGAAAGCATCTGGCATCGGACCGGGCAGCTGCGGCAGTTAGCCTCATCTCGCGGTGGCGTTGCGGCTACCGTCGCCAACAGGTGCTGCTGCGCCTGCTGAAATGCCGCACGCTCGTCCGCGCCCAGGCTCGATGCTCGCAACCAAGTCATCAGGAATGGACCGAGCGCCCCTGCGGCAGCTTCGCGTTCCAGGCGGTCTGCGGGCAACAGCGTGGTTTCCAGACTCGCCGCACGCCGAGCTTCCAACAGTGAGCCTAGCCAGCGGTGGGCTCCAAGCCCCGCGGCGCAATACTCGATACCCAGGTCGGCATCGAGTCGCAGGCCCGGCAAAGCACGCAGGTCCGCTCGCCACTCGCTCCAGGAGATCCAGGCCTGTTCGACCTCGCCCACCAGGACCTGATCGAAGCAGGGGCCCAGGCTGCGCTCGAGGCGCTCCCAACCCGGCAGCTCCTCCAGCGGCGTCAGGAAGTCGCAGGGTGAGCGGCACAGGCGGCAACCGGCGTGGCGGCGCAGATGGGCCCGCTCACCGGCATCGGCCAGGCGCGCCAGGTCGCGGACTTCCCAGTCGGCCAGCGCCGGAGCGCGCGAGCTCTTCACCGGCAGCATTCTCACCAGTACCGCGGAACCGATGCGCTCATCGTGAACTGCGGCATGCCCGGTCGGCAGGGTGTTGAGGTGGCGAATCTGCGGCTCTGTGAGATTCATGCAGCCTCCGACGGCGTGCCGATCCTGGGCGTCGAGCAGCTGATGGGCGATCTTGAGATACGAGTTCTTGAGGATGTCCCCGGCGAGCTTGCTGGGAATCTGGTCGGCGATGACGAAGCCCTCGCCGTAGGCACGCATCTCCGCGAGCATGTTCGTGAACATCGAAACGGCTTTGCCACGCGGGTCGCCGATTTCGGGCGATGATCCTCCACGCGGGGCCTCCAGCAGCCGATGCGCCTCTTCCACCAGCGTCAGGTGCTGCAGACGCTCGCGCCGGCTCTCGGGCAGGTCGCGTTGCCGCGCCTCCGCATACTGGCAGAGAAACACGAATAGCAAGGCCATGACGAAGGACTTCTCATCGTCGTCGCCCAGGTCCTGCAATTCGATGACCGCCGGCCGCGAGAAGATGGACTCCAGTGGGGTCGAGCGGCGCGTGTTCAGCGCGAGGCCCTTGTTGCCTACCAGCAGACTGCGCAGCCGGGAACGCAGCGCTGCGCCCATGTTCTGGTGTATCTCCTGGCCGTATTTCTTGCGCGTGAGCACCACATCGATCTTGTCGTGCAGATCCTGCAGGTTGGGGGTCAGCGCGCTCAGCTCGTCCTCGGACGAGCGCTCCCCCAGGTGACTGTTTCCGGAGGTGTACAGACTCCAGCCACGCTCCGTGTAGATCTCCAGCAACGCCTCCTCCAGGACGTACTGCATACCGGCAAACATCGAGAAGGACGCGTTGAAAACGGCTTTCAGCATGTCTATATGTCGCCCGAGAGGTACCCCTCGGACCGGCGCGAGCGGGTTCAGGCGCAGCGGCAAGGTCACGTTGCCCCCGAATCCGTAGACGCCCAACTTGCCCTTCAGCTCCCGGGTTTGCAGCAGCCGGCGATACTCGCTCTTGGCCGGTTCGAGTACCAGGAAAGGCACGCGCAGCCGATCGTAGGCCTCCAGCAGGATCTGCATGCAGGTGTTGGTCTTGCCGCTACCGGGGGTGCCCGTGACAAAGACATGCCGGTTGAGGGAGCGGGCGGAGATTGCGACCGGAGCAAGATCCCGGCCGAGGGCATCCTGCAACGAGCCTATGGTGACCGCATCGGCCTCCGCAGCGGGGACCGATAGCGCGAAATCACTGTGTTCGCGCATTGGCAGTCCGGGAATTTCCCGCTGCGGCGGCGTCACCAGCACTGCCAGCTCCGCACCATCCAGGCAGGTCGCAAGCGCATCGAAGGCCTGCCCGAGCGGATGTCCTTGCGTGCCGGATGAGGGCTTCATCTGCAGGATCTGTCCGGATTGGATCGCTCCGCGGACCCAGTGATCCGGGAGAGCCAGGACGCGCAGCGGATCCAGCGCCGAGCTGTCACCGCTGGCAAAGCTCCGCAGCCCACCCGCGACGGCATGAATCGCCGCATCGCTCTGGGCAACCAGGTACACGGCTGCGCGCCAGCAGCCGCTGCTGCGAGCCAGCACCAACCGATCCGCATACCGCTGAATCACCTGCTCGCAGGCCTCTGCGTGCGCATCCAGCAGATCCACGCCTCCGGACTCGGACCAGTTGGTAGCCTCCTGGACCTGAGTGGATTTTCCTGTGCTGTCCCGCCGTCCCAACAGAGTGGCCGCGGTTATCGTGGTATTGAGCGCGGCCACCAGGGGTGAGGAGTTCATGCCGAACGGCAGTGCAACCAGACTGGCGAAGGCGGCGACGCTGGACAGGCACAGGGGCAGATCGTCAAGCAGTCGGTTCTTGCGCTGCGTCTCCTCCGTTTCGGCGCGCGATTCGGATTTGCTGCCCCCTTGGACGCGCTGAACCGTGCGTCGGACGTAGGCATGCACTTCGCTTTTGAGGCGTCGGCAGACGTCGATTGCCTCATCGATCAGCGCCGTCTCCAGTGGCTCGGCGACCACCATCAGGGCATAGGGCTGATCGCCGACGGCGGCGGCCAGGCGATCCAGGCTTTGCAGGCTCGATGAGGCATCGTGCGCGCGGCGGGACGGAATGCCCATCACGACGCGTGCCGCCGGCGCGTCTCGCAGAAACGCGGCCAGCTCCGGCAGCTCGCGTTGATTCAGACCGGACAGCGGCCCGAATGTCAGTCCGCCCAGATGAGAGCGAAAGGCGCTCTCCTGGGAGGACAGGTAGTCCTCGGTGGAGCGGGCACCGGCGCCGATGATGCGCCGTCCCCCCAGGTATAGCCGGTGGCGGCCGCCACTGCCGTGCAGAATCATCACCAGCGAGTGGCCCGGATCATGACAAGCTGTCAGGACATGAGGCATGGCCTGGGCAAAGATCCCCGGCTCTTGCGGCCGGCCAAGAGCGGTGATCTCACGCAGCAGCGGATGGGAGTAGTCCTCCGGGGAAGGCTCGATTCGCCAGTCGGCCGCGCGAAAGTTCGATAAGTATCTCCTCTCGAGAACCGAGACCAGCGCCAGCGGCAGACCTTCGGTGAATTGCACCTCTGCAGCCAGGGACGGGCCAGGCTCGGACACCGCGAGAGCGGCCGAGGGGGTCGGTAGAGGAACAGGATCAGTCGACATCGGCGGCTCCTCTTTCCCATGGAGGGGCGAAGGCGCGAGAGGCTTCTGGTAGTCCTGTCGGGGAGCCGGTCTGCTGCGTCGTAGACGTCGATGCCGTGATCAAAGCTCCCGATGCGTACTCGCACAACTCTCCGCACCAGGTCGCTCCCACCGCGACATCATCGCCTGCAGCACCGCTGCACCAAACCGGGCCGAGCGCTGCGGCAATCTTCTCTACAAAAGGCCACAGCGAGCCGATGCCTCCCACGATCAGCAGATCCGCCGTGCCGCCGCCGAGTGTCCTCAGGGCTGCGCGCACCGAGTCAGCCAGTGCGCTGCCGAGCGAAACGCATTCCGGCCATGCGGCACACTGGGCGTAGGAAAGGGAGAGGGGCGCGTACAGCTGCTCTTCGAGGGCCTCCCGCCACTGCACGGATTCCTCGCTTCGAGCTTGCGACAGACGAACCGCGTAGCGCAGCGCGGCGTCGTGCAGCAGGTTCGTGTAACCCTCGGGCGGGGCTTCTTTCAAGCGTTCGCGCAGCAGCTCGAGCAGGCGCCGGTTCCAGCTGCGGTAGCCCGCTTCCGCCACGGACTTCGGGACACTCGCAGCGCGCACTGCCGGCAGGCCGCGCAGACTCCATTCGAGCTGAAATCCTCCGACGAGCGTCGCGACTTCTCCCACCGCAAGGGTGATCACCGTCCGCGGACGATGCTCGGGCATACCTGCCGAGGCAAGCCAGCGGCACAGCAGGGCGTACGTGCCCGGAAGGAGGACGACATCATCGAAGCCGGCGGCGCGTGCGAGCGCCGCAACGGCATGTGCGTCCGCACTGTATTCCTCGCCCTGCAGAGCGATCGCTATGCGGTAACCGTTATCGCGCGTGGGTGCCATCCGGCCCAGGTACGCCCGCAGGCGCGCGTACAGCCCTCTCCAGAAGAGCGATGCGCCCGGCTCGTCTATCCATGCACCTTTCGTACCGGCGGGTGAGTACGCCCCGGGACGGCCCAGCGCGCCGCTTCCCCAGTATCCCTCGGGCGCGACGGTGTTGGGAATCATCGACCGGGCCCCATCCCCAACCAACGCAACGCGCGCCCTCTGTTGTCCGCCCTCACGCAGAGCGATACAAGTGAGGCCGGGTTGGTGATCGATGCCGAACGTGTTCATCAGGCAAACCCCTGTTTCCACCCGCGCACCGCTACTTCGGCCTCCCCCGGCACCTCGGCGACGAAGCTGCTCGCGAGTCTGGCGGCTTCCGCAGCACATCCGTTCAGGCCGTCCCGCACTTCCCCCAGCAGAGCGAACGCAGATTCATCCGGGGGCGGCGGCTCGCCGACACGCAGCGAGTACAGCTGCTCGAAGGCCGCCAAGAAAAGCGGCCGGCGCGCTTGCAATGCAGCGACGACTCCGTCGGTCACGCGGTTGATGGCCGCTCTGACCGAAGCGACCCACGCGGGCAGGCGGCCGAGCTTCTCCGCAACGAATGCGGGCGTTGCCAGCATGAGCGCATCGATCCCTCCGGCCTCCAGGCGTTGTGGCAACTGGAGGGTGGTTTCGGGCGGTTGCGCGAGGCTGTCCAGGTACTTCTTCCATTCCTCGCTCAAAGGAGCCTCGCCGAAGCGCGTCGTTGCCGCCGCAACGCGTACCTTCAATTGCGCCAATGCTGTTCGCGCCGCGTCGCTGATCCCGTAATTCAACTGCCGCGCATAGACGCCCGCGGAAGCAGCCACCGGGTCCGTCAGGCGCGCGGCGAGCTCCGTGGCACGGGCTCGTGCCGCAGAGGCGAATTCCTGAAGGAACAGCTCGACGCTGTGCTCCAGCGTGGCAGCCAGTTGCCGCTTGCGCTCCGCCAGCTGTCTTGCCACGGCCCATTCGCCGCGTCGCCGGTTGAGTTCGATCTTGTCTGCGGCAAGCAGGTCCTCGAGCGGCCGAACGCAACTCGTGAGCTCTGCGCCCGCGCGCCACAGGCGAGTGCGCATGACGCGGGGATGAAATCGCGAATCCACGGCCAGCAGGAAATGCCGCAGATCGCTCCCGCCAAACGTGTCCGGCCCGTGCTTGCACATCGCACGGCCGGCTACGGGAATGATCTGCGCCGGGGCTTCCGGCGGGAAGCCCATGTCCGGCGCAAAGTGTTCAACCTTGTCCAGAAGCTGCGGCGCGCTGCGAGTCAGGAATTGCTCCCACTCCTCGACGCTGTCACGGCGCAGGAAGCCGTTGAGGACGAACACCACGGAGGCCGGGCCGGAGTTGCGCACGTGCTCGGCGAGAAACGTCATCTCTACTTGCGACAGCAGCTGCCGGGAAGTCAGCACCCAGACGAGCAGGTCACAGTAGCCGGCAGAGCGCCGCGTGCGCTCGTCCATTTCCGCGGTGTCGTTGTAACCTGGAGAATCTACCCAGCAGGCCTCCGGAGGGATGATGCACTCCCGCAGAGTAATCTCGACGCGATCGATCGCGGCAACTTCGTCGCGCCTCTCACCCAGCTCCGACAACAACGTAATCTGTGACCGGATGGCTTCGGTCGTACAGGGAATCGGGCGCCTCGTTGCACCTTCGACGACGATCGCAACATCCTCCGTCCCCGGCAAGAGACAACACACCGCACCGGTCTCCGGTACATCGTCCACCGGCAATATGTCGCGGCCGAGGGCTGCGTTGATCATCGTTGACTTTCCGGCCTTGAATACTCCGCCGAAATTTACCGTGATCTGCTGCTGCTCCAGAGTGCGGGCTATCGCTCGTATCCGCTGGCCCAGCTCGGGTGTGCGCTCCTGCAATTGCGCGCTGAGAGCCACCAGCTTGTCGATCACTCCTTGTACGACCGCCTGCGGAAAGGTCGGTGGCTGTGCGGCGTCCGGGGAAGGGGCAATCGTGCTCACGGTCACGCGCTCTGTTGCAAATCTACGCTCAGGGTCGCGAGCTCTTGTTCCAGCGCGCCGACGCGCCGCAGCGACTGCTCCAGGACAGAAAGCATCTGGGCCTTCTCCGCGTGTGTGCGTCGATTGTTGTCGGCGATGGCACGCAGGTTGGCTTCCTTGTCCTCGATTGCAGCCAGCACTTCGGCGCTGATGCGGGCGCAGAGGCGCTCGAAGTACACCGCCGTTTCCTGCTCGATCTGGGTGCTGAGCTGTTCGCACACCTGGTCGAGCCGGGCCAGGACGTCCTCGAGCACCTTCGCTTTGATCCGTGGAGTGAGTCCGAGACTGCCGCCGGCGACGCTCGCCAGCATGCCGGTGCCGACCATCCCGGCGGCCACCAGCAACAGGGGTGCCCCCACCGTCACCAGGCCCGCGTAAGCGAGGATCTGGGCACCGAGATTGAAGGCCAGGCCGCGAAAGCCGGTGGACACCCCCGTCACCATGGTGAAGTCCCGCAGCAGCAGGATGCCGAGGACGGTGGACCACATCTGCTCGTTTTGACCCACCACGCCCCGCGCGCCCGGCTGCTCCAGCTTCCAACCAGTCACCTGGTATTGCGCTTCGTCACACTGGCGCTCTATTGCCGTTACTTCCTGCTGCACTTCTCGAAGCAGGGCTTCCAGACACGGCTGCAGGACCTTCTGTGCGCTGTCGCCATTGCTCCCCGTGCCGTTGCACCATGCACGTACCTGTTCGCTGATCTGCCCCTCGCAGAAGGCGTAGGCCTCCTGCATCAGCGCCTTCTGGTGAAGGGCCGCCACGAGCTTGTCCGAGGGCAGTTTCTCCGCCATCAACTTGTCAGGCAGGGACTGGCGTAACTGCAGGCCCACGACGGCGAAGGCCGTGCGGATTTCGCTTGACGCCCGCTCTTTATAGGTGCGGAAGATTTCCGGCAGCCGCTCGTGGCGGCGGTGAATCTCGGCCAACTGCGGCTGTATGGCGTCAAGAGCGCTGCGCAAGTGCTCCGAGTCGGCGTGCAGGGCCGCCATACGCTGGCGGATCTGCTGCTCGACGGTGGCCGCCAGAATCTCGGCCGTCTTGAGAAAGCGGTCCACGTGCACGCGCTGTCGCTCCTTCATGAGGAACTCGCCGAGCTTGGCCTCGAAGCCCGCGAGCCCTGAGCGCTCGACTCTTCGAGTATCCCCAAGGAGCTTGCCTTGCTCGGCCTCCCTGGCATCCACGAAGAAGACATCGCGCAGTGCGCCCTGCGCGTCACCCTCACACACCTCCATCAGCCGCTGCCGGACGAATCCCTTGTAGCGCTCGTCCGCGGCTCGGCCGTCCTGCATGTTCACTACGGTAAAGAGCCGGGTCCCGGAGCCGAGCAGAACCTCCTGGACGAATTTGCGCTCGTCTTCCCCTGCAAGGATGTCGCTGCGATACACCACGATCGCAGCGTCACACCGGCCGATGGCCTGGCGGGTCACTTCCGTGCGCTCGGGGATGTCGTCGGTCCCCGGCGAATCGATCAGCGTGATCCCCGATTGGCACAGCTCCGCGGGAAAGCCCATCTCGAATTCCCGAATCGACCCAAAGAATGCGCGTGTTTCGCCTTCGCTCCGCCTTACCGTGCCCTCACGCTGATATTTCTCGAGCGACCACTCCTCGCTGGTGCCGTCGAAGCTCCATGCACGTATCGAGGGGCGATCGGCATAGCGGATCGAGGTCAGCGTTGCCGTACAGGGCAGCTCTCCCACGGGCATCGGTCCACGGCCGATTCCCAGCTCGGGCACCTGGCGGGTAGTGCGGCCCAGGAGCGCGTTCAACAAGGTCGATTTTCCGTTCTTGAAGCGCCCGGTGACGATGATCTGAAACGTGTCGGAGGCGAGACGCTCTGCCGTCGCTGCCAGGCGAGACGTGGTCTCTTTCATATCCAGCCCGTTGGCCACCGCGGCAAGATTGCCGATGACCTTCTGCGTCCGGGCTTTGGAGTGAGCCTGCATCTGGTCGAGTAGCTGCTTCAACACCATGTTCGCCGTTCCCCGCGCGCGTTATAGCCGGCACCGATATTCCAGCAACTGCCTGTGATCGATCATATCGACGGGTGCTGCGTGCTGTGACAGACGAGCACGATCGCAGGCGCCTTCGAGCTCCAGCTCCACCTCCCGCAATGACTCCATCAGTCGCTCCCGGTAGCCGCGGATCGCCGCCTGTACCGCGCCCCTGATTTCGGGTACCGCCCGCTCGGTCACATCGCGAACGCTCAGGCGCATCAACCGGCGTGAGTGCTCGAGCGTGCGTTGGGTGCTGTGGATCGCCAGAGATGCGCTCAGCACCGCGGAGACGATGAATGCCGCGAAGGCACCCGGGCTCAGGGCCGTCACGCCGACGAGCGCGAGAGCGCCGATCTCGGCGGCAACCAGGCCATCGACACGTCCTGGGTCGACCTGGGTGAGTTTTCGATACTCCAGTGCGCCTAGACGCACCTCGATGGATTCGTCTTCTGTTGCCGCTGCGGGTCGATCCCTGCCAACGGATGCACCGTCACCCGGTAGCCAGACATGGGCCTGCCGAAGAAGCTCCCGCACCTCGGCGCTCACTGCGCTGAGCCGCTCGTTCAACTCAGCTTGCAGTCTCTTGTGCCAGGCGCACAGGGCGGCCGCGAGTGGGGGAGGACACATCAGCCCGTCTACGGCGCCGATCGAGAGTGCGCGCGCTATCTTGCGCGCCGCCACCGGATTGCTGCAGGCCGCCTCCACGCACTGAAGGATTTCCCGCTGTGACTGCAGCAGCGCGGCAACCGCTGCGCGAGCGACTTCGAAGACACTGCATTCCAACCTGCGAGCGAGGCGCCGCCGCAGTTGCGCGATTTCATCACATCGCCTGCGCATGCCGGACAGATCCGCGTCGCCGTGTCTGGCTCCCGAGTTGCAATGGGCGCTTGCAAGCTCGAGCAGCCGGGTCACCTGCAGGTCCTGAAGAGCAGCAGCGTCCGCCTCGCCGGGGTGCCGGCGCAGCATCGCAGCCAGTCGAGCGCGGTCGCGATTGCAGCGCTCGCGAAGAAATTCCCGGGGTGTCCCGGAGGTCCAGAGATAGCATTGGCAGCCGATCACGTCCTGCCCACGCCAGTCCTTGTCGGGGCCTGGAGCGAAAACGCGCCAGATCGTCCGCTCCATGAGCTCGAGGTCACCACGCCTCTCGAGCCGATCAGCGCGAGTGAAGACGATCGCGAGAGCTTCCGGGGGACGCGATCGGAACTGCGCGAGGAGCGTAAGCACTTCCGCAGCCGGCAATGGACGGCCGCAGTCGAATACGGCGATCAGCTTTCTGGCGAACAGAGCGCGATGGGGAGTGGCCCTGAGCCGGACGAGGTCGACCTGCGCGATCCGCTCTCCCGCCGTGAGCTGCTGTATCCACGCCTGCAGCGGGACAGCATCAGCGCCTCCGCCGGGCAACATCAGAACAGTCTCCCGGCCCGGCGAAGAGAGCAGCTCCGACGCGAGCTCTTCCACGACATGCCAACCGCGCCGCCGGGCAAGATCGCGGACTCCGCGGATCATGTCGGTTCGGGCGGTCGGCTCCACGGTGCTATTTCTCCAGCCAGGAGAAGAAGTCGGGAGCCAAAGCGCGGTACTGGGGCTGCAACGGCTTGGGGAGCAGCTCCGCGAGCATGGCTCCAAGGTGCTTGCGCTCGGCCGCATCTCCCGGCTCATGCGCAAAGAACCGTGGCGCCAGACTGTCCAGCGCGCCTTCTACCGCCTTCAGCGACTGGCGCAGCTCATCCCTCGAGACCGTGATCCGCGGCAGCGTGACCGTCTCGAATTGCGCTCCGGAGGGGAAGGGCAGGGACTTGCAGAGTGCGTAGACCAACACTCGACCCCCGTAGGCCCCGATGACCCACCAGCGATCCGGCGCGCCCTGTTGAACCGGCTCATCCGGGCGGCGCAGCGCCGGGGAGGCAAAGTACGCAAACCCGGCTTCGCCCCAGGCCAGAGTAGGCAGCGGCAACGAGACCGCATGCTCCAGCGGAACTTCGGAGCGAATCAGCACGTGCGACTTCTGCCGCTCCCGCAATTCGCCATAACTCATCAAACGCTTTTCGATGCCCATGTCCGACTGACTCATGATGACTCCCACTCACTGCCCGTAGTGACGGCTTTCCGCCGTCACGATCTGAGTACCCCCGGCCTCCTCCCAGCACTCGTGCATGAGCGCGGCGTCCACGAACTGGGCTGCTCTGCCGGGTCCGCTGTCATTGACGAAGAAGCCCTGAATTTCTCCCGTGTTCGGGTCGCGAGCCACTCCGGTCACCGTGATGGCATGGTTCGCAGGCCCGCCCGAATCACTGTTGGCATCATTCCACAGCGCACCGGCGTTGACTCCGATGATCACCCCGCGCCCCTGCTCGATGTTGCCGGCCAGCTCCTCGAGAGAGCCGCCGAAGGCGCAATCGGCCGGTACGCCGTGGCGTGTGAGGATTTCGGCAATCGCCATGGGCGAGGCGCCGCCGCACTGCGCCGGATCGGGACTGTCCGCCTCGCACAACCCGAGCTCGGAGGCGAAAATCACCATGCTGGTCTCGGACACATCCAGTCCGAAGGAGCGCAGCACGTTCTCGCACGAGCACAGGCCGCACGTCCCCAGGAAGCCCAGGGAATTCTGTCCCTGCCGATGCGTGAAGGCCTTGTCCCCCTCGGGGTCGCCGATCACGACAGTCTCACGACCATCCGGAAGCACATCCAGGTGCGTCGGCACCTCGAGGCCGAAATCCTTCAGGTCCGGCACCTCGCGCGGAACTTCCGGAACCAGGTCGTCATCACCAAACAGGCCAGCCATCGGACCTCCCCTCAAGGTCTGCGGTCATGCCCCTCAAGACCCCCTCACCGGGTGAGTCTTACAGTCTGCCTGCTCGAACAGACATCGATCGGAGGGTTCCAATCCCGGGGCCGCCGCCTGAACTTCTTCTTCTCGGCACTAGAAGTGAGATTGTGCAATTGGAGGCGGCCGTGTCAAAGGCCCGCCGTGGCCAGGTTGATCGGCTGTGCGCGCCCGCCACCTGCCATGGATACGGACGTGCGGTTACCAGCGTGTTTACGTAGGGAGAGCGGGTTCCCCGGCTGCGAGTAACCGGTTGATTTTTATGGTTGACTCGAGCGGATTCGACCGGTCTGCGCGGTCAGCTGTGATTGCGGGCGTTAGAGAAGCGTGAGATCTCTATTGGAATCAATGGGTTGGTTCCCAGGGTAGATCCCCCTGCTCGGCCCCGCAGTGTTCCCGCTGTGCCGGGGAGGGCAGTCCCGCCAGCAGCTCGCGGATTGCGTCCCCGTCAACGGGCTTCATCCAGTGCCGGTCGAATCCCGCCTGCTGGGTGAGTTGTCGGTGCCTCTCCTGACCCAGACCGGTCAGGGCGATCAGCGTGACGCCGATTGCCCAAGGTCGCTCGCGGATGCGTCGGGCCGCCTGCAGGCCATCCAGGCCCGGCATATCCAGGTCCAGAACGACCACATCTGGACGGAAAGCCTCCGCGGCTTCCACTGCAGCCAGTCCATCGTGCACTACCCGCGTTTCGTGTCCCATCATCTGCAACAAGAGACTGAGCATCAGTGCAGTGTCCTGGTTGTCGTCCGCGATGAGGATCCGATGTGAAACCGTCGGACTCTCGAGCTTCTGCGCGCTGAGGTCGACAGGCGCAGGTGGCGCTTGCAGAGGCAGCCGAATCGTGAACTCGCTGCCACGGCCCTCTCCCGCGCTGTAACCATGAATGCTTCCGCCTTGAAGTTCCACGAGCCGTCTTGCAAGTGTCAGCCCAATGCCCAGTCCGCTCCGCGAGCGCTCATGTAACCGATCCACCTGTGTGAACGGCTCAAAGACCTGCTCGAGCATCGCGGGAGGAATGCCCACGCCGGTGTCCCGAACCGCAATCGAAGCTTCTCGCGGTTCGGCTTGCACCTTGACGGCTATCTGCCCTCCGTGGGCAGTGTATTTCCTGGCGTTGTCCAGGACATTCGCAAACACCTGCACCAGCCGAGCGCGATCGCCCCTTACCCACAGGGGGGCCGTTGGAAGATCCACGATCAATGTCTGTCCGGCTGCCTCGAAGCCAGGTCGTACGGAGGCCTCGATGCCTTGCAGGAGTGTCCCGAGCTCGATGAGCTCCTCCTCGAGCACGATCCGTCCAACGGTGATGCGCGAGACATCGAGCAGGTCCTCCACCAAACGCGTCATCTGGTGAAGCTGCCGATCCAGTATTTCATGCGCGATCCGCGAGTCCGAGTGCTCGGGTTTCGTGCGGTTGAGCAGCTCCAGAGCATTTCGCATCGGTGCCAACGGATTTCTCAGCTCATGCCCCAGCACGGCCAAAAATTCGTCCTTGCGCCGATCCGCCTCCTGCATCGCCCGCTCGGCCTGCTTGCGTTCCGTGATGTCTCGGGCGATCTTCGAAGCGCCCACGATCTCTCCCTGCTCGTCCCGCACCGGCGAGACCGTCAGCGAAATGTCGATTCGATGCCCATCCTTCCTGACTCGTACCGTCTCGAAATGATCCACACGCTCACCCTTGCGCAAGCGGGCGAGCACCTGGGCCTCCTCCGCATACAGCTCGGGGGGGACGATCAGCGTGATCGGCTGACCAATCGCCTCTTCAGGCGTGTAACCGAAGATGCGGGCCGCCCCCGGATTCCAGGAGATGATCCGGCCATCCAGTGTCTTGCTCACGATCGCATCATCGGATGATTCGATGATCGCGGCCAACCGGGCGAGCGCCTGGTGCGCCCGGCGCTGCGTCGTGATGTCCCGAAATATCAGCACCACCCCGAACAGCTTCCCGTCCGGCAGTCGAATCGGAGCCGCGCTGTCATCGATCGGAATCGCTCGACCGTCACGCGCCAGAAGCACAGTATGGTTCGCCAGGCCTGCCATTGCGCCCGTCGCGAGCACCTTCTCTACCGGATTCTCTACAGGACGTGCGGTGTGCTCATTGACGATATGAAATATCTCTTCGAGAGGCCTCCTGTGGGCTTCCTGCGCAGGCCACCCGATCAGGCCAGCCGCTACTGAGTTGATGAATGTCGCCCGTCCTTCCACATCCGTGACGATGACCGCATCGCCGATGCTGGCGAGTGTCACCTCCAGGATCTGGCTTTGCCTTCTGAGAGAATCTTCGATGTCCTGCCATTGGACTGTGTGATCGCGACCAAGCTCGTGGACCGGTGGCTCCTTTTGAGTCACCAGGCGAAGAAGCACTTGCGAAGCGGAGGGTGCGGCATTCACGGGATAGGCGATGCCACGCGCCTGCAATGCGATCGTGTCAGCGCGTCGGCGCAGAATGAGCGAGCCTTGGAGCACCTCTGCGCTGGCCGCGCACGCGCGCAGATACTCTTGAATGGCATTTGCCGATGCTGAAGCCAGTGCGTCCAGTCGCCGTCCTACCAGACTCTCGGGCGCGACGCCCAGCTCTTCAGCAAACCGGCGATTGGTACTGTCGATGGTCCCGTCGGCTGATACCAGGGCCAGCGGCTCGGAAAAGAAATCGGTCTTCTTCAACAGCTCGCGGATGGGCATCTTGTGCTTCTGTTCCTCATGGCAGCCGCACTGATGAGCGATCGCGCAGGCACATCGCTCAGCCTAAGGTCTCGGAGCGTCCGCATCGCGGTGGCGCCGGCTTCAACCCAATCGTCGCAATCTGCATTCCCGAGGTCCCGCGGGAGCTCAAGCGAGCCGCGCCGCCCAATTGGAGCAAAGCAACGCTGTCCGAAACGCGATCGATGACCCGCCGCCCCGCGATGGTGAGGATGGCCTGGGTATGCGACGGCCGTCCGCTGTACACGGCCGCGTGCGGGTCAATTCAGCGGCATCGCGCACTCAAAATTCGCTGAGTCATTCGTATCGCCTCTTCCCTTGTATTTCGCTTGCTGCGGATAAGGGCAGAGTGGTCGCGTCAGCGTCTTTTTGGCATCGAGTGGGGATGGGCCGGAGCCAATGATGTAATCCGGCGCCACGCCTTGCTCTACCCAGCGCACGAGTGCGGTGAACACATCGTGCTCCGCATCGGTGCTGACGGGCGGAGTGCCGAAGTCAGTCGCATCGTTTCCAAAATGCACCGGGCCCGCCCCCCCACTGCAGTGCGCCATGCCCGGCACCATGAAGATGCTGTAAAAGTCGTGCACCGACTTCGACGGG
>Ga0105240_10002025_pt1 | contig 33421 bp, 31 predicted proteins | sample KBSC54metaG_FD_80426 | JGI IMG/M metagenome (GOLD analysis project Ga0105240, IMG submission 80426) | Corn rhizosphere microbial communities from Kellogg Biological Station, Michigan, USA - KBS C5-4 metaG | ecosystem: Host-associated > Plants > Roots > Rhizosphere > Soil | place: Michigan, USA... | reverse complement strand
GGGCTTCGACAGTGACGGCGCGATCGCCCTGGAATCCTTTCTTGGTGTTCGCGGCGAATTCGTCAGGCGTGTAGAATTCCTTGGCTCCCAGGTTCACGGGGCGCTCCAGCGGAACGTTGCTGGCATTGGTCCAGGTGCCCTCGAGATCCGGCTGCCCATCGACGGTACGCGGCGGCGTCCAAGTTTTAGCGGTAGCCGCGCCGGGTGCTTTGGCCGCGACCGACTGCGATTGCGCGGTGAGACCGAACGGGGCGAGCAACAGGATTGAAACTACTCCCGCAGCAGAGACAAACCTATAGCGCACGGAGACACCTCCTACCTGAATCACGGTATCCGCGTGAAGCGGCGGTGTCAAGCGACGAATGGCGACTATTTCATCGGCCTAAAAGATGTACTTGATGGCGAACTGTAGGATGCGGGGATCGCCCGGCGCGACGAATCCGGAACCGGTCCCGGCCGCAGTGGTGGTGATCCGCCCGAAGGTCGGGGTGTTCTGGATTAGATTCGGGTTTCCGGCATTCAGGGTATTCAGGATATTCGACCCTTCGGCGCGCAACTCCAGGTTCTGTCCTTCCCGGATGCGGAAGGTTCTCGACAGGCTCATGTTCACGGTGACGAATCCGGGCCCGCGAATCACGCCAGCGCCCAAGTTCCCCAAAGTTCCGAGGGCGGGCGTTGCGAACGCGGAGGGCAGCAAATAATTATTGAGATCGCCGCCGTAAATACTGCTCGAAATTAAATTGGGGCGTTGCGCTGTAATTCCGTTGAGGGCCTGATCGGTGTTTCCCAGGGTCGCGTTGAGCGCCGCCCCGCTTTGACCCGTAATGATGGTGGAGACCCGCCACCCACTGGCAAACATCCCCAGCCAGCGATCGTGAAACTTGGGGCTCTCCACCACGGCGGACACATTCACAATCTGGCGCCGGTCGGTGGCCGAAGAGTAACAGTCGCCGCGATCGGCGTGGCGGTCAAAGGGATGCGTGTAATCCTGCTGGGCGTTCAACTGTGAGTCCACCACATAATCGCCGATGCAGTGCGACCAGGTATAGTTTGCTGCGGCGGTGAATCCGCGGCTGAGGCGCTTTTGTACGGACAGCAGCAAGCCATTGTAGGTGCCGGTACCGCCGTCATCGGCGTAACTCGTTACCCCGTAGAATTTGCCTTGCACCGGATTGATTAACGAGAACAGGCGGCGCGCATTGGTATTGGCGGCACTGTTGCAGTTGGTCGCCGTCGCGGCGCAGCCGGTGGTGACTATGGGTCCGGGCACGATCTCGGCTGGATTCATCTCCTGTGGAGATACCAGGTGAGTGATCTGACTGCCTAGATAGCTCACTGAGATCAGCCAGTCCTTACCGAACTGCCTCTGGATGCTTAAATTGCGCGATTGCACCATGGTGGGATGCATGTTGGTCGGAAAACTTACCCAGGTCGCACCCGGCACGAAGGTGGATGTTGACGTGGAGGGGAACGGATTGCCACCGGGCTGGCTCGCCCAGGGATTCGCGAAGTTCACGCCTTGCACTGTCAGGCGCGTGAACCAGGGGCCGGCCACCACGGTATTGAGGTTGGTTTCCGCCGGAAGGATATCGTAGAAGATCCCATAGGACGCACGGATGGACATCCGGCCGTCGCCTTTCGGATCCCAAATCACGCCTACGCGCGGCGCAAATTGGCCCCAGCGTTTATTGATACTCGCATAGGTGGGGAAGCCCGGGTCGCCGGGATAGAAAATCCCATTGGGCGCGTTGGGAAAGACGCTGGTATGCTTGCCCTGGGTAAACGCGCCTAGATCGATATGGTAAATGTGCCCGTCGGTCAACTGCTGCGGGAAGAATGGCTCCCAGCGCAGCCCGTAGCTGAAAGCGAGCCGCGGCGTCGCCTTCCAGGAGTCTTGCGCATACAGCCCGAGGTAGGCCTGATGCATGAACAGAGTATTGGGCTGCGCCTGCTGCAACGAGGTTACGTTACCCAGCATGAAATCCTGCAGCGTACTGAAATTGAATAAGCCGAAACTATAAACGCCGGCCAAAGTTTCAGACTGCCAGCGCGCGGCGCTCACCCCAAAGGCGAATTGATGATTGCCTTTGACCCAGCTCAAATCATTCCCCAGCTGAAAGGTGGTGGTGTGATAGCTCGAATCCGAAGAAGTGTTAGTACCTACAGTGAACCCGTTGACGCCTCCCGCGGTCACGCTGATGAACTTGGGGAAGTAGCTGTACATATTGATACCGAGGTCGGGTCCGGAGAAGAAGCTCGATCCTACGCGCGCCACCCCCGAGCGATTCACGCCCATGCGAAAGGAGTTGACCATGGTGGGACTGATTACATAGGTGTCACCCAAAGTGGACGCCTGCACCAGAATGTCCTGCCCAAAAGAAGTTCCGTTCGACGCCCCGGTTTCAAGCACGCTCGGCACCAGCGAATAAGGATTCGGCGCCACAAAATTCGCCGCGTTGTAGCGCACAAACAGCGAATGATTGTCTTTGAGCTGATAGTCGGCCCGGCCCACGGCCTGCTTATCCTGGCTGATATTGGGAACGCCAAAAGTGATTCTGCCGCAAGGATCCGGCGTGGTGGGAAGCTTGGCGACGAGGTTGAGGGCCGGGGTGCTCAATAACGCCGGACTGATCTTATTGTTGACGAAGGGAGCCGGCAGCGCGAGGGGTTTGCCGCTGGCCTGGCAGGCTGCCGACGCATAGGCGGTGAAGTCACCGCCGACCATCGCCTGGGTGGGAATAATCATGGTGTTGGTAATGCCGTTCTGTCTGGTGATGGTGCCTTGATAAGCGCCGAAGAAAAACAGCTTGTTCTTGCGGATCGGTCCGCCGAGCGTGCCCCCAAACTGGTTGCGCTTCAGCGAATCCCGCTGGAGCGCGAAAAAGTTTCGGGCATTGAACAGGTAGTTGCGCACGAACTCGAAGGCGTCGCCATGAAAGGCATTCGTGCCGGATTTGGTCACAGCGTTTACGGCCGCGGCCGAATGCAGTCCGTATTGGGCCGGCAGAGCGCTGGTCTCCACCTTAAACTCCTGCATGGCGTCGGGGAAGGGGAGCGGCAGGGTCAGATTATTATACGGGTCGTTGTGCATGGCGCCATCCAGCATGTACGCCGTTCCCGAACCCAAGCCGCCGGCCACCGAGATTGCCGCAGTGCCGTAGTTGCGGCTGGAGTTGAGCGCGTTGTTCGACGACAGCGTGGCTCCGCCGGCGAGCGTAATGAGATCCGTGATCTGGCGGCCGATCAAGGGCAGTTGCTGTACGCGCAGGGCATCCACTACTTGCCCCACCCCGCTGCTTTGCGTCTCGACCATCCCTGCGTTGGCCTCCACCTGCACTTGCTCTGAAACCACGCCTACCTTCAATGCCACGTCGATCGTGGGGTTACTCGCAACTTGCAGCACGATCCCGGTTTGCACGTAGGTGGAGAAACCCTGGCGCGTAACTTCCATCCGGTAAGGACCCACCGGCAGCTCCTGCAGAACGTAGCCGCCATCCGCACCGCTGGTGGTGGCGCGCGTCAGCCCCGTGTCGGTCTGGGTCACCTTAACTTGCGCATCCGGTACGGAGGCGCCGGTGGAATCCTGAACCGTGCCCCGGATTTGCGACGTAGAAACAGCCTGCGCCCATCCGAGAACGCTGAATACAGCAATAGCGGAAACCCATCCCAAAGCTTTCATTAGCCACCTCGTCCCGAAAAAATCGCGCGACCGCGCAACTCTGCGTACTGGGAATAAATTCTATTCTGCTATTTCAGTTTCGTCAAGGGTGAACTTCCGCCATTCAATTTTGTTCGGCCTGCCGGCAGCATGTGCTAACATCGCGTCAAATGAAAAAAGCGATGCTGATGGCGCTGTGTTTTGCCGCCACCGCGATGGCGCAGCAATACACGAAAGACGGAGAATTAGTCCTTCCCAAGGACTACCGGCAGTGGATCTTTTTGTCGTCGGGGATGGGGATGACCTACACCGGTGGTGCGTCGCAGAACCCGGCTTTCGAAAATGTATTCGTCAATCCGGAAGCGTATCGGGCGTTTTTGAAGACCGGAACCTGGCCGGACAAAACTGTGATGCTGCTCGAAGTGCGGGCGTCGGAAAGCCGCGTGTCTATCAACAAAAACGGGCGGGTGCAAACCAACGTAGCGGCGATGGAGGCCCATGTGAAAGATGCAGCGCGCGGCGGCTGGGCGTTCTACGGATTTCACGATGGCGGCGATAAGGGCAAGCTGTTCCCTAAGACCGCCGATTGTTACTCGTGTCATGAGAAGAACGGCTCGACCGATACCACCTTCGTGCAGTTTTATCCCACTCTGATCGAGACGTCCAAGAAAAACGGCACCTATAAGGAAACCGGCCACTAGAGAGAAGGGAGCGGGACCGGCGTACCGGTCCCGACGGATTGACTATCGTGACGCGACGGCCGGCGATAGATGCTGTGCAATCTCACTAGCGTGACGCAGGACTTGCGGATCCTTGACGCCGAACGCGAGCGCCTTTTTCATTTCGACATTGGCTTGGACGTAGTCTCCGCTGGCCGCAAGCGACCAGGCGTAGGCGTCGAGCGTAAAGGCATCGTGGCGGCGCGCCAGTTCCTGGCGGGCGACTTCTAAGGCCTTGGAGGGCTGGTGGGCGTAATCCACATAATAGGCGATCAATTCGTGATTCGAGTTGTCGGTGATGTTCGATTCCCGGAGGGATTTTTGCTCAAACTCGGCGAAGGCTTTAGCGGCGTCGTCTTTCCGTCCCGCGCGATCCAGGGCTTCGGCCAAGGCGAACAGATTCTCGGCATGAGGCGCCGCGGCATACCGTTTTTCGAGCAGCGCGACGGCTTCGTCATTGCGATTCTGGGCCAGTCGGACTTGCGCCAGAATCCCTAGCGCATAGTGGTAATTCGGAAACAAACCGAGCGCGCCGTTGGCATAGGTTTCCGCTTGCGGCAAATTACCTGACAGGAATTGTAGATGCGAGATCTGGGTGAGCACCCAGGCGCGGTCCTCTGATTCCTGGAACGGCGTGGAATCGTAGGCCATCTGCATCAGATCCATCGCGCCGGTGAGATCGCCGTGCAATTCCCGCAAATACGCCGCGCGCGTGAGGCCCGCGATATTGCCGGGGCGGAGGTTGAGCATCCATTGCGCGGCTTTGACCGCGGCCTGGTAGTTACCCAGTTCCGCGTTGGCATCGGCCAGATAGCCGTACACGGTAATGTCGTCGGGAACGCGCTGGTTTAGCGCTGTCGCGGCTTCGAGAGCCTTTTGGAACTCGTGGCGGCCGAGCAGCAGCCACGCCTGGACCTTCAACGCCTCGAAGTTATTAGGCTCGATTTTGAAGGATTGCTCCAAGGTCTCTTCCGCTTTTGCGTAGTAGCTGACGTCGGAAGTTTCGCGGGCGCGCCGCGCGTACGCCATGGCCAGGCTGGCGTAGTAGGGAACGTGATCGGGCTGCTTGGCGATCAGCGCCTGAGCCTTTTGAATACTGATTTCTGCTGGCGACCGCGTAGCGGCGGTCTGCGCCGTGGGGGCACAGACCGCTACGGAGGCCAGAACACTAAGTGCGCAAATCGCGACTCGATGGTTCATGGGGTTCCTCATTTCTCCCTCCACTAATTCGGACAGATGCTGCTCACTTGCCCACTACAGCCGGGTTGACCGGGACCGGCATTGTGGATGCTGTCGCGTCCGCTATAGGCCGGCGCTTCAAACGGAAACGTGGATGGAAGCGGAGATGCCGACGTGTTTACGCCATCGCCAATCGGCGTGTTGTATTGCGGTCCAGCCAGAATTCCGGCGACCGCGCGCGCGGAGATATCCACTACATCGTCGAGCGGACGACGGCCGTCGGGGTAACCCGCGTTATCACCTGCCAGGAAACCCAGGCGTTTGGCCATGTCGAAGGGCGTGGGAGGGATGCCCGTATTCAGCCGCATCAAATCGGCGATGGGGCCGGCGTCCTGCGGACCGCAACCGGGGCAAAGGGGAGCGTTGTACTGGACTAGCGGCAACAGATCGCTGCGCGGAGCGGGAGGCACCGGGATGCCGATCGAAGAGAAAATCTGCGCCAGTAGCGGATTCAAAAAGAAATTCGCGAACTGGCCGTCGTTCGATGGATCGTCGGTGCTGAAGCGATCCTTGGAGCCGGTGCCAATGATCAGTTCGTTGATGAGCGGATTGCCCTCACGCTGGATTTGGGCCCACCCGCCGGCCTGGACGTTGGTCGAATCGCGCAGCACTGTGATGCGGGGGCGCGAAGTGGTCCCGTAGGTGCCAATAACCGCGTTCTTATCGCCGGCCGCGTGCATTTTGCCGTCCGCGGTCAGCAGCGAGATGGGAACTTCGAGAACAATGCTGTTCACGTTGAATCCGGCCAGCGCATTGGGAGCGTAATTATGACGATCGTCCCCGTCGACGCTGGGGCTGAGCACGCCGCCGCCAACCGCCATGCGGAAGTTCAGCGAATCGAACGCCGCGCCCAGATCGATAAAGAAAGGATCGGCAACCGTGCCGGCAAAAACGCTGATCCCGTTCGGGAGGTTATAGATTCCCTGGGCGCGCAGCGCATTGTAGTCCGGCATGGTGCGGGGTCCCACATTGGTAGGGACGGCGAACAACGTCTGTCCTTGTGCGATCTGCTGGTAGCCGTGCTTGGTCACCATCGTGACGGTATAGGTCTGGCGAAGGCTCAAGCCCTCTGACCCGGCGCCATCGAGCGCGGTGATGGCCGGAATCCCAGCCAGGTTCCCTACGAATCCGGTGAAGACGCCGGGCTGGCGGATTTGGGTTGTAAAACGAAATTGGAAGGTGACATCTTCCTTGCCGTCGTGATCGTTATCCACCTTCATCTCATAGCGGATGTTGGGATCGAACGGGAAGTAGTTGGGGCCGTTGGAAGGCTCCAGGAACGGGTCGACGTTCAAGATCATGACCACATGGTCGGGGTGCTCGGGACTGACGAAAGCGTACCAGTCAGTGATGTCGGCTTTCTGATCGAGAGCGGTGATGGGCGCTTCGCGGTGGCTGGAGGCGAAGAGCTGGGCCGGCGGTGCCGAGAGCAGGCTTAACATCGCCAAAGGCGGTAGCAGTGCGAGTGGTTTCATTTTCATGGGTAAGGTCCTTTCAAAGAGGTTTACGGTGGCGGAGGGATTTTGGATTGAATCGCCGTGTGGAAAAAACCCTTTGCACGGATCGGGCGGTGAGATATGATACGGAATCAAATGAACACGCGAGCTTGGTTGATCTCGATCGCGACGCTGGTGATAGGGGGCGCCTCGGCTTTCGCGCACCATGGGACCAATGCGTCATACGATTTGACCAAACGAGTCACATTCAAGGGGAAAGTCACGGAGTTTGCCTGGTCCAATCCGCACGTGCAGATTTATTTCGACGCGGCCGACGACAGCGGAAAGGTTGTAAACTGGGCGGCCGAGACCGGCAGCCCCGGGGTGCTCGCGCGGGAGGGCTGGAGCAAGCACTTGCTGAAGCCGGGCGACCCGGTTAGCGTCATCCTCGCGCCCGCCAAGACCGGAGCGCCGGTGGGAGTGCTGGTGAAGCTTACGCTCGCCGACGGCAAAGAGTTCGATCGTGCGATCCCGGGAAACTGAAATGCGAACCGTCATCATAGTTGCCATAGGGATCGGCGTGCTGGGCAGTTCCGCTCCAGCACAAGCTGTGGCTCACGATCCGCATGATCTTTCGGGCGTGTGGCGGTGGGTAGGACGCGTGCTGACCTTCAGCGCGGAGACGCCTCCAATGACGGCTTGGGGCAAGGAACGCTTCGAGGCCAACAAACCTTCCTACGGCCCGCGGCAGGTTCCCCCCGCCGTGGGCAATGATCCCCAGGGCAAGTGCGATCCACTGGGGATTCCGCGCCTGTTGTTCTACGGTGGAACCACCACCATCGAAATGCTGCCTGCCAAAGACCGTATGCTGCAGTTCTTCGAATGGGGCCACGTCTGGCGCACGATCTGGACCGATGGCCGCCAGTTGTCCAACGATCCGGATCAGGATTCGCGCTGGTTGGGATACTCGGTGGGGCGGTGGGACGGAGACACATTCGTGGTCGATTCCAACGGCTTTACGGAGCGAACCTGGCTCGATCACTTCGGCGATCCGCACAGCGACCAGATGCGCCTGGAGGAGCGCTACAGGCGCGCCGACCGCGACACTCTGGAACTCACGCTGACACTCACCGACCCGAAGGCCTACACCAAGCCATGGATCAGCGACAAGAAGACTTTCAAACTGGAACCCAAGGGCGAACCCATGGAGATCTTCTGCGCACCATCTGAAGAGGAAGTGTTCAACCAGCGCGTGCGGGGTCCCGCGGGCCGCGCCAAGAAATAGCCAGTTACTTAACCGCGAAGACCCAGATCGCTCCGCCCTCCGGGACCTCCGGATACTTGCCGGGGATCAGCGTATTGAGCACCGCCTGCATGGAGCGCGCATCTACGCCCCAACCCGATTGCACGGCAATGTACTGTTTGCCGTTCACCAGGAAGGACACCGGCTGTCCGGTGATGCCGGAGCTAGTAGGGAATTCCCACAAAAGTTTTCCGCTCGCGGCGTCAAAGGCGTGGAACAGGCGATCATTAGTCCCGCCGCTGAAAACCAGGCCGCCGGCGGTGGCGAGCATGGGGCCCCAGTTCTGCGAGTTCGCATAGGCGTGGGTCCACACGCGCTTGCCGGTGTCGACATTCCACGCCTGCACTTCGCCGATGTGATCGGCCCCGGGGGCCACCGACAGTGTGGTTCTGGCGCCTAGGTAGCGGGCGCCGGGCATATACTCCACCTTTTCGCCGGTGCTGGTCATGCACAGATTCTCATTGGCGGGTATGTAAATCATGCGGGTCTGGGGGCTGTAGGCGATCGGCGGCCAATTCTTGCCGCCCCACAGCGACGGGCAGAAATCCGCTGTCTTTCCAGTACCCGGTTTGTGGTCGGGGTCGAGCTCCGGGCGCCCGGTGATCGGGTCGAGGCCTTTATATACGTTCTGTTTCACGAAGGGAGTGCCGTCGACGAAGTGGATCGCTCCGTCGGTGCGTTCGAGGAACCACAGATAGCCGTCGCGGGCCACATCGATCAAGCCCTTCACGGTTTTCCCGTTGCGTTGGTAGTCGACCAGAAGGGGCGGTGAAACTTCGTCCCAATCCCACGACTCGTTGGGATCGTATTGGTGGTAGCCCTTGATTTTCCCGGTGGTGACATCGATGGCGATGGTCGAGGAAGTATATAGGTTGTCGCCGGGACGCTGGTCGCCCATCCAGGGTCCGCCGTTGCCGACGCCCCAATAGGCGAGATTGGTTGCCGGGTCGTAATTGCCGGTCACCCACACTGAGCCGCCGCCGTTTTTCCACTGATCCCCTTTGGGCCAAGTCTCGCTGCCCGGCTCTCCTGGCGCAGGCACGGTGTAGGTTCTCCACAGCTCTTCGCCGGTGTCGGCTTGAAAGGCCGCGACGAAGCCGCGAATTCCCAGCTCGCCGCCGGACGCACCAACCATGACCGTGCCGCCAGCGACCAGTGGCGCGAGCGTCATATAGTAACCGGTCTGGTTGTCCGCCACTTTGGCGCTCCAGGCTTCTTTGCCGGTCCTGGCGTTGATCGCCACCAGCGTCGCGTCCCCCGCCGCGAAGAAAACTTTGTCGCCGTAGAGCGCGACGCCCCGGCTGGTTTGATGCGGCAAAATGGCGCCGGCCGGCAACTGCCTGCGATAACGCCACAGAAGGTTGCCGGTAGACGCGTCGATCGCCAGCACCTGGCTGCCCGGAGTGGCGACGAACATCACGCCATTGTTCACCAGCGGAGCGGCCTCATGGCCGCTGTTCACGCCGGTTGCAAACACCCATGCCGGTTGCAGGCGCTCGATGTTGGCCGGCGTGATTTGTGCGAGCGGACTGTAGCCCCAACCGTCGTAGGTGCGCCGGATCATCATCCAATCGCCATCGCCGGGCTGGGTCAAGCGTTCCGCGGTCACGGTCTTATAATCCTGGAGCGCGGCGGGGACGGGAGGCGACGCCGGCGATTGCGCAGCGGCGATCAGCCCCCCTAGCGCGGACAGTACTCCACAGCAAACCAGTCTCTGCGTGCGCATTCGTCAGCCTTTACCGAGAGCTTTGGGCATCTCGGCATAGGGCACTACGCGCCCGTGCAGCGGGGCGATGGTCTGGATGTCCAGCTTCAGGCGCTGCAGGTTGTCATAAAGGTTGTTGCCGAATTGCGCGGCCAGCGGAACCAAGCCGGGTCCGTTGGGTGCGGGCGGCGTGAAGTCGTCGGCCTCGATCAGGATTTTCTCGGCGGGCATGTAACCGAACAGGATCGCGCCGTTGTGGTTATCACCGTCGGTGTGATACAGGACCAGGGTGCGCGTGCCATCGGTGAGCTCGTACTTGTCTTTTACGGTGATGAAACTGGCCTTCTTGGGAGTCTTCGCCAGGTTGTCGGGGTCGAGCGTGCGCGGAGCCTTCCAGGCAGTCTCGTAGTAGGGCTTGTTCACGTCGCTGGTGATGACGGTGGCGCCTTCGGCCACGTAAGTGCGAACCCCGCTCGAGTGATCCCAATGGTGATGCGTGTTGATCAAATACCGGATGGGCTTGTTGGGCGCCAGTTTCTTCACTTCGGCGATCACCGCGAGGGAGCGCTCTTCGCTATTGGGCGCCTCGACCACGGCAAGGAAATCCTTGTACTCGATGAGCACGCTGTTGTGCGTGCCGCCGCCGAGGAACCACACACCGTCGGCCAGCTTCTGGGCCTCGACGCGCACCGGCTGAGCGGTGGCCGACTTCACGGGGTCGGGTACGGTGAGAGCTGCGTTCCCCACGTTGGGCTTTACGTCGTTAACATTCAGATCCAAGACCATATACCCGCCCTGCTTTTGCACGATGTGGGTGGGGAACATCACGCCATTGAAATCTTTGTAATCGGAGTAATCGGTTTCCACCAGCATGTCGCCCAAAACCGGGTTGGCGATCCGGCTCTCGATTTTGGTCAGCATGCCCTGGCCGTCAATGGTGCCCGCTACTTTCAGCCGGCCTACCGCGGGAATGGTGACTTCGGTTCCCCCTTTGACTTTTTTAGCGGTGGTGTTGCTGATCAGGGCTTGGTTCACGAAGCCCTGGGGCGTCATCACGATCTGAAGCTGCCGTTCTTCGACGCTGGCGGGCGCCGGCTGCGGCGTATTGCCGGGCTGATTCCAGGCGAAGGCTCCACAGAGCAGATTCACCTGCCGCTGCTCGCCGGCGAAGGGAGCGCCGCCACCTTTGGCCGGCGGGTCCTCAAGGGTGCGCACCATTTCCTCGCGCGAGGATTGGCTGGGATAGTCGATGGTGCGGGTGTAGCTGGTAACGTTCAGCGTAGGCCAGGCGACCGTGGGCAGATAGCTCTGCCCCAGCGAGGCGGCCTTGCCGCTAGCCGAGTATTGGATGGATCTCAAGTTAGTGGCTCCCAGGGCGGTGGCGGCCTTCTGCAAGACGGCTTTTGCGTCCTGGGCGGAAGCCCCGATGGCAAGCAGCCCAAACGCAGTGACGACAACTCCTAATCGTTTGGTCATGGTGTTCCCTTCCTTTGTCTATGCAATATACTCCATGCGCGTGTGGAGCGGTAGATGGGCGGACCCCACGAGTCCGTCGGCTACATCGGAACTATATACCCCCCAGTTATTACGCTTGTGAGTGTGACGCTGAGGGCTGCCCCGCATCTTACTGATAGTTGGAGATTCACTATGCGCCATGCAACTTTAAGTCCAGCAAAAAAAGAAGCCGATCTCACGCGGCTGGATCAAATGATTGATTCTCTGGGGCGCTTCCCGGATGCCGAACCGCTCATGGAACACCTCCACAGCGCACGCATTTATTTGCTGGGAGCCATGCCGGAAGAGTATCTGATCAGCATCCAATCGGCCCAGCAAGCTTTGGAGGTTGTGCCCGATAGCAAGCTTCGCGGCGGTATGAACGAGACGCTGGCGACTTTGATCGCCGAGATGTCGCATCCCCGGGACTAACCGCGACAGAGCCTACTCACATGGGATGATAGAAAGAGTTTGCGTAAGTCTCCTCTTCTTCCCATTTTTCTGATCGTAGCCGTGGACGTCCTCGGGCTCACGATCATGATTCCGCTGCTGCCGTTCTATGCGGAAAAACTAGGTGCCAGTCCCTCTGAGGTCGGCTGGCTGGTGGGCGTTTACGCGCTGTGCCAGCTATTTTCGGGACCGCTGCTGGGCCGCATGTCGGACCGCGTGGGGCGCAAGCCGCTGCTGATCGTAAGCCAGATCGGAACGCTGATTGGGTTTCTGGTAACGGCGCTCGCGGGAACGCTGTGGGTGGTGTTTCTCGGCCGGATCATCGACGGTGCGACGGCGGGCAACCTCTCGCTCGCGCAAGCCTACATCTCCGACGTGACCAAGCCCGAGGAGCGCGCGAAATCCTTCGGCGTGATCGGCATTGCGTTTGGAATGGGATTCCTGATCGGCCCGGCGATTTCCGGATTTCTTTCGCAGTTCGACTATCGCATGCCGATTTTTGCCGCTGCGGTAATGTCTTTTACCAGTATTATGGCCACCACTTTTCTGCTGCCGTCGGTGGCGAACGTGCACCGCGCCGACAATGGGCCGAGCGGCCCCGGCGGCCGCCGTCTGTCGCTGGTGCAATGGGGCGAGTACGGGCGCTATTTCCGGCAGCCGGGCTTGGGCAGTCTGCTGGCCCAATTCCTGGTGTTCACGTTTTCCTTCGCCATGTTTGTCGCGGCCTTGGCCTTGTTCGTCGAGCGCCGGCTCACCTGGCACGGCAAACCTTTCGGTCCGGAACAGACCGGGTACGTGTGGGCCTACGCAGGGTTTCTGGGAATCTGCCTGCAAGGACCGGGGCTGGGACGCCTGGTCAAACGCTTCGGCGAGCGCGCGTTGAATCGCACCGGCTTCGCGGCTTACGTGGTGGGATATTCTTTGCTGGCATTCACGCATTCGATTCCGTGGTTGCTGCTCAGCACCACGGTGCTGGCGCTGGGGGGCCTGGTACGTCCGACGCTCACCAGCATGATCACGCAAAAAACCTCGCGAGAGGAACAAGGCACAGTCCTGGGTCTGACGCAATCGCTGACGTCGGTTTCGCAGATCGTAGGCCCGCCCATTGCGGGATGGCTGATTCAGGACAATCTGCTCACGGTTTGGGGACTGGCGATTGCCGTTGTGGCACTGCTGGGGCTGGTGATCGCGTCGCGCCCGGTGGCCGTGGAGGCGCATGCCTGATGCCCCGCTCTGCGCCGCCTTACTCGATAAGATCGGCGAACAGATCGAGCGCACTACGCATCTGATTGGCTTGGTCCCGGAGGGAAACGCGGATTGGACTCCCCCGGTGGTCGCCGGGGAGCCCGCTCGGTGGACCGTGCGCCAGCTACGCGGCCATTTGCTCGACTGCCTGGCGGGATTCTGTGCGGTCCTCGCCGCCGCCGAGCCCCAGCGACTGGCGCACTTTATGAAGCTGCGCGAGTCGCCGGCGCCGGAAGAAATTGTAGAACGCATCGCAATCTATCGGGCCCACATCGAGGAAGGCTTTGCGCTGCTGACCGACGCCGATCTCGCTCGCCGCATCCCTACAGTGTTTGTGGCGCAAGGTGAGCCAGTGCTGACTCTGCTGCTGGGCAACCTGGAACACTTGATCAACCACAAGCACCAGTTGTTCACCTACCTGAAGCACATGGGGGTGCCGGTGGCGACGCCGGATCTGTACCGGTTCCGAAGCTAACGTTACTCAGGAAGCACATCGGCGAACACGAAGCCGTCGCGCTCGACGATTTCACCGGTGCGTACCGCGATGGCTTCGGAAAACACCGGCGCGTCATAGACAAAGGTGTGGAATTCGCCATTTTCGCCGCAGGGATCGGCGCTCATGGGCAGGGAATTGAGCAAAGTCTCATCGTAATCGCGGCCCGCGAAGGACCGCTCTACCTGGCCGGGATCGACGCAAGTGACCTTCGCTCTGACGCCGGCGGCAATCATGTCGCGCGCCAATTTCACCGTCGGGACTTGCCATACCGGGAACAGCGGTTCAAGACCGGTTCCCTGCAATTGGCGCTCGCGGTAGTCGCGAATGTCCTGAAGAAACAGGTCGCCAAAGGCTACCACCGTGATGCCCTCGGAGATGGCGCGCTCCCAAATGCCGCGCATTCGTTCCTCGTATTCGGCGTTGGAGCAGGGCCAGGGCAGTTCGACGGACCACAGCGGAATTCCGGTTTTCGCAGCCTGCATTTCGACCAGCGATCGCCTGACGGCGTGCATGGCGACGCGGTCTGCCGCGGAGTTGAACGTGGTTAGCAGAGCAGCCACTTCGAAAGCGGGCTGTTGCCGCAGTACATGCAGCGCCCACACACTGTCTTTGCCGCTGCTCCAGGATAAAAGCACTTTTTTCATACGTGGTTTGCCAGGACCGGCGCCATGCGGCGCCAGTGCACACCCTCGGCGGGGCCGCCCGCCGCAACGCCGTGAAGAAATTCAGCCCCGTGGAGAATCTCGGCAAGGATCTCGGCGGATTGCGATATCGTCATGCCGGAGCGGTTGAAGAATAAGTTGCCATCGGCAAACGCGACCTTGCCATGGCGGACGGCTTGCAGATCCGGCCACCAGGAGTGGCGTTCGAGTACCGCTTGCTCGCGCTCTGCCCGCTCCAGATTGAAGCCGCAGGGTGCGACGATCAAAAATTCGGGATCGGCATTGCGGAGCTCGTCGGCGCGGATGGCGGTAGAGAACTCGCCGGGGTTCCCCAACAGCGGCTTGCCGCTCGCGGCCTCCACTAATTCCGGCCCCCAATTGCCCATCGCGAAGAACGGATCGGTCCACTCGAGCAACACCACGGTGGGCCGGCGGAAGGTGGCGGTCTTGTGACGCACGGTTGCGAGGCGCTGACGTTCGCGGTTGATAACCGACCGTCCTTGCTCCTGCAAATCCAGCGCCTCCGCCACTTGCATGACACCGGCGAAGATTTCCTCGACTGTAGACGCCGAGAGCGACAGTTGGCGCGCGGCGATGGCGCAAGCGCCTCGCTTTAAATCCGCCGGTGTCACGGCGCACACATCGCAATGCGATTGCGTTATCACCAGATCCGGCTGCAACTCGCGGATCAATTCCATGTCGATGTGATACAGCGGCTTGCCCGCGTGTATTCGCCGCCGGACTTCGGCATCGATTGCGGCACTCGAAACGGAAACGTCGAAGGCCGGCTGGCTGCAGGGCGGAAGGCTCCGCACCCACGCAGGGTTGTCGCACTCATGCGAGCGTCCCACCAGCATCTCGCCGGCGCCTAAAGCGCAGACTATCTCGGTGGCGCCGGCCAGCAGGGAAATGACGCGCACGCTAAGCGGCCTGGTGCAGCGGATGGAACGACCGTTTCAGCAAGGCGTAGCCGCCAAAGATCGCCAAGGTGTAGAACGCGTCGCCAAGTATTTGATTCTGGTAGAAGGGGATCGCAGCGCTGAAGCATGCTGCGAGTCCGGCCAGTGTCATGGGATACAGCCGGCCAGCGGCCCACACCATGAAATTGGTGATCAGGAAAAACGACAGGCTGGAGGCCAGAGCCGCGGCCGCAATCGCGCCCACGCCGCCGCGGTTCCGCACGATCCTGCCGAATAACACCGCCACCAGCGCCGCCGCGTAGACGAACCAGAAGCCTCTATCGAAGCCCAGCACGGCATCGCTCAGCGCCAGCGCGGAGAGGGTTACCAGCACGCCGGTAGCGGCTTTGCCCGCCTGATAGCCCGAAAACAATCCGATGGCCATAAGGGGCGTGAAGTTCCAGGGATGCGGCAGCAGCCGGGCGCAAGCTCCCAGGATCACCATCGCTATCCACATACGTTTCCCGTTGTCCATTGGTGTTCTCCTACTGGCTATTGTAGTTCAGGCTATGCCTTGCAGGTGAACCGCCAGGTCCGAAAAACCGAATGCGGCTGAAAACCCAGGCGGCGATAAATTCCCGTCGAGGTGGGATTCGCGTTATCGGCGAACAAGGCGACCCACGCCTGCCCGGTGCTGAGCAAGCGCCCCGCGAGTGCGCCCGTGATGGCGGTTCCAAACCCGCGACTGCGGAATGCAGGAGGCGTGTAGACTCCCCGGATGCGCGCGCCCGCGTGGTCGAGCGCAGTCACATAGGACGCGATCGCTCGAATGGTGGGGCCTTCCTGCCAGACAAACTGCTGGCCTTCGTCGATCGCCTGGCGCAGCGTTGTCTCGATGGCAGCGGGGTCCGGTACTGGGAGGCCTACATGCATCTCCTGCTCGGCGGCGACAGCTAGCGGCGCCAGCTCATGGAACTCCTCCGGCGTCGCCGGCCGCAGGGAGCCCGCGGGACTGCTGAAGGGCTCGGCGCGATCGAGCGTATAGAAAGTCATCTGCATGTTCACATGCCCGGCGCGGCCAGTCTTCTGGATTAAGTGCGCCGCAAAGGCATCCGCGGCGTCGGCGGGACCGACGAATTGCGGTATATCCACTTCAAGATGTTTCGCGAGAAATTCAGCGGCCCGAGCGCTGCCTCCGGAAAGCACCGCATGGGGCGAGGCCGCGAGCAGTGCCATTTGGGGTTCGTCCGCGGCGACCACTAGCGAGCAGTCCGCCGGACCGCCGTGCTGGATCGCCGCCTTGAGCCGGCTCAAAATCAAGTTGTTGGTTCGCCCGTCGGTGGCTAGCCAAGACCCCGCGGCGGCTTCGAGCTGAACTGCGGTACGGAAGCTCAACAGGCGCATATTCAATCCTATACCCCTCGAATCACGATGGGCGCGATGGCAAAAGGACACTTAGTACCTATCCTCTGGAGCTCCCCCCGTCGATTTTAAGTCTCTAAGGGAAACTACGTGAATCCAGTCAGGGTATTTGCTTGTGAAGCGCAACCGATCGTGCTTGAAGGCTTGGTGAGGGTTCTCGCGGAGGATCCCGAGTTCCATTATCTGGGGTCAATGCCGAGCCTGGCAGACGCTCTGGATGCGGTTCGCGAACAGCGTCCCGACGTTCTGCTGGTGGACCAGAGCGCCGGCCTGAAACAGATCTTTCAATTTGTTTCCGACGTAAAGAATACGTGGCCGCGCTGCCAGCCGGTGCTGTGGGTGAACGATCTGGCGGAGATCGATTGTTTCCGGGCCCTGCAATTGGGAGCGCGCGGCATCCTCAAGAAGACCGTGGCCATCGCCGCTATGCGCGAGTGCCTGCGGGCGGTGAGTCAAGGCGAAGTTTGGATAGAGAGCTCGCTGTCCGATCATGCGGTGGGCGCCATGGACCGGCGCTCGACGCCGCGCTTGACGCCGCGCGAAAAAGACATCGTGCATCACGTGTGCGGAGGTCTGAAAAACAAAGAGATCGCGGAAGCGCTGGCGATTACCCCCGGCACCGTGAAGGTGCATCTGATGCATATTTTTGAGAAAACCGGTGTAAAAGACCGCTTCGAACTGGCCGTGCAAGGCCGGCGTCTACTCGGCGGCGAACCTACGCAGCTCAGCTCTCAGCCCAGCGAGCCGTTCGAAAATCGGACCGCAAAATCGTTTGCCTAAAGTGCGCGCCCGAATATGGCGAATAGGTAAGCAGGCGCCTGCCCCGCACGGATGACTCCCGAATCTACCATCGCCACGCTGCCGCCGGCGGCCCCGGCCGTCAAACGTCCGGTCAACCGTATCGACATACTCCTGCGGCATCGCTGGGGGCGGCTGTTGGTGCCTTCGCTGCTGGACCTCTTGTTTATCGCGCTCATTGGCTGGCTGTTCATGAGCGCCGGACCCCACGGCTGGCAATCTTTACTCGCGGACGCCGACGTTGGCTGGCACATCCGCACCGGCGAGTACATTCTCGATCACCACCAGGTGCCCCATCACGATCTGTATTCGTTTTCAAAAGCCGGCGCGCCCTGGTACGCCTGGGAATGGCTGAGCGACGTCATCGACGGGCTGCTGTTTCGCTGGGCCGGATTAAAGGGCGTGGTGCTGGCGGCCGGAGTTCTGATTGCGCTTTACGCCGCGACGTTAATGCGGCGGATCGTCGACGCCGGCGCGCACTTATTTGTGGCGCTCTTGGTGGCGCTGCTGTCGGTAGGCTCAGCGTCTATGCATTTCCTGGCCCGGCCGCACGTGTTCACGCTGCTGCTGCTGTCGATTTCAATGGCTCTGATCGAAGCCGACCGCCGGGGCGCCAAACCCGCGCGGCTCTGGTGGCTGGTTCCCATCACCTGGATATGGACCAGTCTGCATGGCGGGTTCCTGGTGTTGATCGGACTGCTGGGACTAGCGGCTATCGGGGCGGGCATCGAAGCCTGGATTCACCGGCCCCGCGGCAGGCGGCCCGACTGGGCTCCGGCGCTGCGCTGGACCGGGCTTGCGGCGGCGTGCGGCGCGGTGTCGTTTATCAATCCTTACGGCTGGGGATTGCACGCCCACGTCATCGATTACTTACGCTCCGACTGGATTCGCAAAGTAGTGCAGGAATTTCAGTCGCCGGTCTTCCGGAATGAGAACATGCTGCAGTTCGAAGCGCTGTTGTTTATCGGATTGATCGCCGCCGGCGCGCGCTTCCGCCGCGGCCGGGTGATCGACGGTTTGTGGATTTTAAGTCTAGGCTACATGTCGCTTTCAAGCGTGCGCCACGTGCCCATTTTCGTCACCGTGACGGCGCCGCTGATTGCGGTCGAGATCACTTCCTGGTGGAGCGTTTGGGTGGGCGCTGCCCCGGCCAAATCAGCCAAAGGAATTCTGCACCAGATGGGCTTCGAACTGGCGCGCGGCTTCCAGCGGTTTAGCATCTTGACGCCGCTGGCGGTGGTGGCGCTGGTATGCAGCGGTTCCGCCATTCAGTGGCCCCGCGATTTCCCGGCGGAACTATTCCCCACGGCCATGATCCACGCCCACGAAAAGCAGATCCTGGGGGCGCGCGTGCTGACCACCGACCAGTGGGCCGATTACCTGATTTATCTCAACCCGCGGCAGAAAGTTTTCGTCGACGGCCGCAGCGATTTTTACGGCCCCGAGGTTGGCGATCCGTTTTTGCTGGTGATGCGAGGGCTGCCGGGCTGGGAGAAAGTGATGGAGAAATACCGCTTTAATCTGGTGCTGATCCCGGTGGATACGGCGGCGGCGCAACTGTTGAAACAGCGTCCGGAATGGCGCGTGGTGGCCGATGACGGTAAGGCTATTCTCCTAATCCTGCGCGAACCCGGTGTACTTGGCGGCTAGCCTCACGGGGCGCCTGAGTGATGCGCAAAACCCCGCGGGAGCCGTCCGGAACTAAGGTTCTACGGAAGCGTGCTGGCCGGCGCAATCAGGCTAATGAAAACCCCCGACTCAGCCGAAGTAATTACAGGAGCGCAATCAGCGATGAAGCCGGAGAGCCCGAGTCCGCGCAAGACCCCCGCGGGCCGTAGCCAGAGCAGCGTAGGGATCCCTCATCTCCCGATGGAGTGGATGGATCCGATGAGCTGGCGTCTACCCTCCGGAAAAGCGCTGGCGGAGTTTGCTCTGCAAACCGGGTTTCTCGCGCCTCTGATTATGCGGGCACCCAAGATCAAGAAAAAACCGGGAGCGCCGAGCGTCGGCGTGACTCCGGTGGCGGTCAATTCCCGGCTGACCAGGGAACAGGTTGAGGAGGCGCCGGGGCGTACGGCGTCGTTTCGCTAAAGGCGATGAGCATACAGGTTTGGATAGCAATCGTGGTGGGCCTGGCGGCGGTGATCGATGATCTCGCGCGGCGTCACATTGCCAATTGGATTCCGGCGGCAGCGCTCGCCGGCGGTTTCGGATGGCAGATCGGGAAAAGCGGCTGGCCGGGCGTACTCACGGCATTGGGCGGCACGGTGGTGGGTTTTTTGGTGTTCCTGATTTTTTATCTGCTGGGCGGAATGGGGGGCGGCGACGTGAAGCTGATGGCCGGCTTCGGCGCTTTGTTGGGCGCCGGGCGGCTGCTTGAAGCGGCACTGTGGACCGCGGGAGTCGGCGGCATCATGGCGGTTTGCGTTTTGGGTTGGAAGGCGCTGCGGCGCCACCTGGGAAAGTGGACCGGACGCCCGCTGGGAATCCGGCTGGCCGATCCCTCCGCGCTGGGTTTAGAACCGAGCTTAGAACCAAGCTTAGAACCAAGCTTAGAACAGCAGGAGCGGGAAGCCTCCATTCCGTATGCGCCCGCGATTGCGCTGGGTGTATGGCTGTCGCTGGTGCCTAAGGGGTGACTCAGCCGGCGGCAACGCGAGTTTTTGTGACAGAAATTTCTTGATGTGAAGGGATCAGCCTCCGGGCGGGGAAACCGGTGGGAGGCAGAGGAGAACAAGCAATGGATCGCAGGTTTCTAACGGTGCTGGGTGTCAGTCTGGTATTCGCTCTGGTGGTATCGAGCGTGTTTTATCAGATGACGGCGCGCTCGTCGGGCCCTTCAAAGAAGGTCGAATCGACAGACATGAAGGATGTGGTCGTGACCGCGCGGCCGCTGGGCGTGGGTGTGATGGTCAAGCCGGCTGACATCAAGGTGGTCAAGATGCCCGCCGTGGCGTTCCCTAAGGGTGGATTTTCGAAAGTAGAGGACGTGCTCGACCGGCCGGTGATTTCAAATATGCTGCTCGAAGAGCCCATCCTCGAAGGCCGCCTGGCGGCCAAGGGCAGCGGCCTGGGTCTGGCGCCGACGATTCCGGTCGGAATGCGCGCGGTAACCGTGCGCGTCAATGATGTCGCCAGCGTGTCGGGCTTCGTTTTGCCGGGCATGCGCGTAGACGTGCTGGTAACGGGCCGGCCGCCAACTTCAGACGGCGACATGACCTCGACGGTACTGCAGAATATGCTGGTGCTCTCGGCCGGCACCACCATCCAGCCGGACGCGCGCGGCCAGGCCATTCAAGCGCCCACCGTGACCCTGCTTGCGACCCCGGCGCAGTCAGAAACCTTGACGCTCGCCGGCAACGAAGGGCGGCTGCAATTAGTGTTGCGCAATTCGAGCGATCAGAACGTCGAGGCCACGACAGGCCGTTACATCAGCGAACTCTACGGCGCGCCGCGCAAGGCTGCGGCTCCAGTAGCGGCGGCGCCGGTTCGTCCCGCCCCGCGACCGATCGTCATCGCGGCGGCGCCCAAGCCTCCGCCCCCGCCGCCTCCCCCGCTCGACCAGATCGTGGTGATCCGTGGCACGCAGAAAACCGTCGAAACCATGCCCGCTCGAGTGGCGAATTAAGGAAGGTACCCACATGAATCGCAACCTGATACTCCAACCCAACCGCCGCCGTGCTCAAATGCTCTACCGCGGAGGGCTGGCGCTGCTTGGCATCCTGCTGGGCGTGGCCAGCGGTCTCGGCCAAAGCGCCGAAGACCTGCGCCTGACCGTCGGCAAGAGCGTGGTCATCGATTATCCCTCCGATATCCGGCAGATTTCGACCAGCAGTCCGGATATTGTCGATGCCAGCCCGGTCACCACGCGCGAGATCTTGCTGCACGGCAAGGGCCTCGGCAACGCCACTTTGGTGGTGTGGAGCAAGACCGGAGAGCGCACGTTCTATAACGTTACTGTCGAACTCAATCTGGATTCACTGCGCAAGATCCTCAAGGATTCCTTCCCCAACGAGCAGATTGTTCCCGACAGCTCGCGCGAGTCTCTCAGCCTCAATGGCGTGGTTTCGAGCAAAGAGGTTGCCGATAAGGCCGTCGCGCTGTCTACTCCCTTCGCTAAGAACGTAGTCAATAACCTGCAACTGGCGCCGGCGCCGGTCGAAAAGCAGGTGCTCCTGCGGGTGAGATTCGCCGAACTGGATCGCAGCAAAGCCGAGCAGTATGGAATCAACTGGTTCACTCAGGCGGGCCAGACCCAGTTTTTCACTTCGACGCAGCAGTCCGGCATCGGGACGACCACCAATTCCGGCCCCGGCGCACTCAATACCTTGTCGATCGCTTCGGCGCTGAACATCTTCGCCTTCGATCCCAAGCTGAATCTGGGAGCTTTTATCCAGGCTCTCGAGAACGAAAGCATTTTACAGATCCTGGCCGAGCCGAATCTGATGACCACTAACGGCAAGGAAGCCTACTTCCTGGTAGGCGGCGAGTTCCCGGTGCCGGTGCTCCAGGGTGGCGGCAACGCCGGAGCTGTGACCGTCCAGTTCAAGGAATTTGGTATCCGGCTGCGGTTCACCCCGGTGGTTACCAATAATGGCACCATCAAGCTGCACCTGGCGCAGGAAGTTTCGACTTTGGATGCCGCCGACGGCGTTACTTTCAACGGCTTCGTGATTCCCGCGGTGGCGACACGGCGTGCCGAATCCGACGTGGAACTGGGCGAAGGGCAAAGCTTCGTAGTCGCCGGATTGCTCGACAACCGCGATACCGAAAGCTTCAGCAAGCTGCCGTTCCTGAGCTCGATCCCGGTGCTGGGCACGTTGTTCAAGAGCAAAACTACAAAGAAATCGCGAACCGACTTAGTGCTGCTGGTGACTCCGGAGGTGACGCAGCCGCTCGGTCCCAACGATCCGCGGCCCCAGATCGCCTTCCCCAAGGACTTTCTGGTGCGCTTGAGCCAGGCCGACATTCAGGCCGCCAAGGACAAGGCAAAGAAGAACTGACGTAAGGCGCGCCGCGGCGCAGGGGACGTTGCCGGAATGAGTATACCTGTTCAGAAAGATTCGCAGATCACCGCGCTCCTGATTGCGCCCAACCGCGACTTGGCGCAGCAATTCGTGGCCACGCTGCCGCAGACGCGTGCGTTCCAGATTCTGGCGGATCTCAAGAGCTATCCGCCGGCGCAAACCCTGGAGATCCGCATCCGGCAACTGAAGCCTCACGCGATTCTGCTGGATCTGGCGAGCGATCTCGCGGCGGCAACCGAGCTGATCCGGTTTATCGCCGGGCTGAATCCTCCGCTGCAAGTGGTGGGCCTGCATACCCAGAACGATTCCGGCGCGATTCTGCAATCGCTACGCGCCGGCGCTACTGAATTTTTATCGGCGCCGTTCGAGCTGGCTTCCCAGCGGGACGCCATCGCCCGGCTGCGGCGTTTGTGTGGATCCGAAGCTCCGGCGAGCAACGAAGCCGGGCACGTGGTCGCTTTTTCGAGCGCCAAGCCGGGCTCGGGCGCCTCCACGCTCGCGACGCAGACGGCTTTCGCGCTGCGCCGCTTGACGGGTCAGCGGATTCTCCTGGCCGACTTCGACTTGACCGGTGGAACCATCGGGTTTTATCTGAAGCTGAGCCATAACTATTCGGTGGTCGATGCGCTGCAGCACGCCGAGCATCTGGATGCGACGCTCTGGAGCTCGCTGGCTGTCAACCACGGAGGCCTGGATATTTTGCCTTCGCCGGCGGCGCCCTATGCCGAGCAGATCGACGGCGGGCGGCTGCGCCTGCTGATTGATTATGCCCGTCAGCTGTATGACTGGGTGATCCTCGATCTACCCACGGTCTTCAGCCACATCAGTCTGATTGCGTTAGCCGAGTGTGAGCGGGCATATCTGGTGAGCACCTCCGAGTTGCCCAGTTTGCACCTCACGCGCAAGGCCATGTCCATGATCACGCAAGTGGGTCTGCCGAAAGAACGCTTTGAGGTGCTGGTGAATCGTGTCGACCGGCGCGACGACATCGGCGCCGCCAATTTAGAGAAGCTATTTAACTGCCCGGTTCACGCGAGCTTGCCCAACGATTATTTTTCGCTGCACCGCGTGGTGACGCTGGGGCAACCGCTTGGTCCGGAAGGGGAGCTAGGTAAGGCCATCGAAAAACTGGCCTCCGGATTATGCGGCTCCTTCGATGAAGGAAAGAAACCGGGGCCGGGACTGCGTGAGATGAAGCCGGCGTTATCGCACGCCTGAGACCGGGGGCCGGGGAATTTGAAAACGCCATTGAATAGGAAAATTTAGACCAACATGTTTCCGACCACCGAAAACGCGAACAAGAACACCCAGCAGGTTTCCTGGGAACAGCGGCTGCTCAAAAACGCGGGACGCCAGAAGACCAATCTGAAACCGGAATATCAGGAGCTGAAGTTCACGCTCCACCGCAAGCTGGTGGATAAGATTAACCTCGAAGCGCTGGCCACTATCGACAACCAGCGGGTTCGCGCCGAAGTGCGCCAGGCGGTGATCCAGCTGATCGATGCGGAGCCGACTCTGCTGAGCTCGCTTGAAAAGCAGCAGATCAGCGACGAGGTGCTCGACGAAGTCTTCGGCCTGGGGCCGCTCGAGCCGCTGCTGACCGATCCGACCATCTCCGACATTCTGGTGAACACTTATAAGCAGGTTTACGTCGAGCGCCGGGGTTTACTCGAGCTCACCAACGTAACCTTCCGCGACGACCAGCATCTGTTGCGCATCATCGACAAAATCGTCAGCCAGGTGGGCCGCCGCATCGACGAATCGACGCCTATGGTCGACGCCCGCCTGAGCGACGGCTCACGCGTCAACGCCATCATCGCCCCGCTCGCCGTCGATGGCCCGCTGCTGTCGATCCGCCGTTTTTCGACCGACAAACTGATGCCCCCGGATCTGGTCGAACGCAACGCCATGACGCAGGGCATGATGGAACTGCTAGAAGCCGCCGTCAAGGCGCATTTAAATATCATCATTGCCGGCGGAACCGGCGCCGGTAAGACCACGCTGCTGAATGCGCTCTCGGCCTTCATCAATGGAAAGGAACGAATTGTCACCATCGAAGACGCCGCCGAATTGCAGTTGAAGCAGCCGCACGTGGCGCGTCTGGAAACCCGCCCGGCCAATCTCGAGGGCAACGGCGCCGTTCGCCAGCGCGAACTTCTGGTCAACAGCTTGCGTATGCGGCCTGACCGCATCGTAGTCGGCGAAGTCCGCGGCGAAGAAGCGCTCGATATGTTGCAGGCCATGAATACCGGCCACGACGGCTCGCTGACCACGGTCCACGCCAACTCCCCGCGCGATGCGGTTTCGCGCCTGGAAGTCATGGTTTCGCTCGCCAACGCCAACATGCAGCTGGTTTCGATTCGCCAACAGATCGCGAGCGCGGTGCATCTTCTGGTGCAAGCCTCCCGCATGAGCGACGGTTCGCGCCGGGTGGTCTCGATCACGGAAGTAACCGGCATGGAAGGCGAAGTGATCACGCTGCAGGACTTGTTTGTCTTTGAAAAGCGCGGCATGGACCCCGACGGCAAAGTGGTGGGCCGCTTCGCCGCCACCGGCATTCGTCCCAAGTTCTACGAAAAACTGCTCAGCGCTGGCATTCGCCTGCGCCAGGATCTGTTCGAAGAAGTGATGGAGATCTGATCATCATGGGTTCCTTTCTAGCAATTATTCTGGCGATCTGGGCCGTCGCAATGATGGCCTGGTTCCTGGTCTCGAAATATTTCAAAGCATCCGATGTGGAGCGGGTGAAGGCCCGCTTGATGGGCACTTCGCGCACCCGGGCAGCCGCGGGCAAGAAGGGCGCTCCCATCGAAAAACAGGTCATCCTCAACCGCACCGACTCGAAGAACCAGTTCGCGCAAGTGCTGGTCGAAAAGTATCAGCTGGGCCCGAAGCTCGCGACTCTGATGGAACAGGCCGGCCTAAACTGGCCGCCGGCGCGGCTGGTACACATGACCATCATGACGCTCGGATCGGTACTGGCCCTGGGGTGGCTGTTCCTGCCGTTCCCCAAAGTGGTGACGCTGGTGGTAGCGCTGGTCGCCGCCACACTGCCCTGGCTGTTTGTCATTCGCAAACGCAAGGCCCGGCTGCATAAGTTCGAGGAACTATTTCCGGAAACCCTGGAATTCGTCTCCCGGTCAATGCGCGCCGGCCATGCTTTTTCGGTGTCGCTAGAAATGATTCACCGGGAATTTCCAGAGCCGATTTCAAGTGAATTCCGGCGCACCTTCGAGGAGCACAACTTGGGATTACCGATCGAAGTGGCGCTGCAAAAACTCGCAAAACGGGTGCCGTCGCTCGACGTGCACTTCTTTGTCTCCGCCGTGCTCCTGCAGAAGCGCACCGGCGGCAACCTGGCGGAAATTCTGGACAAACTTGCCTACGTGATTCGCGAGCGCTTCAAGCTGCGCGGGCGCATTCGCGCGGTGAGCGCGCACGGGAAAATGACCGCCACCGCTCTCAGCCTGATCCCGGTGGCGGTCGCGGTGCTGATGTTTTACACCAACCCTGAATACGTCAAATTCTTTTTCACCGACGACGTCGGCCAAATCATGCTGGGCTCGGCCGTGGCCCTGCAATTAATCGGTTACGGCATTATGCAGAAGATCGTGAAGATCGAGGTTTAGCGTTATGTCCCTACTCATCCCCTTGTTGATCTTTTTCGGAATCGCCGTAGCCGGCGCCATGTACGGCATGAAGATTTATGTGCGTCCGAAAGAGGCCATGGATCGCGTGGTGGGCGGCGCGCAGTCGAACGACGAAATGCCCTCGCATCCCAGCCTGGCGTTCCACGATCTGATCAAGCGGCTGGGCAACATGGTGCCGCAATCGCCCAAGGACGTCACGGTGATGCAGCGTCGTCTCATTCGCGCGGGGATGCGCAACGAGAGCGCGCTCAAGGTGTTGTATGGAGCCAAAGCGGTTTGCGGCGTGGCGTTCCCCTTGATCGCCGTGGCGGCTGTAGCCGGCTCGGAAACCGATCCGAGTAATAAATTCGTAGTGGTTCTGCTGGCCACCGCCATGGGGTTCTTCGGACCCAACGAATACGTGCGGCGCAAAGCGGCCGGCCGTCAGAAAGAGATTGCGCGCGGCTTACCGAACGCCCTCGATCTGCTGGTGGTGTGCGTCGAGAGCGGACTGGGTCTGGATCAAGCGATCTTGCAAGTCTCCAAGGAACTGGAGCACGCGCACCCCGAGATCAGCGAGGAATTTGGCTTGGTGAATCTGGAGTTGAAGGCCGGCAAACGCCGTGTCGAAGCGCTGCGGAATCTCGCCGAGCGCACCGGCGTCGACGATCTGAAAAAGCTGGTAGCGGTGCTGATCCAGGCCGATCGCTTCGGCACCGGCGTGGCACAGAGTTTGCGCGCGCATTCCGATTTCATGCGCGTGCAGGCGCGCCAGGTGGCCGAAGAGAAGGCCGCCAAATTAGGCGTGAAACTCATTTTCCCGATCTTCTTCTGCATTCTTCCGTCCCTGTTTGTGGTCACCGTGGGGCCGGTAGCTATGAAGATCATTCGTGAGTTAGTACCGATGATGCAGAACATCTAGGACTTGTCTAAAGCTTAGTCCTAGAAGAGCCGAATTCACTGTTATGAGGAAAGGAGAAATACGATGGATTCTTCCACTGTTCGAATCGTTTGTGCCGTGCTGGCGGTCCTGTTTCTTGGGATCATCGTGCTGCGCCGCAAAAAGAACGCCGAATAACACGAAAGCTCCTCTTGGGGAGGCGCTCGATTGAGTGAGTTCGTGCGCCTTCCCATAAAGATGTCTTTCACGATGTTTCTCAAATAATTGCAGGGCGGAGACGCTTTTCCGGCAGCCCGAACGCGCTGCGCCCAGGGTCAAGACCGGTACTGAGCCGAGCGATCCGTCGTTGCTTATGAGGTAGCTGAGGTCATGGTAGCTAGAGTCTTGAAAGCCGGAGTCTTGAAAGCTCGAGTCTTGAAAACCGGAGTTTTGAAAACTGGAGTCTTGCATGTCGCGTAAGTTTTCGTTGATCACCCTCGGCGTACTGGCAGCGCTCGCCTGCGCCGCCCAAACCGCTACCTTCGGAATACGGGTTCCCATAGGCGGAGAAGCCACCGATCTGGCGGTCGACGAACCCCGCGGCGTGCTGTATATATCCGACTTCACCGCCAGCCGCATCGAGCGGATGAACCTGGCGAACTTCCAGTTGCTATCGCCTATTCCGGTTGACCCCAATCCCGGTTCGATGTCGCTCTCCCCGGATCGCCTGTGGCTGCTGGTGGCGCACTACAACAATCCGGCGGCCGGAGCACCCAACAATAACCACTTGACGCTGATCGATCTGTTGAACGGCAATGCCCAGCAGACGCTGGCTTTGCCGGATCCGCCTTTGGCGGTCATGTTCGGCGCCGACAACCGGGCGCTGGTGGTCACGACCAAACAATTTCTGCTCTACAATCCTTTAACCAACACGGCGACGCTGCTCGAGACCATTGCCGATTTTACGGCCAACAACATCCCCGCTACCGACGGAACCTTCCCGCTGGACATCACTACGGCCTCGGTTTCGCGCTCGGGCGACGGCAACACGATTTTCGGCGTGGGCGGTTCCGGCCAGGCGATCACATTTCGCTACGATGTGCCGTCCCAAACCGTAAACCCCGGCGAAATTCAGATCTCGAACGGGAACTTGGGCCCTCGCGTGGTCAGCCTGAACCAGGATGGCTCGCGCGTGATGGTGGGCTGGACCATGCTGCAGCGCGGCCTGGGCATCACCAATTTCATTCCCAAGTCCAGCAATCAATTTAGTGTCGGCACCAGCCTGTTTGACGATTCCCGCGGCCTGATTTACGCGCAAATCCCAGCGGCGGCGAAGGACCCTCCGGTATTGCAGATTTTGGCGCAGGACAATCTCACAGTCCTGCAGCGTCTGAGGCTTCCGGAAAATACCACCGGCAAGAGCGCCTTCAGTTCAGACTCGAGCGTAATGTATTCGGTCTCTGATTCCGGAGTTCTGGTTCTGCCCGTAGGCTTTCTGAAATACTCCTACAGGTTGACGCCTTCGGCGCCCAGCGTGTTGCTCCGCGGAAACTTCTGCGACAGCAGCAAGATCACCCGTACCTTGACGCTCACAGACCCGGGCGGCAACGCGGCTGCATTCAGTTTTAAGCCGACTAACCCGGCAGTCACGGTCTCGCCGGCCAGCGGTGTGACGCCCGCCACGGTCACAGTGACGGTCGACCCGACGGCGTTCGCCGGGCTCAGCGGAACCCAGGCGATCGATCTGGGACTGACCTCGAGCAATGCGGTTAACGTGGTCGATCCGGTCAAAGTGCTGTTCAATCATGCCGAGCCCAGCCAGCGCGGAACCATTTTAGAAGTTCCCGGGACACTGGTGGATATTCTGGCGGATCCGGTGCGCGACCGCTATTACGTACTGCGTCAGGACAACAACACGCTGCTGGTCTATGACGGAGCCAACAACACCCTGCTCCAGACCCTGCGCACCAACAATGTCCCTACCACCATGGCGATCAGTTTCGATAATCGGTTCCTCTATATCGGACACGACGCCTCGGAAACCCTGGTGACCTATAATCTTGACGACTTCACCCGGCTGCCGGATGTGTCGAGTGCCGCCGGCAATGGAAACGTGATCCGCTCGCTTGCAGTCGCCAGTAACCGGATTATCGCGACGTCCCGTGACTTTACCGGCCAGGGACATATCCTTTTGATCGACCCGGTGACATTGAACGCCACCCAGCCTGCCGCCGTGGGCGTCTGGAAAAACCAGATCAGCGTCGGATCGGTCGCCACCGCGCCCGCAAACGGAGCGCAAGCGATGGTCGCCACACCGGACGGATTTACTTTTCTCTATGACGCTGGCGTGGGTGATTTCACGGTCTCGCGCCAGGATTACACGCAATTAACCGGTTCCTATGCCGCATCCCAAGGGCTCTTTACGGTGGATACGCACATGCTTAACGGGTCGCTGGTTCCGCTGTTCGATCTGGATTCCTCCGGCGGTTTGGCCTCGGGTTTTGTATTCAACACCGCCGCCATCCGTACGGGTGCGGTTGACTCGGCAAGCCCCGGATTCGCGGAACGCGTCAATTTCTCGACCGGCGGCGCGATTCTTCCCACGGCTACTGTCGAAGCGCCTCTGCTGCCCAATTCCAATGGGCTCATGGGTAAGTTTATCCGCAGTCTGGCGACTCTGCCGTTCCACAATTCCTACGTAAGCTTGTCGGTTTCGGGTCTGACGCTGTTGTCGGCAGACTACGACGCTCCGCTGCCGCAGCCGCTGATTACCAGCGTCGCCAGCGCCGCGGACGGAACCTCCGGTGTCGCTACTGGCGGCCTGATTTCCATTTTCGGCAGCAATCTCAGTCCTTCGCCCATCGCTTCGAGCGGAGTTCCGCTGCCGACGGTTCTCGGCAACAGCTGCGTGGTTGTGAACGGACAGCCAATCTCGCTGCTCCTGGTTTCTCCTTCGCGGATCAATGCGCAGCTGGATGACGGCACCAGCGGCTTGTCCACGATCAGCATCCGCACACCACAGAATGTGAGTCCCGATTTCAGTTTCACGGTAGGATCCACTGCACCGGCTGTGTTCCTCAATGGACAGTCGGGTACGTCGACCAATCTGCCGGCCATCACGCGCGCCGCCAATGGACTGCTGGTGACGGCTTCGAACCCGATTCATCACGGAGATTCGCTGACCATTTTTGCCGCAGGACTGGGAGCGACTTCGCCCGCGGTGGCCGCCGGCGCCGTATCGCCTTCGAATCCGCTGGCAGTCGCGGTGGTGCAGCCCACGGTGACGCTCAATGGCGTGGCGCTTCCCGTGACTTTTGCGGGCCTAGCGCCCGGCCAAATCGGGGTGTATGAAATTCAGGTCGCGGTTCCGGCTTACACGCCGCTGGGATTGAGCGTGCCGTTGATCATCGCGCAAAACGGACAGTCACAGACGGTGGATGTCCGCGTAGTGAATTAAATCGCATGGCGTGCCTGGTAATTGCGAAATCAAGCCGCTCGGGAATCGCCTGACACGAAAGAATCGCGAAGGAACAGGGGAGAGTGATATGAGACTGTATCGAATCATCGGAGTTTGCGGGCTGGGCCTGATGGCCATGGTGCCGTCCGCGATGGCGCAGCAATGGGAATTCGGCGGCGGCGTGGGGGGCAGCTTCTACCTCTCGCGGGATGTCACCAACGGTGCTACATCGGCCAGCGCCAAAATTAAAACCGACGTCGCTAGCGGCGTCTGGCTAGGCGAAAACCTGGGCAATAAATGGGGCGGCGAAGTCCGCTACGATTACCAGCGCGGCGATCTGTCGCTTGAGAGCGGCTCCGCGTCGGCGCGCTTTGGCGGCGAAACCCATGCCCTGCATTACGACATCCTATGGCACGCCACTGCGCGCGGCGCCAAAGTGCGGCCATTCCTCGCAGCGGGCGCCGGCATCAAAGTCTACCGCGGCACCGGCCAGGAATTGCAATCGCAACCATTGATGCAATATGCCCTGCTCACCAAGGGCAGCGAGTTGAAGGCGCTGCTTAGCCTGGGAGCCGGGGTCAAGTGGCAGATCGCCCGGGCCGTGCAATTGCGCCTGGAAGTGCACGATTACATCACGCCCTTCCCCAAGGAGATCATCACGCCAAACGTGGGCTCGCACGTTTCTGGCGTGCTGCAGAATATCGTGCCGATGGTGGCCATCGCGTATACGTTTTAACGAATGCGGCTCGCCGTGAAGGTGCGATGAATCTCTATGTACTTCGATGCAACTCCGATGAATATGACCATCCTGCTGGTGGTCACTCTGGCACTCATCGCGATCGTGCTGCTGATCCGGGGGCGTTACGACAGCAACCTTCCGCTGCTTTATTTCAGCGCTGCGCTGGCTATCAATGTGCTCTCGGACCGCGGCCTCTCCCCTTACCTGCTCTATACCGGCATTGCCTTTGCCCTGATTCTGCGCTTCGAGTTCATGGGTAAGACCTTCACCCGCTTTATCGGAGTCATGACCTCGCTTGCGATGGGCTTGACGATCATCGGGTTCCTGGACCAGGTGTTCTAGTCGCGCGTCTCTAGTCCTTGGTCACGGGCAGTCCCGCTTCATTCCAGGCCCGCCATCCTCCATCGAGCGAAATCGCATCCCGATAACCCATTTGCCTCAGCGCATCGGCAACCAGCGCGGAGCGATAACCGCCTCCGCAATACAGCACCATCTTGGTAGTCTTATCCGGCACGCGGGTTTCGATGTCCCGCTCGATGATCCCTTTGCTCAGGTGGACGGCCCCGGCGGCATGGCCCGCGGCCCATTCATGATCTTCGCGGACATCGATCAGCAGATGCCCCTCGCGCGGCAGCTTCTGGTACTCCGTGATATTCACTTCTTGAACGCGGGCCTTGGCGTCATTAACCAGAGCCAAGAAGGCGGGGTTGTGTTTCTTATGTGGAATCGTCATGGGATGCGCTCTCTCCTGCCGGCGAACTCTGCGGGACCCGCCGTATCCGCGCGCCCACGTCCGCCAACTTCGTTTCGATTCTGTCATAGCCGCGGTCGATGTGGTAGACCCGGTCGATCACCGTCTCCCCTTGGGCCGCCAAACCCGCCAGCACCAGCGAGGCGCTGGCCCGCAAGTCGCTCGCGATCACTTGCGCGCCGGATAACCGCATGGGCCCGGCCACCATCGCCTGCCGGCCCTCCAGGCGAATGTTCGCGCCCATGCGCGCCAACTCCAGGGCATGCATGAAGCGGTTTTCGAAAATGGTTTCCGTGATGATGGAGATCCCTTCGGCCTGGGTCATCAGCGCCATGAACTGGGCTTGCAGATCGGTGGCGAACCCTGGATGCTCCTCCGTGGTAATGTCCACGCTGCGGAGTTTCCCGGCGGTGCGCACCCGCAGCGTACCCGGGTCAGGTTCGCTTATTTCGGCGCCGGCGCTCGACAATTTGGCGATGAACGCCCGCAGATGATCCGGCTCGCAGCCGGTCACGCGCAGATCGCCCCGCGTCATGGCCCCGGCAATCAGAAAGGTCCCGGTCTCGATGCGATCGGCGATGATCGCGTGCCGCGCGCCATGCAGCGCTGCGACACCTTTAACCCGAATCACCGAAGTTCCAGCGCCCTCGATGTTCGCGCCCATTTTAGTCAGCAGCGCCGCCAGATCCACAACTTCCGGTTCGCAGGCCGCGTTGTGAATAACGGTCTCACCTCGCGCCAGCACGGCGGCCATCAACAGGTCTTCGGTGCCGGTGACCGTGATGCGGTCAAAATGCACTTCCGCACCTTCCAGGCCGTGCGGCGCTTCGGCTTCGATATAGCCGTGCTCCTGCCGGGTGGTGGCGCCCAGTTGCTCTAGCCCGGCCACGTGCAGATTGATGGGCCGCGTGCCGATGGCGCATCCGCCCGGCACCGAAACCCGCGCGCGCCCGCAGCGGGCCACCAGCGGACCGAGCACCAGACTCGACGCACGCATGGTTTTCACCAGATCGTAGGGCGCTTCTGGATTTCCGATCGCTCCCGCTTTCACCGTCACCCGCTCGCCGTCGATGGTGACGCGCGCCCCGGCGTGTTCCAGCAGTTGCTCCATGGTGTGGATGTCACGAACTGGGGGGATGCGGTCGAGCACCACTGTCTCCGCGGTAAGCAGACATGCGGCCAAGGCCGGCAGCGCCGAATTTTTAGCACCGCTGATAGCGATCTCGCCTGCGAGCGGGACGCCGCCCTGAATCTCAAACTTGTCCAAATGAAGCCAATGCCTCCCGAATCCGGTTTCCGCCCGCCGCCAGCGTTCCGCCGCCGGTACCCTCTTTAGCATCCAGGCTGGGCATGTAACCGAGGCCCTGGGATCCTTCTAAAGGCCGCTGCGTATGATCCATTGTATACGGCCT
>Ga0105240_10002024_pt1 | contig 33431 bp, 23 predicted proteins | sample KBSC54metaG_FD_80426 | JGI IMG/M metagenome (GOLD analysis project Ga0105240, IMG submission 80426) | Corn rhizosphere microbial communities from Kellogg Biological Station, Michigan, USA - KBS C5-4 metaG | ecosystem: Host-associated > Plants > Roots > Rhizosphere > Soil | place: Michigan, USA... | reverse complement strand
TGGATAAGCTGACGCGAAACGTTGAGGCCAATCTGGATCCGGTGGCGGACTTCAGCGCGGCAATGGGGCATGAGCGAGAAATTTCTCCTTCGCTGGGAGGGCGGACTGTTTTCGACGATCGCGCAGAGAAGAAGCCAAGCTCGCAACGCCAACTGTCGCTGTTCTCCGAATAACCTCCGCGGATAGCGCGAGAGATATCGCGGTAGACTTGTTCGCGATGGACAAACGAGTCAGCGTCATCATTGCACTGTTCGCCGTTCTTTTGTTGTCTACAATCTCCGCGCAGCCGGCTCCAGAGAAGCACGTCCGCCTGGCGATCTGCCAGATACTCGTAATCGACAGCGATCGCGAGGGGAATCTTCGACGGGTCCAATACGCATTGGAGCAGGCTTCCGCGCAGCATGCACAAATCGCTGTGTTTCCGGAGTCCTCGATCCTCGGATGGGAGAATCCTGACGCACACAAGATGGCATCGCCGATCCCGGGAGCCGATAGCGATCGCATCGCGGCCCTGGCGCGAAAGTACGGCATGATGATAGCGATCGGGCTCGATGAGAAAGACGGCGAACACCTCTACGATTCGGCCATTCTTGTTGACAGGTCGGGCAAGCTTTTATGGAAGCACCGGAAGATCAACGTCCTGCCCGAGCTGATGACGCCGCCGTACTCCCAGGGACGGCCCGAGAACATCGGCGTGGTGGAGACCGAGTTCGGGCGCATCGCGGTACTTATCTGCGCCGACACGTTCAGCGATGCTGTCGTCGAACGCATGAAGACACTAAAGCCGGACCTGATGCTTGTACCGTATGGATGGGCTGCCGCCAATGACAAGTGGCCCGATCACTCGAGGGAACTCGAGGCGCTGGTCAGCCGGCGTGCCGCGCAGGTTCGATGCCCGATGGCGGGAGTGGATCTGGTTGGCGAGATGACGCATGGTCCGTGGGCGGGCTGGACGTACGGGGGATCGAGCTTTGTGGCAGATGGAACCGGGCGCATCATTCTAACCGCACGCGATCGTGACACCGATCTTCGCGTCATAGATCTGTCGATCGGCTCATTGACTCGGTGAGATCGTTTGAGCGCAACGCGCATCGAATTTCCCGAGGAGTTTAGCCGCAGCCGTGTCCGCTTCCGCCCCCTTTAGCAACGCCGAAATTGCAGATCGCCTTTCTTCACTCGCGCAGCTTCTCACCGTGAAGGGCGAAAACCCATACAAGATCCGCGCCTACCGTCGCGCAGCTTCCAACATCCGCGGCCTTGGCGAGAGTGTGGACGAGCTGGTGCGGAACGAGGGTGATTTGACGGCGTACGAAGGAATCGGGAAGGCAATCGCCTACGCCGTTCGCGAGATCGTGCTGGAAGGCAAGCTCGGCAGTCTCGAGAAGCTGCGCGCAGAAGTGCCGCCCGAGGTGGTGGCCATCAACCAGCATCCACGGCTGGACCCTACGCGCGTGCTGCGCGTCTACAAGAAGCTTGGTATTTCGTCGATCGAGGAGTTGCGCAAGGCTCTTGAGAGCGGGGAGATCGATGAGGTTTTTGGCGCACGGATGACGCAGCACATCCGGCAAGGCTTGATGGAGTCGAATGCGATTCTTCTCTACCACGCGCACTCGCTGGTAGCGGCCATCCAGCATTTCCTGTTGAAGCAGTGTGGCGCCGTCCGCGCCATTGCGGCTGGAGACTACCGCCGCTGCGTCGAGGTCGTCAGTGACCTGGATTTTGTCGTTGAAACACCTGACTTCAAGGCTACGGCTGAAGGATTTCAGAGATTCGGCGGCCGGACGCCGATGCTTGAGGTGTCTCAAAAACATGCAACCTTTTCGTTGCCGTCGGGGCCGCTGCTTCGCTTGGAGGCGGCGGCTAAACAAAGCTGGGGTATCGCTCTGATCCGCCACACTGGGTCGAAGACGCATCTGGCCCGGCTCACACGCGTGACCGGCAGCCTGCCCGCTTTGGAGCGCGCTGAACCCTTCTCTACAGAAGAGGCATTCTACAAGCACTTCAAGCTACAGTTCATTCCGCCTGAGTTGCGCGAGGGCCTGGATGAGGTGAGGCTGTCGCGCGAGGGTAAGTTGCCGTCGCTGATCACGCAGGATGACCTTCGAGGCGATCTGCATATGCACACGGAGGCCAGCGACGGCGTGGATACTCTGGAGCAGATGGCATCGGCGGCGAAGAGCCGGAAGTACTCGTATGTCGGCATCAGCGACCACTCGCCGAGCCTCAAGATTGCGAATGGCCTTTCGCTCGAGAGACTCAAGAAACAGATCCGTGCGATTGATAAGTTGAATGAGAAGCTCTCAGGGATTCGCGTCCTTAAATCCGCAGAGGTCGACATACTCGCAGATGGCACGCTCGACTATCCGGACGAGATATTTCGCGAACTCGATTACACGGTGTGCTCCATCCACTCGCGATTTGCGATGAACAAGGAACAGCAGACGGAGCGGATTCTGCGGGCGATGGACAATCGTTATTTCAATATTCTTGGACATGCCACCGGACGTCTGCTGCTTAAGCGGCCGGGGTACGAGATTGACATCGAGCGCGTCATCGCTCATGCGAAACAGAACGGCTGCTTCTTCGAACTGAATTCCAGCCCCGACAGGCTGGACGTTTCGGCTGATAATGCACGCCTGATTCGCGATGCGGGGGTGCTGATCGCGATCTCAACCGATTCGCACAGCACTGGCGAGTTGGCGACCATGCGATTTGGGCTGGAGCAGGCACGGCGCGCCGGGCTGGACAAAGCCGCTGTGCTGAATTCGCGTTCGCTGGCTGAGCTGTTGAAGCTGTTCGCGCGCTGAGCGGCTGACAACGCAATGTTCAGGTCTTGTCCTGCTGCGCTGAGGCCCACTTGTACCGGCGCGTCTGGCCTCTGTGGGGCATGAGGCGCAGCTTACGGCATGTCGGGCATTCCCACGGATAGAGGCCGAAATGGGGTAGGATCTTCTGCTGCAAGAAGCCCTCGCGGGGAAGGCGACGCATGGGGTGCGTCTTGCACTTAGGGCAGAGGGGATGCGGATTGACTCTGCGCTCGTTCGGAAATTCATCAGGAGACATCAGCTGCAACTCTCAACAAGTAGAACCGGGCCCAATCGAGATGATTCAGCGTGAATGTCCCGGCATGTGCCGGATGAGTGACTCAAGTCAGGCGAGCGGTGGATTCGTCCTGTTGTAATCGACGGAGGCCAAGAATTGCAAGCCGGGCAACGGAGCGCGCCAGAGTAAGCGAAGCATTCAGGCTCTCGGGGCGCTCGAGGCGGATGCCGAGCGTTCGGGCGACTTCCTTGAAAGCGATGTCGACGTCATAGAGGATCTCGACGTGATCGCAAAGGAAGCCGATGGGCTGGAGGAGCAGGATCTTGACGCCCTCGCTGGCGATTGAGTTGAGCGTGTCCTCGACGGTGGGTCCGATCCATGGACCGCCGCTGGCTCCCTGGCTCTGGAAGGCGAACCACCATTTCGGAATCTCTGGAACGCGCTCGGCGACCAGTTCAGCCGTGTGCTTCGCTTCCTGGGCGTAGGGATCGGCGCCCTCTCCGGGCCAGTGTCTCGGCTGTCCCTCATTTGCAGCGGGTGTCTGAATTGTCCTGCATGGAACGCTATGCGCGGTGAAGAGCACCGGGACCGGGGCGCCAACTTCTGATGCGAGCTTTTGCTCGGCGCCACGCAACCGCTCTGCGAAGGCATCCGCGAGCAGCGGGTCGTCGGCCCAACCTTCTGTGAAGTCGATCTTGAGCGAACCCGCCTCGGCCTGCACGGCTCGCTTGTACAAGCCAACACTGGTGCGGGAGTTCTGCGGGGCAAGACAGAGGACAGCAGCCTCTTCCACTCCGTCGGCGCGCATTTTGCGCACGACATCGGGAATGTAAGGCTTCCAGTTGCGCATGCCGACGTAGACCTCGGCGTCCACTCCTTCCATGGCGAGCTCAGCCTCGACCAGCTTGCCTTGCTCGAGGGTGATGTCGGTGAGCGGGCTGCGGCCGATGAGCGAGTAGCGATGCTTGATTTCCTCGATGACGTGCTCGGGGAGCGGTCGCCCGCTCACGACATTGCGCAGGTACTCGGGGATGTCGTCAATCGTTTCGGGTGTGCCGTGCGCCAAGAGAAGAACAGCCTGTTTAGGCATGCTGGTTCTCCAGCCGGAATTCCCGCACCATTCGCACAACAGCCTGAACGTTTTCTACGGGTGTGTTAGGGACGATGCCGTGTCCGAGGTTGAAGATGTGACCTGGCCTTCCGGCGGCAGCGCGAAGAATCTCCTTTACACGCGTCTCGATGACTTCGATGGGTGCGAAGAGTGTGATGGGGTCGAGATTGCCCTGCACAGCATGGCTGTGGCCAACTTCGCGCCAGCCGATATCGAGCGGCTGCCGCCAGTCGAGGCCGATTACGTCGGCTCCGGTTGAGGCCATCTGAGCGAGCAGACCAGCCGTTTCCACACCGAAGTAGATGACCGGAACGCCCATTTCCTGAACGGCGCGGACGAGGCGCTTCGAGGCTTCGAACGCGTAGTCGCGATAATCGCTGAGGCCCAGAGAACCAACCCAGCTGTCGAAGATCTGAATGACGTCGGCGCCCGCCTGGACCTGGAGGCGGCAATACTCTGTGAGGACAACAACCAGTTTGTCGAGCAGACTGCGCCAGGTTGCGCTGTCGCCGTACATCATCTGCTTGGTGAAGACGTAATTGCGCGAACCGCCGCCTTCGATCATGTAGCTGGCCAGCGTGTACGGTGCGCCGCAGAATCCTATGATCCCGAGGCGGTCGCCGAAGTGCGTGGCGACTTTTTCGATAGCACGCGCTACGTAGGCAAGATCCAACGTCCGATCTGTCCGAAGAGCTTTCACGTCCTCCGCGGTTCGAACAGGATGGTGCACGACAGGGCCCTCGCCAGCCTGGAATTCAAAGGGCAAGCCCATCGGTTCGAGAGGCAGAAGGAGGTCGGCGAAGATGATGGCGGCGTCGACGCCCAGCTTTTCGGCGGCGGTGATTGTGACCTCTGCGGCGATCTCCGGCTGCTTGCAGATCTCAACCAGCGTGTGATGCTTGCGGACGTCTCGGTACTCCTGCATGTAGCGTCCGGCCTGGCGAAGGAACCAAACGGGCGTGCGATCGACCGGCTTTCGCAGGCAGGCGCGAACGAAACGAGTGCCTTCAAAGACAGAATCCTGGCCTGTCACCGACGCGGTGGCGTTCTTACCGACAATATCCATACAGGCTGATTCTAATGGGCGTAAGAAGTGCCGCAAGGTACTTTGTCACACTAGGTTTACGCGATCAAATTGCCGGACCTGGTGCTCGCGGGTTGTTTTTTGCAGGGCCGGATGGAGACAATCGGTAGGCGATGACTTCCCTGCGAGATTCGCTTCGGTTTGAAGGCGTACATTGCAGCATCACGCTCGAGCACCCAGCTGACTCAGTAATCCTGCTCCAGATCAGCGGGACCGATACCGGCGAACTCGGCGAGGCACCGATGCGGACACTGCACGAGTGGCTCGCTTCTTCAGAGACGGTGAAGCTGTTTATCGATGCGCGAGCGGTTCGCGGCGCATCGATTGACGTGAGCAGTGAATGGGCTGCCTGGCTGAGCGAACATCGAACTCAATTCCAGTCGATAACTATGCTGACCGGGTCGAAGTTGATTCAGATCACGGCGGAGTTTGTAAGGCGTTTTGCTGATTTGAACGGGATCATGTGGGTATGCACGGAGCCTGCAGTATTCGATCTGGCGGTGGAGCAGGCGCGACGGTCTTAGCTCGACTCAGCGATCACAACTGGATGGTTGCCCATTGGCCGCCGACTCGTTGGAGTTCAAACATGCGGCCATGTACCTCGAGCTTGTAGGTTCCGTCGGGAGGGGTCTCCGCTGCAGCGGTGATCCGGAGACTAGTCCACACGGCGACGGTTGGCCTCTCGTGATTCAGTTTGGTACTGAGGGCTACGGTGCAATCGCTCTGGAAGGAATCACCTCGGATGATGCCATGCAGGTGATCCGTGGTGTGTTGTTCCGTCTTCCGCTTTTCCATTCTTGCCCTCGATCCGGATTCAGTTGGCCGCCCCGGAGACCGTGGGGGGAGATTACCGGATTCAGCCATCCTCCTGCAACGCAGTGCCAGTTGATGTCCCCGGTTCGATCTGTCATTTGGTTTCGCCGGTCCGTGCACGGGGGAATACCCCTCCCCCCGGGCCTCACGCTTTTTCAACAGCTTACAGAGGGGAACGGCGGCAAGCTGATGAAAGTGCGAGAGTTAGAATCCAAATTATAGAAATAGAAGGATTTAAGACAAAGTCCCCTGATTTTGTCCCATATGGGAAAAACAGGCCTCAAACAATCTAGGCGTGTAAACCTCTGAGGTGCGCCCGTCGGTGCTAGAAGGAGCCAAATGTCAGGACAGCCTCACTGCAACTGGGCGCAATAGAAATTTTTTGATGGTCTGTGTGGCTAAAGATTCTGTTCTGAGCTACTTACAACAGTGGTGGGCTGTAAAGTTATCTTTGCGTTAGGTTTAGGCACACAGATATGACAGCAAAGGAGTTAGTCCAGTTCGTAGTTCATAGTTCGAAGTTCCCGCAGGGAGTCAGCGTGCGCCGTTATGGACTCGGTTCCCATCTCGCAAACCATGTCTATTATGCGCCGTGGCGAGTTAATAGGATGCAAAGTTGCCCGGCAACCTCCGCTTCGCCAGCCGATTGCCACCTTCGGTCGAAACAAGACAATCCAACCCAATATCGCTGAGGGCGCACTCCTTCAGAACGTTACGGAACTGATCTTCCTGATCGACGCAACGTGCGTGGAAGTCTGTCCAGGCAAGATGGCAGCCCAAACTACCGTTTTTTGAAGAATTGAAAGCAACTTACGCAAAAGTATATCTTCATCAAAAACCTACGAGTGCCCTCCGTCCCCAAGTTACTGATTCGATAAAAGAAAGTTAAATTTCCTGGCAATGGCTACGGAATTGCAAAGTGTAGTGCAATTCTCCCCTGGACCGTGCGTCACGATCAGTCGGCGTGATGCTTCCCCGACCTGCCAAGGCTCTCTCGCTCAAGCAAACGTGTTTCAGGTACGGCAGGTCTAGCTCAACCGAAGTGAAGGACCAGAAAACATATGAAAAAGATCACTTTTGCCGCGATCTACCTGTTCCTGTTTGCTCTGGTGGCGCCCCATGTGGTTTTCGGGCAGGCCACGGCAAGCGGAACAATCTCCGGCACGATCTCGGATCCCTCGCAGGCCGTCATCAATGGGGCCGAAGTCACGATCACAAGCGTTTCGACCGGGGCCTCGAGAACCATGGTTACCAACAATGTTGGGAGCTATCGGTTCGACCTTCTGCCTGCCGGTGCGTACAAGCTGACGGTGAAGGCCAACGGATTTACAACCGCCCTGCAGAGCATTGAGCTTCTGGTAGGTGCGACCGCGACCTCCAACGTGACCCTGACTCCGGGTGCGGCATCGCAGACCGTCGAAGTGGAAGCTTCCAATCCGCTCGTGGATGTGATGAAGACCAGCGTGAGCACGGAGATTACGCCGTCAGAAGTACAGAACTTGCCCATGATCGGGCAAGACGTCGCCGATCTGGCCTATTTGGCCCCGGGCGTGAAGCAGACTGACTCGTACGATCCGACGAAAAACCGCTATGCCATTCTCTCGGTGAACGGCGACGGTGGACGCAACGTAAACGTGACCGTTAACGGCGTGGACAACAAGGACAACACTGTCGGCGGACCGGTGATGCAGCTTCCGGCGGAAGCCATCGAGGAGTTTCACATCAGCACACAGCGCTTCTCGGCTGAGAACGGCCGGTCGGAAGGCGCGGCAATCAACATCATCACCAAGCGCGGAACGAACGATTTCCACGGATCGGCGATCGGCCTGTTCCGCGACACGAGCCTGAACGCGGACGAGAAGGATCCGGACGGAACCGGCGGATCGAGTCCGTCTCACCCGGATTACACACGCCAGCAGTTTGGTGGTTCAATCGGTGGTCCAGTAAAGAAGGACAAGGGATTCCTCTTCTTCGCGATCAACCGTGAGCGTGAGCATTCATCCTTGCAGGAAGACAGCACCTCATTCGCGGAACTCTCTGCCGCCCAGTCATTCTTCGGCAAGCTTGACACGCCTTCGGCAACCATCCCGAGGCCATTCTTTGAGACAAGGTACAGCGGTCGCGCCGACTGGACGTTCAGCAAGCGTGAGAGCGCATACCTCAGCTATAACTCGCAGGCGAACAACAGCCTTAACGATCAGTCTGACGGCACCGGCGATCTGAACAACGGCAACTTCACGGTCAATCACCTGCAATTAGCCAATCTGACATTCAATTCGATACTCTCCGACACTACCGTCAACCAGGCAACGGTCGGGTTCCAGTACTGGAATAACCTCATCGCCAGCAGCATCAGTTCACCTTTGGTTACGTTCCCCAACGCCTCGTTCGGCACAAACACCAACGTTCCGCAGCAGTCGTTCCAGCGCAAATGGCAGTTCAAGGACGACTTCTCGAAGGCTATGGGCAAGCACACCTTCAAGGGCGGCTTTGACTATATCTGGAACCCGGTAGAAGGCGGCTTCTTCGAATTCAGCTCCACTCTGGAAATCGACTTCGGAGCCAATCCGAGCGACATTCTTGCCAACAAGGGCGGCAAGTATGCGCAGGGATTTGCTACACCAGGCGCTGTTACCGGAATGACGCAGGCAGTCGGCGATCCCACCTTCCTCGTGGCGACCAAGCAGCTCGGTTTCTATGCTCAGGATGATTGGAAGGCTTCTCGCCGTCTTACGCTCAGCCTAGGTCTCCGCTGGGACAAGGACTTCAACATGATCGGCGGTTCGGATATCAAGGACAGCCGCACGTACAAGGAACTTGTCGCGCTCAACAATCCGGTGTCAAACCCCTATGTGTCCAAGATTCCGCAGGATGACAACCTAGACTTCAGCCCGCGTGTTGGATTTGCTTACGATGTGAGCGGCAGGGGCAATCACGTATTGCGCGGCGGGTACGGGCTCTACTACGGGAACGTGTTCCAAAACATTCCTCTGTTCATGGAGCAGATGTCTAACCCCACCGTCTTTGGATCCGTCTTGAGCCTTTCGGCACCCGGAGACGCAGTACCTGGAACGAGCAAGACTCTTGGAACCTGGGCATATGGGGTCGATCCATTGCCAACCATTCCTGGTCCCTCGACCGAACTTGCTCCGGGCAGTGTAGGACGGCTGATGGATCCTCACTATCGGAACCCCGTTACCGAGGAGTTCAACGTTGGATATACCTGGGCTGTAAATCAGAACACCGCAATCGAAGCTGAATACACTCACGTGCTCGGTCTTCACGGCAACAAGACGATGAATATCGATCAGAAGATTCCGATCAACGGTACAATCGTTCGCCCGTTGGATGCGGCGTTTGCAGCGAATCCGACCATTCCTGAGTTGGCCAGCGTCCGCAATGAAGAATCAATTGGCCGCGAACACTACGACGGACTCAACTTCAGCTTCCGCGAGCGGATGACCAAGCGGTTTCAACTCACCACAAACTACACTCTCTCGTGGGCATACGGTTATGGCAGCGGCGGCGGTTCGTTCCGCAACTACCCCAAACTTTCAACAGCTCCGTTTGCAAAGTGGGAATGGGGTCCGTCGCCTAACGACGAACGGCATCACATCACCGTTGCCGGCGTAGTTACATTGCCCAAGGGCTTCGAAATCGCACCGATCATGCAGTATGGTTCGGCTCGTCCGTTCGACCTGACCAACTCGAGCAATACTCTCAACACCGGTGGTGGAACGGGCGTTGGCGTGGTTGTGCCAACCGCTGACCCGAAGAACTACTTTGCGTTCGCCGGCGACAACGCAGGCGCGCAGAACTGCTTCTATGGCCTGAACAACGTTTCGGCGGCATGCACGATCGTGCCTTACGATCCACTGCGCGGCGATCCATTCTTCCAACTCGATACCCGTCTCGCGAAAAACATCAAGATTCACGACCGGGCCAACATCCAGCTGATCGCGCAGGCGTTCAACCTGACCAACCGGGCGAACTATGGCAACAACTTCGGCCATAGCATTGGCTCTGCAAAGACCTTCGATCACCCGGTGGGCTTCATCTCTCCGAGCTCCACGATCATCCCGCGTTCGACGTGGGGCGAGCTTGGATTCCGGTTCAGCTTCTAACAAGAAACGAAGTACAACTTGAAAGGGCTGGCGTTCGCGCCGGCCCTTTTGTTTTGCCCGTTACCGAAGAGACGTGAGACCTGATTCTCGAGTGGCATTCATCACTTCAGAAATCAAAAGTGCCGATATACTGAGGACACTCAAGCCCTTTCAATCTCTTGTTTTGGTGGTACACGTCTTTGCGTCTTTTGAAGAGAAGCTGGAAGTTTGCTGATGTGGCGGTGCTGTGCGCGCTGGCAGCTTTGCTGGCTGTAAACAGTGGATTCGCCGTACGTTGCGGTGTTGAACAGCACCAAATGAACCGCCTGATCCAGCAGGCGCAGCAGCGCCAACAAGCCTGTCTTGCTTTGGGTCTGCAGTGGGAAGCGAACGACCAGGAACGGCAATATAAGCCAGGCACAAGCGCCGGAACGAACGCCACGGTGGGGCCTATCTCCGGGTTCGTGATGGACGTGACCGAGAATGAGTTCGGACATGCCGAGGGGCGCTGCCACGCTCTCAGCGCCAGCTACAAGGAACTGATCGCGGAGTATTGATTGTCGTTCAGCGCGGGTCGACGCGAGCGCAGTGGATTGAGGTTTTGGCGCGCTTTACCTGCGCTCAGCATTGAGCCGCTGACCGATGCTCGTCCCTCAGTGCTGGGATAAGAATAGCCATCAATATAAGCGCCACGGGAACCGTCAGCATGCCGGTGCGGATGCTTGCGGTGTGAGCGGAGACGAATCCAGCGACCCAGGGAAGTACCGAGCCGCCGAAGCCGGCAGTGAAGAGAATCCAGCGAGAGTCGGCGGAGTGCCGCGTGCGGGCAAAGAACCCGGAGAGCACGAGCGGATACGTTGGAGCCAGCGAAGCGCCTAGGACGAACATTGCCACATTGCGGAGCGCCAATGTGGGTGCAAACACCAGCAGAAAAGCGGCGAGCAGGCCCGAGACGATCACGATCTGGAAGATTCGAATAGGCGAGGTGCGCAGGAGCAGAAGCGAGCAAACGCCGCGCGATAAGAGGAAGCCCATCCAATAAAACGAAGATGAGGCCGCGGCCAGGACGAGCCCGCTGTTTTCAGTCCGCAGCGCATAGGTTGGAAGCCAGGTGGCGACGGTGTTCTCGATTCCGACCTGGAGAAATGCAGCGAAAGCAAACAGGAGCACGATGCGCAAGGCAGTGGTCTGTCCGCGGCTAAGGGACGGATCGATGTGTTCGTGACGATCACGAAGGACCAAGGCGCAAGCTATGGCCGCGCAGATTGCAGTGCCCGCAAACAGGCTATAGGCGGTTCGGTAATCGTGATGAAGGAGAATGCGCGCGGCTATGAGTGGTGCGGCGAGAGCACCTGCACTCCAGGAGAAGTTGAGAAGCGTGAGAATCGATGCGCAGCGATCGCGGAAGTTTTGTCCAACGAAGAGCGTCACAGCGGACATGGGGACACCCACGCTGATACCGAGGAGAAAGAACACCGGATTGAGAAGCGCGCGCGGGCTGGCCGACACGGCGAGGCATGCGCCCGCCATCGCGACGAAGCCGATTGTCATGGTCCGAGCGTAGTTTCGCCTGCAGAGCAAAGCGCCTATCGAAGTACCTGCAAAATAGAGCAGGAAGAGAAGACCGGAGTCCGCATCGCTGAGGTGATAGCGGCTAGAGATAGAAGGCAAAAGTGCGCCGCCGACGATGTGCAGCACCGCAGTCAGAGCGAACACGGGGTGCAGGAGGAGTAGAGCGCGGGTGGAGGGTGGGCTGGCTGCTGCGGCCATCTGGTTAACTTCGGCGGGCTCGAGTTCGCTTTGGATTTGGAGGGCAGGTTGATTCGCGGATGACGAGTTCAGGATGTATGGGAACGAAATCGGTGAAGACGGCCTGGCCCCGGATCCGCTGCAGGAGGATCTTTGCGGCAGTAGTGCCCATCTGGTGCAAGGGCTGGCGAATTGTAGTGAGGCTGGGATTGTGAAACGCAGCGCTCTCAATGTCGTCAAATCCGACGATGGAGACGTCGGTGGGCGCGTGCAGTCCGTGGTTCATGAGGGCGCGAATGGCTCCTATGGCTGCGATGTCGTTGTAACAGATGAGTGCTGTGAAATCGCCGCCGCGTTGGATCAGCTCGTTGGTTGGCTCAAAACCTAGTTCCGGCGTTGAGACACGAAGCTTGAGCTGCACGACGAGTTCGGGCGGGACCTGGAGCTTGAGGTCGCGCGCAACGTTCATCAGGCACTCCCAGCGGTCGTCGGCGTCGGAGCTGTGGCTGCCTCCGCGCATGAAGGCGATTTTGCGATGACCGAGCTGGTATAGATGGCGTAGAGCGAGTTCCGCAGCTCGCTTTTGATCGAGGACGACGTTTGTAACGCCTTCGATCTTTTGATGGCCGGCGACTGCAACGGCAGGTAGAGCTCCGATGCTCTTCTCAAGCGATGTGTCGATGAAGACGAAACCTTCAACGGAGCGGTCCATCAGCAGCCGAGGGTACTCCTCGATCAGATCCGGCTTTCGGCGGTGGCTGGCAGTGAGATAAAAGTAGCCCTCTTCGATGAGGTGTTCTTCTACACCGCTGAGCACCTGCGATGCGTAGCTGTCGCTGAGCTCGGGCACGAGGACGCCGACGGTGAAGGTCTGGCGCTTGCGGAGCGAGCGGGCGAAGAAGCTGGGGCGGTAATCGAATTTCGCGGCAGCCTCGACAACCCGGTCGCGGGTCTCCTGAGGGATGGAGCGCACGCCGGGAGCGTTGTTGAGGACAAGCGAGATGGTGGCAGGCGAGAGGTTGAGATACTCGCCGAGGGTTCGCAGACTGATAGGTTGACCCGGTTGAGGAGCCGCTCCTGGTTTATTTCGCTTGGGCATGCACTCAATGTTGTAACACCACGAGCTTGGGTTCGCGCTATCGTTTCAGCACTACCGAGACGAGCAAAAGTGTGCGTACAACACGCACACAGTGCTTAAGGCCTATCCTTTGGGTGGGAGTGCTGCGGGCTGATTGGCTCCTTGGAAGGCGAATTGATCCTAATTATCCAAGACCATCTATCATGATTGAGAGGGCCGCCTTTTCTCGTAGAATAAGGGTACGGAGAGTTGGGAGAGTGGTTTAATCCGGCGGTCTTGAAAACCGTTGTGCCTGAAAGGGTACCGGGGGTTCGAATCCCTCACTCTCCGCCATTTACGCCTGAGGTCCTTCGCCAGCTCAGGATTTCGCCTGCGCGCTTCTATGCCGAACAGGGTCGCGACCCTGTTCAGACATTCAGGGACTTCAGGTACGGCACACTCTGCGGCATCAACGCTGGATCCTCTTCAAGCTCCACGAAGTAGTTCTTCACGCCGCCGGTCTTGGCGGCTGCAAATACTGACTTCCAATCGACGACTCCCTTGCCCAGCGGGACCTGGCGAAAACCAGACTTCGTCGAGGAGTCTTTCACCCAGTCCTGGCAATGCATGGAAAGGAAGCGACCGGGGTACTTCTCAAAGTACGTCACCGCATCGTAACCCTGCTGCTTGGTAGAGACCTGAAACTGCAGCTTGGTGGTGGCGGGATTCAGCTCCGCGATCATCATGTCGTAGACCGGTTTGCCGTCGATGTATTCGGAGACAAAGCCTTCGTTGTGCAGCAAGGCAACGATGCCTGCGGCGTGTGCTTTCTCAGCGAAGACATTGAAGGGCTCTACATATCGCTTGACGTCGTCGGCCGTCTCCGTGGTTCTCGGGCTCCATGGGCCCAGCGCTGCAATGGCCATCTGAGTCATGCCGAATTCCTTGGCATACCCGATGCTTGCGTCGGCCTTCTGGAATAGTTCCTCGGCCGACCAGTGCGCAGAGATGCAGCCCAGTCCCCAATCGGCCAGCATGCGCCGCAATTCCTGCGGCTTGTACTTCTGAAGGCTGGAAAACTCTTCGTACCCGTATGGCGAGCACAACTCTATCTGAGTGAACCCGGCCGCCCGCAATCCGTTCATCGTGCCGGCGAAGTCCGTACCAATCGACTTGCGCACAGGATAGGTCTGGCAGCCAATGGGCAGGCCGAGAGGATCGGCGGATAGAAATCGACAACCGGAGAGAAGCGCCGAAGCAGCAATCCCTCCCATTAAAAAATTCCTGCGATTCATTTTGTGTGCTCCACCTTTGCAACGTCGCAAGAACTATACCATTGCAGCGAAAGTGGCTGAAATGCGTGAAGTATCCTTTTGCTAGCTGAGCGCGGCGCGATCTGAGCGGCCGAAAGGCGGGAGTATGAGCGGGGGTATTTGGGTTTTCGGCGATGTGAACATGGCCAGAAATTCAGTTACCGTGCGGAAGCTTAGGAACGCTCTCGCTGTGCGATTCTTCACGACAACTATGAGCTCGTTTCTGTGCGGGTCAGTGCTGGCGGTGGCGATCGGCTTCGGGGCGTATGCGCAGACCGGGCCGGGACAGGATCCAGGACAGGTTGCATTCTCTTTGGAGCGTGAAGGCAGACTGGCTGAGGCGGAACAGGCCTGGGCGAAACTCGCCCGGAAGAATCCGACCAAGGCAGAACCGCTCGCGCACCTGGGACTGATTGAGGCGAAGCAGGGGCGCTACGCCGAGGCGATCAGCAGATATCGGAAAGCTCTGACTCTGGATCCACGCATGCCGGGGCTGCGCCTGAACCTCGGGTTGGCCGAGTTCAAAGCGGGCGAGTATCAGCAGGCAATCGCAGACCTTGATCCTCTTTTGAAAAGCCAGCCTGGTGATCAGCAGCTCACGATTCTCGTGGGGATGTCGCACTACGGGCTTGGGCAGTACGCAGAGGCATCGCGATCGCTAAAGCAGGCCGTTAGTCAGGATCCGCAGAATTTGACGCTGCTGTCGACTTTGGCGCATAGCTGCCTCTGGTCGAAGGATTACCCGTGCGTGCAGGATGCATTTCATCGGATCGTGGCGCTGAATGCTGATTCTGCTGAAGCCGAGATGCTGATGGGCGAGGCGCTGGACGAGATGAAGGATCACGAGGGCGCCGTGCGGCAATTTCGCGCGGCGGCCAAGGTGAATCCGAAGGAGCCCAACGTGCACTTCGGGCTGGGGTATCTGCTGTGGACCAAAGGGCAGTATCCGGAGGCAGCAAGCGAGTTCCAAGCCGAACTGGCGAATGATCCTCAACATCTTCAGGCGATGCTCTATCTCGGCGACGCGAAGTTGCAAATGAATCAGCTCGATGAGAGCCGGCCTCTGCTGGAGAGCGCGGTGAAGTCGGAACCTGCAAACGGCATGGCGCATCGCGACCTCGGAATTGTTCTGGCTGAGCAGGGGCGGAGCGATGAGGCTCTGAAAGAATTCCAGACAGCGATTCAAATCAATCCCAAAGACGTGAATGCGCACTATCGACTGGCGAGGCTGTATCGTGCGATGGGTAAGACGGCAGAAGCGAAAACTGAATTCGCAAAGGCGAGCAGCTTGAACAAAGCGGAAGACGAGAGATTGTTGAAGGTGATGTCGACCATTCCTTCGGGCGCTGCGAAGTCGAGCACAGCGCCGAAGCAGTAGCTCAAGCAGGTCAGTTGTGATCCGCTGATCTCAATCCATCGATCCGAATCTTTTCTGCTAGATCCCTTGCCTTTCAAGAGCCGGTGGCGAGAGTAAGTGCAGTTAAGCCCACTTCCTATTAACAGGCACTTTCGGTACGACGTAAAGTCGTGCCCTGACGCTTTGGCTTTCCTGTTGTCCCACTCATCGCACGGTGAGGCTGTGCGATGAATGGGCACAGGACCTTTTTTTACTCCACCCGGCCACCGTGCCCTGACGCTTCTCATCCTTGTTTCTTCGCAAAGGTGCGGAATGGCTCCCGCCTACACCAAGGCTCCGACGTGACGAGCCCGCCTACGCCAAGGCTTCGGCGTGACAAGTTGGGCACCCAAGTTCTGGCTACTGCATTCGGCACCATTAAAGTCGTGCACTGACGCTTTGGCTCTATGAGCAAAAAAGAAGGCCGGAGCAGAAGCTCCGGCCGATTTCAGGAGAATCGAGACGCCCTAGAAGATGAACTTGGCGCCGAGCTGGATACGACGCGGTGAGTGGCCGCTTGTGACCTGGCCGAAGCCCGAGCCGCCGTAGAGTTTTGTGTCACTGAGCGAACTGTCGACACCCGAAAAGCTCTCGTGGTTAAATGCGTTGAAGAATTCGCCGCGAAGCTGGAGGGAGACCCGTTCAGCAATCTTCGTATTCTTGATTGCCGCCAGGTCCCAGTTCTCGTATCCCGGACCGAGCAGGTTGCCCGACCGTTCCGTGCCCCAGTGGTTCTCAGCGGGGGCAAAGGAGTCTGTTGTGAACCAAGCCCCAACACTCTTCGTCAGGTGAACTGGTCCGATCTGATCAGGACGCGTTCCGGTTCTCCCTGTACCGACATGATTTCCATTCGGGTCCCACGGATCGAATGGCTGGCTGATCGAAAAGTTCTGGCCAGAGAAGAACTGGGTGATGCCGGAGACTTCCCAACCGCCAGCGACTCTGCCGATGAGACCGGCCTGATTCGTGTGGAAGGGCAGGTCGTAGACGTAGTTCGCGGTGAAGGTGTGCGGCTGGTTGTAGGTCGCTGGACCGTAATCCAGTTTGAAGTCGTACTGATAAGTGGAGTAGGTGTCGCGGTCAGCAGATTGCGTGGTCAGATCCTTTGACCAGGTGTAGGCCACGCCTGCCTGAAGACCGTGGGAGTGGTGATTGAGGCTGACCTGCAGCGAGTTGTAGTTGTTGGTGTAGAACGGGCCGCGATCGCGAATGGTGGCGTATCCGGCATAGGGACGGAGCGCATTTGTCTGCGTTGCAGGAGCAGCTTGCACAGACGCGATTGTCGGCTGATTCATGTCAAACTGGCCGAGCAGATGACGCGCGAGCGCGCCAACGTATGCGGTTTCGAGCACGGTGCTGGGCCGAAGCTCGCGCTGGATGCTCAGGTTGAAGTTGGAGTACCTGGGCACGTAGAACGCGGGATTGCCGGTGGCTACGAGCAGGTTCGGACCGTAGCTAACGGATACCGTGCCGGCATTGATGTTGTCGAACTTCGTGGTATTGATGGTTCTGCCCTGTGCGAGCGGCGGGTTTGTGAACGCATTCTGCTCCCAGATGCCGTTGAGCAAGCGGTCATAGAAGACACCGAAGCCACCACGTACCACCATCTTGCCGTTGCCGCTGATGTCGTATGCAAAGCCGAAACGGGGTGCGAAGTTGGAGTTGTAGTTCGGGTTGACGTACGCGCCGAAGGGCGAGCACGAAGCCAGCGGCGAAAGCTTCTGCGCGTTGCTGCAAGCTGCGCCCTTGGGGAAGATAAGCCCGTTGGTGTAGGTGGCGGGTTGCAGCAGGAAGCCGTTGACGTACTGGCCAGCTACGAAGTTTCCGGTGGCTGGATCGATCGCGGGCGCATTTGACGGGTTGTAGTACTTGGGATCGAAGTTCGACAGCGTGTTCTTCACGTCAGTAACGGAGGGCAGACGGCTCCAACGTACGCCAAGGTTGATCGTTAGGCGCGGCGTGATCTTCCAGTCGTCCTGGACGAACGCTTCCGTGTTGATGAAGTGCAGGTCGGGGATGATATCCGGCAGTGTCTGCGTGAACGTGGAGACATTGCCGACGAGGAAGTCGCCCCACGAGTTGAAGCTAAAGTTAGGCTCGCCGTTGACTGCGTTTTCGGTTTTGATCATCTGCTGGATCTGGAAGCCGGTACGCAGAGTGTGCCTGCCAAGATTGAATGAGAGGTTGTCGAAGTACGTGCGGTCCAGGTTGCGCTCGTTCCAGGGAGACGAACCCGCGTTGAATCCCGTGACTCCTGTAATGGAGATTGCAGGCACCTTGCCGTACGGATCGGGCGACCACTGATTCGTCAACGCACCATTGATCGCAGCCGAAGTTGCAAACTGATTGGGCTTGATCTGTGAAAAGTAGGTGCCCTGCGAGTACGCAAACTCAAATTCGTTTACGACTTTGGGGTTGATGGTCCAAGTCAGGTTGCCGACTGCGTTTTTCCCGGGCGAGTTGACGAGGGTATCAACAAGGCCCGGATAGTTCGAGCCGGCCCAGAGGCCCTCGGGGTTGTCCACCGGCATGGTGTCGTTCATGTACCGAGCATAGAAATGAATCTTGTCAGTGAAGTAGTGATCGACGCGCGCGATGTCATCGCGGAAGTTGTTCAGGTTCGACGATGAGAAGGTGTATCGCGTACCGTCGTTGGCCGGATACTTATTGAAGACGTTGGTCAGGTAGACGTTGGAGTTCGCGCTGTAGCAACTGGGCGAGATCGTGGTCGTATCACTGGCCGCGTCGTAGGTGGCACATCCGGCCGGGGCGTTGGTGAACTTGCCGGAAACAACGCCGTTCAGCATTGCCTGAGTTGCTGCGGGCATGCTGTCGCCACCGGGCGTGCTGATCTTGCGCCACTCCTCAGACCAGAAGAAGAATGTCTTGTTCTTGCTTGAGTTGTAGTGATCGGGGATGAAGATGGGGCCACCGATGGTGAAGCCGTACACATTGTGGTGATTGATAGGGTTCTTGTTCGGCTCACCGTTTTCGACTTGCGCGCGCTTGTTGAACCACTCGTTGGCATCCAACGCGGTGTTGCGGAGAAACTCGTAAGCAGTCCCGTGGAAGGCACTGCTGCCGCTCTTGGTGGCTACCACCACCTGTCCTCCGCCGGAACGTCCGTATCCCGCGTCGTATGTGCCACGGGCCAAAGTGAACTCCTGAATTGCGTCGACATTCGGGGCATTGGTGACGGTGAGGTTGGAACCGGAGTCATTGATGTCTGAACCATCCACGGTCCAGTTATTCGCGCCGACGCGGGCTCCATTGACGGACATTCCTGTGTAGCCCGGACCGGTCTCATCGCCCATCTCGCTGACAACGCCTGGTTGCAGAGTGACGAGCTGCTGGAAATTGCGACCGGCAAGCTCAAGTTCACGAATCTGCGTGCCAGTTATCGTTCCGGCTTGAGCGCTGGATTCGGTGTCGACGTTGACCGCTGCGGCTTCGACGGTCACCGTCGTGCTGGTCGAGCCGGTCTTCAGCTGAACATTCAGACCGCGCTTCTCGCCGACATTGAGAACGACATTTTTCGCGACGAAATTCTCAAAGCCCTGAGATGAGACGTTCAGGTTGTATGTGCCCGCGGGAAGACCAGTGATCGAGTAGTTCCCGGAGCCATCTGATTGAACGGTTCTGACGGCATTAGTTGTGGTCTGAGTAAGGGTGACCGTAGCGTTCGGGATCACCGCGCCAGTGCTGTCCATTACCTCGCCGGTTAACGTCGCCGTAAGCTGCTGCGCGTTCAAAACGCTTGCGAACGCGCAGAATGCCAGCGCGAGCAGAGCGACGAACGCTCCTTTCCAATTGCAGATCTTCGGGAAAATAAGGGCGGCGTTGGGACGCCTCACTGAAAAGCTCCGATTGAGGTCAATCATTGCCATCGCACCTTTCGTTTGAGATCTCGTTGTCTGGTGCGCAAGCGCGCACTGGGTTTCAAGAGCGTTCAGGCATATCGCTCTTGGATTGGTTCGCCCTGGAATTTTCGCGAAGAGACTGGCAGCGACACTGAGCGGTCGCTGCATCAAACCGGAGGTTGGCCCCGGCTCGAGTTTCAAGAGGTTCTCTGTTAAATGCACTTCGCCTCCCAAGGTGTGTTGCAGGGCCGGCAATCATTGCGTTCTCGCGCCGGCATATTGTTGTCCGCTTCGAACGGTCGCGTAGCGATCGCCCAAAGGGCTCTTTATACGTTGGGGAGAAGATACGACGATTCGGTATCAATTTCAACTAGAAAATGATCATTATCCAATAAAACAATCAACCATGCTTGATAATTGGCTGCGGTTTGGTCAGTACCCATTGACTTTTGATCAATTCGCTAGTACCTGACGCAGCGAACCCACACGATCGCCGAGAACACATTCATTTTGGAGGATTTACGAGGCTCAAAAGCTGGAGCTACACCCGAACGACTGTAATTCCCTGCCGTTCAAAGGGCGCCACGGCTTCAGGCGAAACGCCCGTATCGGTGATGATTGTGTGGATTTCGCTCAGCGGACAGATGAATGCAGGACTCACGTTTCCAAACTTGCTGGCATCGGTGACCACGATTACCTGCTTGGAGTGCTTGACCATCTTGCGGTAGATAAGTGCTTCGTCCGTTTCAAGCGTGGTGGCACCGCGCTCCGCATCGAGGCCGGTGACGCTCAGGAAGACGCGGTCCATATACACGTCATCGAGGAATTCGAGTGCGGCATTGCCGGTCAAGGAGAATGACCACGCCCAGGGAATTACGCCGCCTGTCATGTATGTGCGGACGCCGGGCTGGTTGCACAGTTCCATACCGATGTTGATCGCGTTGGTGATGACCTGGATCTTTTCTCTGTGCCGGAGAGCACGGCCAATGTGGGTGGTCGTAGTGCCGGCGGAGAGGCCAATGGTTTCGTTGGGCTGGACAAGTTCTGCGGCCGCGAGACCGATGCGGCGTTTTTCTGTGGCGGAGCGCTGTTCGCGGGCGAGGAAAGAACTGTCGTAGCGGAAAGGTTCGTAAAGGAGAGGCTCGACCAGGGTCGCACCGCCGTGCGTTCTGCGAATCAGTCCCCTGTTTTCGAGGCGCGCCAGATCGCGGCGGATACTGGGGGCCGAGGATCCGGCCTCCTCGAGTATCTCGTCGATGGAAGCCGTACCTACGCGCAGCAAAAACTTGATGATCTGTTCACAACGTCCGTTCAATGTCTCTGCCATGACGCGAACGATTCTACACGGGTTATCGAGCGTTGATCACAAACTTTTCACCAATTCTGACACTTTGGCGATCATTTGTGGCTTAAACGGCACAAAGATGACATTTATGGGCAGGAACGATCACAATTGGAGCCACTCAATTTGACTTCATTTCCTGCCCTGCTGGTATCAGGCTTTCACTTCTGACCGGAAGCGTGGACGAGTGCCTCGACGGGTGCGACGATCATGTCTCGCAAAACCGCCTGAGGCTTCTCGGCCGCTTTCAGGGTCTGAAGGTCGTTTTGCATCGATGCCGCATCTGCGGGATGGTGGTTCTGGAGATCGTCGAGGGCGCGCAGGCCGATGGTGGCGACCTGAGAAACCTGCTGCGACATTGGCGCGAGTTCGGCGGTAATGTCGGAATTCTTTAGCGTCGGCTGGAGCTTTGCGTCGTTATCGCGCCATTCCGTCAGCCACTGTTTTGCGGTCTGCCATTGCTCTGGTGAGGCGCTGCCTGAGGTGATGGCTTTTACCAGGTTGCTGAACTGCCTGGCACGTTCGCTCTCTGGCGGAACAGCGTCCACAAGGCTGTTCAGCGGCGTGTGCCAGTCATACTCTTTCAGCGACTCGCGCTCGTATCCCTGAGGAGGCTGCACGGCTGATGCGAGCACCGCGAGATACTTCGGGTCGTTCTCGCCACTCATTCGTTGCAGCATGCGCGGAGTGATGGACCGGTGCGTCAGACCGTAGGCTTCCAGTTTGTCCGACACAGCGTACATGCGCGCGTACATCGATTCGACGTCGCGGAGATTTTGTGGCGACCAAAGGCGCTCGGCGATTGAAGCGGTACGCGGCCAGATGCGGCTGTCGATGATCTCCGATGTGGTGAACTCGCTCCACATCGCGGCCTCTCCGCCCATGACGCGTTTTTTCTCCTCGTCGGTGAGGCTGGCGGCGTCTCCCCCGAGAGGATCGACGAGATAGTGCTGCTCCGCGGACTGGTTCAGATCGATGTAATAGCCGTTGGAGAGAATGGTGCGGTTTCCCTGCCGGGCGGAAGCCGCAAGTCCCTTGGGGCCGCGCCATGATTGGATGACGACGTCTTTCGGAGTATTGGGCTGCAATACCTCATCCCAGCCCACCATGATGCGGTGGTGCGAGGCTACGATCTTCTGCACGCGGCCGCTGAAATAGGATTGCAGCGCAGCGTTGTCCTTCAGTTGGTGAGCCTGCATGAAAGCCTTGATCTGGGTATTCCGATCCCACTCTTTGCCGTTGCATTCGTCGCCGCCGACGTGGAAGTACTCGTCTGGGAAGATCGTGGTCATCTCGCCGATGAACTTGTCGATGAAGGCAAAGGTGGTCTCACGGCTTGGATCCATGGCGGGATCGAAGATTCCCCAGCGAGTCTGAATCTGATACGGAGCTTTGCCGCTGGCCAGGTCGGGATAGCCAACGAACCACGCGGTGGTGTGGCAAGGCATGTCGAACTCGGGGATCACCCGGATACCGCGATCGCGCGCGTAGGCGACGATTTCTTTCATCTGATCCTGGGTGTAGAAGTCGCCGTTGGAACCCTTGCCGGTGAGCAGCGGATACACCTTGCTGTCGGCGCGGAATCCCTGATCCTCCGACAGATGCCAGTGTAAGACGTTCAATTTCACCGATTCCATGCCGTCTATGTTGCGCTTGATGACGTCGAGCGGCTGGAAGTGGCGGCCGGCATCGATCATCAACCCGCGCCACGGGAAGCGAGGTGCGTCATCAATGCTTACTGCCGGCGCGGAAAACCCGTCGGGAGTGATGGTGACAAGTTGCAGGAAGGTTTGTAGTCCATGCATTGCTCCGAGCGGGTTGGGAGCTGAGATCGTGGCGCTGGTCGGAGTTACTTCGAGTTTGTATGACTCATCCTCGCCGACGCTCTGAACGGGCTGACTGGCTGCGGAGGTCTTCACCGTGAGTGTCGCTGAGCCTTCTGTCGGTTCTGTGTGATACGGAATTCCCGTCTGGCGCGAGAGCGTTTTCAGGAAGCGCTTGCGGGCGAGTTCGAGGCGCGCGTCCTTGTAGCCTTCAAGCGCAACCGTGAAATTGCTATCCACTTTGAGCTGTCCCTGAGCCTGCGTAACGTGCGAGGGCATGGGCATGAGCGGAAGTGAATTTGTCTTCTGAGCTTGTGCGAGCGGAGCCATGATAATTGCCAGAATGCAGAGGATAGCCGGACGAAGAGGATTGCGATCGTTCACAAATTGCTCCTTGGTGAGGACAGAACCTTCGAATCAAGAGAATCCTACACCAGTCGAGACCAGTATTGAGCGTTTGGGCCGAATCCAATCAAATCCAGGTGTCTGTAGAGACGTTTTAGGTCCCAGCTGGCGCTCGAGACATCAAGAAACGGGTGAATGACCGGCGGGAATGGGACCTGATGGCGAAATCATCCAAGTCAGGCGTTCAAGCACGATGCTGGGATGAACCGGTTTCGCCAGGATGTCGAACCAGAATCCCTGTTCCGCCGCGCGCTGAAGGAGTTCAGAGGTGGAGTTGTTTCCAGAGATGAGGAGTATCTTGCAGTCGGGCAGCGTCGCTCGAAGTCGGATTGCGAGTTCAATGCCGGACATTTGGCCTGGCTCGAACACGACATCTGCGATGAGCACATCGCATGGATGCGATGAGAGCCACTCAATAGCCTGGAGCGGGTCATAGGCGGCGGTGGCACTGTAGCCGTAAAGCCGAAGGATCTGCGTCATGGTATCGGCGACTGATCGCTCGTCATCCAGAACAAGAACTTTGGCCTTCTCAACATTCATACCGGCAGACCGCAACAACGGTTGAGATGAAGACCAACGTGTACGGGATGGCGACAACCCTGGGGAATTCCCAGGGGTTGAGAAGGTAAGAGGCTGCCGTCGGGTCCAGACTGCGATCCCCTGAGACTACTAGTGAGACTGCAGCTCGCGGAGATGAGCCAAGAGGTCCGTCGGGTGAACGGGCTTGGAACAGACTTCGAAGCGGTGGCACTTGGACTCGATTTCGCGGCGAAGTTCCCTTAGGTTGGCCTGACCCGAGAAGAGAAGCACTTTGCAATGAGGCAAGGACGAGCAGATTTGGATGGCTGCATCGATGCCGCTGAGGCGAGGCATGAAGACATCGCTCAGAAAAAGGTCGGGAGAAAGCCGCATGGCTGCGTCAACGGCGGACAGACCGTCGTAGACAACCGTCACCTCGTAACCAGCTTGCGCTAGGATCAGCTTGAGGGTGTCAGCGATAACCTTTTCATCATCAGCAACGAGAATGCGCAGCTTATTGCCAGCTTGGGAAGGACACATCAGAGGCACAGAACCTTGGGGGAAGGAATATGCGAATCTTCGAATATACTAACGCACATGCCTGACTCATTGCGACAGTTCAAGGCAGAGATCTTCCAATCTCTGGCGAATGCGACGCGGATTGCGATCGTGGACGAGTTGCGAGCTGGGGCTCTGACGGTCGGAGTGCTGGCAGAGCGACTTGGCGCCGAGCAATCGAATGTTTCTCAGCATCTTGCTATCCTGCGCTCGCGCCAGATCGTCGCTACCCGCAAGGTTGGGAACCAGGTGTTCTACTCTGTGCGCGATCCACTGATTTGGAAGATTCTGGACCTGATGCGCGAGTACTTCGAGAAGCAGGTTGCGGAGTCAGCGGCGATGTTGGAGAGCCAGGTAGAAGCGAGAGAACCTTAATCTCCAGGCCCGTGACCTCAATGTGTAGCCTGGCACCGCGAGCAACAGCCATGAGCCCGCGTACATCTGAAACTGCACATCGAAATGCGGAGAGACAAGCACGTTGTGGAGGCGCCAATCCTGGTTTCCGGGGGGAGGCGGCGCTTTGCTCCGCTGGACGGCTTGCGCGGGATCGCGATTACTGCTGTCTTCTGCTTCCACTACCGGATTGAGCCGCAATCTCCTGGGGAGTGGGGCTGGGTGGGGGTTGATCTCTTCTTCGTCCTGTCGGGGTTTCTGATCACGGGGATTCTGTTCGACAGCCTGGGTGAGGCGCACTACTTCACAAACTTCTATATGAGGCGGGCGCTGCGAATTTTCCCGCTGTACTGGGGATTGTGGTGCGTGCTGATCATCTTCATGCTGCTGCAGGGACGGTTTGAGGCGGAGTTTCTCGCGTGGCCTGCGTACTTGGGCAATTACCTCGGGTCATTTGCGCTCTGGGCGGGTTGGAATCATGAGCACTTCAATCGACTGCCGGCAGCGGTGCACGTGGCGAGTGAAACGCTTCGGATACAGGTTGGGCCTTACTGGTCGTTGTGCGTAGAGGAGCAGTACTACCTGACATGGCCGCTGGTGGTGTGGATGGTGAGAGGACGAGAGCGGCTGTTGAAGATGTGCCTGGGAGTTTTAGCAGGCATTTTAGCGCTGAGAATTGCGCTTCACTTCTGGCTGCCAGCAGCGTGGGTTCACTACAACGAGGTTTATTTCTGGACCTTGACGCGGGCGGACTCGCTTCTGGCTGGGTCGGCGCTGGCACTGTATGTTCGGGGTGCGCGTGGGTTGAAGCGGCTTCGGATCAAGACTGTGGCGGCAGGGACTCTGTTGGCGGTGGGCGCGCTCGCTATCGGGCAACGGAGTTGGGGGCTGTTCACCGATGTGAGTTTTTCAGGATGGATGCAGACTTGGGGACTGACGGCTGTAGCTGCAGCTTCATGCGGCGTGGTGGCGATGAGTTTGCGCGTGCGATGGCTTGAGTCCGTGCTGACATGGCGGCCGTTGATCCACTTGGGACGCGTGAGTTATGGGTTCTATGTGTTTCATCTGCTGTTCTGGGATTGCGACCGGATTGTGATTGACGCAGTGAAGCCGCGGGTGCCGGCGATCGTAATCCATGTGGCGGTATTTGGGTGGGTGTGGCTGTTGAGCTGGGCCAGCTTTCGGTGGTTTGAGAGCCCGTTCCTGCGGCTGAAAGCGCGGTGGAGCGTGCGGGAAAGACGCGCTGTACGTCATCTTGTGCTCACGCAGGATCAGGGGTAGGATGCTTTCAAAGCTGGTTCCCCGTTTCTTTGCCAGTTCTGGCACCAAGCTATCGGCTCGGGGCGCGAGTCAGGGGGTCGTTGCAGTTGTCATCTTCTCTCTCATCGCTCTTCGAGGCTGCGGAGCGCGGCGACAAGACGGTTTCAGATGAACTCTTCGGCGCCTTGTACGACGAGCTTCATCGACTGGCGCGATGCCAGCTTGCGCACCAGATCCCAATGAGCATCGGCGCAACGACGCTGCTGCACCAGGCTTACATCGAGATGGCGGGCCGGGATGGTGTCGACTTTCCGGACCGGGCGCGCTTCATGGGGTATGCCGCGCGGGTCATGCGCGGGCTCATCATTGACCACGCGCGCAGTCGGAGCGCACAAAAACGCGGAGGGCAGTTTCACATCACGTCGTCGGGCGTGGTGGTGGAGCAGCCGACTGATCACCTTGAGCTTGAGCACTTGAGCGCAGCTCTGGATGAGCTGGCAGAAGTTGACGCTTGCCTGGCTGAGGTGGTGGACCTGAAGTTCTTCTGCGGTTTCACGTTCGCCGAGATCGCGGGTATGAGGAACGTGTCGGAGCGAACCGTTCAGCGCCAGTGGGAAAAGGCCCGCATCTATCTGCACCGCAAACTCAGCACGGAAATTGAGAATTGACCGATTCGTGTCGACGATAAGCCGCAATCAATGGCAGGAAATCAACCCTTATCTGGACGAGGTGCTCTCTCTTCCGGAGGAGGAGCGTGCGGCGTATCTCGCGAAATTTGAGCAAGAGAGACCTGAGCTGGGGCGGCTACTGAAGGAACTCATTGAAGAGCACGCCGTGCTAAATGATGAGGCATTCCTTTGCGGCCAATCGCCTGGCGGCTTTGGAGCGTTTGTACCCGGAGAAGTGGCCGGCGCGTATCGTCTGATCTCGCTGATTGGCGAAGGCGGGATGGGGACGGTGTGGCTCGCAGAACGAAGCGATGGTCGCTTCGAGCGCAAGGTGGCCATCAAGTTTCTGCGTCTGTCGCTCGGGACACAAACAGGTTCGGGAAGGTTCAAGCGCGAGGGCAGGATTCTCGCGCAGCTCGCGCATCCACACATCGCGGAACTGATCGATGCCGGCGTAAGCGGGATCGGGCAGCCCTTCATCGTGCTGGAGCACATTGACGGACAACCGATCGATGCGTGGTGCGACGAGCAGCGGCTGGATGTCGGCGCGCGTATCGCACTTTTCCTCGATGTCCTCAGCGCGGTTTCGCACGCGCACGCGAACCTGGTGGTCCACCGCGACATCAAGCCTTCGAATGTCCTGGTGCGTAATGACGGGTGCGTAAAGCTACTCGACTTCGGAATCGCCAAGCTGCTCGCCGAGGACTCCGAACTGGGAAGCGTTACGCAGTTGACGATGGACGGCGGTTCAGCGCTGACGCCGCAGTATGCGGCTCCTGAGCAGATTACGGGCGGGGCGATCACGACAGCAACGGATGTGTATGCGCTAGGCGCGCTGCTTTATCAGCTGCTGGCTGGAAAGCACCCGACGAGTTCAGAGGCGCTATCTCCGGCAGAATTGGTCAAGGCGATTACTGACACCGAGCCGCCGCGCTTGTCTGAAGCGACAACGGGAGGGTCGTCCACTGCGCTGGCGGAGAAGCGGTCTACTACGCAGGAAAGACTTCGGCGCGAGCTTCGTGGCGATCTCGAGACCGTCATTGGAAAAGCGCTGAAGAAGAACCCGTCTGAGCGGTATGCGACGGTCGGCGCATTCGCGGATGATCTTAGGCGGTTCTTGAAACATGAACCGATCAGCGCAAGGCCAGACAGTCTTCTCTACCGGGCAGGAAAATTCCTGCGAAGAAACAGGACCGCAGTGGTGCTTGGCACGCTGGCTTTGCTGGGAACGTTGGCAGGACTGACCGGCACGCTGCTGCAAGCAAGAACAGCAAGAAAGCAGCGAGACTTTGCATTCAGGCAGCTTGCCCGCGCCGAGGCCAGCAATGAATTGATCTCGTTTGTTCTCTCGGACGCTGCGCCTTCTGGAAAGCCGTTCAAGGTGAATGACCTCCTCCATCGCGCCGAACGGATCGTCAAGGAGCAATCGGCTGTTGATGAGACAACGCGGGTGGAGCTTCTGGACGCCATCGGCGAGCAGTATTCAACGCAGGATGAAACGGCGAAGTCGGTGCAGGTGCTGGAAGACGCATACCAATTGTCGCGGAGGGTACCGGACGCTTCGGTTCGAGCCTCGGCTGCCTGCAACCTGGCGAACTCTCTTGCGCGTAGCGGCGAAAACGGGCAGCGTCCGGAGAGCCTGTTTCAAGAAGGAATGCGCGAAATGCCCTCGGGGCCCGAGTACGCATCTCTTCGCGCAGACTGCCTGTTGCGTGGGAGCGAAGTTGCGCAGGAGAGAGGCGACATCAAAACCGGGATTGCGCGGGTTCTGGACGCGCAGCAGGTATCGCAGGAATCCATCTTTCACAACAAGGTTCTGGAGTTGTCGATCGCGATCGACACTGCATCTGCATATCGCGTTGCGGGGCAAAATCGCGAAGCGACCGCCGCGTACCAGCGAGCTGCTGAAATGCTCAAATCACTGGGACGCGAAAACACGCAGAATGCTGTCGTGCTCTTCAACAACTGGGCATATGCGCTGAATCAGCTCGGACGTCCTCGCGAGGCGGAGAAACTCTATCAGCGTGCAATGAGCATCAGCCGCGACAGCGATGATGACGATGCTGTCTCTCCCATGGTCCTGCTTAACTACGCCAAAACACTGCGCACGCTGGGACGTTTGCAGGAGGCTTCCGGTTACGCCGAACAGGCTTCGACTCGGGCTAAAGCGAAAGGATTTGCGCTGGCCCTCAATCAGGCTCTGCTGGAACGGGCGCGAATCTATCGTGAGATAGGCGAGATCGATCAGTCCGACGCAATGCTGAGAGAAGTGGAACCGTTGCTCAGACACGACCTCCCTCCTACCCACTATGCATTTGCAGTTTTAGAAATTGAGCAGGCTCAGAACAAGTTTCGCCGCGGCGATCTCAAAGCTGCGCTGCGCATGGCTGATGACGCGCTGGCGACGGATGAGAAGTCAATCAAGGCGGGAGGGCAAGGTTCTGATGCTTTGCCAGGCCTGCTGATAAGCCGGGCGACAATCGAGTTGAAGGCGGACGCCGGGGATCGAGCCGTGGCAGATGCGTCGCGTGCAGTGAGGCTCCTGCAGGAGCAGGCGGAGCCGGGAACATTCTCTACGCAGCGCGGTCGCGGCTACATGACACTGGGAAATGCGCTGAAGGCGCAGGGCCGGTTGGAGGAGGCCCGCCAGGCGTTTCAGCTGTCCGGAGCGCATTTTGAGAATGCACTGGGAGCCGATCATCAGGAGACCCGCAGTGCGGTTCAGTCTGCCGGGTTGAACGCTAAGTAGCGCAATTTATTGACTGGAATCCCCTCGACATTACCTTTGTCATGCTCTATGGAGAAATGGCTCTTCCGGGCTGTCGTCTTTCAGTTTCAGATTCCGATTACCTAAGCAAGAACGGCCCAATCTCTTTCTTGTCCGAATGAAACGCTAGTGCGCCTATGGCTCACTAGTCAGACAGACGATTGGCCAATTCACTCTCCCCGAGGTCACACCGATGATCAACAACAAGGTAAGGGCGGCGTCTCTTTTTGTTCGTAAGTTTTTCCTTGGTTCTCCACGATACAGACTTCCGATCCTGTTCGGAGCTGCATTAGCTGCTTCGCTGAGTCTCTCAGGTGGCATTCTGTTCCCGAATCCACTTTTCACATTTGATTCGTCGGGCATTCTCAGCACCTACGGAAAGGTGGACGTCAAGAATCCATTCTTTCGGCCTCTGGGAACGAACGGACGTACGTGCAATAGCTGTCATCTTGCAGGGTCGGCCTGGTCGATTACCCCTGCGGATGTGCATGCGAAGTTCAATGCGACAAGAGGAACGGATCCGATCTTCCGGACGAATGACGGTGCGAATTGCCCAAGCGCAGATGTTTCCACGGCAAGGGTCCGCGCAAGCGCGTACAGCATGCTGCTGAACAAAGCTGTGCTGCGAATTGCGCTTCCGATGCCGGAGAACGCTGAGTTTCAGATCATTGATATCCAGGACCCGTACAATTGCGCGGAGACTACGACCTCCAATCCGGCGTTTTATCGGCGTCCTCTTCCTTCGACGAACCTGGGGTTCTTGAGCGCGGTGATGTGGGACGGGCGAGAGACGGTGTTCGGGGCGATTCCGGGCAAGTCGCTGAATCTTGAGCAGAGCCTTGAGAACCAGGCGCAAGACGCGATTACGGGACATGCGCAGGGAGCAGTCCCGAGCGCAGACCAGTTGGCGAAGATCGCGGAATTTGAGAAGAGCATTTTCACTGCGCAGGTTTTTGATGTGCATGCGGGAGACCTGACTGCGAAGGGAGCAAAGGGCGGCCCTGTTGTTCTGTCGCAGCAGCAGATGTACATCGGGATCAATGATGCGTTGGGCGGCGACCCGACAGGTGCCCCATTCGATTCGAATGTGTTTACGCTTTACGACTCGTGGAAGGACTCCCATTCACCCTACAGGCAGTCTGTCGCACGGGGCGAGACGCTGTTCAATACCCTTCCGATTCCCATCACAGATGTAGGGGGGCTGAATGATGCGTTGAAGCAACCGGTGATCATGGGGACATGCACGACGTGCCACGACACGCCGAATGCGGGAGATCACTCGCTCTCGGTTCCACTGAGGATTGGAACGACGGCATATCCGGTGCAACCTGCGCTGGACATTGCGGGATTGCCGGTCTACACGGTTCAGTGCTACGCCACCGGCGAGACAGTACAGGTAACCGATATCGGGCGGGCGATGATTTCGGGCAAATGCGCGGATATTGGGAAAGTAAAGGGACCTGTGCTGAGGGCATTGGCGGCGCGCGCACCCTACTTCCACAATGGCGGAGCGAAGACGCTGGATGATGCGGTCGAGTTCTACAACGAGCGATTCAGTCTTGCGCTGACTTCGCAGCAGAAATCGGACCTGGTCGCATTTCTTCGGACGCTGTAGGTCTCCCATGTCTCCGAAACAGGAGACATGGGGCACCCCATCTTGTGTCATGCGTTCTCCAGCGCATGGTTGGGTTCTCGTGCTTGTGCTCGTGTCCGGTTTGCCCGACATTACCTTTGGATCAGACGTGCGCGAATCGTGTGATGGATATCACATCCGGTTGGCAAGGCCTCAGGGAAACTGTGCCTGGATGGTGTTACCCCAAACGCAGTAAGGGCCATCTTCTGGGTGTCAGTCTGGTGCATCACCATCCCGGGCCCCTTCTTCCCGCTTTTCCTTCCTGCCTACGTTGCGATCTTCGCGAATTTCCTACAAGCTCCAGAAGAGGTCCCGAAGATGCCCATGAAAACGGAACTCGTGTTCTCCTACGACCAGCGCATGCGGCCGGTGTCGGCCAAGTGCAGATTGTGCGGCGAGGGAATGCCGGAGCCGGCTTCTGAGCTGGGCGCTCCGGCGGACGTAGTATTTTGGCTCGCGCAGCAATTCGTCGAGCATAAGAAGCAAAAGCATCCTGTAACGGTCGAAAGCCTCGATTAGCGTCGCGTAAGTCTGCGCACCGGGCTCTCGATGAACTGGGATGAGCAATCTTCAGCGCATGGCTACGATTTCGATGTTGCCTGTGCGGCGCAGGATGTTGACGCTGACAGTGTCGGCATAGCGCTCGCAGGAAATGTCGACGCTGCCGTTGCCGATCCTGAGGTTGCGAATGCGAACGTGCTGAAGTTTCTCGGGCAGAGCCGAGTGATGCATGTAGAGGCGCGACTCGTTTGCTTTGATCTCGAGCCCCAGGCAAGACTGCAAGACCATAAAGACGGATCCGGCGGCCCACGCCTGCGGTGAACACGCGACCGGATAGAGAGTCGGACCCTTCCCGGGGCGTCGCCCGAATCCGCAGATCAGTTCCGGAAGCCTGTGGAACATCACCTCAGAAGAAAGATCAAGAAGACCGTTCGCGATCCGCAGGGCTAGATCTTTGTCAGGCCGCCGCAGAGCACCGAGCGCGATGAGCGCATTGTCGTGCGGCCACATTGAGCCGTTGTGGTACGACATCGGGTTGTAGCGGCGCTCGCCGGTAACGATCGTGCGCACTCCCCAACCGGAGAAGAAAGCAGGAGAGAGCAGATTCCCTGCGATGGAGCGATACTGCGCATCGCTGGCGATTCCTGAGAAGAGTGTCTGGCCGGCGTTTGAGCTCCGCACGCGGCACTGCTTCTTCTCACCGTCGAGTGCGAGAGCGAACATACCGAGTTCGTCGGACCAGAACTGAGACTGAAACTTTGCGCGCAGGTCAGAAGCCTGGGTACGGAGCTTTTCTGCAAGATCTTTGTGGCCGAGATCGGCGGCTACAGAGGCTATCCCATTCTTGGCCGCATAGACATATCCCTGGACTTCACAGAGCGCGATCGGGCCTTGGGCAAGACGACCGTCGCTGTAGAAAACTGAGTCGTTGGAGTCTTTCCACCCCTGCTGAACGAGACCATGATCTGTGGCGCGGGCATACTCGACGAAGCCATCGTGATCGGAATCGCCGTAGACATCGATCCACTCGAGGGCGGCAAGAATGTTCGGCCAGATTTCTTTGAGGAAGTCGAGGTCAGCGGTGCGCTCATAGTAAGCAGCGGCGAGAAGAACAAACAGCGGAGTGCCGTCGACGGTGCCGTAGTAGCGCCCGAACGGGACCTCTCGCAGATTTGCCATCTCACCCTTGCGCATCTCGTGGAGGATCTTGCCGGGGTCGGCATCGCGCTCGGGGTCGTGGCTGGTGGCTTGCGTTGCGGCCAAGTATGTGAGGACGCCTTTAGCGACGGACGGTTCGAGCCAGAGGAGTTCGAGGGCGGTGATGATGCCGTCGCGGCCGAAAACAGTGCTGAACCACGGGACGCCCGCGTACGGATACAGGCCGTGAGGCGTGCGCGCGATCATCATTGCCAGGTCGGCGCGCGACCGGCGAATCCACTCATTGAACTGCTCGTTGGAAGTATGGATATCGAGATCGGAGAGCGGGCCGGTGCTTCGCTCCTGATTCATACGCTGCAGAGCATCGTTGAAGGTCGGAAGATGAAGCTGCTGGCCATCTCCGCCATGAATGCAGGCCATGTTGATGGTGAAGCAAGCCTCACCATGCGACTCGATGTGCAGCGGAACTGTAATACCGCCGTTGTGGGTTTCGCAAGGGACAGAGCACTCGATGTAAGTGGCGCGGTGGATGCGGTCCAAGCCCACGTAGGAGAGTTCGACGGAGTTTCGCGTGACTTTTGCCGGACGCTTTTCTCCGCGCCGTTGACGTTTCTGGCCGCGAACTTCGAAGATGTCAGCGAAGTCGGCGTCGAACTCGAAGGAGAGTTCGATTTCGACGGCTGTTTCGCCGTAGTTGTTCACCGTGATCTGGTCGTAGCAGACGGTCTCGGTGAGGAACTTGGTGCGGTAGATGTGGACGGTGCCGCGAGCGAGCAGGGATCCGTTCTCGAGATCAAGGTCGGGATTGGTGAGGTCGGCTGCGAAGAGGATGTTATCTTCGCGGACGGTGGAACTCAGCAAGAGCGGACGGACGCC
>Ga0105240_10002020_pt1 | contig 33471 bp, 20 predicted proteins | sample KBSC54metaG_FD_80426 | JGI IMG/M metagenome (GOLD analysis project Ga0105240, IMG submission 80426) | Corn rhizosphere microbial communities from Kellogg Biological Station, Michigan, USA - KBS C5-4 metaG | ecosystem: Host-associated > Plants > Roots > Rhizosphere > Soil | place: Michigan, USA... | reverse complement strand
GCGGGCGAAGAGATAGTCCGCGCCGGGGAGAAATTCCCGGGTTACGCGAATCCCTTGGTTCCAGGTTCGAGTCCTGGTGGGCCCACTTCACGCGGAAGCGACTGTGCGGGTTGTGGACAAACCAGCATAAATTGTCACTTTTGACACTTTATGCTGGTTGCAGGTTTGACACGAATTGCTGGTTTTCGATTGTCGCGGTGCGGACGATCAACGTTTGACCGGTTGCCGGGGTCGAGCACCCTAGTGCGTGCAGAGCCTGCTGCCCGACATGGCCGCTATTGAACCCGCCAGATACCTTGGGGAGCACCCTCGCCGCCCCATGGCACTGGCGGACGCCATGCTCCACAATCGGCGCTTCACCGCAGCGCAGGGGAGTCATGAACCAGCAAAGCCTTTCCGCCTTCATCTGGTCGGTGGCCGACCTGCTGCGCGGCGACTACAAACAGTCCGAATACGGCCGTGTGATCCTGCCGTTCACCGTGCTGCGGCGCCTCGATTGCGTGCTGGCGCCCACCAAGGCCGCCGTGCTGAAGGAACACGCCGAGCGCAAGAAGGCCGGTGTCAATCCGGAACCGTTCCTGCTGCGCAAGACCGGCACCAGCTTTTACAACACGTCCGACATGGACATGAAAACCCTGGCCGGTGACCAGGACAACATCCGCGCCAACCTTTTCAGCTACGTGCAGGCGTTCTCGCCTGACGCGCGCGACATCTTCGAGCGCTTCGACTTCCACGCGCAGGTCGACCGGCTCGACAAGGCGAAATTGCTCTATCTCGTCACCGAGAAATTCGCGCAGGTGGACCTGCACCCGGATGCGGTGGACAACCGCCAGATGGGCCTGGTGTTCGAGGAACTGATCCGCAAGTTCGCCGAGCTTTCCAACGAAACCGCGGGCGAACATTTCACTCCGCGCGACGTGATCCGCCTGATGGTGAACCTGCTGTTCATCGAGGACAACGACGTGCTCACCGCCGGCAATGCGGCCGTGCGCACGCTTTATGATCCGACGGCCGGAACGGGCGGCATGCTTTCCATCGCCGAGGAATTCCTGCGCGAACACAACCCGCGCGCCAGCCTCACCGCCTACGGGCAGGAACTCAACCCCGAGTCCTACGCCATCTGCAAGGGCGACATGCTGATCAAGGGCCAGGGCGTTGCGAACATCGCCTTCGGCAACACGCTCAGCGATGACGCCTTCCTGCACCGCACCTTCGACTACATGCTGTCCAATCCGCCATTCGGCGTGGAATGGAAGAAGGTCGAGAAGGAAGTCCGGCGCGAACACGAAACCCAGGGCTTCAACGGCCGCTTCGGTCCCGGCCTGCCGCGCATCTCAGACGGCTCCATGCTGTTCCTGCTGCACCTCGTCGCCAAGATGCGCTCGGTCAACGAAGGCGGCTGCCGCTTCGGCATCGTGCTGAACGGCTCGCCGCTGTTCACCGGCGGCGCCGGCAGCGGCGAATCGGAAATCCGCCGTTACGTGCTGGAGAACGATCTGGTCGAAGCCATCGTCGGCCTGCCCACCGACATGTTCTACAACACCGGCATCAGCACCTACGTCTGGATCGTCAGCAACCGCAAGCCGGCCGCGCGCAAGGGCAAGGTGCAGCTCATCGACGCCAGCGCGTTCTGGCGGAAGATGCGGAAAAGCCTTGGCAGCAAGCGCAAGGAACTGTCGGACGATCACATCGACGCAATCACCCGCCTGTTCGGCGCGTTCGAAAACGCCGACGAGGACGGCAAACCCGTCAGCCGCATCTTCAAGACCACCGATTTCGGCTACCGCACCATCACCGTCGAGCGCCCGTTGCGCGACGAAGCCGGCAAGGTCGTGCTCGGCAGCAAGGGCAAGCAGAAAGGCAAGCCGCAGCCGGACACCTCATTGCGCGACACCGAGAACGTGCCGTTGGATGAAAACGTGGAGGACTACTTCGAACGCGAAGTGAAACCTTACGCGCCCGACGCGTGGATCGATCACGACAAGACTAAGGTGGGTTACGAGATTCCTTTCAACCGCCACTTCTACGTGTTCCAGCCGCCGCGTCCGCTGGAAGTCATCGACGCCGAGCTGAAGCGGACCACTGACCGCATCGTGCAGATGATCGCGGAGCTGTCGGCGTGAGCGCGGTCGCGCCGGAAAAGCCGCGTTCGGCGGCACTCAAGGTCCGTCATTCCCACGAAAGCGGGAATCCAGTGTCTTTTGTGCGTTACGCCAAGTACAAGAACAGCGGTGTGGAGTGGTTGGGTGAAGTGCCTGAGCACTGGGAGATCCGGCGCGCTCGCTTTCTGTTTGAGATTCGAAAGCGCATCGTGGGGGCGCTCGGATACGACGTGCTTTCCGTCACCCAGAGCGGGATAAGGATCAAGGACATCGATAGCAACGACGGCCAGCTCTCGATGGACTATTCCAAGTACCAGATCGTGGAGCCTGGCGATTTCGCCATGAACCACATGGACTTGCTCACCGGGTATGTAGATATTTCTTCGCTAAAAGGCGTGACAAGTCCTGACTATCGCGTATTTTCAGTGCGCACCGCTGCAGTGACTAACGCACGATACCTGCTCTACATATTGCAAATGGGGTACCAGCAGAAAATTTTCTTCGCGTACGGACAAGGGAGTTCGCAGCTTGGCAGGTGGCGCTTGCCAACTGAACAATTCAACGACCTCCGTCTCCCACTCCCTGCGCACAGGGAACAGGACGCTATCGCTGCCTTCCTCGACCGCGAAACCGCCAAGATCGATGCGCTGATCGCGGAGCAGGAAAAGCTGATCGCGCTGTTGAAGGAGAAGCGCCAGGCGCTGATCTCCCACGCCGTCACCAAGGGCCTCGACCTCAACGCCCCGATGAAAGACTCCGGCATCGAATGGCTGGGCCAAGTGCCCGCGCATTGGGAAATTGCGCAAATCAAGCGTCTGTCGGTCGTGAAGCGGGGAGCGTCCCCGCGTCCGATCGACGATCCTAAGTATTTTGACGACGAGGGCAAATACGCGTGGGTGCGAATTTCGGACGTATCCAGTTCGGATGGTGTGCTTGCCGAGACGACACAGCGCCTCTCCGATCTCGGTAGCTCGTTGAGCGTCAAGCTTGCTCCGGGTTCCCTGTTTGTCAGCATCGCGGGGACTGTCGGCAAACCGTGCATCACTGGCATTGACGCATGCATTCACGACGGCTTCGTCTACTTTCCCACTCTGAAGCTCGATCCGAAATTCTTGTACCGCATTTTTGAGGCTGGCCGTTGTTACGCTGGCCTCGGCAAATTTGGCACGCAGCTCAACCTCAACACTGACACCATCGGATCGATCTCCATCGCCGTACCACCGAAGGATGAGATGCGCGAAGTCCTCAGTCAGCTAGATAGCCTCACAGGCACGCTTGATTCTCTCGTTGGACAGGCGGAATGCGCTTCTGGTCTCCTCAGAGAACGCCGCGCCGCTCTGATCTCCGCCGCCGTCACCGGCAAGTTCGACGTTCGTCAAATGGTGGGAGACGTGGCGGCGTGATTTCGTATCAGGCCGCCGTAAACTGGCTCAACGCCAACCAAGGTGTGCTCGCTGTCGCGATCGTTGTCGTCACGGGCCTATTGGGTTGGCTCAGCGGGATATTCGCAGCGCTTCGGCGCAGACCAAGATTCAAGATTCGACTGGTTGAGGGGCCGACCTTTGCCTGCACCTTCTCTGTGGGTGAACAATTCAATGGCTTTGATGTTCATCAGACCGGCATCGCCTTGTATCTCGACATTACGAACGTCGGTTCAGCGCCATCCAGCATCGCCGAGATTTGGGTTGGCTACCATTGGAACCTGATTCCGTTTAGCCGGCTATGGCTGAAGTACAGCATCGGCTGGCATTGGCTGACACACCAAATAGTCGCTCTTGATGACTTCCGGGCGGCCATCGGCGACATGGTGAAGGTCTATCCCTTCCTCAAACAGATAAATCGTCTCTCGCCCCGCAATTCCGAAACTTATCTGCAAGTTGGCCAGTCAACTTGCGGCGTCGTCTATTTTGAGCAGGGGAAGAGTTGGGGTGGGTTTTCTCCGAAGGTCAGGAGCGGCAGTACAAACGTGCGCGTCAAAGTATTTGACGCATTTGGCGGCACACACGCCAAAACGTTTTCGGTTCCGGTGGTCACGCTACACGAGGCCCGGAAGTTCAATCCAACCTTCGGTGCGACTCACGCTGAAATGGATAGGGATGCTGCAGGCGCAACGACCTGAGTGATGGTTTCACGATTTGTGCACTGCTATGCCACAGGGATGTTCCAATCGCGTTTCGTCACTAGGTGCGTGGCATGAAAGTCGCGGAAATCGCTATCGCAATCCTCGCGTTCGTCACCGGCCTGGTCGCGGCTTGGTACTGGTATCGCGCCAGCAAAATCACTGCCGACCCGGGCTGGGGTCCCAACGGGTTGGCCGAACCGGGGGTCCACTCCGCAGCGCAGGATGCCTGGATCACGGCGATGCTCAAGTCTGCATCCGAATCTGCGCGTCTCAACAAAATTGCGGCGCTGTGGACTGCGATGGCCGTTGCGCTAACTGGCATTTCCTCTATCGCTGCGGCTTTCCAGTGATGGCCGCGATCGATATCGTTGCCAGTTCTTGTGCATGCCCGCTCTGCGAGTAGGAACCTACATGAGCACACAAAGCGAAGCCATTGTCGGTTTCATCGCGAACCTGCTGCCGCTCTACGATGGTGAGCGGCACAACAATCTGTGGTGCGCACGCTCACTAGCCGATGGCACATTGATAATGCCAACCGAAGAAAGCGATGACGATGGGATTGGCTGGGTCCGCGTCCGATGGCAAGGGGACCAACGATGCGAGCGGGAAGTGCATGGGGGCATGTTCGCCAGTCTTGCTCTGGAGCGCTATGTTCGGCTGCACGGGGTTGGCTATAACGAGGAAGCTATTGCCGGCGAGCTTTGGTACATGGCCAGGCACTTTCACTTCAAGACCGGCTGCGAGGTGTATTTTCCTCAGCTGCGGGAGCCGCCCAGCAGATTGAGAAAGGTTGGGCGCGCAGCCGCGCGAATGGGACAAGGCGTGCTGGTCAATGTTTTCAGCAAGGCGATGGGGCTGGGTTAGGCAAGGCGGGAAGGCAGCAACGCTAGCCGATCTCAGGCCGCGCTCGCGGAAAGAAGGGGGAATCTATGCAGCAGCAAAACGTTTCGATCTCGACGCTGATGGACATGTACAAGCGCGGGGAGCTGCGGCTTCCTGAAATCCAGCGTCACTACGTATGGCGTGCCACGCGTGTCCGTGACCTGCTTGATTCACTCTACCGCGGCTATCCCAGCGGCTCGATACTGATGTGGGAAACCGACGAGCCGGTCCCTACGCGCAACGCGGCGATCGCCCAGGACACTAGCGCATTCATCGGCCGCAAGTTGCTCCTGGACGGGCAGCAGCGCCTGACGTCGCTCACTGCAGTGATCAATGGCGAGCCCGTCCACGTACGTGGGCGCAAAAAGCCGATCGAGATCTTGTTCAACCTTGAGCATCCGGACGGTCCACCCACCGACGTGACGGAAGTTGAAGGCGATGAGAACTCGCCGATCAGCGCTGACGATGAGGAAGAAAGCGAGAGTGACAATGACGACGCACCTGAGGGCGAGGCCCTGCAGCAAAAGCTTGGACGCCGCGCTTTTGTTGTAAGCAGCAAGGCACTGCTGGCCCAGCCGAACTGGATACGCGTGAGCGAGGTGTTCGGGAACTCCAATGACGGTCAGCTTTTGCAGAAAGTTGGCGTGCGATCGTTCGACGATCCACGATTCCAGCGCTATTCCGACCGTCTGAAGAAGCTGCGATCAATTCGCGACTATAGCTACGTCGTGCACGTTCTAGAGCGCGCGATGAGCTACGAGGAAGTTACCGAGATTTTTGTCCGCGTGAACTCACTGGGCGCGAAGTTGCGTTCCTCGGACCTTGCACTGGCACAGATGACGTCACGCTGGCCCAATCTGCTTGGCGAGCTTGAGGCATTCCAAGATGAATGCGAGAAGAGCTGGTTCACCATTGATCTTGGGCAACTCGTGCGCGCGATCGTGGTGTTCGCCACCGGGCAATGCTTGTTCCGCAGCGTGTCATCGACGTCGGTGGATCGCCTGAAAGCAGGCTGGGAGGAGGCAAAGGAAGGTTTGCGTTTTGCCATCAATTTCCTGCGTAGCAACGCCGGCATCGAGGATGAATCCCTTCTCTCTTCGCCCATGTTCATTCACACCATTGCGGCCGTGAGCCGGAAAATGGACAACAAGCTCTCAGCGGACGAACAGCATGCGTTGTTGCGTTGGCTGCTCGTGGCCAATGCACGGGGCCGCTATTCGCGTGGTTCCACCGAAACCTTGCTCAATGAGGATCTCGCGATCATCTTCCGCGGGAATGGCGTGACGGGACTCATCGAGCCGTTGCGGCGGCAGTTTGGGCGGCTGCATATCGAACCTGGCGATCTCGCAGGAAGGGGCACCAATAGTCCGCTGTTCTCGCTGGCGTATTTGGCGCTCAAGGATGCGGGTGCGTGCGACTGGTACAGCGGTTTGGGTCTGTCGCTCACCCACCAGGGAAAGCTGCATTTCATCCAGTGGCATCACATCATCCCCAAATCCCTGCTCAAGAACGCCGGGTACGAAACCGGAGAAATCAACGAGATCGCCAACATGGCCTTTATCACGGGCCAGACCAACAGGCGAATCAGCAATCGGGAGGCTGGCACCTACCTCGTGGAAATCCTGGAGAAGCAAGGGCCCGAAGCGATCGCCAGCCAATGTGTGCCCCTTGACCAGAGTCTTTGGGCCACAGATCGATACCGCGACTTCCTCAAAGTGCGTCGCGCCGCCTTGGCGGAGCGGATGAACGCATTCATCAGGAAGAAATCTGGTCTTTCAGTACTGGAGCGCACATCTTCCGAGAGCGCAGATCAGCTCCCGGCATGAGCCTGCACACAGAAATCCATTTCGAAGACGACGTCTGCGCGCATTTGGCCGCGCACGGTTGGCTGTACGAAGCGAAGGATGCCGCTCACTACGACCGCGCGCGTGCGCTATTTGCGCCCGACCTGCTCGCTTGGGTGCAAGCGACGCAGCCGGATGCACGGGAAACTTTGGGGAAAAATTACGGCGCCGCAGCCGAAACCGTGTTGCTGGATCGCCTTCGCAAGCAACTGGATGAACGCGGCACGCTGGACGTGCTGCGCCACGGCGTCGAGATGATTGGTTTGCGTCGTCCACTGACGCTGGCGCAATTCAAGCCGGCGCTGGCGATGAATCCCGATTTGCAGGCACGCTATGGGGCCAATCGCCTGCGCGTGGTGCGGCAGGTGCGCTATTCGCTGCATAACGAAAGTTGCATCGACCTGGTGTTGTTTCTCAACGGCGTTCCGGTCGCGACGGTGGAGTTGAAGACGGACTTCACCCAGAGCGTGCAGGATGCGGTGGACCAGTACCGCTTCGACCGCAACCCGCGGCCGAAAGGCCAACCCACGATTGAACCGCTGCTGGGATTTCCCGGCGGCGCGTTGGTGCATTTCGCGGTCAGCAGCCGCGAGGTGGAAATGACCACGCGGCTGGCCGGCGCGGCAACGGCGTTCCTGCCGTTCAACCGCGGCGATCGCGGTGGCAAGGGCAACCCGGTGAATCCCGACGGCTACCGAACCGCGTACCTGTGGGAACAGGTATGGCAGCGCGACAGTTGGCTGGAGATCATCGGCCGTTACCTGGTCACGCCGCGCGATGAGAAGAAGCGCATCAAGGCGCTGGTCTTTCCGCGCTATCACCAGCTCGATGCAACCCGCAAGCTGGTTGCGGACGTGTACGCCAAGGGCGCCGGCCAGAAATATTTGGTACAGCATTCGGCCGGTTCCGGAAAGACCAATTCCATTGCATGGACGGCGCACTTCCTCGCCGACTTGCACGATGCGGACAACCGCAAGGTGTTCGATACGGTGCTGGTGGTGAGCGACCGCAATGTGCTGGATGCGCAGTTGCGCGATGCGGTGTTCGATTTCGAGCGCACCACTGGCGTGGTCGAGGTTGTCACCGGCGAAAGTGCGGCCAAGAGTGCGGAACTGGCCAAGGCATTGGCTGGCGGCAAGAAGATCGTGGTGTGCACGATCCAGACCTTTCCGTTCGCCCTAAAGACGGTGCAGGAACTGGCCGCGACGCAAGGCAAGCGCTTCGCGGTGATCGCCGACGAGGCGCACAGCTCGCAGACCGGCGAGGCGGCCAGCAAGTTGCGGCAGGTGCTTTCCGCGCAGGAATTGGCGGAACTGGAAGACGGCGGCGAGATCGACACCGAGGACATGCTGGCCGCGCAGATGGCGGCGCGGGCGAGCACCGCAGGCGTGACCTACGTGGCCTTCACCGCGACGCCGAAGGCCAAGACCATGGAGTTGTTCGGTACCCGCCCCGATCCTTCGCGGCCCGCGGGCGACGACAACAAACCCGCGCCGTTCCACATCTATTCCATGCGGCAGGCGATCGAGGAGGAATTCATCCTCGACGTGCTGGAGAACTACACACCGTACAAACTCGCATTCAAGCTGGCCAACCAAGGCAAGGAATGGGACGAGAAGGAAGTCGAGGTCAATTCGGCCCTGAAGGGCATCATGCGCTGGGTGCGGCTGCACCCATACAACATCGCGCAGAAAGTGCAAATCGTCGTCGAGCATTTCCAGGAGAACATCGCGCCATTGCTGGCAGGCCACGCCAAGGCGATGGTGGTAGTGGCCAGCCGCGTGGAGGCCGTGCGCTGGCAGCTTGCCATCGACAAGTACATCAAAGATCGCGGCTATCCGATCGGGACGTTGGTGGCGTTCTCGGGCGAGGTGCACGACCCGGAATCCGGACCGGACGCGTTCACGGAAAACAGTCCATCGCTGAATCCGAACCTACGCCATCGCGACATCCGCGAGGCGTTCGCGACCGACGAATATCAAATCCTGCTGGTCGCCAACAAGTTCCAGACCGGTTTCGACCAGCCGCTGCTTTGCGGCATGTACGTGGACAAGCGCCTGGCCGGCATCCAGGCGGTGCAGACGCTGTCGCGCCTCAATCGTGCGTATCGCGGGCCGTTCGGCAAGAAGGACACCACCTACGTGCTAGATTTCGTCAACGACGCCGAGGAAGTTCTGCAGGCGTTCAAGACCTACTACGAAACCGCCGAGCTGGAGCGCGTCACCGATCCGAACCTGGTCTATGACCTGCTTGCGCAACTGAATGCATCGGGCCACTACGACGACAACGAGGTCGAACGCGTAGTGCGCGTGGAGATGGATCCGCATGGTACCCAGCGCGAACTGGCGGCTGCCATCGAACCCGTGGCGGATCGAATGTTGAAGCAGTACCGGGCCGCACAGCAGTCATGGCACGCAGCGCAGGAAAGCGGGGACGCCAAGGCCGAAGAAGCCGCGCAGGACGTAATGAAGGCGCTGCAACTGTTCAAGAAGAACCTTGGCGTGTACTTGCGCGTGTACGCGTTTCTGTCGCAGATTTTCGACTACGGCAATACGGCGGTGGAAAAGCGCGCGATCTTCTTCAAGCGCCTGCTGCCGCTGCTGGAATTCGGCCGCGAGCGCGAAACCATCGATCTGTCGCAGGTCGTGCTGACCCACCACCGGCTGCGCAACCTCGGCAAGGCCGCGATGTTGCTGATGGACCAGCAGTACCCGAAGCTGAAGCCGATGGATGAAACCGGGTCGCACGAGATTCGCGATCCCATGAAAGAGCAGCTCGCACAGATCATCGAGCAGGTCAATGACCTGTTCCAGGGCGACCTGACCGAAAACGACAAGCTGAGCTACGTGAACAACGTCATCAAGGGCAAGCTGCTGGAATCTGAAACCCTGATCCAGCAGGCAACCAGCAATACCAAGGAGCAGTTCGCCAACTCGCCCGACCTGGGCAAGGAGCTGATGAACGCGATCATGGACGCATTGGCCGCGCATACCGCGATGAGCACCCAGGCGCTCGATTCCGAGGGCGTGCGGCGCGGTATCAGGGATGTGTTGCTAGGGCCGGCGCAGCTTTATGAGTCACTGAGACAAAAAGGAGGAGCACCGCCGCCTTGATGCGTGAGCATGCCTCATGTGATTTGCCGCATTTCCTAGCTGTATGGCGATTCACGATCCACGCCCATCCGAGCGACCGCCACCCGCAGTGCGGATCGTGCAACCGCTTTGGATACGCGGATGTCCTGCATCATTGCGGCTACTGCATGCTTTCGATGCAGACGCTTGCCGGATATGCACAAGTCGCGCAGCAGCTTCGTGGCGTACCTGTTCGCCACGTCTACTCGCCGAGCCTTCGCCAACTCCGCTCGTCGACGTCGCTCCGCAACGTATCGCTTACACAACTCCCAGTTATTGTTCTGAAAATTAGAACTGCTGACGACACACTCCCGACAGATCTCGCTCAGGGCCGGCACCGGCGTTGCCGCGGGTAGCCGCAGCAATCTTTGCAACGTGCGCTCGCAACGTCGGTAACCATCCTTGTTGAAGTGCCGCTGGATTGGTGCGGCCGGCAGATCAACTTCTCCTTGGAACAAACTTGGTGTGGCCGCTTCTTCTGGACATAACAGGATCTCCAATGGCGTAGTTCCCCAATGCGCCGCCATTGCAAAGATCGATGACAAACGGTGACGCTGGCTCCGCTCCCAAGCAGTGCCCCACCCCGCCGGTCTCTTGCGCGCACGATCGGGCGGGACGAGCTCCGTCACGCGGGTGATGAACGTCGGCAGCGCATTTGGTATTACTTCCGGCGAATTGGGCGACGCTATATACCCGAGCAACCGAAGCATCTGTTCGTGGCTCCAGATTTCCCATGGCGTGGGCGCAAGCTCTCTGGAATTCGCCTCGCCAAGGCGAGAGCCACATTCCCTGCATATTTTCCGTTCTGGCCCAAAGCGCCAGTCATATTGATATGAGCCGCAACGTGAGCACTGGTCTTGGAGGCGTATGCCATGAATCGGGCAACATCTCACGACTAATATCGACCAAGCGAGCGGCTCCACGATCATGTCTTCGCAGCGCGCGTAACACGCAGGACACCAGCGGCGCCTGCGTACACACGCGCCAACTTGATTGGCACTCAATACATGGCGCAGCCTCAACAATGTCCCGCACACCAAATTCTGAGCGCCCGTCAACTTTTCCAGGCGCTGAACAAGAACCTCCGTCTGAGCCGCATACGAACAGAACATTGCGGCGTAGAGGTCGACGTTCCGCAATTGCGGGCCGCCGAACTGGAGGTACGCTGAGTCGTTGCATACGACCTTGCTGAGCTGCCGCGGACTAACCTGGTGCACATCGGCAAGCCGACAGAAGAAGGACGCCAGCGATTCCACCGCCGGGGTTCCCACTCCATGCAAGTGGAGGGGCGCAAGCACGGTCCTCATGTTTTCTGGCCACGCGGATCCCGCATCGGTTTTCTGGTTCCGGGTCGGCGGCTCCAGGGCTTCGTTGAAGGGGCGGGTGCAGGTGCCTTGCGAACCTCACCGCGGACCTTACCCTCACCCTCCTCGATCTCGAATCTCAGCCGCTCCATTTGTGCCGCTGTGTATTTCGCGTTCACGACATCCGACCACTCGATCGCCGTGCGCCCATCCATCTGCGCCGCGATGCTCGCCTTTGCGAACAGCGTGTCGACTTCCCCGAACACGCCGCGAGTCCACTCCAGGATTTCCTCGGCGTGCTTGCTCAGCATATGCGGACTCTTGAACGCCACGGCGTCGCGATACATGCGGAGCACCGAAAAGAATGCTTTGCGATCCTCGTCGACTTCGGCGCGGTAGCGCTGAAGGTGAATGAGATGTGTGCGCCGATTCAGCTGAGCCGAGTGGTTCCAAATCTCGAGGAGATCATAAGTACCGAAGATGAAGATAATGATCCCGAGCTGCTCAGCCAGGCACTTGAGGCTCTCGAGGTGATCAGACGGGTTCCGACCCACGTTAGTGAGACACATGCTCTGACCTTCGTCGATGAGAAGGGCTTTCAATTTAAGAGCCCGGGCGAGATGCTCGAAGGCCCGGCGGATTCTGCCCTCCGTCATCGACACACGGATAGACGTCCAGAACGGCTGCATGAGAAACTCACGTATCTGGCCAGAGGTATCCGGCGCGGCTGCGCCCATCTGCCTGAACGGGTCACCGAGCTGCTCCAGCATCGATACGTAAAAATCTTTGGAAGAGAAGAAGCCGCCTTGGCTATTGGCCGCCTGTACCGCAATGAGCGGAACCTGGTTCTCGGATGACTCGGTAGCCCGGTAAAGAGACTTGCGCAAGTAGCTTTTGAGGGTCGTCTTGCCGGCTCCGGACGGACCACTGACGAAAACAACCGTGCCCGGCGCTGCTTGCGTTGCGCAGAGTTGGGCCGCGCTGACTGCCTGCTTGAAGTGCTCGTGTTGGAGTGTACCTTTGAGCAACATGGCGTTGCCTCCAGCGCTGATTCAATCGATGTAGGGAATGTCCTCGCAGCGGTCGAGATCGATCTCCGCGAACGGCGGTGGAATGGGGACAGGGCTGAACGGTGTCGGCGGTGGCGTGGATTCAGCCCGAGGCGCGACACTTGCCGCCGCTGCAGCGTGCGACATCTCCAACATTTCCACCCGCTTCGCGACCAGCTGGTGGCTTCCACGCTGGTCTTCCCGTGCCAAGCCAGCATTAGTGCGGAGCCGGTAGTTTTCGAGAAAGCGCCCTTCCTCCGTCAGCGGCAGGATCCGGTTGTGGTCGCGAGCAAACGTCGTTATCCAGCGACCCTTGGTCTTGGCATAAAGAATCGACGGTGTGGCCGGGTCGAGGCGAGTGGCCTCGAATTTGTACGGGCGGCGAATCGTGTTGAGTTCGTCTGTCCAGTATTCGCGGTAGCCGCAGCGAATTCCTTTACGCAGGCAGAGTCGCACGTTGACTCGCACCGAGGTTGCGATCAGGAATGTAAGATCGGATTTCATGACGCTGCCGAGCGCTCCCCACTGAGGCAATGCGAGATGCCACAGTTCATTGGGATTCCCGTCGGCACTGCCGTGCCGAGAGTTGTTCCAGACATCGAATAGGAACCAGCGGACCGAAGCGATAATGACCGCCAGCTCGAGCCGTGCCGTTGCGCGACTCTTCTTGCCTCCTGATGCAGAGCGAGCACGTTGATCGGCCCAGGTCGCACCGGCGAGACGGGTCGCCAGTTTTTCGTTGATTTGTTTCAACGATGATTCGACGAGGCCTCCAAACCGGGGTGCTCCGGACGGCCGCAGGTATTTCGTCGAGTTCGCACTGGCCAGCAACGTTTCCCAGAAAGTTGATCCGTACTCGGGGCCACGATCGGCGATGAAAAATGGCGGTACACGACCCTGACGGGCAACCATATCCCGGTACGTCATCGAAAGCGCAAATCGATCCGCCTTACCAAAACCAATCCATGCACCAAGTGCGCGGTTCGATGCCTCGTCATAGACGGCGTAGATCCAAGGTGGATCGCAAAAGTTGGACAAAACGAGGTTGTCCCATGCGCGGCAGTCGAACTGAGTGCTGTCGATATGCGCGATGAGTCCCGGGATTTCGCACCGCAAGGTCGCATTTTCTGCCGATACCGGCGGATGTTCGGCGTTGAATCCACGAACGCCGAGTCGTCCTTCGGCTATGACCTCTGGCGCGACGCGCCCGCACCGCAGGCGCAACGACTCTTTTGAAATGCGTGGTTCACCGCGCGCGTCGCAGGCGCCGTCGAGATGGCCAAGAAGCTGGGGGACGTGCTTGCACACGCCGGATTTCCATAGGCGATTGATTATTTCCCGAGTAATACTCTCCTGACCGGGTGTCAGTCGGGAAATCCGGTTGCCTCGCCTAGCGAAGTGCGGCAGACACGCGGCGAGTGGGTGCCCATTCGTGGCGCTCAGGTCTCGTAGTCGCGCCAAATACCGATAGTCGGTTCGTGTAGGTTTACGTTCACCCGCCAACACCGACTGGAGCCGATCGTAAATTTCGGTTGCGTGGGCGAGCTCGGTCGGACTTGCTTGTACCAGGGCGGCGAGGTCAGTGGTTGTGTCGTCTTCAGGAACCGACCGGTGCACCTGAATGAGCTCGCGTTCAAATCGGGCCGCCGGTTCAGGCGCCAAAAACAATCGAAACGTGTCTTGCTGGGTAAGAGCCTGTGCACGCAGCGCGCCGTACAACACTCCCTGGATAACCAACGTGTAGACCGTCGGCGGCCCCAGCCAACGGATCGACGCGCACAGCTCGAGAATCGTCAGCGATTCCTTGGCCAATTTGCGTGTGATCGCATTCCGGATCGAATCGTGAATCGGGTCCGGTTCCGCAAGAACAATCGCGTGCAGATATTCCAGATTCGCAAGGTGTACCGGCGCTGTGTCGTCCGCTACATACATCTCGTGCTTAAGGCCCATGACCTCCGCAGCGCGCGACGCAGGCACGTACCTTGGAGTGTCGACAGTGAAGCTCCACTCGTCGGGCGTCTTCGCGACCTTCCGCCGAACCTCCTCTAGGGTTTTGCATTCGACGAGCGCCGGACCATCCGTCCGCAAGACAAGGTAGTCCGGGGTATAGGCCGATACGTGGACTCGACCGTTCTTCTTTTCTCGACGAAGCTGGATAGGTGCTGGCTGATCCCAGGTTTCAAGCACGTCGGGCGACAGCTCCGACTGGTAGACGAACAGCGCTTCGCACTGTCGGCTTTCGGCCTGCACGGTCTGGTCGATCGCCACGGTCGGGATGCGACCGCACATGTTTCCGCGGGCTCTGTCTCCAACTCGGCGCGACGGCGGACTACTACGAACCTTCGAAATGTACTCGACGGTTGCCTGGGAAAGCTTGTTTCGCCTGCAGTACTGGTCGAACTCGGATTTGCTGAGCATACGTTTTCAGCGCGCAGCCACCCACACCGTGTCAAGACAGCGTTCTTGACAAGCGATTGGCGCCGAGTAAAGTGGAGACGTCAGGCGACACAAACTGACGCATTCGCAACGAGCCTGGGCCCCACGCCCAGGCTTTTGCTATCCGCTCTTACATTTGCGGTGTGTCAGGCAGCGCTAGCTGACCTCCTATTTAGGTTTCGCGTCCTGCGACGAGTTGTGGGACGGCTCCAACCGTTCCGTTGAGACAGCTCTTCTGTTGTCGGCGCCAAGGCAAGAGGCACGCCAACGACAGCCGCATGGCTCAGCTTCGGACGCCTTTTAACCGTGGTTTGGTTGATCACGCGTTGTGGTCCCATCGGCGCTGCGTTGCAGGCCGAGTGCGACCGCGATTCCATCGCCCGACCGCGGGTGTAGCGCGACTCGCGGGATAAGACGGCATACACGGCCTGCCTAGGGGAACCGTGCTCCCGCGCCCCGCCGCTCATCGATACGCCTCGGTATAGCACCAAGTTGGTGCCTCCCGGGCTATGAGCCGGTGATCAGTCACGGCTCGTCACCCTTCCGGACGGTCGCTTCGACCCAACGGGCGACCACTGCAGTCGCGGCGAACCACCCGCGCCGATCGGAAATCTTGAACATGGGGACAGGAAGCTTATGTCCTAACCGCGCTTGGCGCAGGGCTTCGGCATTACGGTAGCAGAGCAGTTTGGCGGCTTGCGACGAGGTCAATAGTGGGCCGAACTCACGGAGATACCACACAACCGTGGGACTCAGATCGGGTTCGTGTTGATGCAGCATCACCAACGTCCAAACTCAGTTGACGCGAGGTTACTCCCACCCGTTGTACAACGCAAATTATCGTTAATAAACAGATGTTTGCGTTGCGTTTACTAGTAAGGCAAACGAAGACGACTTGGAGTCGCCAAGATGCGCGCTAGGCCCGTGGCCGTCTGCCCTTGCGAGGGAAGGATGTGAAAAGCTTCAGGGTGAGGACGGCGCGGACGACCCTAATGCTGAAGATGGCGCCGGCTCACTGCATTGATGTACCTTGAGGAAATGAAGCGTCTGCGCAATAGGCGAGAATGGCTACGTACCTGTTGAACGTTGACGAACCGCGGAGAAAGGCCAGGATCTTCGCGCTCGTAAGGTTCTTTAGCGAACTTGAGCACGCCCGCCAATTCTTGGACGGCGATCTCTTCATGCGGCGGCTCTCCTACTACCGTCGCCAAGAAGATGCCGAGGGCCGCTGGGACGCGACCGAGGGCGTCTGGACTTGGCTACAAAAACAAGGTCTTGAGATCGAATTAACTGTACCGAGGATCGGTGTGGCCAACATTACCGAGCGCGACTTGGCAGCACCCGTTTCCATGTCACTTGGCGAAACCGACGACCTCTATATCTATTGCATGTACGCCTACTATGTCCAAGAGCCCCTGCCTGGTGATGATCCCGAGGAAATCTACGGGGATGACCGTCTGGCCGAGTTGGAAGCAGCCCTACACATAGATCCAAGATGCCTTCGCTTGGGTCCTCACGCCGTAGTGATCCCTTATGGCGCCTTCATGGAAAGCCTCAAGAAGACTGCAATTGAACAGAAACTAAGCCTGCGTGCAGACCTCGTGCGTTACTACGATAACGAGATCTTGAATGGTCAGTTCCAGCCTAAAGATGTGCCTTTCCGAAAACAAAAGCGTTTCGACTATCAACGCGAATATAGGATATCCATTCGGACGCTTGACCGTTCTCCGCTACCGCGCACATTCAATATTGGCTCTTTGCGGGAGTTGGGCCGTTATGTACCATCCGAACAGATTTTAAAGGCCTTCAAACTGTCGCCGTGCGATAAAGCTGCATGAGCGGGCCCTACGCATGTACTAGAGGCGCGTGACCATGCCTTGCGACGAGTGTTGCCAGAGGGGTGTTAGCTCGCGTAGAGGACACAAACGGGAGCGGGCTGAAAATCGAGGTGAATCCAACGGCGAAAAGAACGTGGCATGTTGAAGCGAAAAGCAAGCTCCCACCTTGGGTGGTTCCAATGATCGGCCAACCAGATAGAGAGATGATGTACCGCTTCCGGCATTTCCGATTCTCCGACAACGAGGAGCACAAACAGGAACCGGAGCGGATTCTTTGCGATTCACTGCTCTGGTGCAGCGATCCCAAAGTATTCAATGATCCATTCGACTGTAGGCCAAACTTGGCCATGTCGAGCATTCCTATTGCCGAAGCCATCGAGCGCACCGAGGCCATGATTCAGCGGCGCGGACTTCCCGCAGATCACCCTCACGCCATCACCGCGAGAAATGCCGCCCGGGAAGGGAAATTCGATTCGCCGGAAATGTATGAGACCCTACGCCGCGGCATGCAGGCCGCCATCGATGGCTCAAGTATTTGCTGCTTCAACAGCGTATGGGATGATCCGCGTATGTGGGCGCAGTACGCCGATGACCACAAGGGCTATTGCCTAGCCTTCGAGCTTGATGGAAATTGGCCTGAAGATGCCTTCCCAATGCCGGTTGAGTACTCGGAAGAACGCCCGAAGATCGATTTGGCCGTCGATACGATGGAAGATCGAGAGACTGCATGGCGCTACGTGAAAGGTTCTGTCTTCACGAAATCAAGCCACTGGCAGGGTGAGCGGGAGGTTCGGATATTTCGGAACGAAATCCCTTCTGGCCCGCTTGCGTTTCCACCGTCCGCATTGAAGGCCGTGTACCTCGGACTACAGATCCGGCCGGAGAATGCGGAACGTCTCGTTGCAGCGATTACGCAGCGGGGGCAGTGGATTCCGGCGTACCAATTGCACAGGCACGAAACTCGCTACGAATTCGAGCTTGAGCAGATCAACTGATGGATAGAACTTCTGGGGATGTCGGGCGACCATCATCTAACGGTTATCGATACAGCATTTCTTGACCTTCTTTCCGCTTCCGCATGGGCATGGATCATTGCGCCCCACTTTGCCCTTGCGACGACCACCGGCCACACGCACAAAGCTAGACCGCGTCATAGGCTGCCGCATGTTGGCCGTAGCGGCATCCATGTCATCCGACTGCCGCCAGTCGTAATCCAGAACCACACCAAATTGCAGATTGGATGCGTGATCAACGGAGACCCCGATCCATCGCTGCGCGCGTTCGGCATATTTCCTCAACTCACAGTAAGCACCCAGCCTAGCCATTGCGCTGTCGGAAGATTCACCGTTGCAGTGAAACGTGATGCCATAGTCCTTTCCTCCAACCGTGAAATCGTGAACCTTTCCATCGCCTCTTGCCTGGCGCGTAATGAACTGGAGCCCTTGGTTGATGGTTCGGCAGGAATCCTCACCCAGCGTCTGCAATGTCATTCCAAGTTCGATACTGACTGGCGTCGGATCCCTTTCGATCTGGTGCAACAAGTGTTCGAACCACGTCCCGGTAAGCCGGGTTAGGATGCCTTCAGGAGTACGCGGCCCCTGAACATTGTCGCGTCGAACCATCATCGCGAGATCCAAATCTGCAGCGATGTCGTCCTCCAGCATCACCATGTTGTACTTTGGCTCGATCCACAGGTTCCTCTTAAGGTGAAAACTCAGCGCCGTAAGTTCGTGGCTCAACGCTAGACGCTCCATGTTTTCCACGCGATGCCCAACATAGCTCAAGAGCCGAAGCGGACTCTCAAGCATCTCGGTAAGTGCATCCAGCAAAAAGACGTCCATTACAAACGGCGCGCGGATCCGCGTCGATTCTTGATACTTCAGATACTGCCTGGACTGGAAAGCAAGCGCCGGATAGTGATCCGAGACCACATTGAAGATAAAAATCTCTTTGGGTGGCTGTGGCAGCAAGACCTCCTTTCCGTCTGGATCGAGTAGCTTGCATTCACCAGCAAGGATTGCGCTCGAGCATAGATACGCCTGATCATACGAATCCTGTATCGCTCCGGCAAAATCTTCGCGCAATTGTCCATCATTACCGCGTCGTGCTTCTAACGTCAGCTTCTTCGACTTGGCCTGAACGACAATCAGTCTGTCGCCAAACACAACCAGTACATCGATCTCGCCAACCACTTCACCCTTGCGTCTGACGAGATCGACGCCCCTAGTAACGTGCTCTGTGCCGAATACACGACCGAGCCGATGAGCCGAAAATGTTTCGGTGAAAGCGCCACGGTGCTTTGCCGCAGTCGGTCGATACCCGGCGTCCGTCATCATCCAGTAGTACGGCGTATCGTAAATTGCCTCATAGATACTGTAGCTCTGAAAAAGAAGGACACATTCATCACCAATGGCAAGGAGCGGCGTTTCAGCCAGCGCGTTGTAGTCGCCCACCGATTGGAATTGCGCGTTATCGCCGCGCAGGGTGAAGGCCGCCAAGAACGCACGGACTCGGTCAGCTGAAACGTCAACGGTCTGCGCGATTTCAGCCAAGCTCTGCGTGAAGGCGGGTAGCCAAGTCTCGGGAGCATTGCCCGAATGCTTCATATCCGAGTACAGTCGCGTTATTTTTTCCGTCAATAGTGTGCACATTGCCTCCGTGATCGTGCTGGCTTCGGCTATGGAAAATCCTTTGTGCAATATCAGCCAGGAGTCATCCTCGCGGTATTTCTCGACTGCTAGGTCGCGATACTGAAATTGATAGGCAGATTCACCACCATAAAAGATCGGCTCGCGCATCGCTTCCCCGCGCCAGACGTCAGTATCGTCACCTCGCCGTTCCATAGCCGCTTTCACGATGCCCAGCATCGGTACTCCCATCGCATCATGCAGCTCTTGCAGCAAGGTATCGGTGCGGGCAACGTATTCTTGCAAGACCTCCTGTACTGGCAATGTGGCATCGACCGGGGAACGTGCAAGCAAACCCAACACCGTTGTGATCTCGTTCCTGATCAACCGATCGCGACGGGATAGCTTTCTTAGATCAGATGCTTTCATGTCCCCCATGTACGTCACAAGGTTGTCGCGATAACAAATCTGCGCAACCGCGTGAATATAGCCAGGTGACTGGGCAAGGATTCCAAGATCTGCAAACACTTCTGCTTCACTACGCGATGGTTTGCTCATGACTTATTCGCTTCGTGATCTCAATGCTACGACTGGCAGCTCCAGTGACTAGCCAATGTATCAACGCGAACAATCGTCATAGGATGTCGTCAACGTACATGCAACAAAAAGCTGTTCAACCATTCCGCAATCGAGTGCTTCCCTGCGAGTGCAAGTAACGGCGACAACCGCAGCAGCGACAGGCGGCATGGGCACTCACCGGCCAGAAGCGGACTTTCTGAAGGTTGGCATAGAATCAGTTGATGGTCACATTCTCCACACCTTCCCGCCTGGAGTCTCAAAGACCTGATTGGTTCGATGGGAACGGCAATGAGGGATGATTTCAGCGGGCCGACCAAGGATCTGCTGGCAAAACAGGCGGGCCATCGCTGTACGCATCCCCATTGCGGGAAGCCGACGTCTGGGGCGGACGAGAGCGGAACCAGCGCGATCAACATCGGGGTCGCAGCTCACATCACCGCCGCGTCCGCCGGAGGTCCCAGGTACGACCCGGCATTGACCTCCGCGCAGCGCAAGGATGCGTCCAACGGGATCTGGCTCTGCCAGGACCACGCGCATGCGGTCGACGCCGATGACAGCGGCTTCAGCGCAGAAACCCTTAGGACCTGGAAACGGCGGGCAGAAGCCCGGTCCTTCCATGCGCTGATGGCCGGAATGGCCGGCGGCGGCGCGGGGCGCGGCTTCCTACTTGATCCGGGCGATGGCATCGACATCCGGCATCGGTTCAACCTCGCCGTGGACGAGGATCTGGTCTCGCTGAAAGCGGGCCTGTTGGCGGCGGCGTGCGAGGACGCCGCGGCTTTCCGCAGGACCCGATACTGGACCGAACACGCCATCGAATTAGAGCTGCGCCTGAAGGGCGGCGCGGACACGGCATCTTTTTCCGTGCACGACCTAGCCGCGACCACCGAGGTCTTCAACGAGATCGTGATCCTATCGCCGCCGGGCACCGGCAAGACCATCACGTTATTGCAGCTGGCCGAGGCGGTCATCGACAGGCGCGGTGCGGTGGCCAGCTTCATCCCGCTGGATGATTGGTCGGCCCAGCCCCGCTCCCTGTTCGAGAGCATCCTCGAGCGTCAGGCGTTCCGTCCGTACAGCCAAGACCATCTTCGGCTTCTTGCCCATACCGGTGAACTCGCCCTCGTACTGGATGGCTGGAACCAGCTCGACGGCGCATCCCGCAGGCGAGCACGCAACGAACTCGAGGGTCTGCGTCGAGACTACCCGAAATTGGGCATCGTCATCAGCTCGAGGAACCTGAGCGTTGCCATCCCCTTTGCTACCACGGTGGTGGCGATCGAGCCCCTTGACCACTCACAACAACGCCAGGTCGCCAGCGCGCTGCGAGGGGCCGACGGCGAGACCCTGCTGGAGGAAGCTCGCGCGATTTCTGGGCTGAGGGAACTGGTGTCCGTGCCCCTGTTCCTCAATGCCATCCTGCATCTTTCGCCCGGAAGCCGTCTGCCCACGACGAAGGAAGGCGTCCTTGCCGCCTTCGTCGAGCAGCACAACCAGATCGCCAATCGCAACGAGACCCTGCGCAACGCGACCCTCGGCCACGAGAAGGATATCCTCGCCGACCTCGCCGTGGAGGCCACCCGCACCGCCAACACGTCCCTGCCCGACAACAACGGCAGGGCATCGGTACAGGCAACCCAGCGCCGCCTTACCGACGAGGGCCAGATCTCCGCGTATTCGGCACCACAGCCCCTGGCGGTGCTGGACGCACTGATCGCCGAACACTTGCTGGTGCGATCATCCGGCGAACCGGCGGGATACAGATTCCAGCACCAGCAGTTTCAAGAATGGTATGCCTCCTTCGCGGTGGAGCACGCCATGCGAAACACGGCAGCCGGCGACGCCACCGCGGCCGAACAGCTTGCCATCGAGTTCCTCGATGTCCGTCCATGGGAAGAATCGATCCTGTTCGCCTGCGAACGCATGGCGTCGGGCCCCGGCGGCGACATGGATGCCGTGGCCAAGACGGTCGTCCGGTGCCTGTCGATCGATCCCATGCTGGCCGCCGAGATGATCTTCCGCGCGCCGGCGATATGGAGCCGGGTCGAACGCGAGGTGACTGAGTTCTTCCGGCGCTGGCACCAGCAAGGCAAGGTCGACCGCGCCATCGGATTCATCGTCAACAGCGGCCGGCCCGAATTCGCAGAAGTATTGTGGCCGTTGCTCGCTGATTCCGTGCACAGGCATCATCTGGACGTCCTTCGCTCTGGACGCCGGTTTCCTCCCTCGCTGTTACCTGACATCGACACCCGGCTGACGACGCTCGAAGAGTCGACCCGCGCCGAAATACTCGGCGAGATGGTCGACCATGGCGGTATGGAAGGCGCGCTGACCGCGGCGTCACTGGCACAGACCGATTCAAGTGTGCACGTGAAGAGGGAGGTCGTGGAATCCCTGTACTGGCGTGGTGCTGATCAACAAGCCGCCCGGGTGCTGCAAAATGGGCCGCCGGAGCTGTGGCAGGAATTGGGATCAAAACATCCCTTGACCGGGATCCACAACACTGCAGTGGCCACCCGAATGGCCGCCGAACGTCGAGCCGCGTTCGAACGCATGCAGAATCCGGGACACAAGCTGCACTTTCTGTTGAATGGCGACGTCGACGGCATCGACACCGAGCAAGAGGTCTTCACGTTGCTGGCCGATCCTGCGCTGGAGGTACGCGCCAGTGTTGCGGACCACGCCCTGTACCAGGCCCACGAAAAATACCCGTCGGTCGTCGCCTCTGCCCTGGTTCGGAGAATTAAACAGGGTCTCGAGATCCCGTTCCGCGCCCACCTGCTCGTGCAGGAGCAGCATATCGTCACCGACGAAGACCCAATCCGCAGCATGGTCAACGATGCGGCGCTGGACGAGAAGGTCAGGACCAATGCAGCCAGCATCGCCGGCCCGGTTTCGATCGGTCGACTGATCGACGCACAACTTGAGCTGGACGCGCGGGCTGCAAGTGATCCAGCGGCGAGGAGACCTTTGGCAGAGCAACAGCGCTTCCTGAAAGATCTTGTCATTACGGCGCCCTACAGCTCCTTGGTCGCCGCAGTGCTGGCGCGGGCCGATACCATCGACCCGCGACGGATCGCCCTGTTCGCCGATTTGCTGGCCTCCCATCGCGGACAGGACTCTGCCATTCGGCCGCCTGCAATTCTGGAAGATGCGCAGAAGACGCAGCTCGTGGATACGTTCTTGCGCTGGGTGCCGACAATGGTGGATGCCTCCGATTCCACTCGGGCAGAGCTCGCCGAACTCGCTCGCGCCATCGGCAGCGTCGGTGATGCCAAGCTGGCCGAAGCACTTGACCTGTTGCTGTCGGAGGACCTTCGACGTTGGGCTATCTCACGCGCCGCGTTCGCCGCGTCCGGTTATCGTGACCAGACGTCGGACGCAAGGCATTCCTGGACGAATTGGTATCAGCGCGCCTTCATCGCCATTGGCTCCGAGCAAGCGAAGAACCTGCTGATCCAGCGCTTGTCTCACTCCGAATTCAGTGTCGAAGCGGCCTTCGCGCTTATGCAGTTATGGGAACAGCAGCACCCCGTGACCACTCCCTCGACTTTTCCGCGAAGCTTCCTACGGGAAATGACGGTGCGGCATGGGCGACGCCTGCGCGATCAAACGCCCGCGCCCGCGGCGCTGGCGATTCTGGATGCGGTCGAATCCTTGCTTGAAGGTGGCAGTCAGAACGAGCAACAGCAGGCCATCCGCTTGGCAGTGGCGGCCTTCCGCATGCCCTGCGGCGACATCACTGCCCTGGTTCGGCGAGTGATTGAGCTCCCGGCCCCACTCAACCTGCAGCGGGACCTGTACATCGCACTGGCGCTTTCCGGCGAACGCCTGCAGGCTGACGCGATTCAATCGTGCATTCGGGCCTTATTCGCCGAATCCAGGACTAAGCCATGGGTGCTGGGCGACCACCACAGCGCGTTCTTCGGCTGGGTGGAGTTGCTCGCATTTTCCGAGCGTCCTGCAGCGATGCTCGACGAGGTAGCCGCCTTGGAACCGTCGCATTTGAAGCAGCCGTACCAGCTGCGTGGATTGCTGGCGGCACTTGGCGCCTCCGTCGAACCCGAGATCGAGGACGTCCTGTTGCAGTTCGCGGCGATCATTCCGGGATTGGCCCAGCAGCAAGAATGGCTGGCTGCCTTGCGCACCCGCGGCACGGAATCCTCAGGTCGAGCGTTGCTCCAGCTGTTGCGGGACGGTGCCTTCGGCGACCACGGGAACCGAGATACTGAAGCACTCGGCGCCTATTTGGCACAGCTTGCAGAGAGTCATCTCGGCTTCCGCACCGAGATGCTGGGGTACCTGGATCATCTGAGTGAAGGCGGCCTAGCCTCGGCAATCGAGCGCGCGCTGCTGACGCTGTCCGATACGGAAAGCATCCTGTCACTGGTCCACTACTACGCTCGGACAGGGCAGTCGAGCGACGGTCTGTACATGAGCATCAGGAAAGTCGCGGTGGACGAGCAGCCTTCCGCGCAGTTCAGTGGCGCAGTTGTCCTATTCCCGGTGCCCGTGGACGATCTGCGTAGCCGGCTTTTCTCCCTGGCATTGGCGCAGACAAGCGAAGCTGAAGTTGCTAGGCAATGCTTGGCCTTGATCGAGGGCATCCGTGACGACTACGGATATCCCGAATCCGAAGTGCGCCATCCTGATATCCGATCGGGGCAACCTTGGCCCTTGCTCGCTCCAGCCGCATAAGGCCAAGGCAAGCAACCAGCCTTCAATCAGCCGATGGATCGGATACACGCGCAGCCGTACATGGCACGCTCAGCTATGCGCCAGTTCCGATCTTCCCAGTCTATCGACCGCACCGATCAACCCACTATGGCTTACCGGTCAGTTGAAACGGATGCGTTGGTTCGAACTATGGGTTGTGCCCGTGCATCGGGTACTTTTTCAATGCAAGTGCTGATCCGTACAGCGCGTTTAGTCGAGTCGCGCACATGAGACGAATTCGATAAGCAGAGGGACACCATGGCCACATCCAGCTTTAGAATGGTCGACGCACGCCTCGCCAAACTCAAGAAGGAACTCGAGGGCGCGTCAGCTGATGCCTTCGAACGCCTAGCTGCCGATCTTTTCTGCAGGCTGATCGGAGACATAGGCGTTTCCGTCTCAAAACCCGGTTCGCAGTTTGGAGGCGACGCCGGGACTGCGGGACTGCGGCGTAGGCACTTGCGCCTAGAGTGCAAACGCTACAAAGACTCCACACCGCTCTCGCCTCGTTCGTTGGCCGGGGAGGTCATGGAGGCCGCCTTGAAAGACCCGCAGCTTGAAGCATGGGTTCTAGCGTCAACCAAGACGGTGAGTGAGACGGAGCGCACCATCGCTCGCGATGGTGGCGCTAAGTTGGGGGTGCCCGTCATAGTGATCGACTGGACGGATCCGCCCGCCGGATTGGGTATAAACGCAATGGCGGCGCTGTGTGCCAAGTGGCCAGCAATCGTCGAGAAGCAGATCGGCCAAGCTGCGGGAGACGCCGCTAGGGCACTGACGGCCCACGCGGGCGTAGCAGCTGAAAACCTGGCCAAAGACCTCGAAGCCTGGAACATTGGCTTCAACCACCTTCAGAGCAGGTCGCACGCGCACCTGCATAAGGTCTGGACTGACAGTGCGCAGTCACTGGCGACTTTGAATCAGGATGCAGCCGGCGGAAGGGCTGGAGTTCACCTGATTGAGCGCAAGACCGTCATGCAAGCCTTGGAGTCTTGGTGGCTTGCACCGCGTGACCTTCGCTCACCCGCGGTGATCGTTGGTCAGGAGGGGACGGGCAAAACGTGGGCGTCTCTGGGCTGGCTCAATCAGATGGCCGCCAGTTTGCCTATTGTCGTCCCGGTACCGGCGAGCACGTTTCTCAATCATCAGGATTTCTCGGAGGCCGGCGTACGGGACTTACTGGCCCAAAGCTTGCGCTGGCTGACAGGCTCTCATCAGGGCACTGAGTTCTGGAGAGCCCGTGTTGCAAGAATCCTGCAAAGGCCGATAGCCGAGGGCGTGGCTGTCTTGCTGTTGGTCGATGGCATCAACCAGCGACCGACAGTGGGGTGGGAAGGCCTTTGCCAAGCGATGCAGGCGGACTCGCTGGCCGGCAAGGTTCGAATCCTTTTCACGACGCGGCGTCACTTTTTTGAAACCAACATGCGTCAGTTCGCAAGTCTGAAGTTTGCAGCCACGCAGGTACCTGTGGGCGGCTACTCGCCGGACGAACTCGATCAGTTGCTTCGGCTCAACGGGATGGACAAAGCGGACATTCCACCAAGCCTTCTTAATCTTGCTGCTACGCCGAGATTGTTCCCGTTGATTGTCCGGCTGAAGAACAGCGACGCGCTGCGTGCAGACGCGACGGTTCTCAGACTGCTCTTCGAGTACGGCAAGGACGTACACCAAGTCAGAACAAGCAGTGCGCTGACTGATGAAGCGTGGGTGAGTTGGTTGGGCAGCCGAGCGATTGAATACCGAGACCGTCTGGTCAAAACCGGCTCTGGGGTTATTGCATCGACCATCAAAGATGTCACCGGTGGCCTAGCCGACCCCGGCGTGTCGCCGGAAGAAGTCGCTCGCCGTCTGAGCGACGTGGTGGACGGAGACTTCTTCCAGATTCAAGATTCGCTCACAGGTACGAAGAAGTTCTCGCTCAAGGAGCAGCCAACCGTGCTGGGGCTGGGCATCGTCCTGCTGGACAGCCTGGAAGGCGCAGAGAACACCTTTGAGGGCGTGCAGGCTCACGCTCTCAAGTGGTTGGAGCCGGTCGGTGCGATCGACCTGTCAGCCGATGTGCTGCGCGCAGCCCTTGCTATTCTCTCGGCCGTGGGTGCTTCCGATGGAACCGCGCCGACGGACGCGCTGTTGCTGCTTTGGCTCAATGCGCAGAATCCCTCGGCGAGCATCGAACGCGATGCGCTCGCGTTTGGCGAATCTTTCCCAAGGTCGATGTTGACCGTCATCGAACATTCTGTTGCTGGCTCACGTTCAGCTGCTTTCCACTTTGCCGTCCAGAGCATCAGAAGGCTGCCCCGTGCCCGGGCAGACGACTGGGACTGCATTACGCAGCGCATTCTGGAGTGGGCGAGCTGGGTCACACTTCCGAATCAAGCTCACCTGAATGACCCGAACCACTATGCGAGAAGGCACCATCAGCAGCTATTGACCCGCATCGGCACGGGTACGCCTGGCCGCGTGTTGGTGCATGGGGAGTCACTGAGTCTCGCGTACAGCCATCCGGGCGACCCATCGGCCGCTATACCAGGAATCCTCGAAGGGCACGACTTGGCCATGTTCCTTCCAGTCATTCGCCGTGCAGCCGTACGTGAAGCGGTTCGGGTGGACGTGGATCGCCGGTGTTGGGACGGTTTGCGCTGGGTGTTGCTGTTGGCATCGCAGAATCAAAATCACGCGCGCGACGAGATTGCGAAGATGGCCAATGCCGTTCTTGCATCGCCCCCCGAAGTCGGCGTTCACCCGCGACTTCGCAACAGAATCGCCGCATACCTTCTGCGGCTCACAAACGTGCAAGAACACGAGGAACGCGCTTTCACCATCAATGAAACGTTCGGTAGCACTTGGGATTACGACAAGGACTACGCGAGTGACCCGGGCTCCTCGTTTTTCGAGCTGGAATTCCGACACCTCGACCAGGTTCTGAACAGCGCAAACCTTCCTGCGGGAAGGCGACTGGACAAGCTGAAATGCTTCCTCGCCTTGCCCGAACTGAAGATTCCGAACGACCTCATTGAGTCGGTCAAGGCTGCACTGGCCGCCCAGACCTTCGAGCGGGTAGACGAAATTGGGCGGACGACGGCAGAGGAGCACAACCTCGAGCGCTTGGAGGTGCTGGCAGCGAGACTCGCTTCGGCCGAGCTCGCGCAGATGTCAAGAAGGCGCTTGGAGGCAATGGCGACGCGCAAAGGTGAGGCGAAGTACTGGTCCGCCCTGGCTGCGCCTGAGCTCTTGCTGGTGGCGCAGGAGGCGCAGGCCAGCGCCTTTGCCGCGCTGCGTACCTCAAGCGTCGACCCGCAGCGCGACGCGATTGCCAACACGTGGTCCCTGCAGATGGAGCTTCTGCACAAACCGCTGAAGGAGCAACTGCAGTTGCTCTTGTCGACCACCAACTTCTACTTCTTGACCGACCTCGTCGCAGTGGTTCGGCTCGCCAGCTCTGCTGAGCTGCATGATTTCGTCGTCATGAACCGAAGGGAACGAGTCAAGGCCTGCAATGTCGTAATGCAGGTCATGGCGTACCAAGTTCCGCAGGTCTCCGACGCACTCGTGAAGGAGCTGCAGCCTTTTCTGGAGAGTGAAGAAAAGGAACTGCGCTCAGTGGCTTTCGTGGCGCTTGCCTTGTGCTCGCCGGAATTCACCGGGCGCACGTTGATGTCGCGCAACTGGAAGCCTGATGCGGCAGACCCTTTGGCGGCACACTACGGCAGCACGGCCATCGTAGCCGCGACCAAGCACTTGGACTTCTCGGACGTTCTGGCATTGATTGCTCCTTGGCGCTGGTTGGACGCTGCGGTGGCGAGGGGTAGTCAGTATGCGGAGTTGGAGCTGGCCACGAGGCGTATGATTGCTGTCCTAGACGTGCCTGCCGAGAGACTGCCGTCGCCTGAAGGCGTGCTATCGGTGCGAGTTCCGAAGCCTGCGGAGTTGGCGCGCGTGCTTGTCACCGAACCCTCGCAGAAGAACGGTGACATCGGGGAGTTCCTGAAGCAGGCGACCCGAGACCCTGACGAAGTGCAAAAGCGCATGGAACAGCTGGCCGAGGATGCAGCGGCCATCATCGACAAGGTGCGTAGCTGTGGGCATAGCCTGTACCTGCACACGTTCTCGTTTGAGACCGTAGAGGCAGCGTACAAGGCGACCCCTTCTGTGTGGGAAGAATTATTGGCAGGTGCAGAGGCACGATCGGCGTCTTTCGTCGGACGTGTCCACACCGCGGAGGGGCTGTACTTGACCATGTGCGAGGTTCTTCTCAAGCACGCACCGGCAAAGGGGCGTCGGCTCTGGCATGCCCTTTTAGATACCATGAAGGTTCGCTTCAATGGAGTCGCGAAGATTCCGGAGCTGGTGCACATCGCTCTGAGAGCCGCCGATTCAGCTGAAGTCAGCACCCTGCGCTCAGACTTGACGGCTCTTCTTAGGTGCAACACCGACAAAGACCTATTTGAGCTCGTGATTGCCTGCCAAATGCACGGACGTGACAAGTGGCTCGAAGAGTTCATCAATGCTGATAGGAGCTCCGACCAGCCTTGGAGGCACAAACGCGCGGCAGTACTGAGCGCCTTCCACAATATGCCTGCCCTCGACAAGTTGCAGTGGCCCGAAGGTGCGCCCGTCGGCTCGCTGCGCTCTCTTGAGCGCAATCTCCTCAAGTGGAGCAATCGAGCCGCACTCGCTAAATATTGGTGGGAGCGCTTCCTCGATGCCCCCAGCGCGGACATCGCCTTCGCAGCGTGGCACGTTTTTCTGAGCACATCTGACAGGCGAGCTTGGGTTTGGTGCTCCGGTAAGTCAAAGCAGGAGTCCGAACTGGATAGGCTCCGTGAACTTCATCTCCAGTCGAACCATGACCTGTACGTTCGAACGCTGGACAAGGCGGAGGAAGGCACTGCCAATTTCGCCGACAAGCTCTTTGGCCTTGACGCGCCCGGCAAGTGGCTAATGCTAGATGGAGCAGTTGCCAGATAAGTGCAGGCCAGGCTATGTGCTTACTCGGTCTGAGTGCCCACTGATCTGAGGGCCGCTTTGGGTCGACAGCGCCAGTTCGCCCCGCATCTTGGTCAACGATTTCCAGTGGCGTGGTCAGTCGTCGCCGGCAGCGTTATCGACGAATAGCAGCGTCCCCAGCCAATCATCTCGGCGAGCCTTTTCTGGCCATCCGCGAATTCGATCGCCCGGTCCAAGGCTTTCATCTGCGATGCCGTCATATTGGTTCTCACAGTGGTCGGGGGCGCGTGGCTCACCGCGGTCCAAGTGCTGACGTGCTGTCATTGAACCAGCGGAACGCCTCGTCCGGTCCGTCCAGTTCCCGCCTGATTGCCTCGATGCGTTTCAGCGCATTCATGATCACTGACTTTACATCCGCGCCGGAGAGGTTCGCCGTCGGATCAAGCAGCTTGGTAGCCGATTCCGGGCGCGTCGGATCTGAATCTGTCATAATGCGGCCTCCGTGCTGTCACCACTTCATCGCGCGGGCGCCACCAAGGAGGCGACCAGCAATGTTCTTGGGATTTTGCTTCGGTATCACTGGTTTTCTTGTTCTCATCGCGATTCTAGGTCAAGTCGCTCGACACTACTTGGCAAAGCACGACAAGAGCGAAAAGCAATCCACGCCCGGGGATTTGCTTGACGACCTTACCTCCGAAGAACTGAAAGCGCTATGCAAGCGCCTGCTTGCCAATGCGTCGAGCTCGATCGACGACGTGATCGCAGCCAGCGAGCGCCACCACGCCGAGCGTGTCGTGCGTTAGCTGGCTCGCGAGCAAGGCTGCGCTCGCGCTGAACGGGTTCTACCCGCTCTGAAGACGACCATGGCGGAAGCACTAAGCAAATTGCCATGCGTAGGTGCCAGGGCTGCTGAGCATCGCGCCTTGCTCAGTCCAAGTCCCGGATACATCGGCGATGACTTCAGGGTTGCCGCAGTACGGCGGCTTTCCAGGGAGCGGTCCTTCCGATTGTCCACCGATTGAACGCACTATCGCGCTGGTATTCCCCTGTTCAAGAGTGCCATTGGCACTGCGTATTTCCCCGGTTCGATTATCTGCCTGCGTTGGCCCACCGTCCAACCGGGGTGGGGTTTCCAACCCCGGTGAACCCCACCCGGCTTGCCTTAAGGGGTCGTTGCGGGAGATGCTCATTGAATTTAGCCATGGTCGCGAGGCCCGAGCGGATTACTTCGAACGAACTTTCACGTCTAAGCCAAAGCAGTAGTGGGTTTTCAGACTGTGCGTCGGTTTTGCTCGAAGAACGACTCCAAAAAATCTCATGGTACGAACTCGCAACACTGCGGGCGAGCCAGCCGCGCACTCATGGGTGCCAATCACATGAGAATGCACCCATGGCTGACCAAGGACTGACGCACAGCGAGAGCAGATGACCACACCTGTGCAGGTCACCGCGATGGCGATCTCGCCGTGGCCAATACATCAGAAAATCCCGTGCTTCACCCTCGTAATAAGCTCTAGGATGCGATCGCGTTTTCCAACGGCAAGCGCTGCATACGCGTTGGGTTCGTCGTCGAACTGGATTCTGGCGAGGTAGCTTGCGGCGGCCTGCCGACGCTCAAAGAGATCGAGCAATGCTGCGACGAAATCAGGGTCAACTGCTTCCAGCCGACTGAATGCCTCGTCGGCGACACCCTGAAACGCTTGTTGTGCGTTTTCGATGCTGGCCGATAGCTCAGCAAGCGAACGTGAATCGTCGTTACCTGTCATGTCGTTGCCCGAAGATATTGCGATAGCGCGGCGCCACCGCGTCAGTAGCTTGGATCCCTCAACAATTTCACGAGAACCACGGTTTGTACAAAACCAGCCTGCGCGCGTACCGTCTCATAGGTTGCGATCGCCGCCTGGCCGGCATCAAGTCGAATTCAAGCCATCCTGCCCGCATTGAATGAATGAGAGAACGAGATGTACAAGCAGATCGAGTTCACGCGGGAAGCTCTCTACAAGATGGTGTGGGAACGCCCAGTTCTGATCATCGCCAAAGAAATTGGCGTATCTGATGTCGCTGTTGCAAAGGCTTGCCGGAAAGCGGGAATCCCACTACCCAAGCGAGGGCATTGGGCCGTTGTGAAATCCGGCAGGGCAGTGACGACACCGCCATTGCCCGCGCCCAAGCCGGATCAGCAGGACTCGGTATGCTTCACTGTCCTTGAGAATCCACCACCGAAGCCGCCGAAGGTTGAGATTCCCACTGGTCCATTGATCGAGATCCCGGCGGGATTGGTGAAGCCTCATCGCCTGGTCGCAGAGCTTAAATCGGCTACGAAGGGGCAGAAGGAGGATAAGGGCGTCATACCGCTGAACTACGAGTACCAGAAGGTATTGCGGGTAAAAACATCGGCCGCTCAACTCGAACGAGCGTTGATCTTGATGGATGTCTTGATCAAACAGTTTGAGAGCAAGGGGTACAAGATCCGTATTTCGGAGAAGCGCGGTGAAACCGAGCTGGTTCTGAAAGAAGGTGTCGTCACGTTTCGGCTCAATGAGCGAACGAAGCAGACGGCACCGCCACCTCCGCCACCAAGACCTCCAGGACGGCGAGGTGAGCACGACCACGAGACATGGCGACCTGCCTATGTTTTGGTGGGCACGGGAGAATTCACCCTGGAGTTCGACATATACCCAATCCGTAACTGCCCCCACATTTGGAAAGATCGCGACAACAGATCTCTTGAAGCGCAGCTTCATGAAGTCATAGCTGTTCTCCCGTCATGGGAGGCAGAGCTACTGGCAGATCGCCTTAAGCAGGAGGAAGAAACGGCCAGAGCCAATGAAGCGGAGAAACGCCGGATTGCAGCGGCGCGTGCCGAGGAGACGCTTCGATTGCAACGAGTAAAGCTGGTTAATCAGTTGCGCGCTTGGGAGCGCGCTGAGCGGCTGAGGCGTTTCATCGCGGCATTTGAGCAAAAAGGGGATCAGAGTCCGGCAGCTCAGTCTTGGCTGGAGTGGGCGAATCTGCAAGTTCAAGAACTGGATCCGCTCTGTTCGGATTTGAAAATCATCACTGACCCGAGTGTGGAACTGGACGAATACTTCAAGGGCCGAGGTCCATGGGAGAAGCAACCCAGGGATTGGTGGTACATCGATTCGAAGGGGCGATCGTTCCTTGCGGCAATGGAGGATTCCGAGGATGTGCTTGAAGAAGAAGCAAATGAAGGTAACACCCCGGGCCAAACCGGCGACCGTGAGACGAAGCCAGCGTGGCATTCCAACCAGTGGTACACCCGACTGCACCGATAGGTGGGCTAGGAGTACTCATTTTTTCCCTGATGATTTCCCCGTTGATTGATCGGGGTCCTTGGCTGGCTGGTCTATGGCCGGGCGATTGGTGTGCGATGAACGAGCGTCAGAATCGGGAGAAACTAAGGGAATCGGGCCTGACAGAGGCCCGATTCCCTTGTCGTGCGACCTTCGCCGCGAGCACTCAGCCGCGTCGATGTCGGGTTACGGGTCTGTAAAGAGGCCATTTCTTGTCATTCCGGCATCTCTTGTGACACCCTTTGCCCTCTAATCGTGCCACTTTTTACCTGTTTGACCAGTTGTGCGGGAAACCATAGTCTGGCCGTTTTGGCCAAACTATGATTTCAAGACAGGATAGTTTGGCCGCGCATGACGGTTCCGAAAACGGCCTTCCTTAGGTTTGCCGCGCCTTGGACCATGGTTTGGCAGCTGAAGGGGTACCCGTGCCAAACCGGTACACTGCTGGCTTGGCAGGCTGCAGGGGACCCGGCGGCAGTCGGATAGGGCGATGGGCTTCGAATATGACATTGCGAATCCGCGTGCATCACGGCTCTTCGAGTCGCTACGCGCATTCGACTACGACCTCTCGACCGCGGTC
>Ga0105240_10002019_pt1 | contig 33472 bp, 31 predicted proteins | sample KBSC54metaG_FD_80426 | JGI IMG/M metagenome (GOLD analysis project Ga0105240, IMG submission 80426) | Corn rhizosphere microbial communities from Kellogg Biological Station, Michigan, USA - KBS C5-4 metaG | ecosystem: Host-associated > Plants > Roots > Rhizosphere > Soil | place: Michigan, USA... | reverse complement strand
TCGCTGATATCTCCCGTGCACCCTCTGGGCGAGGTCCTGTTTTCGGCGCACATGGCGCAACATGAAATCCTCATGTTGGTTGCCGCGCCATTGTTGGTTCTGTCGCGGCCTCTCGTACCGATGCTGTGGGGGCTACCGATCACATGGCGGCGGGCGCTTGGACAGTGGTCGAAAGGCCGGATGGTACAGGGAGTTTGGCGCTCGATTTCCCAACCGTCCGTAGCGTGGGGGATTCACGCCGTGGCGCTCTGGCTGTGGCATGCTCCTCAATTGTTTCAAGCAACGCTGACCAACGAATGGATTCATTCGGCACAGCATTTGAGTTTTTTCGGGTCTGCGCTTCTATTCTGGTGGTCGCTCTTTTTTGCGCACGGGCGGGCCAGTTATGGGGCCGGTTTTTTGTACATTTTCACAACCGCGATCCACACAAGCATACTGGGCGCGCTTCTTACATTCGCACGAACGGTTTGGTATCCGGCTTATGCGTTTTCGACGAAAGCGTGGGGTCTTACACCTCTCGAGGATCAGCAATTGGGCGGATTAATCATGTGGATTCCGGCCGGGGTGGTCTATTTGGCGGCGGGTCTCGCGTTATTTGCATTGTGGTTGCGCGAAAGCGACGTCCTAGCGGGGCAAAGGAGCTATGCGGATTGATCGAATCGCGATCCCGCTTCTCTGGTTGCTGCTCGCCGGCTGCCGCGAGACGCCGAGAATTGCCGCAATGATTACCGGCGGGGATTGGGATCGAGGCTCTTCGTCGATTTCCCGATACGGGTGCGGCTCCTGCCATACCATTCCAGGGATCGCTGGAGCTCATGGTCTTGTCGGACCTCCATTGACAGGATTTGGCAATCGCGTTTATATCGCGGGGATGCTGCAAAATCAGCCGGCCAATCTTGTGCGATGGGTGCAGGACCCGCGTTCGGTGAATGAAAAGACAGTGATGCCGCAACTCGGCGTCACGCCGCAGGATGCAATCGATATCGCGGCCTACTTGTATTCCCTGAAGTGAATTTCTATTTGGAGGATCAGATGGTAACTCTCGCAGATGCGAAGCGAATCATTAGCGCGGCCGAAAAGAAGGCTGAAGAAATCGGCCAACCGATGAACATCGCCGTGGTTGACGGCGGCGGCAACCTGGTGGCACACGTCCGCATGGACAAGGCCTGGATTGGAAGCGTCGACATCGCCATCAAGAAAGCTTGGACGTCGAGGGCTTTCGATATTGCGACCAAAGACCTGGCAGAACTGAGTCAATCGGGCGATCAGTTCTTCGGCATTCATGCTTCCAACCATGGCCGCGTTATGATCTTTGCCGGCGGAATTCCCTTAAAGCGCGGCGACCAGGTGGTGGGTGGAATCGGCGTCAGCGGCGGTCTGGGTAAGCAGGATCAAGCGGTCGCCGAGGCCGGTGCGGACGCGTTCTGACAGAAGCCGGCGAATTCTGTTGAATGACAATCCTGGCGGTGATTCTCGGGTGTTGCATCCTGGCTCTTGTTCTTGTAGATGCTTTCAACACCCTTGTACTCGCGCGGCGCACCGAGCACGTTTTCCGGATTGCCCGCGCCTATTACCGGCTCACGTGGAGTCCCTTCGCCGCAATCGCCCGCCGGATTCAGGCGAGAAGAACGCGCGAGGCATTTCTCAGCATCTATGGCCCTTTATCCCTGCTGGTGCTTTTCGGCCTGTGGGCAATTGGCCTGGTCCTGGCATTCGGGCTGTTGCAGTGGGCGCTAAGAATGCAGCCTGCTTCTATACCGGGAACTTTTTGGAACGACCTGTATCTCAGCGCAAGCACATTGTTCACACTCAGCACGGGTGACCCTAAGAATGCCGGCTCCAAGCTCATCGCGGTCATACAAGGTGGTTTGGGTCTTGCGTTCCTTAGCCTGGTGATCGGATACCTGCCGGTGCTGTACGAATCCTTTTCAAAGCGGGAACTCCGAATTTCATTACTGGACGCGCGCGCCGGTTCGCCGCCCTCGGCGGGAGCGCTCCTGCAATCCGCGCCCTCCACTCCCGACAGGTTAGAACTCCAGTTGGCGACTTGGGAAGAATGGTGCGCCCAAGTGCTGGAGAATCAATTGTCATTTCCAATGCTGGCTTATTTTCGATCCCAGCATTCGAACCAATCCTGGCTCACGGCGCTGGTCGCCATGATCGATTGCGCCGGGGTCGTCAGCCTTTGCTCAAAAGACGATCTTCAACGGCAAGCGGATTTCACTTTCGCCATGGGAAGGCATGTTCTGGCGGATATCGCAGTTGTTTTCGGGTTGATGCAGGAATCTCCCGCCGGTCAAGAGAAGAATGAAAGACTGCCGGACTCTGAATTTGCCAAGCTTCATCAAATTATTGTTTCGCGGCCGGCGCTTTTTGATGCAAGGCGCTGTTCGCTGTCAAATTTGCGGAGCCGAGGGAATCTCTATGAAGCTCAGGCGACGGCGCTCAGCAGTTATTTTCTGATGAGCTTGCCGTCTTGGATTTCAGATGAATCGAGGCTCGACAACTGGAGGGTGCCGGTGACTGAGAGGGAAGAAATCCCTTTTGCGGTTTCCGATCCTTTTGCGGCTTCGACCGATGACGCCGGGGCGAAGAAGGAATCGTGAAGGCGGAGTGCGATGTCGTCGTCATTGGCGCGGGCGCCGCAGGACTCATGGCCACTGCGCAGCTCAGCCGGAACAGTAGACACGTTGTCTGTTTGGAAGCGGCGGATCGCGCGGGAGGGCGCATTCTGACCATACACGATCCACTTTCACCGCTTGCGATTGAGCTTGGCGCTGAATTTGTGCATGGACGTCCACCAGAGATCTGGGAGTTGATTCGAAGCGCGAACCTGATGGCTTACGAACACACCGCCGATGCTCTTTACCTCGCTCACGGACGCGCACTCAAGGAAAAGGAAGTAGGGGAGATTGCCGATCGCGCGCTCTCCCAAATGGCAAAATCCGGCAGGCATGAAGATGAGAGTTTCGAAGACTACTTACGCCGATCGCGGCAGCGGCCGGATGTCAAGAACTGGGCCCGAGCCTACATCGAAGGCTTCAACGCCGCCCGCAAGGAGCTGATTAGCGTCGCGTCGTTGCGGCAGGATGCGGAAGCCGCGGATGCGATCGAAGGCGACCGCACATTCCGAATTCCCGGTGGCTACGATTCGATCATAATATCGCTGCTGCGGTCCATCCCCCACCACGAGTCCGTGGTTCAACTGAACTCCGTTGTCGAGCGAGTCAAGTGGCGTCGCGGCTTTATCGAGATCGAATATCGATCGGGGCTCGATAACCGAAAGGCCACGCTGCGAGGCCGCCAATTGATTGTCACGGTGCCGCTGGGTGTTCTCCAGGCGACCGCTCCAAGCCGTGGGGCGATTCAATTTGATCCTGAGCCGGGCGGCATTCTGAAGGCGGCCGCATCACTGAAGTTCGGTCAGGTATATCGCGTCACGTTTCGATTTCGCAATGCTTTCTGGGAAGAGGACGAAAAGCTCAAACAAATGGGTTTCCTGCTTTCACAGGAGAAGCGGTTCCCTACCTGGTGGACGACGAACCCCGTCATTTCGCCCGTCCTAACGGGATGGACGGCGGGTTCGGCTGCCGATCAATTCCGGAGTTTCGAGCGCTCCAAGATCGTGCGAACAAATTCTTTCAGGTGGCAATTAGATGGTACGGCGCCGCGTATATTTCCGGTCGCACCGACCGTCGATACTTACATCGGCTAGCGCGAACGACAGCACCTCGATAGGCTGGCCTTCACATAATTCCTGCAAGCGGATCTGCGCTCCATTGTTGAACTCAAGTACGATGGAGTTCCTGATCCTCGAACTCGAGTGCAGGAGGACAACGCCTTCCTCTTCTTCGAGTCCGTAGCGGTTCCGCAGCACGCCCGGGATTGATTTCAAAATCAGGTAGGTTCCGGTAGGTACCTGCACTTCCGGAATTCCATCTGAATCGTCTATGACACCGAGAAAATTGCGTTTTAGCCAGCCGAAGAAGCCGGTTATCCCATGAGTTCCGGGATCTACCTTACCGCCTACATCGGTAGCGGCCGCAAGACCCAACGCACCGCTCGGGAACTTATGGACAACCAACTGCTCTCGTTCGACGACAGACCGGCTCGGCATCAGGCAGGTGTCATACATGGGGCAGATGGTCCTCAACTTTGAGACGCGTGCGGCACTTGCCTGTTTCATCCGTAGAAACTCATGTGGATGGCCTGAGTCTACTAAGTGGACGCCCGCAAAACGGAGCCCTGGGTCGCGGACTCGCACGGGCGTTTGCTTACGAACAATGAGGGCCGCGACCGGCCCTTTGCGGGCTCGTCAGTAAGCGCCCGCAAAACGGAGCCTGGGCCGCGGAGTTGCATGGCGCGTCTGCTTGCGAACAATGAGGGCCGCGACCGGCCCTTTGCGGGCTGGTCAATAAGCGCCGGCGAAACGGAGCCTGGGTCGCGGACTTGCACGGCGGGTTTGATTGCGAATACTGAGGGCCGCCGACCGGTCCTTTATGGGGGAATGAGTATGAGATACCGCGTTGCGTTTACAAAGCGCGTGGAATCGGACGGCGCTTCTTCTGCGATGCAGCCGAGCGCCGAACTCGACGGAAATCTTTCAGAAGGCGTGGTGGCGGATAAGGTGTTGGTTGAGCAGTTGGAGACTGAAGCTCAACATAGCCAGGAGCCGCTGGATGAGGACGATGCGTTCCTGGCAAGCGCCGCGGCTGAAGTCTGGGAATACGACGTGGTGGATGCACGCGCGGATGAGTTCGAAGAAGCCATAAACAACTCCGACCTCGTGCTGGAATACGACATCGTGGATACCGACACGACGGGCCCCGACGAAATACCTATCGGCGCTTCGAGCGAGAGCAGTGTCTATCCTCGTGAGCCCGAGGGGCTGGCAGGAGGCCCGAGTCCCGGGGCTGATTCGATGGGAACGAACAAGGTAGAAGAGAGCGGAGAGGTCGACGGCCTGAACGTGACAACGGCAAATGACCCACGCTTAGGGCTTACGAATCGAGGCCAACATCCAGCGGAAGATTGGGCGGCGAATACGGGTCCCGAGCGGAATCCGGATGAAGCAGAAACGGAGAAGCTGTTGGATGATTCGAGCACGTTGAGTCCGCGGAAGCGGCGAGCGCGGCGCTAGCCGTGCGTGTGGGCTCTGGGCGGATTGCCAACCCGCCGCCGGTTTCCAACCGGCCCCACAAGACACAATAATGGTATAAACAAAAAGCGAGGGACAATGGAGTTTGAGCCGGGTTTTTATCCTCTCACCTGCTAATACCTCCGGTGTGCGCGGCCGCCTGGTGATGAACGAGGGAGCCGAGTTCGAACTGGCGCTTCGTCTGCGTCAGGAAGGCGCGCCTCTCGGGGACGTATTCACTTTTATCAGTGGTTTGTACTTTCGCGGGAAATCAGCTTATTCACGCGCTTTCGCCGCTCCTCCTTTGGGGGCTCCCGGTTCTCTAGTGATTACGGCCGGCTACGGTTTGCTGCCGCTGGAGACTTTGATCAGTTCCGGAGACTTGCGGACGATTTCCGGAATTCCGATCGATCTTAACGAGCTGCAATACCGCGCTCCGCTGGAGCGGGATGCCTTGAATTTGAAGCAGATTATCGCTCCCGAGTGTGAAGTTGTACTGCTGGGCAGCATCGCGACCGCGAAATATCTGGAGCCGCTTATTGATATCTTTGGTTCGCGCTTGCTGTTTCCATCGGAGTTTGTCGGCAGAGGCGATATGAGCCGGGGCGGATTGATGCTCCGTTCCGCGCGCGAGGGCATTGAGCTTGATTACGTTCCCGCATCCGGCGCGATACTCCGGGGCCGACGCCCGCCGAAATTGAAGTAGGCCTCGGATTGTTCAATTTTCGACGGACTGCATGCTGTTCGGAAGCTTTGCGTGACTGAACCAATAAGCAATCAACTGAGCCGCCATGTTGAACACTTCGTCAATGCCGGTCGGCTTGCAGATATATGAATTGGCACCAGCGGCGTAGCACTGCTCGATGTCTTGTTGACTGCTTGAGCCGGATAGAATTACGACGGGAATTTTCTTCAGCTCGGAGTCGGCTTTCAAGAACTCCAAGACTTCCAAGCCGCTGACACGCGGGAGATTTAGGTCTAATAAAATTAAGTCGCAGGGCGGTGCATTGGCGTGTTTTGCGGACGAAAAAAAGTCCATAGCCCGGGCTCCGTCGTCCAACACGATCGTTTCAATGGTGGGATCCTCGCGGGCGAGCGCTAGCCGCAACGTCTTGGCGTCCGGTAGATTGTCGTCGACGATTACGATCTTTTTTGGCATCGCCCGAAATGCAGGGTAAGCAAGCATTTTGACCGCCAAATCGAAAAATCCCTTTGCCAGCTCATGTTATCGTCAGCGCTCGTCTGGTGGTATCAAGCGTGCTGTAAAGAAGAATGTAGATCCCTTGCCTAGCTCGGATTCAACCCAGATCCGGCCCCCATGCCGTTCGACGATCCGCTTGCAAGTGGCCAAGCCAATTCCCGTTCCCGGATACTCCGGACCATGTAATCTCTTGAATACAGTAAAGATGTTGTCATGGAACTTAGATTCGATACCGATGCCATTGTCTTTTATGGAGAAAATCCACTCCGATCCCGCCCTCCTGGCGGATAGGTGAATCCGGGGCGGGTCCTGTCCCCGGTACTTCAGCGCATTACCGATCAGGTTCTGCAGAACTTGAAGCAATTGAGTCTGGTCCATCAAGACAATGGGCAACGGGTCAAAGGTGATTCGAGCACCGACGTTTTGAATGGCAAGCTGCAAATTTGACATTGCCGTGGCAAGAACTGCTTCCACGCTGGTGGGGACGATGGCAATGGCCACCCGGGCCGCCTGAGCGTAGCTTAAGAGATCGAGAACCATGTGCCGCATTCGATCGGTGGCCGAGGTAATGAAATGGATAATCTCGTCGGCGTCCGCATCGAGCTTTCCCCGGTACAATTGCTCCAGTAGTTGCACCTGGTTGATCACTGTCCGCAGAGGTTCCTGAAGATCGTGGGAGGCGGCAAAAGCGAACTGCTGAAGGTCCAGATTGGATCTGCGGAGATCTTCCTCAGCCTGGCGGCGTTCCGTCACGTCACGGATGTTCACTTGAATCAATATCTGGTCTCTGACGCGGTAACGGTTCGCTATCAACTCGACCACCAATTTCCTGCCATCATTTGCCTCTAAACGAACCGAGTCGAAGCGGGCGAATTCATTCTCCATCGATTCCGGCACGAGCCTGCGCCCTTCTTCCGCACGCCGGAACGGCGGTATTTCCCAAAATGCTTTGCCGACGATTTCCGTTACTGGATAGCGAGTCAATTCCAGGAAGAACGGATTGACGTCCACCACTCGCCCTGAACCACCCTCGACGACGACAATCGCGTCCTTCGAGGCCTCGAACAGTCGGCGATATTGGATCTCGGCGGCCTCTTTGCGTTCGGTTACATCTTCGATCGCAAGCAGCAGGGTTTGCGGGCTACGATCTCGCCCGGCAATGCGCCTTGCGTTCAAGCGCATTGTTTTTCGGCCGATATCCGGAAACTCGAGCTCGATGTCAAAGTCCCGAAGAGGGACATCCCGCGCGAAAGCCTCCTCAAGGAGCGTTCGCAACTGAGGAATATTCGACTGGCGTGCTCCGACGCTATAGATCGGCTGTCCTTGAGTTTCCTTCGCCGTAACTTGAAATGTTCTATAGAAAGCCGACGTGGCGCGCTGAATGCGAAGATCGCGATCGAGCACGAGAAGGGGGTGCTGCACTGCCTCCACTATGCCCTCGGCGAAATCACGGGCAGCCTCCGCGCCCTCCAATGCTCGCGTCACATCGTCGATATCGAGGAATGTGATCACCGCTCCGTCGATGCGATCGTCTGTTGTGCGGTAAGGACGAGCAACCACGGAATACCAGCGGCCTTCGCGATTTTGAACCATTCTTTGTTGAACGCTCAAAGTTTCGATGGAATTCGACAGCATTGCGTGGAGACCCGGGACGTCGATGGTGAAACTGGCGTCGGTGATCAGGCGGCCGACGTCCAAGGGAGGGGTATTCAGGAGACGTTCCGCGGCCGGCGTATAGCGTCGAATTTTGAGATCCCTGCCGACCATGACGATGGGAATGTTTACAGCATTTAGTACGTTGCTGAGATCGTTGTTGGCTGCGGCAAGCTCGCTGTTCCGATTTTTGAGTTCGTCGTTAACGGTGACCAATTCCTCGTTGGTTGATTGCACTTCCTCCTTGGCGGTGCGAAGTTCCTCATTGGTGCTTTGCATTTCCTCGTTGGAGGATTGGACCTCTTCGTGGGCCGCCCGGAGTTCCTCCATGGCGATCTCGTGCTGCTCCATGATCTTGCGGAGATATTCCCGGGTTTCGTCCAGCTCCCGGCGCGCTTGAGCCAATTCAAACTCAAAAGTCGCGGATTCTTCCGGGCCGACACCTGGACTCGCGGTGGAAGGCGGGCGGGCAGCGCCATCTTCGAAGAGGATAAGAAAGTAACGTGAGCCAGCTTCCGAAATCGGAATGACGCGCAACGCGATGTCCCGAATTTCCCCGTTACGCTCGAAGCGAACGCCGGTTTCGTGGACCGGTTCCTTTCTCTCGATTGCGGTATCAATGGCTTTGCGTAGTGAAAACAGAAGACTCTGGTGCGCGATGCGCAGCAGGTTTAGACTGGCCTCTCCGGATGGGGGTTGGATGTAGAGACCGGTTTGTCCGTGAAAATGGACGATCTGCATGGAGTCGTTGATTGTCACTCCGGGCGGCGAATACAGGTCGCGCAAGATACGAGTGACGCGGACCTCGATATCAGCAAGCGTTGGCGCCATGGTCATTTGATTGAGTATCGGCTCGGCATTGGAGTACTCGGTGCCTTTGGGATCGGGCAGTGTCATTGTGAACCGGGTAGAGCCTGGTTTTCTCGAGAAAATCTTGTTTTCTTTGTCTCGCACGGCGAAGAATTCTGATCGATTCCCGATCGTCTCTGCGCTTCCTAAGAGCAGCAAGCCGCCGGGCTTGAGACTATAGTGCATTGCGGCGAGTGCCCGCTGTTGCGCACTTGCACCGAAATAAATCAGAAGGTTACGGCAACTCACCAGATCGAGTTGTGAAAATGGCGGATCGCGAATCAGATTGTGCCTGGCAAAGACGCAATTCTCCCGAATACTTTTCGAGATGCGATATCCGGTCTCAACGCGAGTGAAAAATCTGCTTAGGCGCTCGGGCGACACTTCTTTCTGGATCGTTTCGGGATAAACAGCGGCCCTTGCGCGATCGATCGCGGTCTCACTGATATCTGTCCCAAACAACTGAATCGGCGTTGAAATGTGGGCGTCTTCCATAATTTCCGTAATGGCGATTGCCAGTGAGTAAGCTTCTTCGCCACTGGCGCAACCGGCGGTCCAAATCCGGAAAGGCACGTTACGATCGCGTTCTTGAATCAGCGAGGAGGTGATCACCGCGAGCGAGGCAAACATAGCAGGCTCGCGAAAGAATTTGGTCACGTTGATCAGAATGTCGCGGTAAAGCTCGTTGATTTCGTTGGGATGCCGATTCAGGAGGCCTACGTAATCATGCAAGCTTACGATATTGTGAACGAGCATGCGCCGGGCGATGCGGCGCCGGATCGTATTCTGCTTATACTGGGCAAAGTCGACCCTGGTAGCGCTCCGCAACAGTTCGAAAATCTTCTGAATATCCTCCTGGCCCTGTACAAAACCGGCTGTATGATCCAGGCTCTCCAGCTTTTGGGTGAGATAAGGATGCGCACTGATGCGCGCAACTTCCGAGGCGATCAAACGGGGCGGCAAGACGAAATCCACAGCGCCAGTCTCAATCGCGCTGTGGGGCATCCCGCCATACTTGGCGGAGTCCTCAGTCTGGCAAAACGTGGTGCCGGAGGCGCTTTTAATTGTCCGCACACCTTGCGCTCCGTCCGAAGAACCGCCGGATAGAATGATACCGATCGCATGAGCGCCCTGATCTTCGGCCAGCGAGGCAAAAAATTGGTCGATTGGAAAATACTGGTTGGCGTTTTCGGAGCGAGGGGAGAGCAACAGCGCGCCGTCTTTTATTGTCAGAATCACGTTTGGCGGAACGACATAAAAGTGATCCGGTTCGACGGGCAGACCGTCCTGCGCGTGAGAAACGGGCATTGAGGTCGCGCGCGAAAGAATCTCCGGCAGATGACTCTCGTGGTTCGGTTCGAGGTGCTGCACGAGAATGAAAGATATTCCTGTTTGTGGAGGTAGCGCGGCGAGAAAGTCCAGGCACGCCTCCAACCCACCCGCGGATGCGCCGATGCCTGCTACGGGGAAATGAACCGGACGCTCCATTTCAGGTGGACGCGGATTTTTTGACACGGGGCGCCCTCGCTCCTGATTGTATGAAATTGGAACTGCAATCCACTAGTCCGTGAGAGTCCCCGAGAAAAACTTCACCGTCACAGTGCTGCGACGGCTTCCTCCAATTCCGCGCAACGCTGAAGAACGGCGTTCCTTGTCTCTTTATTTTTAACCCGGTCCAAAAAATGCCGAACGCTCTCTACCGCTTTTATCGCATCACCTTTGGCGTGCTGGAAGTGCTCCAAATTTCCCAAGTTTCGCTCGGTTGCGGCGAGTTCCGCAAATGTGAATCCAAGTTTTATTTCGCTGTCGAGGAATTGCTCCAACAGTTGCTGAGATTTGGCGGAGAGTTCCTCAAAATGTTCGGAGTTAAGGGCGGGCTCCACATAAGTTCGACAGCGATAGAGTAGCCACTGTTTCAGTTTTCCGGTTTTAGCCGCGACGAATGCGACTTACAAACCGGATATGGTACGCTGTCCGCAGATTCAGAGTTCCGCCATTGGAGCAACCGGTGTCTGCCGCGAAACTTCTCGTCATAGAAGACAATCCATCTGATCTCTACATCTTGCGCCATGCATTAGGAGAGCTGGGAGAGGAGTTCGATTTGGAGGTTGTGCCTGATGGTGACGTGGCCCTTCAATTTGTCAGCAGCCAGCGCGCGAACAGGCATGATCCGAAACCCTGCGTGATTGTGCTCGATCTCCATCTTCCGAAACACGACGGCTTAGAAGTTTTACAGGCAATTCGACGGGAGCCCGCTTTGACGCATGTCCACGTGGTCGTATTGTCAACCGCTGCGAGCCCGCAGGAGGAAGGGGAAATCCGGAAAATGGGGGCCGCTTATCGCCGCAAGCCCACGGCACTGTCCGAGTATGCCGACCTAGCCGCGGATCTGATCGCTATCTGTAAGGACTTGCAACCCGCGGCATAGGTCCGTATCTCCTCAAATCAGTGATGGTATTGATCCTTCTTGAGTACATTAAAGCCGAACCAACCCCAATACACGCGGTGGTGTTGAATTAGCCCGTTTTCAATCTCCATCACCTCCACGAAGTCCATCTGCTCGCCTGTGGGCGTGGCATGCGGATATTCCCAGATGAGTTTCCTGCCATCAGTGAAATAGCCGGTTCGATAGAACTGCCTGGCCTTTGGCTTGCGCGCCGCGAGGATCTCGAAAAGCTTCCTGAGATTTTCATGACCGCGGCAGATGCCCTCCTCGGTCCCCATCAGATGACATACCAGAGGGCTTTCGAGCACCGCGTCGGATGCGTAGAGCGCCAAGAGCGCGGCTGTATCGTTCTTCGAGAGGGCTTCGTCCCACTTGCGATATATGCGCTCGATATCCGGATGTGATGGGCTATGCGCGGCCGTTGATTGTTCTTGCCGTTCCTGTACGGTCATCGTTCGTTCTCCTTATTTTGGGTTGTTGCGATTCGGTTGCGCTACCACAATCCCTCTTTCGTATAGGGTCTGCTCCACAACGTGATGTGCAGTTGCACCGTCTTTAACCAGGCGTCTTCGAGTTTCTGCAACTCCTCACCCCGGACTCCTGCGTCGACAAAAAACTTCCGTGTGGCCGTCGCGACTGTCGTCCCGAAGGCGATCAGATAACGAAGGGGTACGACAGCAGGCGTATGCGCGCCATCCGTCTGATTCTTCTTTTCGGGGATGTGGCGCAGGCCGATCTCTTCCTGGTAATCCAGCCAGGCACGATCGCGCGGCCGAAAACACGCATCCAGCACCCACTGCACAAAGCGCTTCTTCACTCTGGCTTTGTACTCGTCGTCCGGCTTGCCGTCGGATCCGACGAACCATTTAGCTAAGTGAGGCTGTGCGCCGATGACGGCGCGCCATGAGTCCACCATATACTCGGCATTATTCTTGAAGATTGTTTCGTGGCGCTGGAGCACCTTGGCATCCTCTTCGGTCCATCCCAGTGTTGCTTCGATCTCGCGCAGTTCTTCGGATGTGACAGGGGAATGCGCCACTCCAGAGCTGCCGTAGCTATAGCCTGGGATCGCAACGGTATTGGCTTCGTGAACTAACGTCGATTCACTCATTGGTTTGTCTTCTCCTTTCAAAAATGTTTGGGTCTCGCGATACAGTGCGTGTCGACCTTCCTCCAGGTGCATCAGATGCGTGGCTCGGCCGATCTTCACATCGCGCTTCACGGGCGAGGCGGACAGCGCGTCAAACAGCGATTTGGCATCGGCATCCGTACAGAGGCTGTCCCACTCTCCACGGATAATCGCAACGGGTGCGTGAATGCGTCCGGGGTCGTATCCGAGGCGGCCATTCCATGCGGCGGTAATCTCATCAATGATGCCGGTTGGCGTCCTCACGCTGGCGGGCGATCGCGTCCGGCTGTCCTCATCCGTGTTGAGATAACGCTCTCCCCAGTCCTGGAAGTGCTGTTCCGATAGGACGGGTGACTCGCCCCTGGGGACATCTTCGACGAATCGCTCCCATTGATCCTTTAGGGAGATCAGGCGCCACGCTGGAAAGCGTTGCGGCTCGGCGGCCTTGGGCTCGCGGCGGGCAATTGGCGCGAAGAACACCAGCCGTTCCACGAGTTCCGGGTACCGGCCTGCAAAGAGGGCGGTGGCAATGGTGCCCCCGGAGTGCGCAATCAGGGAAATTCTTGACAGGTGATGTTGTTCGCAGATGAATCGTACGGCGTACTCGATTTGTCTGGCCGCCTCGTCGGCCCGCCCGAGAGGCGGGTTCAATTCAGCCGGTTGGTCCATTTCCGTGTATCGATCCGAGGAACCGAAGCCGTAGAAATCCAGACCCCATACATGAAAGCCTGCATCGCAGAGTTCATCCCGCCAGGAGCGGCCGTCGAGGCGATGCGCAATAGAGAGGGCGGATGGAAACGACATGCCGTGTATGAAGAGAACTTGCTTCGATTCGCTGCCGGTGGACTGAGAGGGCGGAAGATACCGCAGAAATAACCGCAAGCCTTCGACAGGACCCGGAATGTGGAAGTGCTCTTCCCTTGGATCGAGCTTTTCAAGACTTTGGAGCGTTTGTAAGTTACTGGTCAACTAGAATTACCTCCAGCCACGTGGGCTGCGCATTCGCATGCTGACTAGGACTGAGTCACGGATGCGACGACGAGTGAGAGGAAACTGAGGGCTGCGAGTCCTGCCCTGGCGACGTGAGAATACTCCCAACGATCTCGCTTTCTTATCCAGTCATCGGGATCGTGGTCGCTCTGCCCCTGGGGCGTCCGCCCAGATGAGAAGAATGCAGTTCCAAAACTGCCGAGCGCCGTGCTTTGAAGCCAGAATTTGTTCACCGGCTGAGTGAACAGCCAAAAGATGATTTGCATACCCAACATTCCGAGCAACGCCACGAGAGTCAACCAGAACGCTTTTGTCCCGGGCGGCGTGAGCAGCAAGACGACGATGACCGAGATCAGCCCTCCCACCTCGCCGATGCCACCAGCGACCGTGAAACCTGGATAGTAGATCGGTTGAACTGTGAGGTACGCATCCCTGCCCAGACGGCGCTTGCCGGGAAGTTCGAGCAGATGCGCAAGCGCAGGAGCCATTGCTATGGCAACCAGGAGGATGGAAAGAATTTGAGCGATATGAAGCATTCTCGATTTCCTCAAAAGTTGGCGCCGCACGAACACGGCCATACTCGTGCAGAAATATCGAAGAGGCCTAGACGCCGGAACTTACAGTTTTCCCTCGCGCAGCGCGTGGTTACATAATAGAAACTTTTGTACACTCTTGAGAAATTTCTACAGGGCAGGCAACAGGAGAAACGCCGGAGCGTCTCACACGCAGGAGGTCAAATGAAAGTTCTTGTGGCAGGCGCCACTGGGGCTGTGGGACGGCCGCTTGTTTCAGCCCTGACCACCGCAGGTCATGAAGTCATTGGTTTGACCAGTTCGCAAAACGGCGCGCGCATTTTGGAGGAACGGGATGCAAGAGGCGCCATAGCCGATGTGTTGGATCCTCAAGCTGTGTATGCCGCCCTGAGCGGAATTCGACTTGATGCGGCAATTGAGGAGCTTACATCGCTGCCTAAGCACTATACTGCCGACGAGATGCGCGCAGCCGCGGATCGCGATCGAAAGGTGAGGCTCGAAGGCGGACGAAACGTGCAAAATGCAGCGAGAACTGCGGGCGCCAAACGTTATATCGTGCAGTCGACCGGGTTCTTTTACGCAAGCGCTCCTGGCCTGGCCACTGAAACCGACCCTCTTGCACTCAACGCCCCGCCGGGAGTTTCCGCGAAAGTTCGGACCTATAGCGAACTTGAAGAGCGCGTGTTTGGTGCGCGTGATATGGCCGGGCGCGTACAACGTGGTGGACGACAATCCAGTGGAATGTCAGTTTGGCTGCCGGCGTTCGCGCGGTTCCTGGGCGCGCCGTCTCCGCCTAGTATCAGCGAGGAGGAGGTGCTTCGAACTGCCGGTCCAGATGCAGTCTACTATGCGACTCGCTTGCGGGGAGCGTCTAATGCGAAGGCTAAACGAGAACTCAACTTCACCCCGCGCCGCCTGGAGTGGCTTCAGACGGGTGAGTCCTATGTCAGCATGCGCGAATCCGAGGTCAGCGTGAAATGAACACGGCTCGCAGCCGTAATGTTTCTGTTGCCGGAGTTGTACCAAGCGAAATCGCCAGCGGCAAGACGCCGAAGCAACGGAAACAATCGGGACCGGACGCCGCAAACGAATTGGAAAGTCTGATGCGGCGGTATCCCGAAGTGCAGCTTGCTACCCTGGTTCCCGCGCCGCCGGAAGGCGCGAACTGGGTGCATGAAATCAAGTTCGACGGCTACCGCCTGCTCGGTTTTATGTTTGGAGGTGCATCCCGTCTTCGGACTCGCAACGGCAAGGACTGGACCGACAGATTTCCCTCCCTCATTGGTGCGCTTGAAATATTGAAGGCGAACAGCGCCGTGGTGGATATGGAAGCGGTGGTCCTCGACGATCAAGGCAAAAGCAACTTTCAAAAGTTGCAGGCCGCGCTTGGTGAGCTTGGTAATCCGAACGCCATTGTCGCGTATGTCTTTGACGTTCTGCACCTCAACGGAAAAGATCTTACCAAGCTTCCTTTGAGCGAGCGAAAGGAGATGCTGCAAAATTTGTTGGCGCATTCCAAGGAAGGCAATGCGCTCCGCTACAGCGAGCATGTGACTGGTCAAGGTGCGGAGATGTTCGCTAATGCGTGCCGCGCGGGGCTGGAAGGAATTATCTCAAAGGTAGCCAGCGCGCCCTATTTGCCGGGGCGTCAAAAGAGCTGGCTAAAAATCAAGTGCGCACAACGGCAGGAGTTCATCATTCTTGGCTACAGCGATGCTCGCACGGGGGACAGGGCTCTCGGCGCGCTGTATCTGGGCTACCGGAAGAACGGCGTCGTGAAGTATGCCGGCAAAGTGGGCACCGGTTTTTCGATGAAGAGCGCTCGCGAACTTGCAGAGCGCTTTTCGGCGATGGCGGTTGAGAAGCCGCTGCTGACCCGCGCTGAAACCGCAGACCTCTCCGCTGGCGAATGGCGTTCGATTCACTGGGTAAAGCCCACGTTGTTATGCGAAGTGGCCTTCACCGAGTGGACGGCCGACGGCCATGTTCGTCACCCTTCTTTTCAGGGGCTGAGGGAAGACAAGGACGCCAGCGAGGTGAAAATGGAAACACCTGCTCAAATAGTGGAAAGCAAGAAGCCTGCAATGGAGAAAAAGAAAAACGCCAGTCTGGTTGTGAGCGGCATTGCCATTACGCACCCGGACCGCGTGATCTCCGAGACCGGCCATATTACTAAAGGCGAACTCGCCGAATACCACGCTTCCGTTGCGCCTTTCATGCTGCCGGAAATCGTCCGGCATCCGCTGAGCCTGCTGCGTTGCCCTTCGGGTATCGGCGGCGAGTGTTTCTTTCAGCGCAATCCGGGCAAAGGCCTCGGTGCGGATGTAAAAACTTTCGAGTTCGGGAACAAGGGCAAGAAATACGAATACCTTTACATCGAGGATGAAAAAGGCCTGTTGGAAGTGATCCAGATGGGCGCGATCGAATTGCATCCGTGGGGCGCGCCTGTGGATGCGATTGATTATCCGGATCGCATGATTTTCGATCTCGATCCGGCGCCCGAAGTTCCCTTTGAGGCGGTTAAGCTGGCCGCGCAAGATCTTCGGCAGCGCCTTAAACGCAAGGGGCTCGATTCGGTTCTCAAATGCACGGGCGGCAAAGGGTTGCACGTGACGGTACCGCTCGCGGGTAAAGACAAGTGGCCGGTTGTAAAATCGTTTGCCGGAGCTTTGGCAGAGGAGATGGTGGCCGCGGCACCTGATGCTTACGTCGCGACCATGAGCAAGGCAAAGCGGACAGACAGAATCTTCATCGACTACTTTCGCAACGACTATACGGCCACTGCCATCGCCGATTATGGTGTACGTGCGCGGCCCGGTGCTCCGGTGGCTCTTCCAATCGACTGGAAAGAACTTAAGGATTTGAAATCCGCCAGCCAGTTCACTATCAATGACGTCGTGGTGCGCTTGAAAGGCAAGCGGCCGAAGGCGTCGTCCAGCCGGATTCGGCAGACCATTCCTAAGGGTTAGCACTGGTTGAAGCAGGTTTCGTTGAGATGGTCCCTTACGTGCTTGAGGATCTCAGGGAGGAATATCTTGATGGAGACCAGTATGACTTCCGCTGACCGTGTGCAATCACGTTCCGCGTCGCTTAATCCTGCTGGTGAGGCGCAGTCCTCAGGCGTATCCTGGGGGGCTGTGATTGGCGGGGCTTTTGCGGCGGCCGCATTCTATCTGATCCTGTTGGCATTGGGCGCCGGATTCGGATTGTCGGCTGTTTCGCCCTGGTCCAACGTTGGCGCGTCTGCTTCTACCGTAGGCGCCGTTGCCATCGCCTGGTTAGTCATTATCGAACTCATTGCTTCTGGATTGGGAGGTTATCTCACTGGACGGCTGCGGACAAAATGGGCGCTGATCCACACGGACGAAGTGTTTTTCCGCGACACCGCGAACGGATTTTTGGCGTGGGCTGTCGCACTCGTGATCAGTGCGACTCTTCTGGCGTCTACGGCTGCGTCTATGGTTGGACGTGTTGCGGAGCGTGGTTCTGCACCAACAACTGCCGGTGCGCCGAGCAACGTGATGGACCCTAACGCGTACTTTGTGGATACGCTATTTCGCTCCGATAATCCCGGATCGGTAAGCAGGGACGCGGCGGTGGAAGCCGAAGCCGGACGCATTCTTAATCACGCTCTTCGGCAGAACGAGATTCCGCCGGAGGACCGGAACTATTTGGCCCGGCTCGTCAGCGCCAAGACCGGACTCAGCGAGCTCGCGGCGGAAAAACGGGTTTCGGACGTGATTGCAAAGGCCCAGCAAATGGAAGATACAGCGCGTAGAGTCAGCTCGCATTTGCTGCTATGGCTCTTTCTCGCTCTCTTGATGGGAGCGTTTTGCGCCAGCTACGCCGCGACAATCGGCGGAAGACAACGCGACCACGTAAAAGCTGTTTAGGTTGCGGAACTCAGGAGGCTAACTATGCGCTCACTTTTACTATATTTCTTAGGCATACCAATACCCATCATTCTCTTGCTCGCGCTGTTCACTCATCATTTTTAGAAGGCCTTGACCGTTGCGAACGCGCCTCGAGACGATTGCTCAAATGCCGGACGGTAAGCCCCAGCAAAAATCACCTGCGGCGGTTCTGCTGATCGATGTGATCAATCATTTCGAATACCCGGATGGGAACCGGATACTTCGTAACGCGCTGGCTATTGCTCCCAGACTGGCAAAGCTGAAGAAACGAGCGAAGAGGGCCGGTCTTCCAGTTTTATACGTCAACGATAATTTTGGCCAGTGGCGTTCAGACGCGGGGAAACTGGTTGATTACTGCTTACGGCCGGAAGCTTCCGGCCGGGCGTTTGTGGAGGCGCTCCAGCCGGAGAAGGATGATTATTTTGTTTTGAAGCCGATGCACTCGGCGTTTTACCAGACACCTCTCGAAACGCTTTTGCGTTACCTTGGCGCGTCAACGCTCGTATTATGTGGCCTGGCTACGAATAGCTGTGTTATCTGCACGGCTCACGATGCCAACATGCGCGATTTCAAGCTGTTCGTGCCCTCTGATTGTTGTGCCGCGAGAACCCGCGACGAACATCACCAGGCGATTCAGCACATAGGAACCATGGCGGATGCAAAGACCATGCCCTCGGCACGATTGCGATTGGATCGGTTGTTCAAGCTGGACTGAACCGCGTTCGCAGTGAATCTAGGTGCATCGAATGAAGGCAAGCTCAGATCAGCCCCCGGCCCCGGCAGGCACGCAGACTCTGAGTAATGCCGAAATTGCCGGGCGGCTGGCGAGCCTTGCTCAATTACTCTCCACCCAGAAAGAAAATCTTTACAAAGTGAAGGCCTATCGGCGTGCGGCGGCTTCGATCCGAACATTGTCCGAGAGCATTGACGAGCTCGTTCGGGAGGACGCGGATCTGACATCCTACGCGGGCATCGGTCAGGCGATCAGCAGTGCAATTCGTGAAATTGTCCTGACCGGAACGCTGGGACAACTGGAGAAGCTCCGATCGCAGGCAAGTCCTGAGATCGCGGGTATCAGCGACTATCCCCGCCTTGACCCCAAGCGCGTTCTTCGCGTTTACAAGAAGCTCAATATTTCATCTGTGGAATCGCTGCGCGAAAAACTGGAGAGCGGCGAAATCAAGAAAGCACTCGGCGCACGTATGGATCAGCATGTGCGGCAGGGCCTCACCGAAACTCACGGCATGCTGCTTTACAAAGCCGATGGCTTGCGCGACGCAGTGGAGGAATTCCTGGTCAGCAAATGCGGCGTTCGCCGGGCTGAAGTGGCCGGCGAGTATCGGCGCCGGGCCGAGGTGATCGAAGAGATGGCGTTCGTCATCGAACCAGAGAATGAAACAGACAATTTCTCATCGGTCATCGCGAAGTTAGAACGCTATGGCGGCCGCACGCCCCTGATCAGCGCTTCGGAAGACAGCGCCCTGTTTGCAGTTTCCTCAGGGATTTTGCTGCGTGTTCACGCCGCTTCACCAGCCGATTGGGGACTTTCCCTCATCAAATGCACAGGCTCCGAGGCCCATCTCCGCAAGCTGACGGCGCGGATTGGCAGCCTGACGACACTGCCTGCGAAAGGTCCGTTTCCGTCGGAGCTCGCGTTCTACGAAAAGGTCGGATTGTCCTTTATTGAGCCGGAACTGCGCGAAGGCCACGACGAGGTAGAGCGCGCATTGGATGGCACTCTACCCGTGCTGGTTTCGGTGAAGGATATCCGCGGCGAACTTCATGCGCATTCGACATCGAGCGACGGCTCTTATTCAATCGAAGAGATGGCAATGGCGGCCCGGAAGCGTGGGTATGAATACATCGGTATCACGGACCACTCGCAGAGCCTTAAGATCGCGAGAGGTGTTTCCGTCGAGGATCTCTGGAAACAGATCCGCCACATCGACAAGTTGAATGAGCGAATCGACGGCATCCGGGTCTTGAAATCGGCCGAAGTGGATATTCTTGCCGATGGGTCGCTTGATTATCCAGACGACCTTTTACAGGAACTCGATTACACGGTCTGTTCCGTTCACTCGCGGTTCGGGTTGGGGCGAGAGGAGCAGACGGAGCGCATTCTTCGCGCGATGGACAACCGATATTTCAATATTCTTGGCCACGCGACCGGGCGCCTTCTCCTCAAGCGTCCAGGTTATGAACTCGATATCGAGCGCATTATCGCGCACGCGGCTCAAAGCGGCTGCTACTTCGAGATCAATTCCAGTCCGGACCGCCTCGATCTTTCGGCGGAGAACGTGCGGCTCGCGCATGCGGCCGGGGTGAAGGTTGCGGTTTCCACCGATGCCCACAGTACCCGGGAATTCGATAACGCCGTTTATGGAATCGATCAGGCGCGCCGCGCCGGATTGGAGAAAACTTTCGTGCTTAATTGCCTGCCTTGGGACGAGGTCGCGCGTCTTCTCAGGCGGTAGTGCTTTATTGTTGCTCCCGGCGGGTTGACAACCCGCCGCAGGCTGCGCAGCCTGCCCCACAAGAGAACTCGGAGTCTACGAGGCCTTTTTCTTTTTGGGAATTTTGGCCCCTGATTTCCGGGCTTCGCTAAGGGCGATTGCCACCGCTTGTTTGCGGCTCTTCACCTTTTTACCGCTGCCGGATTTCAGCTTGCCTTCCTTATGCTCCTTCATGACCTTGTGGACTTTGGCTTTGCCTTTGGAGGCTGAGGATTTTGATTTTGTCGCCATGTATACGAACTCCTCCGGTGGGCCAGATTATAACTGCCTGACCTCGTGCGTTAGACGGGTTTCGCACCACGCCTGTTACCGATAGGAAATTTTACGTCAATGGGCGGCGGCCCGTAGACTCGACACGTTGCCCGGTGAGGTGGCAGAGGTTGAGTATTGTATGTGGACCCTTTGAATGCCTTTGGCCTTTTTTCAGTTACGGCAGGTCTTGTCTGCTACGCGTTGGAAAAACGGAGCCCCTGGTTCGTCCTCGCATTTGCGTTCTTTTGCGCGCTTGGATCTGTTTACGGGTTTCTTCAAGGGGCGTGGCCTTTCGGACTTGTCGAGATTGTCTGGACGGTAGTGGCCTTTCGCCGGTGGCTGAGTGTGAGATGAAGGGCCAGACGCGGGCGCAAGGGATAAGCGATCACAGCACACCATCGAGCGAATGTTGTCATTCCTAATTTCCATTACTCGTTCTCACCGTCGGATACTTAATTCCGAGTTGCTCCAAATAGGTGTCGTACTTCGACGGATCGTAGTACAACGCCCTCATGCGCGGCCGGTACTGTTCCATCGTTTTCTGATTCAGCCAAATCGCAGGCTTGTCATCCGGGCGCAGGAGGCTTTTATACTTGATATCTTTCGTCTGGACATTGTTGTAATAGTCCCAGGCTTTCTGCACCAGTTCGGGATGCAGGAGGATATCTAACATGGTCATCGCCTGTACCTTCGCCCCCGCGATTACGCCTTTGTGCGCGATCGGCGTGGCCATGGCGATTCCATTCGCCCAGTTGTGGCCGGGGCCACCTGGAATGTTGGATGGATAGTTCAGAGTCACGGTCGGTACAGCCCATGAAACATCGCCGATGTCGTCGGATCCTCCGCCCGTTGGCCCAACGCCGGGGCCGTCGCCTTCCTCGCTGTTGGCCGCGTCGGCTCTCCCGGCTCCTGGTTTTCGCAAATCGTTGATCTTCACGGCGAGTCCCTTTTCGGGCATTTTGAGTTCGTGCTGCAGCGCCTTGGCAAGCGTCTGGTCGGCCTCCGACCATTGCGGTAGTCCGACCTTCTTGATGTTTTCGTACATGTCTTCGGCAATCGGCACGTTGAAGTGCCCCGGCCACGCGGTGCCGAGAACCCGCGACGTGAAAGTGGTGTCCGTCATCATGGAGGCCGCCTGCGCCATCTTGTCGCCTATCTGCCAGAGGTTCATGATGTGGTCAAAATCCGCTTCGCGGTAGAAATACCAGACCGCCGCGTTGGGCGGAACCACGTTTGGCTGATCGCCTCCGTTCGTAATTACGTAGTGGATGCGGGTTGCCGGCCGCAAATGTTCGCGCCGAAAATTCCAGCCGACATCCATTAATTCCACCGCGTCGAGCGCACTTCGCCCGCGCCAGGGTGCGCCCGCCGCATGAGCGCTCTCGCCTTTGAACATGTACTCGACAGAGACGAGCCCGTTACTAGTTGTGGGTCCGATTGTTACCGCCAGATTGTTTCCGACGTGGCAGAAGAGCACCACGTCGACGTCTTTGAACATTCCGGCGCGGACATAATATGCCTTGGTCCCCAGATCCTCTTCCGCGACCCCGGGCCACAATTTGATCGTCCCTGAGAGGTGCTCCCGCTCCATCACCTTCTTTACCGCCAGTGCCGCGATGATATTGAGAGGCATTCCGGAGTTATGCCCTTCTCCATGACCCGGCGCACCCTCGATCATGGGGTCGTGATACGCAACACCGGGTTTTTGTGAAGCCTGTGGAATATCGTCGATATCGGAACCGAGAGCGATGACGGGTTTGCCGGATCCCCATGTTGCCACGAACGCGGTGGGTATCCCGGCGACACCTACGTCGACTTTAAAACCTTCTTTTTGGAGAATGCCGGTCAGGTACTTCGAAGTTTCGAACTCCTGAAAGCCAAGCTCTCCGAAGCTGAAGACGCTGTCGACCATGACCTGCGCCTGCTTCTTCATGCCGTCGATCTGGCCCGCGAGATCGGCTTTCATCGCGGCTTCTTTTTCCGGCGTTGATTTTTGTTGGCCCGCGCCGGACGGTGTTTGCGGACAGAGTGCCGCAGTGAACACTCCCGCGGTTATGAACAAACGAATGAGTTGACTGGTTTGGATATGCCGCATCCCTTCCGGGACTCCTCTCGACGGATTTTTTGAGTGACGAGCAGACAACCTGCGCAAAGCGGTACGGTCGCACGCGCCCACTTCAACGATGGAGCGGCGCAGAACATTTACGCTACCATAACATCCCGTGCCGCGCTCCGCAAGGCTGGCTGCAGATTTTTTCTGCAAGACAAGAAGCGTGGATTTTCATATCCTTAAAATCTCGGCTAACGCTCTTAGATGTACGGCTCCGCCGGACTCTTGGGACAAAGGGTATCATGCGCAGAACATTTCTCTTCCTTCTAGGTTCCATATGTGTTTTCGCTCAACAGCCGGACCTCGCGGTGGTTCAGAAGATCGCAGGAACGGTCGGCTTTTATACCAACGATGGCCGCCTTATCAGCGAGGTCCAGGTTGGCAAACACCCGCACGAGGCAGTTCTATCGCCGGACGGGAAATTCCTGTACGTCACCAATAATGGGATTCTCTGGATGACGGATCCCGGCGAAGGCGGAAATACCATATCGATTGTGGACATGACGTCGCGCAGGAATGTGGGTTCCATCAACCTTGGACGCTACCACCGGCCCCACGGGATCGATCTCGATCCGGGAACGGGACGCCTGGTGGTGACTATCGAGAATCCGTCGGGCTTGTTGCTCGTCGATCCGTTGCAGCGCAAGGTTCTGAAGATGTACGACGTCAAAGGTGAGGCGCCGCACATGGTGTTGTTGTCTCCCGATGGTAAAAGGGCCTACGTCAGCAACACGGGCACTGGCACACTTTCCGTCGTCGATCTGGAGACTGCCAAAGTAAATGTGATTCCATCCGCCGCACGCCCGCAAGGGACCGCCTTCTCTCCGGATCGCAAGACCATCTACATGACTAACCTCGACGGAAATTCGATCTCGATCTTCGATGCCGCGAAAAGTGAGCGCACCGGCATGATACAGACCGGCAAAGGGCCTTGCCGCATAGCCGTGACGCCCGATGGGAGAACTCTGGTCTACGCACTTCAGAATGCCGAAGCAGTTGGCTTCGCGGATGCTGCGTCGCGCAAAGAAGTCCAACAGGTTCCTATCGGCGGAAAGCTCGTGTCACTGACTCTTTCACGCGATAAGCGCGTTGCGTATTCGTCCGCTCAGGAGCAGGATAAGATCTTCGTCATCTCAATCGCGGACCGGAAAATCATCCGGGTTATTACTACACCAAAAGGATCGGGGCCCGACCCGGTTATTGCATTACGATAGACGTTTATGCACGTAGGCCGCCGGGACGACTGAGTTTTGGAGATCTGCGATCCGGCAGCAGTTCCATGCGGCGATCGACATGCTCGCGAATGCGATCAACGCCTGCCCGGATGCTGTGTGGTCCGGTCAGGGACCAGGTGCGTTTTGGTACCTGGCGTTTCATGTGCTGTTCTTCCTCGACCTTTATCTCTCCTCGGAGGGCGAATCCTTATTCCGTCCGCCGCCACCGTTCGGTGTTACGGAACTCGATCCCGCCGGCGTCCTGCCGGAGCGCACCTACGGAAAAGACGAACTGCTCGGCTACCTGGAGCACTGCCGCAAGAAATTGGACGTGGTGATGGCGGGAATGACAGAGGCCTGGGTTGCGAGTCCTTGTCCCTTCCCGTATCGCGACATGAGCAACGGTGAACTGCTCCTCTACAATATGCGGCACGTTCAGCATCACGCGGCTCAACTGAACCTGTTGCTGCGTCAAGCGACAGATTCGGCGCCGCGGTGGGTATCAAAAGGCGGTCAAAGTATCAAGGCTTAGGGGCAGGTAGCTCCCTTCGCAGCCCACTCCCTGACTCTGGCCAAGAATTCATTCAGCGGCATCGGTATGGGAGAACGGAAACGAAAGCGGTTTTGGAGTCGCGGCTATGGTCCGAGTTCCGCCCGGGCACAGACCAACACACGCGCACCCGGATCTCGAGCATCACCATGCGCCTGGATTCTGTCGACGAACAACGAGCCATCGTGACCACCGCGTCGACGATTTTCGAAAGGAACGGGCAATCACCAGTCGCCGCCCGATCAGCTCATCTATCCCGCCAGGCGATCGCCGCCGGTCCGGCAGGACGATACGTGGACGAGGACGACTGGCGAAGAAACGCTCGTGATCAATGGAAGAAAGGTCGCCACCAAATAGGAATCGGTTGCCCAACGATCCGATGACGTTCACGAAAACCTGGCGGAGCGATGATGTTCCCGGAGGCCTGGTGCACCAGCTCGCCCATGAACATACGGAGATCGGCGGCAAACCTTTCCGGACCATCAGAAGTCGAACTACGCACCCATCGACGGCGTCATGCCGGTGTTGAGCGATGCGAAGCCACGCGCGTAAACGCCCGCGATTGAATTTGGGGGGGGCGTGAAATCACTAGCAATCAGTCCTCCACCATAATGGCCCAGGCATTGCCGTGGGAATCTCGGCCCAAGGTAGAGGACCATTCCTTCTGATCCAAATCATGGATGAAGCCGAAGATGGCTATTCATTGTCTCGTTCACTTATAGGCTTTGTACCCAGCATATTTGCGGTCGAGCCGCTCGGCGCCATTAAGGACGATGCCAAGAACTCGCTCTTTCCCAAGCAACGAAATCGTTTCCTCGATACTTTCACGAGGCGTGCGACTCTCTCTTACTACCAGGAGGGTTGCGTTGACGTGAGCGGCCAGAAGTAGCGAGTCAGTCAGAGGAATCACCGGGGGAGCATCTATCAGGATCCAGTCGAAGTGAGGCGATAGCTCGTTCATCAACAGTGAGAGTGCGTCAGAATGAAATAGATCTGCAGCAACACGAATTGGCTGGCCTGCCTGCAACAGGTACCAACCTAGCGGTTCTATCCGCCTCAAGGCTGACAAGGGCTTCAATTTGCCTTCGAGACATTCAGCCAACCCCGGCCAAGCCTCCAGTCCCAGTTGCTTCGCAATCGAAGGGCAGTAGAGATCGGCTTCGATCAACAACACGGTACACTTGCCGCCTTCGGCCAGCGTCGTCGCCAAGCTCAGGGCGACTGTGGATTTTCCGTCTTGTGGCAACGGACTGGTGATTAGGAGACTCCTCAGCTTTCCGAGATTCCAAAGCACCTTAAGGCGCATTCTGAGGTACCTGAGCCGGTCGTCCCACACGATGTTTCGATCAGCGTGCAGCGCAATATGGCTCGCTGATGTGACGTCCACCTTTTCTGCAGGTACTTGCCTAAGTTCAAAACGATTCCCCGTGGTCTCCGGCACTACTTCGGCAGAGGCGGGCGACGGATCTGGTAATACATGTAGTTTATGAGGAAGGACTTTTGTGGTACGTTCCCTTTCAGAACGCGCCATCGCCTCAAAAAATTGACTCATGACAAAACAGTCATCCCGGACACTTTAGAACAACAATCGAGCGCCCAGCTGGGCACGGCGTGCGTTGGTGCCGTCAGGAAATCCAGCAGATTGATTGCCAAGACCGAGGCCCGAGATCGGCGAGAGCACCTTCCCTTTCTCCGTGTACGCCTGGCTGTTCAGAGCCGTATCCACGACGGTGTTGGAGATGTTGAACACCTCGAACATCAGATACAGCTTGTACCGTTCTTTGAACGAAATGATTTTGCTAAGACGGACATCGGCGCGGTACGCCGCAGGCGTATAGAGGCTGTTCACAGGCCAGAACGGGACGCGAAAGTTGCCCCCGAAGCCGTTGAGCGTGCTGTTGAAAGCCATCCCAGCCACAGGCGTATCCTGAAGCAAAACGGTGGCTGAAACCGGCCGGCCGCTGGCTAGCGTGGTAATGCCGGCAAGCTGCCAATTGTTCACGAAGTATTTGAAGAAGGCTCCGTCACGATGAACGAATGTTGGTTCCTCGATGAAGCTGAGTACAAATCGATGGCGTTGATCCAATAGAGCGCTGCCTTTGTCGAATTTATAGTTGCCGTTGAAGGTGACGGAATTCGCGTTGCTAAAGAACAGCGCGTTATTGCCGCCGCCGACGTTGTAATCGATGGCATGCGCCCAGGTGTATGAGACATCCGCCTGCAGGCCGCGCGAGAAGGCTTTCTTCCACTGCACGGCCAGCGCGCTGTAATAGCTGTTCAGGCCGTTCTCATCCTGATATACGTGCTGATAGCGAGGATCGATGACATTACTTTGAAGGTAGACTGGCGTTGTGTAGGTCCCGACTGCGTTGCCGCCGGCATTGTCGATCGTGTAAGTCGCACTACCTGTCGGCGCGCCGAGGTTCAAATCGCGCACTCCGAGCAACTGTAAGCCACGGCTCCAGACGTAGGAAGCAGACAGATCCATTCCGTTTCCGAGCGCACGTTCGAGGCCGATTGTTCCCTGCTCGGTGTAGGGTGTTTTCGCATTGGGCGCAAGAAATTGAATGGTAGTACTTGCTTTGACGCCGGGTGGCGGCGCCATGAAAGTGTTTGGGTAGACCGGACCGGCAGCCACATCCGCAGCTCTGTTGCCCTGCAAGTTAAACAACCATTGATAGACGCCGACATTAGTAAAAAGATTGTCGATCAGCGAGGCGGGAAAGCGTGAGTAGAACATACCGTAACCGGCGCGCAGAATCATTTTGCCCTGATCGAAACTGTAGGCCAGTCCTAAGCGCGGAGCGAGGTTGAGCTTCGAGGAATTGATGTGGCCCGTCTGCGGATAGTCAGGGTTCAGGGTTGTGGGTTGCGGCAACTGTGAATATTCGTAGCGCAAGCCGTAGTTCAGAGTCAGGTTGTGGGCGATGCGGAACTGGTCCTGCGCGTAGAAACCGTAGTCGCGAATGGTGGCGTCGACTACCGCATTCCCGAAAGTTTGCTGGAAACTCTGCCAGTGCTTGGCGCCCGTGGTGTTGCCGGAAAAGTCCAGCGCGAAGTCGGTGACGGTCTGGTAGGTATAAGAGCCAAAGGCATTCGGCATTGAGTACGTGTAGTCTTCCGTATTGGCGATATCGAGTCCAAACCGGAAAGTGTGCTTACCAGCGGTCCACGTAAGATTGTCGGCGAACTGGAGGCGCTGCTCATTTGGCTCGACGCGAGGTAAGTAGTTGGCGCCCGAGCCGAGACTGCTCTGCGAGGCAACGGTGAGCGCGATGAGTCCGATGCCCGGTGGAATCAGCGACTGGTTGAACGAATCGGCCTGCCGGTCGGTGAACCAGCTAAATCGGAATTGATTCACCACGGTCGGCCTCAGGATGGAGGTCCAGTTTACGCTTGCGTTCCGTACCCGAACCGCATCGTTGCCGTTGTTCCCGACAGCGAAACCATTGGTGGCCGCGATGCCACCTTGGATGCCATTCGGCGAGACGAAATGGAGAAAGTTCATGCTAGCGCTGAACGAATTGCGCTCCGTGGGCCGCCAGTCGATCTTGCCCAGGCCCAGCTCCTGGTTTGCCTGCCGGTCAACTTCGCCGAAGAAGCGCGGAAGGATCATATTGATGGCGCTGCACTGCGCCGGCGAGGCTGGTGCGGCGCACCCGACGAACTGCTGTGCCGTGCCATCGATGACGCCGGGCCGGTTGATGCTGGACACGATCGGGAAGTCCCGCCGCGTAATATCGAAATTGAGAAAGTAGAACAGCTTGTCCTTCTTGATCGCACCACCGGCGCTGAAGCCTGCCTGATGGCGAACCTCGTGAGGATTGAAGTTGGCATAACGGTCACGAGCGTTGAGGGTGCGGTTGCGGAAGAACCAATAAGACGTTCCGTGGAAGTCGTTGCTGCCGCTCCGCGTCACTGTGTTCACGATGCCGCCCAACGCGCGGCCGTATTCCGCCGAGAAATTCGCGGACAGCACCTGGAACTCCTGCACTGCGTCCTGCGAGACCTGTGACGCAATCCGCGTTCGTCCGCCGTTCTCGTTGAAGAACTGTTCGGTGGTGTCGCTGCCGTCGAGCAGAAACGAATTGCCGCCCGCTACGCCCCGGAACGTCAGCAGCCCGAAAGTGCCGTCGTTCGTCACGCCCGGAGTCAACAGGACGAACGAGTCGACGCGGCGTCCGTTGATAGGCAGATCGACAATCTCCCGCGTACCGATCACTTGAGACACGTCGCTCTTGGTATCTTCCATGATTCCCGTGACTGCGCCCATGTCAACATCGATAATGGTTTGCTCGACCGCGAGGAATACGTTGACGTTGAGATTCTGGCCAACCTCCAATTGGAGGTCTTTGACCTCGTACCTTGCAAACCCGGGAGCGTTGACACTCACCCGGTAGCCGCTCGCCGGCAAAAGCGCGGGGGCGGTGAAAACCCCCGCCTCATTCGCAGTGAGGTTGCGGACGATACCTCTCGCTTCGTTAGTAATTATCACCGTGGCGCCAGCCACTTTAGCGTGTGAAGCATCCGTAACGACACCGGAAATGCCGGCCAATCCAGCAGCGGACTGTCCAAAAGCCGATGCGGACGCAAGCAGAGATAAGACAATCGGGACGCAACGTCTATTTGTCATGATCTGATACACCTCTATCCAGGCTCTGAGCGTGTCAGAGCTATTGACTTAAAAATCTTCGATCTCCAGATTCAGCGCCGTCTGGACCAAAGACTCCCGTTAGTTGGAGCTTGGACGCCGTTCACTACTTCGTTGACTAAGTCGTTGGTTTCCTCTGGACGAATTCCGATTGGACCGTCCGCAGTAGTGTGTAAAGGATCTTCCAAGCCCGGACTGACCTGGCGTACAGCATCCAGGCGCGGCGGAGATTGATCGTCCTCGTGGCTCAGAAACTCCGTTAGAATGGTTGCCATTTGGGGATCAGCCGCTATTTTCCTGATCTCCTGTAGCTTCTGAATGCGCTCATCTATTTTCTGTAAATCGAATCGCATAATTGGACTCCCTCTTCAGATTCCTTTGTTCGCTCTCACCCGCCCGTCCGTCTAAAACGAAAAGTAAGAACCATGCCGCTGGGTACGGCACTATCGTTTTCCCGAGCCGGCCGAAAGCGAAAAAGCCTGGCGGCTCGAACCGCCTCCTCCGCGACCAGTTTGGCGGCAGCGCCTCTCGTGGAGGTCACATCGGCGCCCGTAACTTTCCCTTCCCGGTCGATCGTCACTGCCACGTCTATTTGAACCTCACCTGCAATTAGCAGTCTTAAATCCCGGGCAACTGCCGGTGTAGCCCTATAGATGATCTGGGGACCCGTGAAGTTGGTTATTGGCTTCTTCTCCGGCACACGGATCTCAGCAGGCGGTGCGGGCTGCTCGATTTGGGCCAGCGCTGGCAGGCTGACTGCCGGTGGCGCGACGATCGGTTCGGTTATTTTCAGCTCGGCCGGAGGCAAGGGTGCTGGTTCGATCTTGCGATCCTTCTCCACTAATGGAACGGGAGCCTGCGATAACTCAGAAACCCCTTGTTCAGAGACGGGCGGCTCGGAGACAGGCTCATGATCTTTTCGTTTCGGACTCTTAATTTGAGCGTGGTGCAGTGCGGTCGGCTTTGTTGCATCGTCCTGCAGGGAACCGGCCTTTTTAGCAGGTACTGTCTCAATCTCAGGATTTATGATTGGTGGACTCGACCGTATGCGGTCTCGCGCGATTGGAGATTTAGTGGTTTGGTGGGCGACAACTCCAAGTATGACTAGAATAACCGCCACTACGGCGAGCGCCTGCTGGCGCCGATGATCCGGGCGGGACGAATCGGGTGGGACGGTCTGGGGCGCAGGCCAGAGTGTGTCTGATTTCAGCTCCCGTTCCGTCGGGCTGGACAGCAGGGCTAAGAGTTCCTCGAGCGTCTCCATCGTCGCGGGCCGCGGCGAAGTGGAGCACTGCGACCGTAAAGGACCCAAGGGAACTTCGAGATGCGTGAATTCCGATTGAATTCTACCGCCCTCCCAAAAGAAAAAACCTGCCGTGCATGCTCTGATAGGTAAAGTCTTGATTACGAGAAAAACTTTGTCCTGAGCGCTGAAAAGGTGCTGAATCAGGTCCAGGTCGTCCGCGGACAGATAGAGATCATCGCGGTTGTGACTGCGGTAATAGCCGATGACCGAAAGGCCGCGCGTTGTATCAGACTCGCACCGCGCTAGTGCCTCCTCAAAATTACCCGCATCCTCGTCGGTAAAGGAATACTGCGGTCCTTTTCGATAGGCGCACCGGACCGGTTCAAAGTCGTCGATGAAGGCGGTTATATATCCTCCGCCAAGTTGCGTCCGGCCGAGCAGAATACCGCCAATCTCTACACCACCCTTGGGAAGAGGCTCGGCAGCACTTAAAACTTGGGTCTGGAGGAGATCCACCCTTTCAGGACTCGCGTAGATTCGGAGCCCTTTGCCAGGGGTTTCCCATAAATAATGGTCTCCGAGCTGGGACTGCCTACTTTCCTCGCGGTTATAGAGCGTCGCTTCATTCATGTGATTCTTGCTGTGGTGGTAAGCCGAGTCTTCCAGTCCACTTCCGCCACCGCTTGAAGATCGGCGAAGCCCCATTGCGATGCTCGAAATGATTGAGGCCGTCGACTCGCGTGGGTTCTGGTATGGGCACGTCCGCCGGAACCTCCCGCCTGGGAATTTCCTGCCGCACTAAGTCCGTCGAAGCCGTCCTTACGTGACGAGCTTCGACCAACGAGGCTCCTTCCGCATAGGCCAGCGTTAGAGCGTTGTCGCACAACGCATTGATCACACGAGGGATCCCACCGGACGCGTCAGCAATACAGTTGATGCTCTCTGATGAAAAGGGCGCATCGGTGCCCCCCGCTCTCAACCAACGATGGCGAATATATTGGGCTACGTCAGTTGGCGCAAGCGGACTCAGGAACAATCGCACTGCGACACGTTGTCTAAACTGGCGCAGGTCGTCGCGGTTCAAGAGATCGTCAAGCTCGCCTTGTCCGACCAACAGAATTTGAAGAAACTTCTGATCGGCCTCCTCAAAATTTCCAAGCAGTCGGATTTCCTCAAGAACCTCCGGACTCAGTTTGTGGGCCTCATCGATAATGAGTGCCGAGATCTTGCCTTCCCGCTGTCCTTGCAAAAGGAAGCGGCGGAGCATCCAGAGTCGCTGTGCCTTACTGGTTTGAATATTCGTCATACCAAAATCCAGCAAAACTGACTCTAAAAATTCAGCCGGCGTCAGCGTGGGGTTTATGATCGCACTAAATTGGATCTTGTTGGAAGGAAGAGACTGAAGGACCCTGGCGATCAGGGTGGTCTTTCCCGTTCCTGCTTCCCCAGTCAGCACGACGAAACCTTTGCGTTGCAAGATGCCGTAGGTCAGACCCACAAGGGCCTCGCGGTGTTGGGCCGTCAGAAATAAGAACGCCGGATCGGGCGTCATATTAAAGGGATTTTTACCTAATCCAAAGGAATCGTTGTACATCGTCAAATTCAATCGCAGCAAAGTCTTTCAGCCCGACCACGGAGCCAAACTCTGCGGCGCTTCTCTCCAGTACTTCACCGGAAAAAGTTTGCTGACGGTGTGCCCGGTGCACGCCGGAGTCCACGTCATCTTGAAAGCACGCGATGCCTTCCCAACTGGGAGTAAGCCCTGCCTTTTCAGGTGCTTGCCGCGGAGTTACCGGGGATCTAGGAATGATGTACCGGTTCGGTTACCCCAAAGTCCTAGAACCTGTACTTAGATTTGGCAACACTTCTCAAATTCCGGTAACCTCACCCGGCGGTACCTTCGAACAGCACTCTCCAATGTGCGCTCGCCAGCCTCGCCGAGGTGGCAAACCTTCCGCACCGCGTGCGTTGGAAGTTTGGGTTATCGTATTGGCGCCCACGCTGGACTTCGCGCGCTGCTCGGGTTAACACCATGGAGAAAATCATTTTGCCGAAGTTCTCTACCTGCGTGGTCGGATGTGCGTCTAGAGGAGCCGAGGTACAAGAAAACGACTCTCTTCTTCAATCAATGACTTAGACAACGGAGAGGTAGTTGGAAGTATGGTTTTTGGGGATCCCACCGTCCATTGCGAACCTGCAAGGCTGTTTTGTTGACAGCAGCACGTCTGAGCCGCATTTATTCCCAAGTAGTTGTGGTACTTTCATTTTCTCCCAAACAGGTCGGGCATTGGCGGGGCCAGGTTCGCGCGCAAGCGATATTCCGAGGAAGCATTATTCGGCTCCGCACAGCCGCTGAAGGAAGCTTCACGTGCAAGCGCTATGTTAACGCTAACGTGAAACCCCTGGCCGAATGGCGCCACAGGAGAACGGTCGCGTCCGGCGAATCAACGATTTAGTCGCCGCGCGGCACTCCAGACAGCCTGCTTCCGCTCGTGGTAGGAATTGAGCGGCTTTTTAGCCTAGCGCTGCGCCCGATGCCAGACGCGACCATGATCAACGATAACGTTCCCGAAATAGTCATCGAAATCCGTTGACGCCACCCGCTTCAAGGGGTACACTAGCTTCATTTCCCGAATTTAGGGTGGGACATCTCAAAGGAGCGTAGGATCGTGCGCAATTTCTGTGCTGTTCTCTTATTAGTTTCTGCACTTGCCTGGGGCCAGTCGTTTACCGGATCGATCCGGGGCACGATTACCGACGATGCAAAAGCCGCCGTGCCGGGCGCGAAAATCACGGCCACTGACGTTGAGCGCGGAGTGGAATACCCGACGGTCAGCGATTCGGCAGGAAGATATATCCTGCCAACGTTGCCCGCAGCTCAATATTCGCTTACCGTCGAGGCTGCTGGCTTCGACAAGGCTACGCGGTCGGCGTTCCGCCTACAAGTGCAGCAACAGGCGACTGTCGCTAGTATGTGAAATGTCCGGTCCTATTCACACATGATCTGTCCGCTTTGAAAAAAAGGTAGGTAAGGCTGGAGAGGTGAACGCCTGCCAGCAATACTCTGCCAGAGAAATGGAGCGG